>Ga0070704_100002028_pt1 | contig 11226 bp, 9 predicted proteins | sample KBSK5252metaG_FD_65467 | JGI IMG/M metagenome (GOLD analysis project Ga0070704, IMG submission 65467) | Corn, switchgrass and miscanthus rhizosphere microbial communities from Kellogg Biological Station, Michigan, USA - KBS K5-25-2 metaG | ecosystem: Host-associated > Plants > Roots >... | reverse complement strand
CCTGGTGCCGGTAGCTCTGCAGCCAGCGACCCTCGGTACGGTCATAGACCGAGACCTCGGCGAGGCCATGCGCCAGCGACTGTCCCGCGGCGAGCAATGTCGCTGCGGCAACTACCATTCCTAGCGATTTCATTTCTTCTTCCCTTTCGTGTGAAGTGACTAGGGATGAAACGGAACCGCCAGGCGAAAGGGTTAAAGGTGATGCTTTCCGCGCCACTCGCGTAGAATCCGCGCCTCCCTGAAGGAACCATGAAGAACGGCAAGGTCTTTCCCATCGCAGTACGCGCGAAGTATTCGTGCTCGAAGTGCCCCGCCTACTGCTGCAGCTATCCGGAGATCGAGGTCACGACGCGTGACATCGAGCGCCTGGCGAGGCACTTCGGTCTACCCTACGCCGCGGCGGAGGAGCGCTTCACCAAGTACGACGCGAAGGAGAAGGTGCGCGAGCTGCGCCATCGTCGCGACAAGATCTTCGAGACGGTGTGCATGTTCCTGGACCAGAAGACGCGGCGCTGCACCGTATACAACGCGCGGCCCGGCGTGTGCCGCGACTACCCGGACAGCCCGCGCTGCGGGTACTACGAGTTCCTCAAGTTCGAGCGCGCCCAGCAGGACGACCCGAAGTTCATTGCCCTTACGTAGACTGAGCTTTGCGCGATTTCTCTCGGATCGCGGATAAGGTCGTCGCCGGCGTAATCGCGTCGGGATCAATCTTCACTTCGATGATCGCCGGCTTGCCCGAGGCGCTGGCGCGCTCGAAGGCCGGCGCGAAGTCGGCGGTGCGCTCGACGGTCTCGCCGTGCCCGCCGAAGGCGCGCGCGTACGCGGCAAAGTCGGGATTCCTGAGCTCGGTGCCGTAAACGCGCCCGGGATACTCGCGCTCCTGGTGCATGCGGATGGTGCCGTAGAGGCCGTTGTTCACGACCACGGCGACGAACGCCGCGCCGTATTGCGCGGCGGTCGCGATCTCCTGCCCGGTCATCAGGAAGTCGCCGTCGCCGCAAAGCGCGAACACGGTGCGCTTCGGCTCGGCGAGCTTCGCCGCCACCGCCGCCGGATAGCCGTAGCCCATCGAGCCGTTGGTCGAGCCGAGCTGGGTGCGGAAGCCCTTGTAGCGGAAGTGGCGATGCAGCCACCCGGCGAAGTTGCCGGCGCCGCCGGCGATGATCGCGTCGGGCGGCAGATGCTCGGAGAGCCAGCGGATGATCTCGCCGTACTGCACGTTGCCCGGCATCGGGCGCGGCTCGGTCCACTCGAGGAATTCCTTGCGCGCCGCCGCGGCCTGCTGGCGCCAGCCGGGGTTGGAGAAGGAGAGCTTCGCCAGCGCATCGACGAAGTTCGCCATTCCTGAATTGATCGCAAGCGCCGGCCGGTACACGCGGCCGAGCTCCTCGGCGCCGCCGTGCACGTGGATCAGCGTCTGCCGCGGCAGCGGCGCATCGACCAGGGTGTAAGCGCTCGTGGTCATCTCGCCGAGGCGCGCGCCGATCACGAGCAGCACGTCCGCGTCCTTCACCCGCTGCGCGAGCTTCGGGTTGATGCCGATGCCGACGTCGCCGACGTAGCTCTCGCTGCGGTTGTCGAACAGATCCTGGCAGCGAAAGGACGTCCCGACGCCGAGCCCGTTCGCTTCGACCCATTTCTGCAGCTTGCGGGTGCTATCGCGGTCCCAGCCGCCGCCGCCCAGCAGGATGAACGGGGTTTTCGCGCCCCGGAGAAGACGCTCCAGCTCCTGCAGCTCCTTTTCAGAAGGCGCCGGCCGCACCGTGTGATGCTTGGGAACATCGGCGACGGCCGCTTCGGAAAAGAGCGTGTCTTCCGGCAGCGCGAGGATCACGGGCCCCGGCCGGCCGGCGACCGCGGTATGGAAAGCGCGGCTCACGTACTCGGGGATGCGCTCGACGCGGTCGATCTGCCCGACCCACTTCGCCATCTGCCCGTACATGCGGCGGTAGTCGATCTCCTGGAAGGCCTCGCGCTCGGCGAACTCGTTCGGCACCTGGCCGATGAACACCACCATCGGCGTCGAGTCCTGCAGCCCGGTGTGCACGCCGATCGCGCCGTTCGTGGCGCCAGGACCTCGCGTCACGAAGAGCACGCCGGGCTCGCCGGTGAGCTTGCCGTAGGCCTCGGCCATGTAGGAGGCGCCGCCCTCCTGCCGGCAGATGACGAAGCGCAGCTTGTCCTGCAGGTCGTGCAGGCCATCGAGCACCGGCAAGTAGCTCTCGCCGGGTACGCCGAAGGCGAGCTTCGCGCCCTGGGCGGCGAGGGCATCGGCGAGGATCTTGCCGCCGTGACGGGTCTTCAGGTCGGATTTCATGCCGGAACCTTTTCAAAGGCCGCGCGCAGCGCCGCGCTGCACTCGGCGAGCGCGGCGTTCGCCGTATCGAGCACGCCGCCCATCAGGATGAAGCCATGGATCATGTCGGGATAGTCGCGGTAGGCCGTCTCGACGCCCTCGCGCGCGAGGCGCTCGGCATATTCGCGCCCCTCGTCGAGCAGCGGATCGAACCCCGCGGTCAGCACCAACGCCGGCGGCACACCGGCGAGGCTTTTCGCCAGCGCGGGTGACGCACGCCAATCCAAGTAATCCGCAGCGCGGGGGAGATAGTTCGCGCGGAATCGCTCCATTAGCGGCAGCGTGAGGAGATAGCCCTCGCCGTTGCGCGTGAGCGAACCTGACTTCATGCGCTGATCCGTCGCCGGGTAGATCAGCAGCTGAAAGCACAGCAACTCCTTCGCGTGCAACGCCACCACCGCAGCCAGGTTCCCGCCGGCGCTGTCGCCGCCAACGGCGATGCGATTGGCATCCACGTTCAGGGACGAGGCGTTCTGGCTGATGTATTGGGTTGACGATATGCAGTCGTCTACCGCCGCCGGAAACGGCGCCTCCGGCGCGAGGCGATACTCGACCGAGAACACCGCGCAGCGCGCCCCGTTGGCAAGCGAGCGGCACAGGCTGTCGTGCGTGTCGAGATCGCCGATGGTCCAGCCGCCGCCGTGAAAATAGACCAGCGCGGGGAGAACCTCGGTTTTGGAGACCCCCGCGGGCCGGTAGGCGCGAATCGCGACGCCGCCCGGCGTCAGGAGCATGCGGGTGTGGGTCTCGGCAATCGTCTCGGGCGCCACGGTCTTGCAGCGCTCGAGATACAAGCGGCGCGCAACGAACGGCGAAACCTTGTCGAGCGTCGGCAGCGGCGAGCGGGCCGCGGCTTCGAGCAGGGCGGCGACCTGAGGGTGAAGCTTCACTTAACAGCGGCGAGCATTTTTTTTAGCCGATCGACGAAGAACGGCGCGGCCTTCATGATGCGCGTCTCCTGGGTCTCCATCAGCGGCCGCGATTTCTCGAGGTACTTCTTCCAGTCGGGATCGGCCTGCATCGCCGCACGGCACTTGTCGCGCTGATCGAGGCTGTCGTATGCCCAGAGATGCACCATGGTGTTGAGGCCACCGACCTCGGTGAAGTAGTAGCCGACCATGTGCGGCAGGTGCTTGAGCTGGGTCTTCATCCCGAACTCTTCGTAGATCTTGCAGTACTCCGGAACCGCGCCGATTTTCAGGCGATAGATGCGCTCTTCGACGAACATGCGGTGAATCTCCTCGGGGATCGATTGATTATAGACTTGACCCCATGGACGACATCAACACGCTGCGCCGCATCCTCAAGGAGAACCACGTCATCGCCGTGGTGGGGCTCTCGGCCGACTGGTACCGGCCGAGCTACTTCGCCGCCAAGTACATGCAGGAGCACGGCTACCGCGTGATCCCCGTGAATCCCAAATACGATTCCATCCTCGGCGAGAAGTGCTACCGCTCGCTGCGCGACATTCCGGAGAAAGTGGAAATCGTCGACATATTCCGAAAGACCGCGGACGTTATGCCAATCGCCGACGACGCCATCGCCATCCGCGCCAAGGTCTTGTGGCAGCAGCTCGGGGTGCGCAATGAAAGCGCCGCAGCAAAAGCGCGCGCCGCCGGCCTGGAGGCGGTGCTCGATCGCTGCGTCAAGATCGAGCACGGTCGCCTGTTCGGGGGATTGAACTGGGTCGGGGTCAACACGCGGGTAATTTCCGCAAAACGCCCCCGCTGGCTCGCGTACTAGGGTATCCTTCCCGCATGGGGAGGTTGGTCCGGATTCTTGAGGGGAGATTCGGCCGGCTCGTGCTGAGCGACCTGGGGCCGAGCGAAACCTTTGGCGCGCAGACCGACCCGGTCATCCTCATGCAGCCGGGCGACGCGGACCTCGTCTTCCTCAATCCCGGAGAAAGCTACACCGCCAGCGCGGCGACGCGCCTTCTCGCGCTGCACGCTGCCGGCGAATGGCTGCGCACCAGCTTTCCCGCGGTCTTCGGTCCCGGCGAAGTTCCTTTCTCGCAGATGCGCGAGCCGATCACGCCGCGCATCCGCCGCCTCGCCGACACGCTTGCGGTCGAGGTGCTGAACGACCGCTTCGTCTCCGCCGAGCGGCTCGACTTCATGCTGCAGGAGCTCCTGCTCTCGATCGTCGAGACCTACCTCGCGCGCCGCCGCCTGTCGTCGCCCGCCTGGCGCGGCTCGCGCTTCGAGGACAGCCGCATCCGGCGCGCGATCGCGCTGCTGCGCGCGCGGCCGAACAAGGAGCTCAACATGGACGACCTGGCGAGCCAGGTCGGCCTCTCGCGCTCGCGCTTCTACGATCTGTTCCAGCTCTGCACCGGCTTCTCGCCGCGCGCCTATCTCGACATGCTGTGCGTCGAGGCCGCGATCTCGCGCCTGTCGTCGGGCCAGGGCAAGATCGCCGAGGTCTCGGCCGAGCTCGGCTTTTCCGCGCAGAGCAACTTCACGCGCTTCTTCCTCAACCAGGTCGGCGTGCCGCCGTCGGAATACCGGCGCGCGACGACCAAAGACCAGGCGGACGACACGCCGCCGCAGCCCCCGCAGCTCCCTTAGCAGCGCCGCGGCCCTAGAATCGCAGCAACATGGCTGACCGCAAGTTCGGCATCGAGACCCTTTGCCTGCACGCAGGCCAGATCCCCGATCCGGCCACCGGCGCACGCGCCGCGCCGATCTACCAGACCACCTCGTTCGTGTTCGATTCCGCCGAGCACGCGGCGAGCCTTTTCAACCTGCAGACCTTCGGCAACGTCTACAGCCGCATCTCGAACCCGACGGTGGCGGTGTTCGAGGAGCGCATGGCGGCGATCGAGAGCTCGCGCTCGGCGCTCGCCTGCGCCACCGGCCAGGCGGCCGAGGTGACCGCGATCCTGACGCTCTGCAGCGGCGGCGACCACATCGTGTCCGCCTCGACGCTCTACGGCGGCACGCATACGCTCCTCCACGTCAACCTGAAGAAGCTCGGCATCGAGACCACGTTCGTGGCGCCCGACGATCCGGAAAATTTCAGGCGCGCGCTCAGACCCAATACGAAGCTCGTCTACGCCGAGACGCTCGGCAACCCGCTCATCAACATCGTCGACATCGAGGCGCTGGCGAAGATCGCGCACGAGGCCGAGATCCCGCTGGTCCTGGACAACACCGTGCCTTCGCCCTACCTGTGCCGCCCGGTGGAATGGGGCGCGGACATCGTGGTGCACTCGGCGACCAAGTACATCGGCGGCCACGGCACCACCATGGGCGGAGTGATCGTCGAGTCGGGCAAGTTCAACTGGGGCAACGGCAAGTTTCCCGAGTTCACCAGCCCCTCGCCCGGGTACCACGGCGTCATCTTCCACGAGACGTTCGGCGACTTTGGCTACACGATGAAGGCGCGCATGGAGATCATGCGCACCTTCGGCCCTGCGCTTTCGCCGCTCAACGCCTGGCTCCTGCTCCAGGGCCTGGAGTCGCTGCCGGTGCGCATGGACCGCCATTGCGCCAATGCCCTCGCGGTCGCCCGGTTCCTGCAGGGCCACCCCCGGGTCGCCTGGGTGAACTACCCCGGCCTCCCTGACAACAAATATCACGCGCTCGCCAAGAAATACCTCCCGAAAGGGGCCTCCGGCCTGCTCAACTTCGGGATCAAGGCAAAAACGCCTACGGAGGGGCTGCGTGCGGGCGAGCGTTTCATCGAAGCGGCGCAGTTCATGAGCCATCTCGCCAACATTGGCGACGCGAAGACGCTCGTCATCCATCCCGCCTCGACCACGCACCGCCAGATGGACGCAGCCGATCAGCTCAAGGCCGGCGTCACGCCGGACATGATCCGCGTCTCGGTCGGCATCGAGACGCTCGACGACATCCTCTGGGACCTCGACCAGGCACTGAACGAGTCTGCACGGACATGATCAGCTACCAGATCGTCGAGCACGGCAGGCCGCTGCAAAAGGTGACGCTGGAAACACCCAGGCCGCAAGGCACGGAGGTGCTCGTGCGCATCACGCGCGCCGGCGTGTGCCACTCCGACGTTCACATCTGGGACGGCTATTTCGACCTCGGCGGCGGCAAGCGCTTCTACGTCAAGGATCGCGGCTGCATTCCGCCGTTTACGCTCGGACACGAGCCTTTCGGCGTGGTCGAGGCCCTGGGCTCCCGCGCGCGGGGTGTGAAGGTGGGCCAGAAGAAAATCGTCTATCCCTGGATCGGCTGCGGCAAGTGCGCCGTCTGCAAGGCCGGCCAGGACAACTACTGCGTCTCGGGCACGCGCTTTCTCGGCGTGAACAAGCCCGGCGCGTACTCGACGCACGTCCTCGTGCCCGACCCGAAATACCTGCTGGACGCTGCCGGCATCGAAGACGGCTTTGCCGCGACCCTGGCCTGCTCGGGCCTCACCGCCTATAGCGCCGCGGCCAAGCTGCCCAAGCTCGGCGCGCGCGACCGGGTCGCGGTCCTGGGCTGCGGCGGGCTCGGGCTGATCGGAATCTCGGTGCTGCGCGCGAAGGGCGTAAAGCAGATCGTCGCGTGCGACATCGACGACGCGAAGCTCGCCGCCGCCGCAAAACAAGGTGCAAAAGAAACTGTGAACACCCGGGCGCCCGATGCGGCGCAGAAACTGCAAGGCATCGCCGCGGCCATCGACTTCGTCGGCAGCCCTGCGACCGCGGCGCTCGGCATCGGCGCCCTGCGCAAGGGCGGGCGCTACGTGCTGTGCGGCCTCTACGGGGGGGAAATCGTCCATCCGCTGCCGCCGATCGCGCAGCGCGCCATCGGCATCGTCGGCTCCTACGTCGGCAACCTGCAGGAGCTGAAGGAAGTCGTGGCCCTGGCGAAAAAACGCAAGCTCAAGGCGGCGCCGGTCGAGACGCGGCCCGCCGCGGACGCGAACGCCGCGCTCGAGGATCTCAAGGCCGGCCGCGTCGTCGGCCGCGTGGTGCTCGATTTCGAAAGGGCGGCGGCATGAGCCCCAAGGCAAAGCCCGCCGACACCACGGCGCGCATCACGCGCGAGCAGATCGCCGCGCAGGCGAAGGCCGCCAGCGCCAAGGTCTTCGTCTGGCCGGCGCCGCCGTACTACGAGTTCAGCGACCCGTCGGCCGCGGCCGCGGCCGACGAGTGCATGCTCATCTTCCGCGACGGCGGCAAGGCTGCCGGCAAGCTCCTCGACTTCCATCCCGACCAGGGGCAGCTCAAGTTCCGCTCGCGCGAAGGCAGCGACAGCGTGAACATCGCCTTCTCGTCGCTCGTGCGCGTGCAGCTCCTGCAGCCGGTGGCGCTGCGGCGCCAGCCGGTGAAAATCGACGACACCGAGGAGCTCTTCGCCCCGTCCGAGCGCCAGCCGTTCGCGGTGGGGCTGGTGAACGGCAAGACGCTCCTCGGCGAGACCGTCGGATCGGTGCACGCGCTGTGCGGCCTGTTCCTGTTCCCGCCGGAGACCGACGGCATGGTGTCGCGCTGGTTCGTGCCCGCCGACGCCGCGCGCTCCTCGAGCATCGGCAAGCCGATCGGCGAGATGCTGGTCGAAGAGAAGCTTGCGTCCGCCGAGGTGGTCGACGCAGCGCTCTCGCGCCAGCAGACGATGCGCGGGCGCCGGCTGGGCGACTATCTCACCGAGCACCAGATCGTTTCCCCGGAGCAGCTCGCCGCCGCGCTCAAGCAGCAGAGCGCGCAGCCGGTGCAGAAGCTCGGCGAGACGCTGGTCGAGCTCGGCTACCTGACCGAGGCCGAGCTGCAGGAAGCGCTCGCCATCGAAACGCGCGATCGCGCAGTGCCGCTCGGCCAGATCCTCGCCGGCATGGGCGTAGTGGAGGCCGAGGTCGTGAACGCCGTGATGGCGCGCAAGCTCGGCATTCCGTTCGTCAACCTGAAGAATTTCCGCATCCCGCCCGAAGTGCTGAAGCGCGTGCCGGCGGCCGTGGCGCAGCGCTTCCACACCGTGCCGGTGGCGGAAGCCGACAATGCGCTCGTGGTCGCGCTCGAGAACCCGATGGACATGGCGAAGCTCGAGGGCCTGCGCTTCGTCGCCGGGGTGAAGCTGCTGCCGGTGATGGCGACGGCGGACGATATCCGCGCGGCGCTCGAGCGCAGCTACGGCCCGCCGCAGGCAAGCGCGTCGGTGCGCCAGATGCCGCAGGTCGGCATCAGCGAGCTCACCGATCGCCTGGCCGCGGAAACTGCCGACGCCGACCTCGACGAGCAGCAGGCGGCGGCGCACGACAGCGCGCTGGTGCAGCTCGTCAACAAGATGATCGTCGACGCCGTCGAGCAGAAGTCCTCCGACATCCACGTCGAGGCGAACGCCGCCGGCCGCAACATGCGGGTGCGCTTCCGCAAGGACGGCGCGCTCGTCACGTACCTCGAGCTGCCGGCCAAGTTCCGCCGCGCGGTCGTGTCGCGCCTCAAGATCATGAGCCAGCTCGACATCACCGAGCGGCGCAAGCCCCAGGACGGCAAGATCGAGTTCCGGCGCTTCGGGCCGCTCGACGTCGACCTGCGCATCGCCACCATCCCGACTTCCGGCGGGCTGGAAGACGTCGTGCTGCGCGTGCTCGGCGCGGCGACGCCGGTGCCGATCGGCGACCTGGGCATCGACCCGGCGACGCTCGACAGCATGAAGCGCCTGATCTCGCGGCCGCACGGCCTGTTCCTCGTCTGCGGCCCGACCGGCTCGGGCAAGACCACCACGCTGCACTCGGTGCTCGGCGTGCTCAACACCGCGGACATGAAGATCTGGACCGCCGAGGACCCGATCGAGATCGCGCAGGCGGGGCTGCGCCAGGTGCAGGTCAATCCCAAGATCGGCTGGACCTTCGCCGCCGCGATGCGCAGCTTCATGCGCGCCGATCCCGACGTCATCATGGTGGGAGAGATGCGCGACGCCGAGACCGCGAAGATCGGCATCGAGGCCTCGCTTACCGGCCATCTCGTGCTCTCCACCCTGCACACCAACAGCGCACCGGAAAGCGTCGTGCGCCTGCTCGACCTGGGCATGGATCCGTTCAACTTCGCCGACGGGCTGCTCGGCGTGCTGGCGCAGCGCCTGGTGCGCCGGCTGTGCACCGAGTGCCGCGTCGGCTACGCGCCGGCCGGCCCCGAGCTCGAGGCGCTCGCGATGGAATACTGCGCCAGCACCAAGACGGATCCGGGAAGGATCCTGCACGGCTGGCGCGCGCGCGCGAAGCCGGTCACGCTCTATCGCGCCAAGGGCTGCCCGCGCTGCGACCGCACCGGCTACAAGGGGCGCATCGGCCTCTTCGAGCTCCTCGTGGCCGACGCCAGCATCAAGCGCCTGGTGCAAACGCGTGCGCCGGTGAGCGAGATCGCCGCCGCGGCGACGGCGGCCGGCATGCGGACGTTGAAACAGGACGGCATCGACAAGGTGGTTCGCGGACTGACCGACGTCCAGCAGGTGCGCGCCGTTTAGAATAGGGCATGAAAACCGAGCGCCCGGGCGCATGAAGATGGAGCGCCCGCCCACGTTCTCGTGGGCCAACCCGTACGCCTGGCCACGCAAGCCGCTTCTCGCGGCCAACGTCGTCGCCACCTCGCAACCGCTCGCGGCGCAGGCCGGCCTGCAGATGCTGGCCGACGGCGGCAGCGCCATCGACGCGATCCTCGCCACCGCGATCACCCTGACCCTGGTCGAGCCGGTCTCGAACGGCATCGGCTCGGACGCCTATGCGATCGTGTGGGACGGCAGCCGGCTGCATGGCTTGAACGCCTCCGGGCGCTCGCCGGCCGGCTGGACGCCGGAGCACTTCGCCGGCCAGAAGGGGATGCCGCAGCGCGGCTGGAACAGCGTCAGCGTCCCGGGCTGCGTGTCGGCCTGGGTCGAGATGCACCGCCGCTGGGGCAAGGTGCCGTTCGAGAAGCTCTTCGAGCGCGCGATCCGGTATGGCCGCGAAGGGTTTCTCGTCTCGCCCACGATCGCAGGCCAGTGGGACAAGCAGGTTCCTGAGCTCAAGTCGCAACCGGGGTTCGCTGACGCGTTCCTGCCGGACGGTCGCCCTCCCCGCGCGGGCGAGCGTTTCCGCTTCCCGGCGCACGCCGCGGTCCTGGAGAAGATCGCGGCAACCAAAGGCGAAGCGTTCTACCGAGGCGAGCTCGCCGAGAAAGTCGAGGCCCATGCGAAGAAGCACGGCGCCGCCATGCGCGCGTCGGACTTTGCCGCGCACAAGCCGGACTGGGTCGAGCCGCTACCGATGGACTACCGCGGCTATACGCTGCACGAGATCCCGCCGAACGGCCAGGGCATCGTCGCGCTCATGGCGCTCGGCATGCTCCAGCACTTCGACCTGCGCGCGCATCCGGTGGACGGCGTCGACAGCGTGCACCTGCAGATCGAGGCGTTGAAGCTCGCCTTCGCCGACGCGTGGCGCTACGTGGCCGACATCGACCACATGCGCGAGGTGTCGCCCGCGGCGCTGCTGGACCAGGAGTACCTGAAATCGAGAGCCGAAAAAATTGATCCGAAGCGCGCGCAGAATTTCGGGCCCGGCAAGCCGCCGCAGGGCGGCACCGTCTACCTCACCGCCGCCGACGCGAGCGGCATGATGGTGTCGTTCATCCAGTCGAACTACATGGGCTTCGGCTCGGGCGTGGTGGTGGACGGCATCTCGTTGCAGAACCGCGCCGCGACCTTCGTGCTCGAGGCCGGCCACCCGAACCAGGCCGGCCCGGCCAAGCGTCCCTACCAGACCATCATCCCGGCCTTCGTCACGCGCGAGGGCCAGCCGGTGATGAGCTTCGGCGTCATGGGCGGCAGCATGCAGCCGCAGGGCCACACCCAGGTGATGGTGCGCATCGCCGACTACGGGCAGAGCCCGCAGGCCGCGTGCGACGGCCCGCGCTTCCGCTTCGTGCAGGGCATGGACGT
>Ga0070704_100002026_pt1 | contig 11232 bp, 11 predicted proteins | sample KBSK5252metaG_FD_65467 | JGI IMG/M metagenome (GOLD analysis project Ga0070704, IMG submission 65467) | Corn, switchgrass and miscanthus rhizosphere microbial communities from Kellogg Biological Station, Michigan, USA - KBS K5-25-2 metaG | ecosystem: Host-associated > Plants > Roots >... | reverse complement strand
GGGCTTTCCAACCTCCGATGTCTCGCTCGAGACGCTGCGCCGTGTCGTCGCGGCGGGCGCCGACTTTGTCGAAGTGGGCGTGCCGTTCTCCGATCCCTTGGCCGACGGGCCAACGATTCAGCGCACCACGCAGGCCGCGCTCGAGCAGGGAATGACCGTTGCCCGTGTACTCGAGCTGGTGGGGAAGGCGGCACTCGAGGTCCCGGTCGTCATCATGACCTATCTCAATCCAGTGATGGCGTACGGCGTTGAGCGTTTCGCCAGGGACGCCAGGGCCGCAGGCGTGGCGGGTGTGATCCTCACGGACCTTCCGGCGGGTGCCGATCCCGCCGTCGAGCAGGTGGTGAGGAGCAGCGCGCTCGACCTCATTCGCCTGGTGGCACCCACGACCGATGACCGCCGCCTGCGCACCGCGTTGGAAACATCCACGGGATTCGTGTATCTCATCTCACGGCTCGGCGTCACGGGGGCGCGCGACACCGTGCCCAGCGATCTCGAGCAGCACGTGCGCCGCATTCGCGCGGTGACCCCTCTGCCCGTCGCGGTCGGCTTTGGCATTTCCACGCCGGCGCAGGCGCAGGCCGCCGCCCGTCATGCCGACGGGGTGGTGGTCGGCAGCGCGCTGATGGACGCGCTCGCCACCGGCGGCGTCACGGCTGCGGAACGGCTCGTGCGCGATCTGGCGACCGCGGTGCACGCGTGAGCATCACCCGCTTCGTCGCGCTGTACAGCCAGGCGCTCGCCTGGATCGGTACCGTGGTCCTGGGGGCGGTGCTCGTCGCGGACCCACGCTGGCTCGGCCAGATCCCCGAGATTGTGGTGATGTTCGGCGCCGCCGTGGCGCTGCGCGGCCTGACCGTCCCGCTCAGCAAGTATTCGTATCTCACGCAAACCGGCCTGGTGGCGCTGGCGGGAAGCCTGCTCGTTGGGCTGCCCGCGACGGCGTTGGCGATCGCCGCCGCGGTTCCCGTGACGGACTCTATCTGGCAGCGCAAACCGCTGCGCGTGGCGTGGATCAACCTGGGGCGCGAGGTGATCACACTCATCGCCGCCTACGGTGTCTACGCGACGATCCTGAACTGGCTGGGAATGGTGGTCGACGGCATCCCGATCCCGGTCATGCACATCGAGCTGCTGCCGGCGCTCGCGGGCTATGCGCTCGCCTATTTCGTGTTCGGGCGCGTGCTCTTCTACTTCAGTCTCATCATCCGCGCCAAACTGGAACCGGCCGAGCGGCTCATGATCGTGCGCTACGAGGTGATCGCGTACGCCGCGACGCTGCTCGCCGCCACGATCTTTGTCGGCGCCGTGGTGGCCTGGTCGTTCGGCGCGTGGATCCTCGTCGGTCTGGTGCTCACCTTCCTGGGCCTCTTGCTCAAGCAGATGATCGAAGAGGCCATCTCGGCCGAGGAGCTGAACAAGATTCACGCGATGGAGGCGGTCATCACCGCCAACATCAGTCTGGAAGATTCCTTCCAGCGCATCGAGCGGCTGGCGCACCGCCTGGTCGACTGGGGGGACTTCCGGATCTACCGCCTGCACGACCGCGTAATGTCGCTCGCCCACCGGTCGGCGCGCGGGCGGGAAGGGCGGGGCGAACCGTCCGAAGACATCACTGCTTTGCGGGACGCCGCGGCGGCGAGCGGCCAAACCGTGGTGATCGATGATGTGACGCGTGACCACCGCGTTGCCGATGCGCCCCTCGAGGTGCAGAGCCTGGTGATCGTACCGCTCAAATTCGGGGATCAGGTGATCGGCACGCTGGAGCTCGAGCACCACAAGAAGCACTGCTACCGCCGCCAGGACATTCTGACGATCACCACCTTCGCCAATCAGCTGGCGACCGCCGTGCACATCACCGACCTGCGCCGTCCGCTGGTGGAGACGGTGGAGCGCATGACGCGCCAGCTCGCGACCATCGCCCAGACCGCCGAGGCGCTCAAGGGAGCGGCCGCCGCGGTCGCCGCGTCCACGGGCGTGATTCGCGAAGGTGTGCGCCGCGAGGAAACCGAAGTGTCCGGCGGGCTGGAAGCCACGGAGAGCCTGGCACAGGTCTCCCGGCGCGTGTCGGACGACGGTGAAGGGGCGGCGCGCGCGTCGAACGCCGCCAGTGACGTCGCGAGCCGGAACCGCAAGCAGATCCGGGAAGCGATCGAGCGCCTGGTGGCGCTGAAGGCATTCGTCGGCGAGAGCTCGAGCAAGGTGCAACAGCTCGGCCAAATGAGCCGCCGGATCACGGGATTCATCGCGTCGATCCGCGAGCTCGCCGACATGACCAATCTGCTCGCCCTCAACGCGGCGATCGAAGCCGCCCGCGCCGGCAAGCACGGGAAGGGATTCGGCGTGGTCGCCGACGAAGTGCGGCACCTCGCCGAGCAGAGCGCGAACGCGGCGGCGGAAGCGGGCGACCTGGTCCAGGACATTCACACGCAGGTCGGCGAAGTGGTGGAGCAGATGCGGCGCGGGCAGGTCAACGTGGGCGACGTCGAGGAGTTGTCGGCCGCCGCGCTCGAGGCGCTCGATGCCATCGTCGCGGCCACCGCGGAAGCCACGGCGCACGCCGGCCGCATCACCGCCGCCGCGGGTGAGCAGAACGTCGCATTCGACCGGTTGCGCGAGCGCATCAACGCCGTGGCCACTATCGCCGGCCAGAACCGTGCCGAAGCCGACGACGTGGCGACCCGCGCGGTGCAGGCGGCCGAGGGCCTCACCGACCTCGAGCGGGCTACCCGCGACCTGGAGCAGGTCGCTACTATGCTCCGTGACTTGACGCGCGGCTTTGCCAACGTAGCGTAGGCCCGCCGTGACAACCGCTGAGCGAGCGTACATAGCTCTCGGGTCCAACCTGGGCGACCGCGCGGCGCATCTTGCTCATGCGCGGAAACGGCTCAACGACCTGCCGGGCACGCGCGTCGTCGCAGCGTCCCGGGTGGAGGAAACCGCCCCGCTTGGTCCCGTTGTTCAAGGTCCGTACCTCAATCAGATGGTATTGATCGAGACGACGCTCGACCCAGAGGAGCTGCTGCAGCAGTGCCGCGCGATTGAAGCGGAGCGGGGGCGGGAGCGGGCTGGAAGCGAACGCTGGGGGCCGCGTACCCTGGATCTCGACATCGTGCGCTATGGAAGACGCACCGTGCAGGAGGCGAACCTGATCATTCCGCATCCGGAGCTGCCGAACCGCGACTTCTGGCGCCGCGAAATCGCCGAGCTTGAGGCTATGAACCATGCCTGAGATCACCACGCGGACTCTGCTCGAAATGAAGGAAAAGGGCGAGCGGATCGTGGCGCTGACGTGCTACGACGCGCTGTTTGCCCGGCTCCTCGACGCGACGGGGATCGACATCCTGCTCGTGGGAGACTCGGTGAACCAGGTGCTCGCCGGCGCAGCATCGACGCTCTCGGCCACACTGGAGCAGATGATCTATCACACCACGATGGTGCGGCGTGGCGCCGAGCGCGCGATGGTGATCTGCGATATGCCCTTTCTCACGTATCAAATCTCTCCGGAAGACGCACTCCGCAATTGCGGCCGCGCGATGAAGGACAGCGGCTGCCATGCGGTCAAGATCGAAGGCGGGCAGGCGATCGCGCCGACGTTGCGGCGCCTCGTGGACGCGGGGATCCCCGTTATGGGGCACATCGGGTTGACGCCCCAATCGGTGCACGCTCTCGGCGGGTATCGCGTACAAGGGAGAGATGAGGCGACCGCCGCCCGGCTGCAGGCGGACGCCAAGGCGCTCGAGGACGCGGGGGCATTCGCGGTGGTGCTCGAGCTCGTGCCCGCGCCGCTCGCATCGCAGATCACAAAGGCGCTCACCATCCCGACGATCGGGATCGGTGCGGGACCGGCGTGCGATGGTCAGGTCTTGGTCCTGCACGATATGCTGGGCCTCAACGACCAATTCTCGGCGAAGTTCGTGAAGAAGTACGCCGCGCTGGCCGAAGACGTGCGTGAGGCGGCGCGGCTGTTTGCCGCTGAGGTCCGTGAGGGCCGCTATCCAGGCCCCGAGCACTCCTTTGGGAAATGATCAATGATCACCGTCCAATGATCGTGGTCATTGATCATTGGCCATTGATCATTGATAATTGATCATTCTTCCGGAGGGAGCATGTCGAAATCCGACGACGAGAAGCTGGCGAAACTGATCAAGAAAAACATGGCGAAGGCGGCAAAGGCCAAGCCAAAGGCGCGGAAGCGTTATGACCCCACGCTGCCGCCCGAAACCACCGACGACGATATCGAGCGTCGCGACTTCTTTTCGGAGATGAAGAAGCGCGAGTTCTAGTTGCGCGAGATCTCCAGCCTCCCTGAGATGCGGGCGTGGTCTCGGGCTGAGCGTTCCCACCGCCGCACAGTCGGCTTCGTTCCCACCATGGGTTTTCTCCACGAGGGTCATCTGCGCCTCGTGGATCGGGCGCGCGAGCTTTCGGACCGCGTCGTGATGAGCATCTTCGTGAATCCGCTGCAGTTCGGACCGCACGAGGACCTGGCACGCTATCCCCGCGATCTGGATCGCGACCGCGAGCTGGCCAGCAAGCGCGGGGTCGACTGCGTCTTCATTCCCGACGTCAAAGCGATGTATCCCGCCGAGCCGCTGGCGCGCGTGGTGCCGGGCCCCGACGCCGACACGCTCGAAGGCGCCGCCCGGCCCGGTCACTTCGCGGGCGTCCTCACGGTGGTCGCCAAACTCTTCCATCTGGTCGAGCCGGACGTCGCGGTGTTCGGCCGCAAGGATTTCCAGCAGGCGATGCTCGTGAAGCGCCTGGTCCAGGATCTCGACTTTCCCGTTACGATCGACATCGTGCCGACGGTGCGCGAGCTCGACGGACTCGCGCTTTCCTCGCGCAACGCCTATCTGAGCCCGGACGAGCGCCGTACGGCGCTCGCGTTGTCTCGCGCATTGCGGCTCCTCGAGCAGAGCTGGCGCGGCGGTGAGGCCGATCCGGCCAGGTTGCAGCGAGCCGGGATGGACGCGATGCGTTCATCCGGCGCCCTACCCGAGTATTGCGCGCTCATCGATGAGAACCTGCGGCCGGTGGAACGCCTAACGGCACGCACCGTGGCGGTCGTGGCCGCACGGGTTGGCAAGACCCGGCTACTCGATAACGTCGTGCTCGGCGAGGGAATCGGCGCGGACCCGCGGGTCACGCCGTGAGCCTCCCCCAGTGGGCGCAGGTGACTCCGGCGCGGCGGGCCCACATCGAACGGGTCGTTGCGCTCCTCGAAAGGTGGGCCGATGCGATGCGCGTGCCCGCCAACGAGCGCGAGCGTTGGCTCCGCGCCGGCTGGCTCCACGACGCACTGCGCGATGCACCCCTCGGAGATCCGCTGGGCCACGGGCCCGTCACCGCCGCTCACGCCGCCGCACAAGGGGAACGGGACCAGGGCGTGCTCGACGCCGTCCGCTACCACACCATCGGCTTCGCCGGCTGGGACAATGTGGGGCGAATGCTGTATCTGGCCGACTTTCTCGAGCCGGGTCGCGGCGGCGACGATCGAGAGGATCTGGCGCAGCGCGTGCCCGCCGAGCGTGACGCAGTCCTGCGCGAAGTCGCCCGACGGCGGATCGACTGGATACTGCGCTCCGGGTGGATGCTTCCCGACGAAACCGTCGTGTTCTGGAATCAACTTGTCGGACGGTCCGACGGCCGGAGGGCCGGACGGCCATGACGATCCGCGCATTCGCGCTTGTTTCGCTCGCTGTCATCGGATGTGGCGGGGACGGCACCCAGGCCCATCCCGTTCCCGGAGACCGAGGTCCCGCAATCACCGTCGAAGTGCTCAATGCCAACGGACGCGCCGGCGACGCCCGTGTCGGCACGCGCGTGCTGCGGCGCGAGGGGATCGACGTCGTGTATTTCGGGAATGCCCCCGCCGAGGAAGGTACGCTCGATTCGACGCGGATCATCGTGCGGCGTGGATCTGCAAAGGTTGGCGACAAAGTACGAGCGGCGTTGGGGCTGGGGCGCGTCGAGATCGCGCTCGACAGCAGCAAACTACTCGATGTGAGCGTGCTCCTCGGGACGGACTTTGCGCCTCCCACGTCCCGATCCCACGACTTCCACCCGTAGCTGCCCGCACGCGGCGCTGATATCGAGCCCGCGGCTCCGGCGCAGCACCGCCTCCACGCCTTTCTCCTTCAAGCGACGCTCGAACGCCAGCATCTGGGCCCGTGCACTTGGCGTGAGGTCGGGCGCTCCGCCGGGGTGCAGCGGCAAGAGATTGACCAGCGCCTCGAGCGGCTGCGCAAGCTTGGCCAGCTGATCGGCCGCCTCGAGCGAGTCGTTCTTTCCGGCAATCAGCACGTATTCCAGCGTCACCCGGCGGCGGAATTGCTGGAGCGCGCTCATGAGCTCGGGAAGCGCGTACTTTTTCTCGATCGGCATGAGCGCGCGCCGCAGGGCAGGGGTGGGCGCGTGCAACGACACCGCCAGACGAAACTGCTCGCGCCGCTGCGCGAATTTGGCGAGCTGCGGGAGGATGCCGACGGTGGACAGGGTGATGTGTCGCGCGCCGATGCCGAATCCCTCCGGCCGATTCAACGCGGTCAACGTGGTATCCACCGCCTCCCAGTTCAGCAGCGGCTCACCCATGCCCATGAAGACGATGTTGGTCGGCTTGAGGCTCGGATCGCGAATGACCAGCTCTCGGACCTGGCCCGCAATTTCTCCGGCGCTCAGGTTACGGCGAAAACCCATGCGTCCCGTCGCGCAGAAGACGCAGCCGAGCGCGCAGCCCGCCTGAGAGGAAATGCACAACGTGCGGCGCTTGCCTTCCGGGATCAGGACCGACTCGATCGCTTCACCGTCATCGAGCATCCACAGAAACTTCTCGGTGCCGTCGCTCGACACCTGATGGGTGCGGAGCTCCAGCCGGCGCAGGGGAAAGGCTTCGTCGAGCGCGCCCCGGAGGCCGGCGGGGAGATCGGTCGCGTCACTCCAGCGCGCGACGGGTCGTTGCCAGAGCCGCGGAAAGAGTTGCCGGAGCCGGTACGCAGGTTCCCCGCGAGTCGTCAACCACTCCTGCAGCGCGTCGCGGGCGGCGTCCGGCGTCAGACCGAGAAGATCGATGCTCACTTGAAGCGTGCGTCTATTCCCACGCGATAGGCCGCACCGACGTCATTGACGCCGCCATCGCGCGCCAGCGTGAGGTTGTACTTCCCGATGGTAATGCGCGCGCCGGCGACCGGGCGCCACCCCGATTCGGCTCCGTAGCTTCCTTCGTGCGCCACGAGAAAGTCGAATGTGAACGTCTTTGCAAATTCGGCACCGATACCGAGTTGATGGTCGGCCTGAAATCCGTGGCCAAAGGCGATGCCGTAGCGCCCCCGCAGCACCGCGCGCTCACCCGAGAGTTTCCCCTGCCAGACGCGTGCCTCGATGCCCCCGTAGAGATCTTGCGATGGATCGTCCACGCTGAGCGAAGAAAAGAAGTGCGTCGCGGCGGCAATGCGCAGCACGTCGGAGAACGTGTGCGTGGCCCCGATATCGAACGTCATCCGTTCGCTGCGCTGGGTGTCGAGGCGCGTCTGATGGAACGCCACGGTCGCACCCAGATCGGTCGATCCGAAACGGCGCGACCACGTGCCCCCGAGCGCGAAGGTGTACACAGGCACCACCACGCCGGTGGGATCGGGACTGTCCATCGTCTGGCTGATGTCGCTCAGTCCGACTCTGCCATAGATGAGACCAAGCTCACCGATGTGCTTTGCTGGGACCCGGACCGTGGTGATGACCCCGCTCGCATCGACGGTCGGCGGAGTCTGGATGACATCGAGAGCGAGTATCACTCGGCCGCTGTCGGTTCGCTGCGCGGGATTCCACAGGGCGGCGATGGGACCGACGGCGAGGGCGGCAGGGGTTGGAACGGTGGCGGCGGCGACACGCCACAGGGTCGTCCCGGTGGCCTCCTGGGCCGCGATTGGCCGCATGCCGCTCGCGCAGAACCCCAGAAGCAGCAGGCCAATGCGTTGCATGCAGAACGTTTACTCGGGACTGTAGCGCCGTCAACTCAAGTCAACTATCTTCAATCGGTTACGGCACTTGGACGAGCCCCATTGCGACTGACTGAACTGCTCACGCCCAACCGCATCCGGGTACCATTGCGGGCCCAGAGTAAGGAGGGCGTGTTGCGTGAGTTGGTCGAGCTTCTGGTCGATGGAAATGGCGCCGAGTCCGGGGCCGCTAAGGCTATGTGGGGCGCGGGCGTAGAGGATGTGTTTCAGGCCGTGCTGGAGCGGGAGCGACAGTTCCCAACCGGAATCGGCTATGGCGTCGCCGTACCGCATGGCAAGACCCCCGCGCTTCCGAACCTCGTGGCCGTAGCGGGGACGACACAGGCTCCGGTGCCCTATGAAACAGTGGACGGTGAACCCGTCCGTTTGTTTTTCCTGCTGGCCGGCCCCGAGTCACAGGCGGGAGCGCACGTAAAAGCGTTGAGTCGTATTTCGCGGCTCGTGCGACGCGAGCCAATCCGTGCCCGCCTGCTCGCGGCGCGGTCTCCGGACGAGTTCTATCGCATCCTGTGCGACGCTGAGATGGGAGGGGCAGCATAGACGCCAGTGTGACACGGACAACCCTGCGAACGCATCGCTGCGGCGCGCTGCGCCAGGATCACGTCGGACAGCGCGTGCGATTGGGGGGCTGGGTCCACCGGCGCCGCGACCTCGGAGGCATTGTCTTCCTCGACTTGCGCGATCGCGATGGGCTCGTGCAGGTCGCGGTAGGGCCGGGGTGGTCATCTGCCCAGATCCTCGGCCGCGCCCAGACCGTCGGTCCGGAGACCGTCGTCCTCGTCGAGGGCGAAGTCGTCGCACGGCCGCCCGCGATGCGCAACGCCGATCTGGCCACCGGCGACGTCGAAGTGCACGCCACGGCCCTCGACGTGGTGGGTCCGGCCGAGACCCCCGCAATTCCGGTCGCGCGCGGCAAGGGTGAGGAACTCCCGGCCGAGGAGCTGCGACTCAAGTACCGGCACCTCGATCTGCGCCGCCCCGAGCTCCAGGCGAATATGATCTTGCGCCACCGGCTGGCGCAGCGTGCCCGGCGGGTGCTCAGCGATCTGGACTTCCTCGAAATCGAAACGCCGATCCTGACCAAGCCAACGCCCGAGGGCGCGCGCGACTATCTCGTGCCGTCGCGCCTGCATCCCGGCGAGTTCTTCGCGTTGCCGCAGTCGCCGCAGATCTACAAGCAGCTGCTCATGGTATCGGGATTCGACCGGTATTTCCAGCTCGCGCGCTGCCTGCGCGATGAGGACCTGCGCTTCGATCGACAGCCCGAATTCTCACAAATCGATATCGAGGCGTCGTTCGTTGGCCAAGAAGATGTCCTCGGCTACGTTGAAACGGTGCTCGTTGCGCTGTGGGATGAAGCGGGTCACAAGATCCCGCGGCCGTTTCCGCGGATCACGTGGCGTGAGGCGATGGAGCGATACGGGACCGACAAGCCCGATCTACGCTATGACTTCCCGATCGCCGACTGGACCGCGCAAGTCCAGCCGCTCGCGGTGCCGTTTTTCCAGGGCGCGCTGTCGAACGGCGCGCGCGTGCGCGGCATCGCCGTGTCCAGCGGCGGCACCCTGTCGCGCAAGGACGTTGACCAGCTCACCGAGGCGGCGAAAACGCACGGCGCCCCAGGGCTGGCATGGGTGAAGCGGCAGGGAGAACAGCTCTCAGGCTCGGTCGGCAAGCATTTCACGGCGGAGGCGCTCGGTCGGATCGGCGTGGGCGACGGGGATGTCGCCTTGATGACCGTCGGACCCGACCGCGTCACGTCACCCGCGCTGGACAAGGTGCGACAGGAAGTGATCAAACGCCTCGGGAAGACGCCCAAGATGGCGCACGCTTTTTGTTGGGTGGTGGACTTCCCGCTGTTCGAGCCCGATCCGGAGACCGGCAAACCGGTATTCGCGCACCATCCCTTTACCTCGCCGCATCCGGACGATATCGGCAAACTCGATAGCGCGCCGTTTGCGTGCCGCGCGCTGCACTATGATGCGGTCTACAACGGCAACGAGCTTGGTTCCGGGTCGATTCGTATCACCGATCCGGCGGTGCAGCGCACCGTCTTCAAGCACCTGGGACTCTCGCCGGCCGAGATCGATGCGCGCTTTGGCTTCTTGCTGACGGCGCTCGCGGCGGGCGCCCCGCCGCACGGGGGCTTCGCGATTGGCTTCGACCGTACCGTAATGCTGATCGTCGGCGCGGCCTCGATGCGGGACGTGGTCGCATTCCCGAAAACGACTGCAGCTCGGGCGCTGTTCGAGGGCGCACCGGCTCCGGCGCGGCCCGAAGACCTTGCCGCTCTTCATATCAAGGTGGTGCCATGAGCGATGATGTCGTCCACCGTCTCTCTGTCGAAGGCGTAGACCCGCTGGCGTTGGCCGGCGTGAACGACGCGAACCTGCTCGAGCTCGCGCGCCGCCTCGGCGTGCGGGTATCGTTGCGCGGCGACAGCCTGTCGCTGGCCGGCTCCGCCGCGGCCATCGAGCGGGCCGGTGCGGTCGCCCAGGCCTTGATCGACCTCGCCCGCATGGGTGAGAACCTCGACGTGCACGACGTCGAGCGCCTGGTATCGGACGAGGCGCACGGGGAGCTGGGACGCCAGGGCGCCGCGCCCGATCCGGTGAAGATCATCCTCCCCGGCCTGCGCCGCGTGATCCAGCCGAAGACCGCCGGCCAGCGCGAGTACCTCCGTTCGATCGCCGAACACGACATCGTGATCGGGATCGGGCCCGCGGGAACCGGCAAGACGTATCTCGCGGTCGCCGCCGCCGTCGATGCGCTCGCGCGCAAGCGCGTGCGTCGCATCATCCTGGCACGCCCCGCCGTGGAAGCCGGCGAGAACCTCGGCTTCCTGCCCGGCGATCTCCAGGAAAAAGTCGACCCGTATTTGCGACCGCTGTACGACGCGCTCGAGGACATGATGCCGCGCGAGCGGGTGGAGAAGGCGCTCGAGACGCGCACCATCGAGATCGCGCCGCTCGCCTACATGCGCGGGCGCACGCTCGGCGACGCGTTCGTCATTCTCGACGAAGCGCAAAACGCCACCGGGATGCAGATGAAGATGTTTCTCACGCGGTTGGGGGTGAACTCGCGGGCGGTCATCACGGGCGACAAGACCCAGATCGACCTCCCGATCCGCGAGGACTCCGGATTGCTGCAGGTCGAGCGGATTCTGCCCGGCATTGAAGGCATTGGCTTCGTCTATCTCGACGAGGGCGACGTCGTG
>Ga0070704_100002024_pt1 | contig 11238 bp, 13 predicted proteins | sample KBSK5252metaG_FD_65467 | JGI IMG/M metagenome (GOLD analysis project Ga0070704, IMG submission 65467) | Corn, switchgrass and miscanthus rhizosphere microbial communities from Kellogg Biological Station, Michigan, USA - KBS K5-25-2 metaG | ecosystem: Host-associated > Plants > Roots >... | reverse complement strand
CTTCGGCAGTGAGCTGACGAAGGGACTCGAACCCTTAACCTGCTGATTACAAATCAGCTGCTCTACCATTGAGCTACGTCAGCTGGTCAAGGCTGAATCCGACAGACTCGTATCTTAGACGGGGCCTGCGACTATGGCAAGGGTAGGACTTCGAACGACTTAGGCCCTCAACGCGTCTTCCATTTTGTCCCGAGCGGCGTGTCTTCGATCTCCACGCCCCGCCCTGCGAGCTCGGCCCGGATCGCGTCGGCAGCCTTGAAATCCTTGGACTTACGGGCCTGCACTCGCGCCGCGATGCGTTCCTCCACCCAGGAGGCGAGGACGGGATCGAGGGCGCGCTGCGTCGGCAGAACGTCGAATACCTCCATGAGCCGGTCGAGCGCCTCGAGGGCAAACCTGGCGCCGCCCCCACCGTGATCCAATTCGCGGTTGGCGACTCGCACGAAATCGAAGAGCGCTGCGATTGCTCTGGGAGCGTTCAGGTCATCGTTCAAGGCACCAGCCACATCCGTCTCAACGAGGGGGCTGATTTTTTTCAGCGGCTCGTCCCTTTTCTGGTTTCGCGCCTCACGCGCGAGTCGTTCACGGAATTCTCCCAGTCGCTTGACGCCCTCCGCCGCACCGGCCAGCGCGTCATCATTGAAATCGACGGATTGGCGATAGTGGGTTTGCAGGAAGAGTAAGCGAACGGCGGCCGCGTCGACTCCCTGCTCGCGCAGATCGCGCGCCGTAAGAAAATTCCCGTGGCGCTTCGACATCTTGGTGCCGCGCACGTTGAGAAACTCGCCGTGCACCCAGTGCCGCGCGAATTGCTGGCCAGTCGCGCCTTCCGATTGCGCGATCTCGTTTTCGTGATGCGGGAAGATCAAATCGATGCCGCCCGCGTGAATGTCGAGGGTCTGCACGCCGCAGCACCTGGCAATCTCGGACAGCGACATCGCCGAGCATTCGAGATGCCAACCCGGGCGCCCGCGGCCGAACGGCGCGTCCCATGCCGCGCCCACCGCCTCGTCCTCCGCGTCCGCTTTCTTCCACAGCGCGAAATCGCTGGGATCGCCCTTGGCGTACTCGTCGCTCGCGACGCGCGCGCCGACTTTGATCTCCCGCTTGTCGAGCTGCGACAGCCGGCCGTAGCTCGGAAATTTCGCGATCGCGAAATACACCGAGCCGTCCTCGCCCTTGTAAGCGACACCACGCTCCAGCAGCTTCGCGACCAGCGCGATCATCTGCGGCATGTACTCGGTGGCCGCCGTGTAGACGTGCGCCGGCTTGATGCGCAGATAGTCGCGGTCCTCAAAGAAGGCTTTCGTGAATGGCGCCGTGTGCTCGGTCAACGGCTTGCCGGCCGCTCGTGCCGCCTTGATGGTGCGGTCATCCACATCGGTCAGGTTCATGATGTGAAAGACGTCGTACCCTGACTGCTCCAGCCAGCGCCGCAGCAGATCCTCAAACAAGAACGTCCTGAAGTTGCCGATGTGCGCGTAGTTCCAGACGGTGGGGCCACAGGTGTACAGCGTCACGCGCGGCGGCGCCAGGGGCTGCAGCGGGTCGACGCGACGGGTCAGCGTGTTATAGAGGGAGACGTGCGCCGTCATTGACGGCGAAACGTACTAGTGGGCGTCGTGGGTTTCCAGCACGACGTCATCCAGGGATTTCACTCGGACCCGCGAGGCCCGCACGGGCAGGCGATGCGCCCGGCAGAGCGCGAGGGCAGCCTCGACCGTTCGGCCTGTGAGTGGCGCCTCGATGCCGGTTTCCGTGACCCGGAAACCCGGCGGCGCCTCGCGCGGTGGCGCGTCGAGGATCACCTCCAATACGCGCTCGCCGAGCAGGGCCGGCAACGGGCCGGCGCGGACGATCCGCCCCTCGCGCAGCACGAGCACGCGTGCGGCCAGGCACTCGAGCGCGGCGGGCTCGCGGGCGGCGATCAGGACGGCGACGCCGTCCGCGGCGAGGGCCGCGATCCGGCCCCGAAGATCCCGGCGGGCCACGGCATCGAGCGCGGACAGCGTTTCGTCGAGCAGCAGGACCCGGCGTTGCCCGAGCGTGGCCTGAGCAACCGCCAGGCGCTGCTGATCTGCCCGGCCGAGGGCACTCACGAATAACTCGGCAGCGGGGCCAAGCCCCGAAACATCGAACGCTTCCCGCACGAGGCGGCGCGCGGCCGGCTCACCTCCGCGTTCAGCGTGCAGTCGCGCGTAATACGTGAGCACTTCGCGGACGGTGAGCGCGGGCGGAAACGCGGTGCCATCCCGCGCGTAGCCGACCAGCCGCCGCGCCGCCGGATCCGTGACGCGCATCCCGTACACGCGGGCTTCGCCGCGGGACGGCAGGAGACAGCCGGCCGCGATCTGCAGCAACGTGCTCTTGCCGGCACCGGCCGAACCGACGAGCCCGGCGATTTCTCCGGGTAACAAGGCGAGCGACACATCCCGTAGTGCACTGCGGCGCGGCGCGCCGGCAGCGCCGCTCGTGACGTTACACAGCGCCAGCGCGTAGTCGGGCATCAGAGCACCGACGCGCGCTGGCGCTCCACAATGCCGCTCGCGAACAGGATTCCGAGACCGGTCCACGCGAGCGCGTGACCGAAAGAGAGCAAGTCGCCGGTCGCGATGTCGCGGTAGCGCCAGAGCGCGGGCCCCAGCTCGAGGATGCTGGCGGCGGCAAGGCGCACGATGCCGGGATTTGTCAGTGCAACCAACTGCTCGGGAGCGATCGCCCCGGCGACCGCAATAAGAAGGAAGAAGGCGACTGCGGCGCTGTTCCCTAGCAGCAGCACTGTCGCAAGCGCGACAGCGGCGACGGCACACGCGGCAACCATCCCCGCGGCAGCGGCCGTCGCCGGCGCGCCGCTGGCCACTGCGCAGGCGATCGCCAGCAATACCGCCGGGAGCACGATGGCCGACCAGCGCCCAGTCGCAATGGCGAGTGGTGTTGTCGGGTGCGTGAGCGCGGTGGCCAGCGCGGCCCGGTCACGTGCGTTGCCCGCGAGCCAGCCGGCGCCGAGGACGGCCGCGAGTGCTCCCGCCTCGAGCACGGCGGTGAGCGGATCGAGGCCGCGCGAGCGTAACCAAACCAGACCCGCGCCGAGCAGCAGCAGGGAGGGGCCGAGCCGCGTGCGCGTGAGGCGCGGCGACACGAGAACCACTTCGGCGGAAACGCGGCGCAGGAAACGCATGCCGCGATGATACAGAAGGAAGCCACGGCGGCCGGTACCGATCCGCCGCAGGACTGATCAAATCATCGCGCGCGCTCCGATGATCGCGTCCACCAACGTGTCCGCCTCGAATCGCACCGGATCGGTGGCCGGCAGACCCGTCTCCTCCGCCGCGCGTGCCACCGCCTCGCGCGCCGCCGACTCATCCATGTCGTAGGTGTTCAGGCAAATCCCGATCACCTTCGTGGGATGCACGGGATGCGCTGCACGCTCGTAGATGTCGATCATCTCGGTGTACGGCGGAATTCTCACCCACGGCTCGCGACCGTGATAATCGCCAATCCACTCGCGTGTGACCTGATGGCAGAGAATCAGGGCGTCGGGACACGAGCCGTGCAGCAGGCCGAGCGTCACGCCCGAGTACCCGGGGTGGATAAGCGAGCCCTGCCCTTCCACGAGCACAATGTCGTGATCTTTCGCGCCCTGCAGCGTGATCTGCTCGGCAGCGCCGGCGATGAAGTCGGCCACCACCGCGTCCACCGCGACGCCCCACCCTTCGATGAAGATGCCCGTCTGTCCCGTCGCGACGAAGCTCGTCCTGTGCCCGCGCTTCACGAGTGCGTCGCGCAGCTGCAGCTGCGCCGTCATCTTGCCCACGTTGCAGTCGGTGCCGACCGCGAGGACGACGAGCGCATCGACTTCGGCCGCGCGACCGTCGGCGATCGGCAGATTCGGCGGCGGCTTGCGGGCATCGAGAATACGCACGCCTCGCGCGCGGGCGAGCGGACCGAGCTCCGGATCGTCACTGATGAACGTGTGGAGGCCGCTCCAGATCTCGAGCTTCCGCTCGATCGCCGTGCGCAGCCATCCCTTCCATTCGTCCGGCAGGCGTCCGCCGGCCGGCGCGATCCCGATCATGACCGCGGTCGCGCCCTTGCCTTGCGCAATGCCGCGCTCAAAATCGTCGACGACGGGAATCTTGCCGCCGAATCCCAGGACATCCTGTACCGTCTTTCCCGCCTGCCTGCGATCGAGCACCGCGACGATGCGCTCCGGGAAGTAGCGAATGCAGGAGTTCGCGGTCTTGGAGGTAAGCGGTCCGAAATCGCCGTCAGCGATGATGAGGAACCGGTGTTGTGGCGTCGTCATTTTGCGGTTTGTGCAGTCCGGCGCCGCTCGACACCCGTCCACGGCTCGTTGGGCACGAGCACGGCGGGTTTCATGCGGCTGACTTCACCGTAGATCTCGCCTCGCAAGATATGCCGAATCAAGACCATGGTCACGCAGAGAATGGGCACGGCGACGATCAGTCCAATGGGGCCAAGGAGCGTGCCCATGATGAGCACGCTGGAGATCGTGAGGACGGGAGGGAGATCGACTCGGTGCTGCATGATGCGCGGCACGACGATGTTTGCCTCGAAGACGTGGATGACAACCCCGAGGATGATGACCAGCAACACGGTAAGCCAGTCGCCGGAGGCCACGACGAACAGCGCGGGAAGCAGTGTCGACACGAGCGTGCCGAAGAACGGCACGATGGCGACGAGTCCGGTGAAGATTCCGAAGGCCAGCCAGTAGGGCACTCCCAGAATCTTGAGACCGATCGCCGTCAGCACCGCCAGTACGGCCATCGCGATGAGCTGGCCGACGACCCAGGCACGCAGCGTGGCGGCGGTATCGTCGAATACGCGGGTCGCGATCGGCCGGTGTCTGGGCGCGAACAACGTTATCAGGCCATCCCGATAGAGCGTCGGCTGTCGCGCGAGATACAGCGCCATGACGACGACACTCGCCGCCTCGATGAACAAGGTCCCGCCGCCGCGGACGTACCCAAAGATCGAACCGCTCAGAAAGCCGACCGCGTCGCTGACGAGACCCGATACGACGCCGGACGACGGGTTGGCGAGGTCCGTCTGATCGAGCACGGGATATTGGCTGGCCCAGCGCGCCAAGACGTTCTGAATGTTTGTGAGCGTTTGCGGCAGACCGCCGACCAAGGCGCGGGTCTGTTCGATGACGGGCGGCAGGAGCAATACGGCGATGCCCGTGACCGCGGCCAAGGTCGATACGACCGCGACCGTCAGACCGAGCCAGCGCTTGGTCCCGAAGCGGCGCTCCATCCAGTCTGTGATCGCGGAGAGATAGACGGCGAGCAGGATCGCCAGAAAGACGAGGAGCAGGACGTCGACGACGCGCAGGACGAACCAGACGACGAGGGCCGCAACAAAGAGCGCCACAAACGTGGCGCTCGAGAGTCTATTAGAGGAGGGAGTCTCGGACCCGTTCAGCTTTTCTGCTCCGTCTCGTCATCATCGAGCAGCTCGGCGTCTTTCGCGCCTTTCCCCAGCGCGCGCGCCTCGGCCTGGGTGCCGCCCGGCAGGAGTCCCATCTTCCGTTTCAGCGCGAGCAGCTGCTGATCGGCGTCGGCCTTGACCTCGAGACCCTGGAACTGCTTGATCAGCGTGTCGCCGGAGAGATCCTCGTTCACTTCCGCCGCGGCGATGAGCTTGCGCTCCTCGTGCTCGATCTGCTCCGCCATCCGCTCGAACGTCTCGAACGCGCTCTTGTCCGAGATCGACCCCAGCGTCTCCTGTATGCGCTTGTGGGCCTCCGCGCGCTTCTGCCGCGCGATCAGGATATTCTTCTTGCGTTTGGCTTCTTCGATCTTGTCGTTGAGCTGGCGCAGCGACGCCTTGAGCTTCTCCGTCTCTTCGCGATGCTTGACCCACGTTTCCTGCAGCTGCACCGCGTTCTGCACGTGCTCGTTGTAGCGCAGCAGCGCCTGTTTGGCGAGGTCGTCGCGGCCTTCCTGCACGGCGAGCACCGCACGCTTCTCCCAGTCTTCCGAGAGTTTTTTCTCCTGCTCGGCCTGCGCGGAGAGGCGCTTCTCGTCGGCAATGGCCGCGGCCACCTGCTGCTTGGCCTTGGCCAGCTGACTGCGCATGTCGACGATGAGCTGCTCGAGAACCTTCTGCGGGTTCTCGGCGCGCGAGATCAGATCGTTGATGTTCGACCGGATCAGCGTGGACAGACGATCAATGATCCCCATCTAGGCTCCTGGCAGTGATCGCTCGCGCTTTTGCGCGAGCAGCCGCTCCGTAAAATCTAGCCGCTCGGCCATCTCGGCAATTTGCCCCTGCATTTCCGTCAATCTCTGCTCCAGCTCCAATACATGGTCCGCGTCCGCGGCTTCAACGCTCGACTTCTTCCGACCGCGGATCCGCTCGGCGAACGCCGAAGCGAGATCCGATTTGAAGAACGCCCAGAGGACGATGCCCGTGATCACCATACCGCCGATCATCCCGATCAGCGGAATCAGCTGATTCGGATCGAACGGAATCATCGGAGGACCCTGGAGCAGCAGCACGCGCACTCCTACGCCAAGCATTGCTCTCCCGTTTCAGTGGGCAACGTCATGGCCGGGGCTTCCCCAACTGCCCACTCGCTTGCTGCTGTCCGAGTAGCCGTTCGGTAAAATCTAACCGCTCCGCCAGTTCCGCCACTTCCCGCCGCAACTCCTCCACAGTCTCGGCCAATTCCGCGTGTTCCGGACCGCCTTCGGCCGGTCGCGGTCCGTGCATCAGCCGCTCGGCAATCGCCTTCCCCAACGGGGAGAGCGAGATCATCCAGGCGAAAAACCCGCCCACTGCGATGATTGGGATGAAGACACCGATCATGCCAGGGTTCATGGTGGCAACCGTCCCGCGTCGCTTTGCTTTGCCAGCAACCGCTCGGCGAAGTCCATTCGCTCGGCCAACTCGGTGAGCTCTTCACGCACCTGCTGCAGCTCCTGAAGGAGTTCATCGCGCTCGGCCGTCTCGATGCCAGGGCGGCGATGCTCGCCGGCGATGCGCTTCGCGATCGCCGCGGCTACGGGCCGGATCACCCAGAATCCCCCCCCAAAAATCATCACGAACGCCGCGGCTTCCCCTGGGCTCACCGCTGCTCCGACTTTTTCACGAGCAGGCGCTCGGTGAAATCGATGCGCTCGTTCAGATCACCAATTTCGCGCCGGGTCTGTTGCAGCTCGGTGAGCAGATCTTCCCGCAACGCCTGCAGCTCCTCACGTATACCGGCGTCGATGGCGCGCGGCCGAATTCGTTCCGCGAGGGCGCGTACCAGCGGAAACAGAATCGCCACGAAGCCGGCCACGACAGCCATGAGCGCTATGACTTCATTGCGTTCCATGACTATCGCACCGGCGGAAGCCGTTCGGCTTCCCGCTGTTGGGCGACCATTCGCTCCAGAAAGTCCACGCGCTCACCCAGCTCGTTGACCTGGTGTTCGAATTGGCGAAGCTCGTCGACCTCGCGCCGCAGCTCCCGCAGTTCCTCGGCCGCGTCCTCGTCAAGCTCGCCGGGCAGCGGTTTCTTGAGGATCCGCGCGGCAAGCGCCTTCCCCACGGGCGTGATGGACAGCAGCACGAGCGTGCCGCCACCGAAGATCGTCAGAATAGCAACGAGCGGAATGAGCCAGTCTTCCATCGAACACTCCCGCTGATCGATTCCAACCTACCGTCTAGTCCCCCGCCTGCAACACCTTCCGCAGGAATTCCGCGGTATGCGACGAGGCAGACCGCGCCACCTTCTCCGGCGGACCTTCGGCCACCACCCGGCCACCCAACTCCCCACCTTCGGGGCCGAGGTCGATCACCCAGTCGGCCGTTTTCACGACGTCGAGATTGTGCTCGATGACGATGACGGTGTTGCCCTTGTCCACCAACCGGTGGAGCACCTCGAGCAGCAGGCGCACGTCCTCGAAATGGAGACCGGTCGTCGGCTCATCGAGGATGTACAATGTGCGGCCCGTGTCCCGCTTCGCGAGCTCGGTGGCGAGTTTGACGCGCTGCGCTTCGCCGCCCGAGAGGGTCGTTGCCGACTGCCCGAGGTGGATGTATCCCAGACCTACGTCATTGAGCAACTCCAGTTTCGCCCTGATACGCGGCTGATGCTCGAAGAAATCGAGGGCTTCGGCGACGGTCAGATCGAGCACGTCCGCAATCGACTTTCCTTTATATCGGACTTCCAGCGTCTCGCGATTGTACCGGCGGCCCTTACACACCTCGCAGGGGACGTAGACGTCCGGCAGGAAGTGCATCTCGACCTTCACCAGCCCGTCGCCCTGACAGGCTTCGCACCGCCCGCCCTTCACGTTGAAGGAGAACCGACCGGGCCCGTAGCCGCGCAGCTTGGACTCGGGCAGGTAGGTGAACAGCTCGCGGATGGGCGTGAACAGGCCCGTGTACGTCGCGGGGTTGGACCGTGGGGTTCGGCCGATGGGACTCTGATCGATATCGATCACCTTGTCGATATGATCGAGTCCTTCGATCCGCTCGTGCGCTCCCGGGACGACCTTGGCCCGGTAGAAGTGCCGCGCCAGCGCCTGATACAGAATGTCCGTCACGAGCGTCGACTTCCCCGAGCCCGAGACGCCCGTCACCGCGACGAACAGCCCCAACGGAAACTCGACGGTCAAATCCTTGAGATTGTGATGGCGAGCGCCGGCGACACGCAGCATACGGTCGGCACTCGCGATCCGGCGCCTGGGCGGCACCGGGATGCGCAGCTCGCCGCGCAGGTAGCGCGCAGTCAAGGAGTCGCGATGCCGCAGCACCTCCTCGAGCGGGCCTGCGGCGACGACTTCCCCTCCGTGCCGACCTGCGCGCGGCCCCAAGTCGACGACGTAATCGGCGGCGCGAATCGTTTCTTCGTCGTGCTCCACGACGAGGACCGTGTTGCCCAGGTCGCGCAGCTCTTTGAGCGTCGCGAGCAAGCGCGCGTTGTCGCGCTGGTGCAGTCCAATCGACGGCTCATCGAGGATGTACAACACACCCACCAGACGGCTGCCGATCTGGGTCGCGAGCCGGATGCGCTGTGCTTCACCACCGGACAGCGTGACCGCGGAACGTTCCAGTGTGAGGTAGTCGAGTCCCACATCCACCAGGAAGCGCAGCCGGTCCACGACTTCTTTCAGGATCGGTTGCGCGATCTCGGGATCGAGTCCCACGCGGCCATTGCTGCGCAGCGGGATCCGGGAGAAAAACTCGAGCGCCTCACGCACGGGCAGCGCCACGACGTCGCCGATGTTTTTGCCGGCGACGAGCACCGACAGGCTCTCCGGCTTGAGGCGGCGGCCTCCGCAGGTGGGACAAGGCTGCTCCACCATGTACTGCTCGAGCTGCTCACGCACGGCGTCCGACGCGGTTTCGCGATAGCGCTTCTCGACGTGATCGAGCACGCCCTTCCAGCCGGACTCGTACGAGCCGTGCCAACGCTCGCTGTCGTACTGGTACGTGATCGTCTTTCCCGGCGCGCCACGCAGCAGGATCTTCTGTACCGCGGACGACAGATCTTTCCACGGTGTGTTGAGGTCGAACTTGTATGTCCGCGCGAGTGCGGGCAGCACGACTTTCCGCAGGTACCCGCTCGGCTCACCCCAGGGCAGCACCACGCCTTCCAGAATCGAGAGGCTGTGATCGCCCAGGACGAGGTCCGCGTTGACCTCGCGCCGGGTGCCCAGGCCTGAGCAGTCGGGGCAGGCGCCGTATGGTGAATTGAAGGAGAACTGCCGCGGCTCGAGCTCGGGCAGCGACAGGCCGCACTTGGGACAGGCGTAGCGCTCGGAGAACAAGCGGACACGCGGGCTGCCGGACTGGCGGACAACTTCAACGACGCCCTCCGCCGCTTTCAGCGCGGTTTCAATCGAATCGGCCAACCGCCCCCGATCAGCAGCACGCACGACCAGACGGTCGACGACTACCGCGATATCGTGATTCTGGCGACGGTTCAGCTTCGGAACGTTTGAGAGATCGTACGTTTCACCGTTGATGCGCGCGCGGACGAACCCCTGCTTGCGCATCGCTTCGAACACGTCGCGAAACTCGCCTTTGCGACCGCGCACCAGCGGCGCGAGCACTTCGATCTTCGTGCCCTCCGGCCACTCGAGCACCAGGTCGGTGATTTGCGACGCAGACTGGCGCTCCACGGGGCTGCCATCGTTGGGGCAATGCGGCGTCCCGGTGCGCGCCCACAACAGTCGCAGGTAGTCGTAAATCTCCGTGATCGTGCCGACCGTCGATCGCGGATTGGCGCCGGCGGTCTTCTGCTCGATCGAAATGGCAGGCGACAGGCCTTCAATGGCATCGACGTCGGGCTTGTCCATGAGCCCGAGGAATTGGCGCGCGTACGCGGAAAGCGATTCCACATAGCGACGCTGGCCTTCCGCATAGATCGTATCGAATGCGAGTGACGATTTGCCCGAGCCCGAGAGTCCCGTAATCACGACGAGCGCGTTACGGGGGAGCTCGACATCGATATTCTTGAGATTGTGTTCGCGAGCACCGCGAACGATGAGGGCGTCCCCTGGCATAGCACCGTAGGCTAGGCAGTTCAATGGCTTGCGGTCAACTCTCCACTTTCCTACGTTAGCATCCCTCACATGGCGACAGATGCGCTGCTCGTCCTTACCACGCTTGGATCGACCGGCGACGCGCGGACCCTGGTCCGCGGCCTGGTTGAGGACAGGCTGATCGCCTGCGGAACGATGGTGCCGGCAGCATCGATTTATCGCTGGGAAGGGGCCGTGCATGAAGAGGAGGAGGTCGTGGTCTTGTTGAAAACCGATGCCTCCAAATGGGATGCGTTGTCCGCGGCCGTTCAAGACCGCCATCCCTACGACGTTCCCGAGCTTCTCGCCTTCCCCGCCAAGGAAGGTTCCAGCGCCTATCTCAACTGGCTCAAAGCGGAGGTGACGCCGTGAATCGCGGAGGCGACCGGGGCGGGAGCGGCGGAGGGGGTGGGGGTGGGGGTGGGGGGGGAAGCAATCCCAAGCGGGAGCGGCGCTGGCAGACGTCGCAGGAGCGCGCGCGAGTAGCCGCGGAACTGATCGAGGAAGCCGAATCGCTGACGCAGACGGGCGCGATCGCGAGTCCCAAGGACGTCGTGCGCGATCAGCAGCCGCCGCCGATTCGCCTGGTACAGCCGCAGTCCACTCCGGCACCCCAGGCGAGGCTGGATGGGGAGGACGAGCCGCCACAGGTTCCATCTCCACAACCCCCACCCACTCCACCGTCCTCCACTGTC
>Ga0070704_100002023_pt1 | contig 11239 bp, 13 predicted proteins | sample KBSK5252metaG_FD_65467 | JGI IMG/M metagenome (GOLD analysis project Ga0070704, IMG submission 65467) | Corn, switchgrass and miscanthus rhizosphere microbial communities from Kellogg Biological Station, Michigan, USA - KBS K5-25-2 metaG | ecosystem: Host-associated > Plants > Roots >... | reverse complement strand
TCGCGCATGCGCTCGGGACGCAGCGTATCCAGGCTCACGGTGACGCGCGCCAGACCGGCTGTGCGGAGCGACTCGGCGTGCTTGGCGAGCAGCAGGCCGTTCGTAGTCATGGCGAGGTCCGAGATGCCGGGAATCCGGGCGAGCATGGCCGTGAGCGTCGGCAAGTCGTGGCGGAGCAAGGGCTCGCCGCCCGTCAGCCGTACCTTCTCGACGCCTAGCGCCGTGAAGACCCGAACGACCCGGCTGATCTCTTCGAATGTGAGAATCGACTGCTTGGGGAGCCAGACGTACTCCTGCTCCGGCATGCAGTAGCGACAACGCAGATTGCAGCGGTCCGTCACGGAGACCCGCAGGCTCCCCAGGGGCCGGTTCAGGCGGTCAACGATCACGCAGCCCTCCCGCTACCTGCTTTCCCGTCGGGTCGACCCAGGTCGTCGTGCCATCCGCGTGCAGCTCTTTCTTCCAGACGGGAAGCCGCGTCTTCACTTCCTCGATGACGTAGCGGCAGGCCGCAAAGGCTTCGTCGCGGTGCGGCGCCGCTGCGGCAATCCCGATGCTCGCCTCACCCAGCGACACCAGGCCCAGACGATGCTGCAGCATCACGCGAGCGCCCGTCCAGCGTTGGTGGGCCTCGTCGAGGATGCGGGTGATCTCTGCGAGCGCCATGGCGTCATAGGCTGAGTAATCGATGCCCGTGACGTCGTCGTTCCCGCGGACCGTGCCGAGAAAAATGCACGTGCCCCCGCGTTCCGGGCTCTGCACTTCGCGCAGCAGTGATTCCACTGAAATTGGATTGCGCGTGAGATAATCCATCATCCACCCGACAACGGCGGCAGCAAGGCAAGCTCGTCGCCGTCCTGTACCCGCGCGTCGAGCTTCACCTGCCGGAGGTTCAGCGCGGTCAACGGCCGGTCCGGCAGCACAGCGGCGTCCGGGATCTCCTGACGCACACGTGCGAGGACGTCGGCGACGGTCGCGGCCGGCGGGACGACGAGTGCCAGCGACTCGCGGCCGGCGAGCTCGGCGTAGCGTGCAAAGAATCGGACGGTCACGTTGGGCATGATCCGATTATAGCCCCGACGCGAGCCCTTGCCAGATCTTCGCCTGCTTGGGCGTGGGACTCGCGGTGCGGGACAGCGAGTAGGTGGCGCTGGTGCGCTCGCGAACCGTGGTGTTCAGCGTCAGCGAGCGACCAGCCCGCTGCACGGTAATCGTCAAGGGCTGGCCCGCCTTCCCGCGATATTGGCTGCGGAATGCCCCGGCCCAGTCTTGATTCGCCGATACCGTGATGTCGCCGATGCCGGTAATGACGTCTCCTGCCTGAACGCCTGCCCCTTCCGCCGCGCTGCCCGGGGTGACCGCCTGCACCTGCATCGCCCCACTGGGCGTCGGTTGCGAGGAGACCCCGACGAACGGCACCGTCACGATCTGCTTGTTCAGCACGATGCCCGCTTTGGCGAAAACGGTTTCGTACGGCAGGGAGTCGCGGCCGTCGATGTAGCGGCGATAGAAGCCGTCGACATCGGGCAAGCCGGCCGCGCGGAGCTCGTTCAGCAGATCCGTCGTGCGAAACCCTTTGTTCTGGCGATAGTACTTCGTGAACAGCGCGCGCATGACCTCATCGAGGTTGTGCGCGTTGTCGGTCGCGTCCCGGAGGGAAATGTCGAGGAGTAATCCGAGCAACGAGCCTTTGGGATAGTACAGCTGCGAGCTGTTGATGTAGACCTCGTGAATCCACGTCGCCTCGCTGCCGTCCTCCGCGCTCCAGGGCTCGGGCGTCGACTCGACTTGCTGAATGTTCGACGTCGTGTTCCCCAGGAATTGATCAGCCGTCCACAACCCCGACCGCAGGTTGGTGAGGTCCGCGTAGTAATCGGTGACCCCCTCCGACCACCATAACAGCGGTGTGTACTGCTCGGCGTGGTAATCGTAAGGCCACATCTCGGCGGGGCGAATACGCTTCACGTTCCACAGATGGAAGAACTCGTGCGAGAGCAGCGGATACATGAAATCGCCCAGCGTCCCCGACGGATCGGCAAATGCCCCCGCCGGCATGATGTCATACTGCGAGGCGCTGTGCTCGAGTCCGCCCCCGAAGCTCACCGGCTCGTGAATCACGTTGAAGAAGATCGTGTACGTGTCGTACGGCGCGCCGCCCATGATCTTGTTCTGCACCGCGGCCATCTTCGCCACGCCATTCCGAATGTTTGTGGCCACGGCGTTCGTGTAATCGGCCGATGGCCAAACCGCGATGCGAATCCATTTCCCATCTGCCTGCAGAGAGTCGAGGCTGTAGCGCCCCACGAACGTCATCGCGTCCGCCAGCTCGTGATAGTCCGCTGCGCGATACACGCCGTTCACCGGCCCGCTCAACGCGGATGTGACCCGCCAGTCGGCGGGAACGTGGAAGCGCACTTCCGCTGGACGGCCGAGCTGTCCCTCTTCAAACGGGAACAGATTGGTGCCGAGGAACTGGCCGAAGTCCGGCGCGACGCGCGCGATGGAGAGATCGATGGTGTCGGCGATGTAGTCGAACTCGACTGTGACGCGGTCGGCGCGCCCCCCCCCCGCTCCGGTCACCACACGCCAGGTATCCTTGTCGCCGCGATCCCAGCGGAGCGGTTGACCCGCGGCGTTTTTTGCGCTGAAGCCGTGGAGATAGCGCGCGTAGTTCTGGATTTCGTAATTCCCGGGACTCCATGCCGGAAGCGAGACGAACAGCGTCTCTTTGCCCGCCGCGGGAAAATCGGCGGCAACGTGGAACTGCTTTTCCCTCGTCGACATGAGCGTGACGTCGTAACGCACCGCCTGCGCGGCGAGAGACGTGGAAAACAGAGCCGCGATCAGCGCGACGAAGGAAAGACGACGCATCATCACTCCCAGTAAGAAGTTGGGTCTCCGTAAATAAAGCGGCCCCGGCATTCAAATGCCGAGGCCGTACGCCAAGTCTCCGTCGTTCAGCGGTTTAGGATGCAGCCTTCGTGATCGCGTCGGCGACCATCGCGCGCAACTCCTTGCTGGGCTTGAAGACAGGAACAGGCCGGGCCGCGACTTCGACGGGGTCACCAGTTCTCGGGTTACGCGCCATACGCGTCTTCCGCTGACGGATCTTGAACGTCCCAAACCCGCGTATCTCAATGTTATGCTGCTCGGCTAGCGCGGCTTTGACGGCGTCGAGAAACGAATCCACAACGCGCGCGCAGTCCTTTTTGGAAATCAGGGGACCAGCGGTGCGAGCGATTTGTGCGGTGACTTTTTCGACCAGATCGGCCTTCGTCATGTGGCCCCCCGTAACTGCTGGTACGTCGCCGGGTTGCAAAAGTCGGGGGCTATGATAGGGGCTTACTTATTTGGCGTCAAGAGCTTGTAGGAATTGTTGAAAGTGTCCTTGAGCGTCATGAGGGCCCGGAGAGGCCTCCGGGTGGTATTGGACGGCGAAAATCGGGTATTCCCGGTGCCGAATGCCTTCGACCGTGCCATCGTTGAGGTTAAGGTGCGTGACTTGAAGCGCCTTGGCGCCGGGCACGCCGCCCGTCTCCCCGCGGACCGCGAATCCGTGGTTCTGGGACGTGATAAGTACTTGTCCCGTCGCAAGATCGCGTACCGGATGGTTCCCGCCGCGGTGCCCATACGGGAGCTTGATCGTCTCGCCGCCCATTGCCAGGCCGAGCAGCTGGTGGCCCAGGCAGATCCCAAAGATCGGCACCGAGCCGTCGGCGAGGTCCCGGATGGTGTCGATCGCGTACCCAACGGCCGAGGGGTCCCCCGGACCGTTGGACAGGAACACGCCGTCGGGCTTCAGCGCGCGGACCTGGCCGGCCGTCGTTGCGGCCGGCACCACAGTGACCCGGCAGCCATGCTGGACGAACAGCCGGAGGATGTTGCGCTTCATGCCGAAATCGAATGCCACCACGTGGTGCTTCGAGCCGGCCGGGCCCTCCGTGTACGCGTTGGGAATCGTCGCGACACTCGCCAGGTCCAAACCATCCATCGAGGGCGAGGCGGCAAGTGCCGCCTTGATCGCGTCGGTGGGTTTGTCACCCAGGGCGAGCACGCCGCGCATCGCGCCGCGCGAGCGGATGTGGCGGGTGACCTGGCGCGTGTCGACGTCCGCCACGAGGGGGACACTGGCACTCGCCAGCCACTCGAGCAGCGGCCCGGTCGAGCGCCAGTTCGACGGCATGCCCGACAGCTCGCGCACCACGACTCCGGCGACGCGCGGGCGATCGGATTCGACGTCCTCGGGATTGATTCCGTAGTTGCCGATCATCGGCGCGGTCATCACTACGATCTGACCAAGATAGGAGGGGTCGGTGAACACCTCCTGGTATCCGCTCAGATTCGTGGTGAAGACGACTTCGGCGTACGCCGGCTCGAATGCGAGAGGTGCGGTTCCTGGGAACCAGGCACCGTCCTCGAGGAGGACGTAAGCGGACTGGGGGCTAGGGTCGGCGATTGGGGTTTGGAGGTGGCGGCGGGGGCGCCGTGGGTTGAGTTTCGAGCGGCAGCGGACTCTGCTGGACCGGCGCGGGGGCCTGTTGTTGCTGTTGACCCTCGAGCACCGACCGGACCTGCGTGGCTGACTGGGACATGAACGTCAGGACGAGCGCGAGGAACAGGAAAATGCCGGCCGTCCACCACGTGACCTTGGTGAGCAACGTGGTCGCCTGGCGGCCGCCCATGACGGTCTCGGTACCGGCACCGCCGCCCAGGGTCGCGAGACCACCGCCCTGCCCGGCCTGCAACAGCACGGCCGTTGTCAGAATTAGCGCATCCAGAATCAGAATCACGACGAGGAATGAGTACATGCGCGGGGCAAGATACCTATGTCGCGCCCGTGCGCACAAGCTCGGCCCAGGCTTTGGGGTCGAGTGACGCTCCGCCAACCAGCACGCCGTTGATTTCCGGCTCGGCCAGTAGCTCGGCGATGTTTTTCAGGTTGACGCTTCCGCCGTAGAGAATGAACGTGCCTTCGGGAGTTGCTCTGGACTGGAGTGAGAGACGATTGCTCAGCCAATGGCGAATCGTGCGATGCACTTCGGCGGCGTCCTTCGGCGTTGCGTTCCGGCCGGTTCCAATTGCCCAAACCGGCTCGTAGGCGATCACTACCTCGTGGTCGATCTTTGGTCCAAAAGCACCTTCCAGCTGACGCTCAACAACCTCGAGCGTCTCGCCGGCATCGCGCTGAGCGAGCGTTTCACCGACGCAGACTACCGGGAACACGGATGTCCGAAAGGCGGCAGCAACCTTCTTTCCGACCTGCTCGTCGGTTTCGCCAAAAACATGACGACGCTCGGAATGCCCGATTAACGTGAACGGCGCCCCAGCTTGACCGGCCATCCGTGCAGAAATCTCGCCCGTGAATGCCCCTTGGTCTTCCCAGAAGATGTCCTGTACCCCCACCGCGAGGTCTTGACGCTGCGATTGCGCCACAGCTTGGGCGACGGCAGGAACGGACAGATACGGCGGAAAGAACCACACCAGTCGCTCAGGAAGGGTTTGATACTCCCGCAAGAATGTCGTCATGTACGCTGACGCATCCCAGGGCCCGATGTTCATCTTCCAATTGGCGGCGAAGACCAGTCTTCTCACGCGCCCTCCAACGCTTCGACGCCCGGCAATTCCTTGCCCTCGAGAAACTCCAGCGACGCGCCACCGCCCGTCGACACGTGCGTGAGCTGGTCTTCCATTCCCGCGACAGCCGCCACGGAGTCACCACCGCCCACGACCGTCACCGCGCCCTTCTTCCCTGCGTCGACCAGCGCCTGCGCAACGGCACGCGTGCCCGCGTCGAACGGCGGTGTCTCGAAGACACCCATCGGCCCGTTCCAGAAAATGGTCTTGGCGCGGAGCAGCCGCGCCCCGAAATCGTGCTGCGTCGTCACGTCGATGTCGAACACGGCCCAGCCTTTCGGAATCGCATCGATCGCGACGGATCTGTGCTCACGCGCCCGCTCGAGCGAGGGCGCGATGACGCCCCCGCGCGGCAGGATCAGCTTCTTGCCGCTCGTTTGCAGCAGCTCCTTGGCGAGCGCGATGCGATCGGGCTCGACCAACGAATCTCCAACCTCTAGCCCCATGGCCGCAAAAAAGGTGCAGGCCATGGCTCCGCCAATGAGCAGCTCGTCGACGCGTGGGAGCAATGAGCGAATGACGTCGATCTTGCCCGAGATCTTCGCGCCGCCGAGCACGGCGATGAAGGGATGTTTCGGATCGCGCAGCAACTCGCCGAGGTACTTGAGCTCCTTTTCCATCAGAAACCCGGCGACCGCCGGCTTGAGCAAGTGCGCGACGGCTTCAGTGGACGCGTGCGCGCGGTGTGCCGAGCCGAAGGCATCATTCACGTAGAGGTCACCAAGGGCTGCGAACGTCTTGGCGAGCGCAGGGTCGTTTTTCTCTTCGCCGGGCCAGAAGCGCGTGTTTTCAACCAGCGCCACTCCGCCGCGCGGCAACCGCCGAGTCATCGCGACGCCGGTCGCCGGATCGGGAATGAACTCGACCGGCGCGCCGAGCAGTGTTTCGAGGTCACGCACGATCTGCTTGAGAGAGTACTGCGGGTCAGGCCCACCCTTCGGCCGGCCGAGGTGCGACAGCAGGACGACGCGGGCGCCTTTTTCCCGGAGGTACTGGATCGTGGGCAGCGACGCGCGCAGGCGGGTGTCGTCGGTGACCGCGCCATTCTTGAGCGGAACGTTGAAATCGACCCGCACGAGCGCGCGCTTCCCGTCCAACGCCTGAGCGGGAAGTTCTCGCAGGCTTCGTTTGGCGAGAGACACGTACCGTCCGTTACCGTCCCTTACCGTCGTTTTCCGATGTACGCGAGCAGATCGACGCAGCGCGCCGAGTAGCCCATCTCGTTGTCGTACCACGACGAGATATGCACCAGCGTCCCGTCGATGACGGCGGTCGACATCGTATCGATCACGCTCGAGAACAGGCTGCCGATGTAGTCGGTCGACACCAACGGCTCGTCGCTCGTCTCGAGAATCCCCTTGAGGGGGCCGGATGCCGCCGCCTGCTTGAACGCGCCGTTCACCGCTTCCACGGTCGTCGATTTTTCCACGTCGGCGACGAGCTCGACGATCGAGACGTCGGGCGTCGGCACGCGGAGCGAGATGCCGTCGATTTTTCCCTTGACTTCCGGGATGACGAGACCGGTCGCCTTCGCGGCCCCGGTGGTCGTCGGGATGATGCTCAGCGCCGCCGCCCGCGCGCGGCGCAGATCCTTGTGCGGCAGGTCGAGGATCTGTTGATCGTTGGTGTAGCTGTGCACCGTCGTCATGAATCCATGCTTGAAGCCGAAGTTGTCCATCACGACCTTCACCATCGGTACGAGGCAGTTGGTGGTGCACGATGCGTTGGAGATGATCGTGTGCTTGGCGGGATCGTATTTGTCGTGATTGACGCCCATGCAGATGGTGATGTCTTCGCCCTTGGCCGGCGCGGAAATCACGACTTTCTTCGCGCCCGCGGCGAGGTGCTTCGAGGCATTCTCCTTGTCGGTGAACCGTCCCGTGCTCTCGAGCACGAATTCGACGCCGAGCTCCTTCCAGGGAAGCTTCTCGGGTTCCTTGATCGCGGAGACTTTGATCGTTTTCCCGTTGACGACCAGCGCGTCACCCTTCGCTTCGACGGTACCCGGGAAGCGCTTGTGCACGGAGTCGTACTTCAGCAGGTGCGCCAGCGTCTTGGTGTCGGTGATGTCGTTGACGCCGACAAACTCGATTTCGGTCTGCTTCGCCATCGTTGCCGCGCGCAGGACGTTGCGTCCGATGCGGCCGAACCCATTGATCCCTACCCGAACCGCCATGACTCTCCCCTTAGGTGAAGTCTGGAATTGCAGCGCGCGCGAATGTCACCGCGTGAATCGTCGTCACACCAGCTCGCTCCAACGCCCTGGCTGCCTCGGCGAGCGTGGCGCCGGTGGTAAAGACGTCGTCGATCAGGATGAATGTGGAATTCGAAATGTGGAATGCGGAATTGACTCTTCCGGTTCCATTTCGCATTCCCAATTCCGCATTCCGCATTGCAAACGCCCCCGCCACGTTCGCTAGCCGAGTCTCCGGTGTCAACGCCGTTTGCGTCGGCGTTTCACGCGTGCGCACCAGCGCGTCGACAATGACGGGAATCCGCCATTCTCTCGCGAGTGCGCGCGCCAACACCTCGCTCTGATTGTAGCCACGCTGGCGCAGTCGCTGTGGCGCAAGCGGAATGGGAACTAACGCCGACGGTCCGTCGGAGCGAGGTCGGAGACCGGCCATCGCGACCGCCAAATCGTCGGCGATGCGCGGCAACCCGCCGTACTTCAGCGTGTGGACCGCTTGCTGGGCTTCAGCAGCGAGCCAGACGGCAGATCGGACGGTGGCCAATCCGGTGGGCCACTCGGGGCAGAGCCGGCACGGACCGAAATGCGGCTCCGGCTGGCCGCAGCGGTCACACCAGGGCGGCCGCACGGAACGCCACCGCTGGCGACACAGGGCGCAGATGATGCGCTGCGCGTCACGGCTGCCGAGGAGCCCATGGCACGTCAGGCACTCGGCGGGAAGCAGAAGTTGTTCGACTGCCTCGCTAAGCACGCAGCGCGCGATGGACCGCGGCGCGCATGACCTCGGTCGGGGCGGAAGTGCCGGGAAAGAACCGCCGAAACGCCGCCGCGCCCTGCTGCACCAGCATCTCGCGCCCGTCCATGGCCGCGATGCCCCGCTCGCGCAGCGTGTGAACCCAGCGGGTTTCGCCCGGGGCATACACGAGGTCGAGCGCCTTCGCGACGCCCGGAATGTGATTGACGTCGACCGGCAGCGGATCGTGGCCGGCCAGTCCCAGCGGTGTGGCGTTGATGGCGACGTCGATCTCGACCGGCCCATTCGCGACCTGGGTGCGGACGCCGATGCTGTTCGACCAGGCTGCGAATTCTGTCGCGCGGCCCGCATTGCGTGAGCGCACCCACAGCGTGGCGCCGAGATCGGCTGCTGCCACGGCCGTCGCTCGGGCCGACCCACCGGTACCCACCACGAGCCACCGAGCCCCTCTTCCCGAAGCCCCCACCCCCGCCAGCGCTTGTGTCACACCGAACACGTCGGTGTTGTCGCCGACCAGCGCGTCATCCTCGGTCCAGAACGTATTGCACGCGCCGACGCGCGCGCAGACATCCGTTTTGCGCGAGACGGATCCTTCGACCGCTTCCTTGTGGGGCACCGTGACATTGCCGGCGCCGCCGGTGGCGCGCTGCATCGCCAACACCGCGGGCAGAGCGTCTGGACTGACATGGAGTGCCACGTACACCGCATCGAGCCCCAGCGCGCGGAACGCAGCGTTATGCATGGCGGGGGAAAGCGAGTGGTCCACCGGATCGCCGATGACCACCAGCAGACGCGTCTTAGCGCTGATCTCCACGTTTGCTTTCGGCGGCCAGCCGTTCCGCGACGGCGGCGGCGAGAGCCTCGAGCTCCTGGCAGGTATCGCGGTACACGTCGAGATCGCCACCGAATGGATCGCTCACCTCATCCCCGCCGCGGCCGGCGTATTCGCCGAGGACAAAGACGCGACCTTCTCCGCCCAGCTCGTCCACGCGGGCGCGATGGTGGCGTGCCATCGTGAGGATCAAGTCCGCGTCTTCCACGAGCTCGCGCGTGAGCAGCCGGGCGCGATGGCCCGAGAGATCCAGCCCGCGCTCGAGACCCACGAGGTAGGCGCCTTCAGACGCCGGCGCGCCGTCCCAGGCACCCGTGCCCGCCGACGTGACGCGAACGTCGAGGCCCCGCTCGCGCAGCGCGCGCTCGAGCAGCGCCGCCGCGAGCGGACTGCGGCAGATATTGCCGGTGCATACGAACAGGACGTGTTGCGTCATGGGGCCAGGCGGCCGACTGCGCGCCGCAGCTCGGCGACACTGAGCGTACCTTCGCGTACGATTTGTGCCTCCGGCCGCGTGCAGTCAACCACCGTCGAAGGCGGCCGGTTCCCCAGGACTCCACCGTCGAGCACCAGCAGCTTTCCCGCGTCGACCTGCGCCGCGAAGTCGCGCGCGATGGCGGCCGGGCCGGCGCCCGGCGGCTGCCCGGGCGGGTTCGCCGATGTCGACGTCAGCGGTCCGCCGAGTGCCGCGACCAGGCGCGCGATGGCGGGATGGGAGGTCCAGCGCACCGCGATGCCCCCGTCCGGTCCGCGTAACAAGTCGGGCAGCCGGCCCGAGCCACCGGGCAGCACGAGTGTCAGCGGGCCCGGCCAGAACGCCCGCGCCAGCGCATCGGCCGACGCGTTGAACGCCAGCCCGTGCGCCTCAGCCATCGACCGGTCGCTGATCAGCAGGAGGAACGGTTTGCTGGCGGCGCGGCCCTTCATGGCGGCGAGCGCCGCGACGTCTTCCTGCATGGCCCGAGAGCCGAATCCATACACCGTTTCTGTGGGATAGGCGAGTAAGCCACCCCTTTCCAAATGCGCCACGATCTGCGGAATGGCTGCCGCCACCTCGGCGTCCGTTTGGAACGGCAGCGGTTTCAACGCCATTCACGCGCGAGAGCCTCGGCGATCCGGAAATCGTCGGCCGTCGTAATCTTGACGTTGTACGGCGAGTCGGGGATCAGCTCGACCGGAAAGCCGGCCCGCTCGCAAACTTCGGCATCATCGCTCGGCGCGCCGCCGTTGGCGGCGGCGGCGAGCTGCGCGTATGCCGCGAGCAACATCTGCCGAGGGAACCCTTGAGGGGTCTGTGCGCGCCAGATGCGCTCGCGGTCTACGGTGCGGGCGATGCGCGGCGTGGCACGAACCGGTCCTTGGCCGACTTCCTTGAGCGTGTCGGAGGCGGGGACTGCGGCGACCGCACCGACGCCGGCGCGGGCACGCGCGATCACGGCATCGATCGTCCCACGGCTCACGAACGGCCGAGCCGCGTCGTGCACCAGCACGACGGCCAGGTCGTCCGCCAACGCGTCGAGGCCCGCGCGCACCGAGTCGACCCGTTGCGCGCCGCCCGCCACGAGCCCGAGCCGCTCGCCCCGGATCTTGCCGAGCCATTCCGGCGGACGCTCGCAGTAGACCGGCGGCAGCGCCACGATCACGTGACGGACTTCGGGATGCCCGGTGAATGGCCGCAACGCCCGCAGCAGCATCGGGACGCCCAGGATGGGCCGAAACTGTTTCGGCTCGCCCGGCCCCGCGCGTACCCCCGCCCCGGCCGCCACGAGGACGACGCCGACGTCAGGCGGCGAGCCGACGGGTGAGCTCACCGATGCCCTCCAAGCCG
>Ga0070704_100002019_pt1 | contig 11241 bp, 10 predicted proteins | sample KBSK5252metaG_FD_65467 | JGI IMG/M metagenome (GOLD analysis project Ga0070704, IMG submission 65467) | Corn, switchgrass and miscanthus rhizosphere microbial communities from Kellogg Biological Station, Michigan, USA - KBS K5-25-2 metaG | ecosystem: Host-associated > Plants > Roots >... | reverse complement strand
AGGCGCGTGCTGCTCAGCGCACGCAACGTGGAGCGACTACGCAGGCTCGAAGCGGAGCTGCAAGCCGATGGAGTTCAGGTGGAGATTGCGACGGATCTCCAGCGATTCTCCGCAGAGGCCGACGTCGTGATCTGCGCCGCGAGTCTGGCGTCCCCCTCGCTTCTGTTGGGCCGCATCGCGCCTGACGCAATTGTTTGCGATGCGGGCTACCCGAAGAACTTGTCGCCAACGGCGGAGATGCTTAGGGCCAAAGTGTTCTTCGGAGGTCTGGGACAAATCACTGGCGGAATGAAGTTCACGCCGGATTTTCATGGAGTTCTGAATCGGCATCCGTTCCCCGATGTGGTTCATGGCTGTCTACTCGAAGGCATGGCTCTTGCTTTGGAACACCGGTTCGAGCCCTTCTCTCAGGGAAGAGGATTCATCACTCAGGAGCGGGTCGACGAGATGGAGACAATCGCTGCACGGCATGGGATCTATCTCGCACCGCTTTACAATGCCGACGGACCATTGGGGGACGGACTTGATGCCAGATGGAATGGTCGAGAGGATGAGTCCATGGTCGAACGATTAAGTCGAACTGTCGAATCTTCTTTTTGAGATGGGTTTGGGAGGATTGAGCGTCGGACCTGCGGGCACTGACGATCGAGCCAAATCACAGGGAATTCGGACAGGCGGGAAAAAGAAGAGAGGCGCTCGGTAACGTCACAAGCGCCTCCTCTACTGCATCAACGTAAACCGTACCTCACTGGATCACCTCCTTCTCGGCAGGAGCGCCGATGTCGACAAGAATGTCGAGTGGTCCAAGTATCACACACTTGCCAGCTGTACGAAAGATGGGCTGATGGATTGTGCTCACGCAAGCGACCACGTCCCTGCCGGAGAGATTCGGCTGCTCCCTGAGGACGACATACGCGCGCCGTTGGAGGCTAGGCGGTCTTTGAGCGCGCTTGTGAATGCATTGAGACCGCTCACTTCTTGCGCATCCAGACGCCCCACGTGACCGGCCCGGCTTCCTTATCGGTGATTGGGCGGCCCGCCAGCTTGAGGGCCAGCTTCATCTGACCGTGATGGTAGCCCTCGTGCCAGAGCATGTGCTGGAGCAGGAGGATAGGGTGGTCGTAGTGAAGGTTCATGTCTCGGCCTTCCTCCACCCTGCTCTTTACCGCGTCTCGCACCGCCTTGGTGCTGTCGTTCAGCATTTCCGCGATGCAACCAGGATCACGCTCGACCGCCCACTCTTCCTCGGGCAGTTTTCTGGCGAACTCCGGGGCGTCCTCGAAGACGAACACAAGTCGTACAAAGTGGATGTGTGTGAACAGCTGCGCGACGGATGGGCTGCCCTCCATCGCCCTGGCCTCCAGCCCGCCCTCGGGGAGAGCGCGGAGCAGGTTGAGCAGGATGGTGTTGCTCCGGTCCCAAGAGTCCAGCAGGGCCTCAAGCAGGCGTTGGTCTGCTACATCCGGCATGTCCACACCGATTCGGTTTTGACGACCGGCTAAGTTTTTGGCCAGCCAGCAAGTGAGATTCTACACCAGTTGTGAATGGATCTAAGTTCTGGGAAGGCGCATAACCGGAGATTGGAAAATCACATCCCTAGAGGCAGTGATGCCTGGAAAATACCAGCGAGAGCCATTGGCCTCGCCACGCTAGTTCATTTTGACACCCAACTCCGACGCCACGACCTCTTCAAGCTCATTCAGGGAATGATTTACCTTCGAAAGCATGCTTTCGCGCGCGGGTTCGCTGAGGAGCTTCGCGACTCGGAAAAGATTTTGGCTAGCTTTGATCTTCACCCGAAGGTCATTCACGAGATCTAGAGCATGAGGTTTGCCCGGAAATGACTCCTGGTCCAGGGCTGAATACGTGCTATCGACGAGCGTATCCAAGTTTCTTATGCGATTCTCCAGATCATTTTCTAGTGTGGATTCAGCTCCTAGCAATGATTGACTTTGGATTCTCGGTTCTCGTTGCGGATCCCCAACACTGGCGTGGTTTGAGCGCATACACGGCCTCCTCGGCTAGCATTCACGGACCCGGGGCATGTCCTAGCTTCAAAGTGGCAGGGCACTGGTTTAGGGGCAACAGGGGTGCCAATTGGCGCACTTTCTAGAAGGCTATGAGGGGAAAAGACTTATCAAATGCTTTGTGGTCGCTCTCCGCAGCGCGAAGCGTACTAGAACTGGAAAATTGTTCATTGTAGACGTGCTGGTTTCACTTCTCCGTATAGCGCTTTTGTCATGCTGTCCTCCCGTCCCCCCGCGCAAGCATGCCGGCCAGCGTTGACTTCACTTCAATGGCGGCTACAATGATGCCCAATCTCAGAACTCCGCCTAAGTATTAGAATCAATTCCATTTTCCGGCTCGGGAGAGAGAAATGATCGAGGACCTATTTGACCTCATCGGCGGGCAACGAACAGTGTCAGCCGCAACCGAAGCTTTCTATCGCAGAGTCTTGGCGGACGATACGCTCCGTCCTTTTTTTGCAACCACCGATATGGGGCAGCTGCTCGCCCGGCAGAGAATGTTCCTCTCCATGCTACTCGGGGGAAAGACCGTCTACACCGGCCAGGATATTGCAGCAGTGCATGCGCATGCGCGTGGGCAGGGATTGAATGACGGGCACTTCGACCGGTTTCTGAAGCACTTCCGTGACTCACTGAGCGAGGCGGGTGTCGAGCCTGACAAGATTACCAGGGTTACGAAAGTCCTTGAAAGCAGACGAAGCGAGGTCCTAAACCCCTGAAGCTGATTCCGGAACTGTTGGACGGACAGGCCGCCACGCCGGAAACGACGGGAACACACATTAGGCAGATGGAAAGATGGAATCGATGGCAAGGAGTAGGTTCGTTTGTGAGCGGGCTGCGAAGCGAACGGAAGGCAGTAGCGGCTTGTTCGTGAGTCAGGCGGAGCGAGAATTTATTGCGCGCGATTGCGGGATGCAGTTCGCCATCCGCATCGAGAATTCCGGGAAACCGTAGTTGCACTCGCTTCATCGAACCCTAGCAATGATCAAACCTGATGACTTTCGGAGGCATACGGCGCTATTTCTTCCTGCGATTGTTTTCGTATTGCTAGGCGCGTTCAGACGGCCGTCTGTAACGCGACCTGTACAAGGCACTACGCAGCAGCACGCCGCTGGAGGCACGCCGACGTTTTACCGGGACGTGCTACCGATATTGCAGCAGCGATGCCAGATTTGCCATCGTGCCGAGGGGATTGCGCCTATGCGATTCGAAACGTACGAGCAGACGCGGCCGTACGCGAAAGCGATTGCGGCGGCGGTGCGAGACAAATCAATGCCGCCGTGGTTTGCCGATCCGCATATCGGACACTTCTCGAATGATCCTTCGCTCTCGGCGGAACAGATCACGGAGCTTGCGGCGTGGGCGGATGCCGGTGCGCCCGCGGGAAATCCGCGCGATGCTCCGCCGGCGGTTCATTGGGCAGAAAGCTGGAGCATCCGAGAGCCGGAGTTAGTCTTGAAAATGCCCAAGGCCGTTCCGATTCCCGCCGGCGGCGACGTCGAATACACCTACGAAATTGTGCCGACGGGATTTAAGGAGGACCGCTGGGTGCGCGCGGTGGAACTTCTTCCGTCGCTTCGCACCAACGTGCATCACGCGGTTGTGTATGTGCGGCCGCCAGATTCGAAGTGGATGCAACATGCGCCGGTAGGAGTTCCGTTCACAGCCTCCACTCTAGCGGATGCTGATGATCGCAACGGCGCACACTGGACGGACAGCGACGTCCTGTTGGTCTATGCGCCGGGGAGTTCGCCGGACAATTGGCCGGACGGCATGGCAAAATTCATCCCTGCCGGGTCGGACCTCGTGTTTCAGATGCACTACACGACCAATGGCCACGCGGGCAGCGACCAAACCAGCTTGGGTCTGATTTTTTCGAAGCACCCTCCCGCGGAGCGCGTGCTTACGCTGCAGTTGACGAACGATCACTTCGTGATTCCGCCGGGCGCGCCGGATTTCCGCGTGGAAGCCCGCGGTACTCTGCCAAACGACGCGACGCTTCTCAGCTTTTTCCCGCACATGCATCTGCGCGGGAAAAGATTCGAGTACAATATTATTCACCGGGAAAAGAATTCAAGCGCCAGATCAGACCAGGAAATTGAACAATTGCTGGACGTCCATTATCATTTTCACTGGCAGATGAGTTACCGCCTGGCCGAACCGCGAACGCTGAAGGCGGGCACGGAACTGCAGGCCGTCGCCTGGTACGATAATTCGCGCGACAATCCGCATAACCCGGACCCGGGGGCCGCCGTGCGCTGGGGCGAGCAAACTTACGACGAGATGATGGTGGGGTTCTTCGATGTCGCCGTAGCGGCAAATCTCGATAAGCACAGCTACTTCATCCGCCACTGAGCCGGCGTTTGGCCAGCATCGGTCAGAGCACTCGAGGCGTTAGGGGCAAACATGAAAATTAGCGGCGCATATGTACAACTGAGCGTGAGCGACGGCACCACCATGCGCGCGTGGACGTCGCGGCCAAAGGAAGAAGGCCGCCATCCCGGGTTGATTGTTTTCCAGGAGGCCTTTGGCGTGAACGCGCATATTCGCGACATCGCGGGGCGTTTCGCGCGGGAAGGGTTCGTCACGGTGGCGCCAGAGCTCTTCCATCGCACGGGTGCGGGGTTCGATGGGCGCTATGATGACTTTCCGAGTGTCGTGCCGCACATGAAGGCGCTCAATGACGCTTCAATGGCGGCAGACCAGCGGGCGGCGTTTGACTGGCTCCGCGGCGCCATTGGAGAAGAGCTGCCAATTTTCGCGATCGGCTATTGTATGGGGGGACGCGCGGCGTTTCTCGCAGCAATCACTCTGCCGCTGGCTGGAACGATCTCATATTATGGAGGGGGGATTGCGCCGAACGCGACAAATCCCGGACTGCTCGGCCGGGCAAGCGGCATACGCGCACCGTTGTTGCTCTTTTGGGGCGGACGCGACAAACACATACCGCCGGAGCAGGTGCGAGCGGTGACCGATGCGTTGCGTGCCGCGGGGAAGAATTTCGTGAATGTCGAGATCTCGAACGCGGACCACGGTTTTTTCTGCGACGCGCGCGCCAGCTACAGCCCGGCAGCGGCCCTGTTAGCGTGGCCTTTGACGCTGGCGTTTCTTCGCGCAAAATCCACCTAGAAGCTGAGCCGGAAAACGATAAATCGAAGCGCCGCCGGGAAATACGCCTGTCTGTCCTTTTGGGCAAATCCGCCTGGCCTAAGGACTGGTATGCGCGACCGCTGTTTGCAGTTTGACCACTGCAAGCTGCGGCGGCCGTCCACGTTCTAATTACTGTGCTAGATTCGAAGATTGGGACAATTGTCACGCGGATACCCGTGAGCACACAGACACCATACGACCCGAACCACCCGAAGATAAAACGCGTGGAAGTGTATTGGCACACGGTGACGTACAAAACCGTGGCCATGTACTCCCTTCTAGGTGCAGTGATTATTTTTGCGGCGCTCTATCTTATCGACCCGAATTTATACACCGCGGCGTACGACAAACTGAATAAATCGATCGGTAACGGCGAAAGCGATGCGGTGGCCATTTCGCAGACGCAAGCGAAGTTCGTCAACCTCGACGGAAAAGTCCAGGTAAAGAAGGTTAATTCCGTACAGTGGGTGGACGCGAATTTCCGCACCACGCTGGACAAGGGCGATCAAATCCAGACGTCGGCGGACGGCGCGGCGCGCATCACGTTTGCAGACGGCACGACGTATACGGTGAAGTCCGGAACGTTCATCACCGTGGAAGAAAATTCGATGGGCCGGGAACGGCCTTCCAGCTCGGGAGTGCGCATCAACACCGGGCAGGTGGATCTCAGAACGCCGAATTGGGCCTCTCCGGATTCAAGAGCCGCAGTCAGCGTCGAAGATTCCGTGGCGCAAGTACATTCGAACAGCCACGCGGCCGTCAAGGCGGACCCGGATCATCAGCAAGACGAGATCGTAGTCTCGAGCGGCAGCGCGGAATTGCGACGCGGCCAGGAAAAAGTCGAGATCGGGCAGTTTCAAAAGGCGGTCATCCCGACGGACGGGCCGATTACGAAATCCGATGTTCTTGCGCCGCCGGACCTGATCTCGCCACGAAACTTTGAGCCACTGATCGTTGAGAATCCGAAATCGGCATCGATTCATTTTGAATGGAAGCCGGTGCCCCAGGCGGTTTCCTACCGGCTGCGAATCAGTGCGACGGCCATGTTTACGAAAACACTGAAGGATGTGCCAGGAGTTTCGGGAAACGGAGTGGACGTCACCGGGCTCGACGCGGGGGACTATTTCTGGGCGGTCACCGCAGTGGATGCAAAGAAGGACACGAGCGAAGTCAGCGAAACTTTCCGGTTTACACTGGTTGCTCAAGGCAAAACTCAGGAGATGCTCCTGGAGATTACCGGCACACAGATTCATGGCCGCGTGGTTGAAATTATTGGCAAGACGGAACCGGGCGCGGCGTTGATCGTAAACGGCCAGCCGGTGCCCATCATCGCGCGGGACGGCACGTTCCGGCACTTTACCGAGCCGCTCGAACCCGGCCAGCATACCATCGTAATCGTGGGGGAGAATCGGCGCGGCGGCACGGGCCACCAGCAGGTGACTATTGTTGTGCCAAAATAAAAGTTTCGAACGATGATCGTTTTTGGGTCTCGCAAGAAAAAAGACGCAGGCGCGACTTTGCGCCGGTCGCCAAGTCCGGAGACAATAGTCTAGTTGGCCGCAGAGCGGTCCAAGTGGACCGCCAGGCTGTACTGCAGCCGGTTGTCGGCTGGACGGCGGAGAGGATTTCTCCGCGGGGGGCTGGGGGATGAATAAGAACGGTTACAACCTGAGGTCGATCTTTAGTTTGTTTTCCTCCGACCTCGCCATCGATCTGGGAACGGCGAACACGCTGGTGTTTTCTGCCGGCAAGGGCATCGTCGTGAATGAGCCCTCCATCGTGGCGATAAACAAGTCCAGCGGCGAAGTCGTGGCCGTCGGCCGCGAAGCCAAGGAAATGCTGGGCCGCACGCCGGGAAACGTTGTGGCCATCAAGCCGATGAAGGACGGCGTCATCGCCGACTTCAAAGTCACCGAAAAAATGCTGACGTATTTTATTCAGAAGGCGCACAACCGCCGCGTGCTGGTGCATCCCCGTATCGTCATTGGAGTGCCGAGCGAAATTACGCCGGTGGAAAAGCGCGCGGTGCAGGACTCCGCGTACCGCGCACGAGCCAGCGAAGTTTATCTGGTGGAGCAGGCCATGGCTGCGGCTATCGGTGCGGGCCTGCCCATCGAAGAGCCTTCCGGCAACATGGTGGTGGACATCGGTGGGGGGACGACGGACATCGCGGTCATCTCCATGAGCGGCATCGTTTATTCGCGCTCCGTGCGTGTCGCGGGCAATGAGATGGACGAAGCCGTGATGCAATATTTGAAGCGCAAGTACAACTTGCTCGTCGGCGAGCGCACCGCGGAGCAGATCAAGATGGAAATCGGCTCGGCGTACCCGCTGGAAAAGCCTCTTACCATGGAAGTGAAAGGACGCAACTTGATCGAAGGCGTGCCGCGGACAGTCACCATTGACGACAGCGAAATTCGCGAAGCTTTGAGCGAATGCGTGGCGACGATTCTGAATGCCGTGCGCGTGGCGTTGGAGCGGACTCCCCCGGAACTCTCCGCGGATATCAGCGACCGGGGCATCGTGCTGACCGGTGGCGGCGCGCTCTTGAAGAATCTCGACAAGCGCATCCGGGAAGAGACTGGTTTGCCCGTTTCCATTGCCGATGATCCGCTGGCTTCGGTGGTGCTGGGCACGGGCAAAATGCTGAGTGATTTCAAGTTGTTGCGGCAGGTTTGCATCGACTAGCGAGTTTTCTGAATTTGATGCCATCGCAAAAATTCTGAACTGCACAGAGCAAGGTCTGTGCTACTGGACTCCATGGTCGCTCTTCCAAATCGTCATAGATCGCTTTTCCTGCTGGGGGGCGTTGTGCTCCTGCAGGTGCTGTTGCTGGCCGTGCAAATCAAGCGCGACTCGCAAGGCCGTCTGATCCGCGTGTGGACGGTTGGCGCGGTTTCGCCATTCGAGCGCGCGGGCGCGCATGGCATCAGCCATATTCGCGACACGTGGAATCACTATTTCGCCCTGCAAAACACTTCGCGTGAAAACGAAGAGTTGAAGCGCGAAAACGACGGCCTGAAGCTGCAAATCACGCAGCTCCAAGGCAAAGCCGCGGAGGCCGACCGTCTTGCCGCCCTGTTGAAATTTCGCCAGACGAGCATGGATGTCCCGATGGTGAGCGCGCGCGTGATCAGCGGCAGCGCGGACAGCGTCAGCCAGACCGTCTACCTGGACCGCGGCGAGCGCGACGGAATCCGCCGCAACATGGGGGTCATCACCCCGGACGGCGTGGTCGGCAAAGTCATTGACTCCTACCGCGACACTTCGCAGGTTCTCCTGCTCACGGACAAAGACAGCGGCGTTGGCGCGATGCTGGTGGATTCGCGCATTCAGAGCCCGGTTGGCGGAACAGGCGAACCTCTGCTGATCATGAAGTATATCCCCAATGATGACACTGTAAATTCCGGAGAGCGCGTGGTTACCAGCGGCATGGACCGCATCTTTCCGCGGGACTTGCCCGTCGGCACCATTGCGGAAATCAAACCAGGCAATCCTTTCAAACAGATTCGCGTGCGGCCAGCCGCGAATCTCCAACGACTTGAAGAGGTCTTCGTCCTGTTGACGATGAAGCCGCTACAGATGAAGCAAAACTCCGCGGCGCCGGCTCCTGCAACGCCGCCGGCGGGCGGTCCGTCCGCTGCGGCAAACAGTCCGGCCTCGCCCGAAAAACCATGAACGACGCCTACGACATCCGCAGTAGCGAGCTGCACATTGAGGTGCACAAATTTCGCGCCGGCGCGATCGTCCTGGCTACGGCTTTCGCTCTTGTCCTGCAAGCTTTTGTGCCCGTCTATTTCCCCAAAGCGGGAATTCTGGATCTTCCGCTGCTCATCACCATTTATTTCGGCCTGAGCCGGCGAAATCCTTCCACCGGGTTGCTTCTAGGCATGACCATCGGCATTTTGCAGGACAGCCTCAGCGGACCGACGGTCCCGCTCGGCCTCTACGGGATTGCGAAAACCGTGATCGGGTATCTGGCGTCTTCCATTGGCGCGCGGCTCGACACCGAGCATCCCGCCGCGCGCTTTGCATTGACGGCCGCTTTTTTTGTTGTTCACCAGGGCGTCGTTGCTCTGACGCAGCGGTTGCTTCTTTCTCAGCCCGGGCCCTGGTTCACCATGCATCTCGCAACGTCCGCGCTCGTCAACGCCCTCGTCGCCGTTTTCCTCTTCATGCTCCTCGATCGTCTACGTAAGTCCTCGTGAGTGCGCCGTTTCCCACCATCGTAAGAATACGAGCTTGGAGCTGCACTCTTCTACGACTTCCAACCCCGATGGTAGAATTGTGAATCTCCTGAAAGTAGCAGGGCACCAAAACGAGAGACGCGGTGTCTGAAGTAAGCAAGAGGTCTTTGAGAACCCAAAAGCTAAAACGGCTAGCACGTCATGTTGTGGTAACCCTAGGGATAATCTTTGTCTTTTTCCTTATTCTCTATCTATCTATTCGACCGGCTCCTGACCGAATGAGTGCCGAGCAGTATCGCGTGTATTCCGACTATCTGACACCGGGACTCACTGGCGAGTCGCATTCCCTTGGAACTCGTGATGGCATTGTTGTGATTTATGGGAGGACCCCGAGCGGCCTTGCTAGCTATCGCTTTCTATTCGGTACTTTCCGCCATGCCAAACGAAATTCCCCACTCTTATCACTCGAACCTCTTGTGAATCTTCTGCTTTCGAATCTCTATCCAAGACAGCTTCAAAGATCTTTCGCTCTTCCCGCGAGCTATACACTGATGACAGACTCGGAGTTGGCACTCTATCCCTATGAGGCCTTCCAGAAACAATTCCCGAACAACTATGGCTATCACACATTCACCCAAGTTGGCTTTAATCGGGAACTAACAGAGGCGATCTTCTACACCGAGCATATCTGCGGCCTTTGCGGTGAAGGAAAGTACGTCTACATGCGGAAGCTGGATGGTAAGTGGGTCGTGGTGGGCGAAGCTGTCACGTGGATATCCTAAGCTCCCAAAGACGAAACCGAAAGTTAGTGCCCGAGTAAGAACTGTTTGAAATCGTCGTAGACGCTCGTCATCGGCAACGACAATTTTTCGCGTTTCAAGTAGGCGGCAAGTCGATCGGGAAGCGGAGGCGCCGTACCGATGGCACGCTTCACCACATCGGCGAATTTAGCCGGATGCGCCGTGGCCAGCACCAGTCCTTGCGCGGGCTCGGAGTGTTCGCGCTTGTAGGCTTCCCAGCCAAGTACGCCGACGGCGGTGTGTGGATCAGCGATGTAACCGAAGCGATCGTGGATCGATTTCATTTCCTGGAGCGTCTCGGCGTCTGTGGCGGCGTGGCCCCAGATTTCGCGGCGCACCAACTCCAGCCGTCCCCGGCACAAATCCAGCAAGCGCGGAAAATTATTGGGATTGCCAACATCCATGGCGTTTGAAAAAGTTTGCGTCGCCGGGCGTGGATGGAATTCTCCTGTACTCAGGTACTCGGGCACCACGTCGTTAGCGTTCGTGGAAGCCACGAACATTGCCACGGGCAAGCCGATGCGTTTGGCGAAAAGTCCCGCCGTCAGGTTTCCAAAATTTCCGCTGGGCACGGAAACAATCAGCGGCACGGACGCGACAGGCAGCTGACGATACGCAGCCACGTGATAGAACATTTGTGGAAGCAGCCGCCCGATGTTGATCGAATTGGCGGAGGTAAGAAACGCGCGCTTGTTCAGCTCCGCGTCCGTAAACGCCTGCTTCACGAGCCGCTGGCAATCGTCGAAGCTGCCGGCGACTTCGAGTGCGGTGATATTTTCGCCCAGCGTCGTGAACTGTTTTTCCTGCGCTTCGCTGATGCGCTTCGAAGGATACAGGATCACGACACGAATTCCGCGCACGCCGAGGAAGCCGTGCGCCACGGCGCTCCCCGTGTCGCCGGAAGTGGCGACGAGAACCGTCAGCGGCCGGGATTCCCCGCGCACAAAGTAGCCCATCAGCCGCGCCATGAATCGCGCCCCGAAGTCCTTGAACGCCAGGGTGGGACCGTGAAACAGCTCGAGAATGTGAAGGCCCGGCGAGAACGATACCAGCTTCACCGGAAAGTTGATCGACTCC
>Ga0070704_100002017_pt1 | contig 11243 bp, 8 predicted proteins | sample KBSK5252metaG_FD_65467 | JGI IMG/M metagenome (GOLD analysis project Ga0070704, IMG submission 65467) | Corn, switchgrass and miscanthus rhizosphere microbial communities from Kellogg Biological Station, Michigan, USA - KBS K5-25-2 metaG | ecosystem: Host-associated > Plants > Roots >... | reverse complement strand
CTGGACGTACTCGCAGGCGACCGACGTGTTTCCCGAGAGCCAGGATCGCGTGTTCGCGACGATGAAAGGCGAGCTGCCGGTGCTGCCGGCGGGGCGTGGTCGCGGGACCGTCTGGCTTCCGCAGATCGGGCCGAGCATCAAGTTCCCCGTCGGCGGCGGCGTGCCGGTGCGCGAGGCGGCCAGCGCGACACCCAGCTTCGGCAAGGCCATGGACGAAAGCGACGGCCGTCCGGGCGTCGACTGGCGCTGGGAGCACGTCATCATGGTCTTCGACCGCAACGGCAAGATGGTCGAAGACTGGTCGCAGTGGGATCGCATCTGGGGGCGCCCGCACGACGTCGAGATCAGCCCGTACGATCCGCAGAAGAACATCTGGATTGTCGACGCGGACGCGCACTTCGTCAGCAAGTTCACGCACGACGGCAAGCAGCGCCTGCTGACGCTCGGCACGCCCGGCGTCCCCGGTACCGACGACACGCATTTCAGCCGGCCGACGTTCATGGCGTTCATGGACGCCAACACCTGGTATCTCGCCGACGGCTACGACGGGACGCGCGTCATCAAGTACGACATGAACGGCAAGAAGCTGCTCGAGTGGGGCATGAAGGGAACGCAGCCGAACGAGCGGCGCCCGGGCTACTTCAACAGCGTGCACGGCATCGCGGTCAACCCGAAGACGCGGCGCGTCTACGTGAACGACCGCAACAACGGACGCATTCAGGTGTTCGACGAGAACGGGAAGTTCCTCGATCAGTGGGATGCGGGTCCCCGGCCCCCGATGAACATCCACAGCATCTACATGGGCAACGACGGCATCCTCTGGGCGGCGGATCAGGGATCGAACAAGCTGCTGGCCTACGACGCCGACGGACACTTCCTCTACTCATGGGGCACGTTCGGCACGTGCCAGGGTTGCCAGTGGGGCGTACACGGGTTCTCGACGGACAAGGACGGGAATCTCTACACCGCGGAAGTGAGAACCGGCCGGGTTCAGAAGTACGCGCCGCGCAAGGGCGCGAACCAGGCGTTCCTGGTGGGCAAGCCGTGGCCGGGGGTGTGGTAATTCGGTAAAGCTCCAAGATCCAAGTTCCAAATCCCAAGAAACTCCAAATTGGAGCGTGGAGCTTGGAACTTGTATCTTAATGCGCGGGCATGGTGCGCTTTCCGTCGGCGACCGGCGGAAAGTCCTTCACCTCGTCGTACAGCTCGGTGATGAAGCGATCCTTGCTCTGCTGCGTGTCGCCGAGCGTGGTCTTGTCGTACGGCGCTGTCAGGTTGGCGGCGACCACGTCCTTCAGCGACTTGCCCTGGTCGCGCAGCGCCTTCACCTTCGCCATCATGTCGACGAGCATCGCGCGATAGGGAAGCAGATCCTGTTTCTTGACGAGCGTCCCGTGGCCCGGGACGAGCGTCGTCTTCGCGTCGGCGAGCTTCTCGATGAGATCGACCGCGTCGAGCATCCCGCGAATCGAGCCGCCGTTGGCCTGGTCGGCGAACGGGTAGCCGAAGTTGCGGTAGAAGTCCTCGATGTAGATGACGTTGGCCTTCCGGAAGCGGACGATCGTGTCGCCGGCGGTGTGCGACGGCATCATCGGGATGAAGTCCACGGTCTCGCCGTTCATGTTCAGCGTCACCGCCGGTTCACCCGGCGCCGCCGCGTTGTAGTTGTAGGTGACGACAGGCACGCCGGCCGTGTCTGGCGCGGGCGCGGGCGGCCCACCCGCGCGCCGCGGCGGCCGCACCATCTCGCTCCGCAGGTTCTCCTGCGCGAAGATCAGCGCGCCCTGCTTGCCGAAGAACGCGTTCGCGCCGGTGTGGTCGCCGTGGATGTGCGTGTTGACGACGGCCTTGATCGGCGCGCTGGTGAAGGTCCGGATCGCCTGGAGTGTCTTTTCGCCGACCTGCCTGTTCTCGGTGTCGACCATCAGCACGCCGTCAGGCCCGAACAGCACCATCACGCGTCCGCCCGAGGCGTCGGGGTGCGCCGGGTCGAGCCCTTCCGACCCATGCAGCACGAAGAGGTTCGGTGACATCTTCGACGTCACCATGATTTGAATCTTGTCCCAGGGCGTCTGATACCCCGGCGGATAGGTCGGCGAGCCGGTCCCGGGCTTCACGATCTCGATGGGGTAGCCGCCTTCCTGGGCCCCGCCGCTGGCGGGCACGAGCGCGAGCACCGCCACACCGACCGACACCAACGCGTGCGTGATCGTCATCGGCGCCTCTCTGGGACGCGGACTTTATCACGACCCCCGCACAACATGCTTGAACGGCAACGCATCTCTTGTTACTCTCCCTTTACCTGAATGGCCCTCGCCGCGAGGGGCGGCCTCGACGCCTCGAGGCCGCGCGGCGGAAGTCCTCACGGGCCATCGGACGGTTGGATCTCCTCCCGAGATGTCAACGCATTGCTCGGCCACGCCCGTGGCTACGTGGAGTGATCTATGGAAGCAAGCTTAGGCACACGCCTGCGCCAGCAGCGCGAACATCGCGGCATCGAGCTCGCCGCCATCGCGGAACAGACGAAAATCAAGCGTTCGCTGCTCGAGGGCCTCGAGCGCGACGACCTCAGATACTGGCCCAACGGCATCTTCAGGAGGTCGTGGGTTCGCAACTACGCGCAGGCCATCGGCGCCGACGCCGATGCCGTCGTCCGCGAGCTGTGCGCCCTCTATCCCGAGGAAGAAGTCAGTGTCGAGTCCATCGCGTCCGCGCTCGATCGCGCCGGCTCCGAGAACACCGGCTCGCGCACATTGAACCTCGTGCATTGGCTGCGTGGCGTGGCCAGGCGTGACAGTGCCCCGGAGGCCGCGCGTCCCGCGCCGCCCGCAGCGCAACCTTCGCCCCAGCTCCCCCCGGCTCCCCCCTTTTCGCGACGCTCGCCGATGCGCGAGCTTGGGGATGCCGCGCGAACGCTCGGAGCGGTCGGCGTGGTGCTCTGGTCGTGGGACGCTCGATCCGCGGTGCTGCGGCCGTCGCTCGGCGACGGCTATCCCAAGTCGGTCATGTCATCGCTGCCCGACGTGCCGCGCGATGCGGAGAACGCAGTGGCCGCCGCCTTTCGCCGCGCGGAGATGTGCGTTGTCAAGGGCAGCGACAAGAGAACCGGAGCGCTTGCGCTTCCGGTCATGGCACCAAAGGGGTGCATCGGCGTGCTCGCGCTCGAGTTCCGCAACGGCACCGAGCTGCGCGAATCGGTTCGTGCGGGAGCGGCGCGCCTCGCCGCCGATGTCGTGACGCTCGTCGCGCCGGTTGCTGCACAGCAATCGAGCGTCGCGTAGTCCGATCACGGCCGGGTTACAGAGCTTTTGCTTGACACCAACCTCGGCCGTGGGTACGTTATCGCCTCTGTGGAACTCTCGTAGGGGAGCGAGCACCGCCATGCGCGCTCCCCAATCACGCCGTTCGCAGGAGGTCGCCGAACAGGCCCTCCCGCAGTTCGTACCGTCGCAGCTCGTCGCGGAGTGGGCTGCGATTTCGTACGGTCGCCACAACTTCCTGCTCGCCGGCGCGACCTCCGCTGTAGACGCGATGCTCGCCTCGACGTTGCCCTACCTCGAGGAACCGGTCCGGTTGTTCCATGACGACTCGGCCGCGCCGCTGCCGGCGCGCGGCACGCTGATCGTGAGCGAGATCAGCGGCCTGAACGCGGAGCAGCAGTCGCGGCTGCTGGTGTGGATGGAGAAGTCCGATCCCGGCGCTCGCGTGCAGATCGTCTCCACGACCTCTCGGTCGATCCTCCCGCTGCTCGAGACCGGTGAATTTCGCGCGGAGCTGTACTACCGGCTCAACGTCGTGCGCATCGATCTCGACGAGCCCAGGACAGACCTCACCGCCTGACGGCGCTGCCGTCGCCCAATCTATTTTTTTTGAAAAGGGCAGCGCGGATCGTGAGATCCGCGCTGGAGAGCACGCGCGCGGATCGTGAGATCCGCGCTAGCAGTCGGCAGTACGGCGACCACCGCGGGGGAAGTGTCGCCGATCGATAGTCCCAACGTCGCGGCGATCGTGCGTAGGCAGGCTGGCGTTGAGGTATCCGGCCAGCGAACGCGACAGCCGCATCGACCGCTCGTAGAATGCGCCCGCCGCCTGCACCTCGCGAGCGAGGACCAGGTCGTCGTGCGCCGAGTAGACGATGCATCGTGTGTGAGGAGTGGAGAGGTAGACGAGGTGAAGGCCGTTGTACTCGTGCAGCCGGACGTTGGTGACGAGGATGTCGGGAGGCTGATGCAGCAGCCGATCGCGCGCGGCGCCGAAGTCGCGGCAGACCTCGACGTCGGCCAGCAGGCGCAGCGCGCTCAGCGCCTCGTTGCTCGAGTGAACGCTCGGATCCACCAGGAGAATCTCCCTCGCCGCGTGGGCGACAGTGCGGCGTGTGACGATCTCCGCGCCGGCTGGCTCGAAGGCCTTCGCCGCAAGCGTCGGATTGAACCCGTTCGGGGTTCGGACGCCCGGATACGTCCGCGCGAGACGGTCGGTCGCGCGCCGACGGTTCCCTGTCAACACCGTGAATTCCTGATGACGCCGATTCGTGATGTTCATTGTGATAACCGTCCCCCCGAGCCGAGCGGAGGTGTCCCTTGCGGTCTATAGGGCGCGGCGGTACCCCGAAAAATATAGGGTTGCGAAAATATTCGTCCGCGTTTGGCCGACACGATTGCTGAGATAACATGCCTCGCCGTGCGGTACCTCTGGCGCCGGCTCGGACACGCGGTCCTGGTGCTCCTCGGGGTGTCGTTCCTGACGTTCGTGCTGGCGGGGGCGGCGCCGGGCAGCTTCGTCGACGAGTTGCGCCTCGACCCGAGGGTCTCCCCTGAAACCATTGAAGCCATGAGGGTTCGGTACGGCCTGAACGACACCCTCCCCGGGCAGTATCTGCGGTGGCTGCAGTCGATTGGCCGCGGCGAATTCGGGTTCTCCATCGCCTACAACGGGCCGGTTGCCCCGCTCCTGTGGCCCCGTATCCGCAATACCCTGCTCCTGACCGTCCCCGCCACCCTCCTTTCGTGGCTGATCGCCCTCCCGCTCGGGACGTGGTCGGCCGGACGCAGGGGCGGCTGGCTCGATCGGGTTGCCGCCGGCGCCACGACGACCCTCCTGGGCATCCCGGAGCTGGTGCTCGGCCTGGGCCTGCTACTGCTGGCGGTGCGGACGGGCTACCTGCCGGTCGGCGGCATGACGTCGCTGAACTTCGAGGAGCTGGGACGCTGGCAGCGGGTCCGCGACGTCATCGTGCATCTGGTCCTGCCGGTGACCGCGCTCACGCTCGTCAGCCTGCCGATCCTCGTCCGGCATGTCCGCGCCAGCGTCGGCGAGGTCGTGCGCGCCCGTTTCATCCAGGCGGCCAGGGCCAGCGGCGTGCCCGAGCGCCGGCTCCTCGTGCGCCACGCCCTTAGGACCGCCGCCAACCCGCTGATCTCCTTGTTCGGGCTGTCGCTGGCGGGGCTGCTCAGCGCCTCGCTGGTCATCGAGACGATCATGAGCTGGCCGGGGCTCGGTCCGCTGCTGCTCGACGCGGTTGCCGCTCGCGATCTGCACGTCGTCGTCGCGGCGGTGAGCTGCTCGACCGTCCTGCTCGTGGCCGGGAACCTGCTGGCTGACGGGCTGCTCTACCTCGCCGATCCGCGCCTTCGCCCCGAGCGGGCATGACGTCTCGGCCGCATCCCGCGGGTCGGAACTACCACGTCACGCTGCTCGCGCTCGTCGTCGTCTACCTGGCCGCGATCTTCGCCGGGTTCCTCGCCCCGTACGATCCGTCCGCGCAGTCGCGCGACTTCGCCTTCGTGCCGCCGGCCGGGCTCCACTGGATCGATCTGTCGGGGGCCGTCCATCTGCGTCCGTTCGTCTACCAGGAAGGGCGTCCCTATCCGCTCCGCTTCTTCGTCCGCGGCGCGCCGTATCGCATAGCCCGGCTCTTCTCGAGCCAACGTCACCTTCTCGGTGTCGACGCGCCCGCCGCGCTGTTCCTGTTAGGGACCGACGGTTTCGGAAGAGATCAGCTGTCGCGATTGCTGTACGGCGCGCAGATCTCGCTGTTCGCCGGTCCGCTCGGCGCAGCGCTGTCGGTGGTGTTCGGCCTGGTCCTGGGCGGTCTCGCGGGCTTTTTCGGCGGATGGGTCGACGCGATCATCATGCGCGCCGGCGAGCTGTTCCTCGCGGTGCCGTGGTACTACCTGCTGTTCGCGGTGCGCATGGCCCTGCCGCTGCGCATCGAGCCGCAGGAGGCGTTCGCGATGATCCTGGCGATTGTCGCGGTGGTCGGGTGGGCCCGGCCGGCCCGGTTGATTCGCGGGGTGGTGCTCAGCGGGAGGACGCGCGATTACGTCGAGGCCGCGCGCGCCCTCGGCGCGTCGGATCTTCATGTGCTGCGCCGCCATGTGCTGCCGCAGGCATTCGGCGTCGCGCTCACGCAGGCCGCCCTCCTGGCTCCGCAATACATCCTGGCTGAGGCGACGCTGTCGTTCTTCGGGCTCGGCGTGGGGGAACCAGTACCGAGCTGGGGAAATATGTTAGCGGTCCTTCAACGGTACGATGTATTGTCGTCGTACTGGTGGATGTTTCTGCCAGGAGGGGCCCTGCTCGCGGTCTTCCTTCTCTATTACCTCCTCGCGGATGCATTGCACGAGCGGGTCGCGGCGCTGCCCGGATGATGGCAGCGTGCGGTGATGCCCGTGGTCGAGGACTGATGTCGAGACGACTTGCCGCACTGTCCCTCGCGCTGAGCGTCGTCTTCGCGGCCGGGCCGCCGCTTGCGTCGCAGCAGCGGGCCGCCGCCACGGAGTGGCTCGTCTCGCGCGCGGACACCGGCCGTCCGGGCGGTCAGCTCGTCGTGATCGAGCGCGCCGAGCCGCGCACGTTCAACCCTGTCGTCGCCATCGACGCGCCCTCCAAGGACATCCTCGGCCGAACGACAGCCGACCTGATTCACGTCGACCGCGAGACGCAGCAGCCGCAGGCCGCGCTCGCGCGCTCGTGGACGGTGTCGCCTGACGGGCGCCGGTTCACGCTCTCGCTGCGCCGCGGCGTCCGTTTTTCCGATGGGCAGCCGTTCGACGCAGACGACGTGGTGTTCTCGTTCCGGGTGTACCTGGACGAGAAAGTCGGGTCGCCGCAGCGCGACCTCCTGATCGTCGGCGACAAGCCGATTGCCGTGCGGAAAGTCGATCAGTACACGGTGCAGGTGGACCTGGCCGAGGCGTACGCCGTCGGCGAGCGGATGTTCGACAGCGTCGCGATGCTGCCGCGCCACCTGCTCGAGACGCCGTACAACGAAGGCCGCCTCGCGCGCACGTGGGCGGTCGGCACGCCGGCGGATGCGTTTGCGGGGCTGGGGCCGTTTCGCCTGAAGGAATACGTGCCGGGCCAGCGGCTCACGCTCGAGCGGAACCCGTTCTTCTGGAAGACCGATCGCGCGGGCACGCACCTGCCGTATCTCGACCGGCTCGTGTTCGTGTTCGTGCCGAGCGAAGACGCGCAGGCGCTGCGGTTCCAGGCGGGCGACGCCGACGTCACCACGCGTCTGAGCGCGACCAACTTCGAGGTGCTGCAGCGCGACCGGGGCAAGCGCAACTACGACCTGCTCGACATCGGCCCCGGGCTCGATTACACGTTCCTCTTCTTCAATCAGAACAGCGTCGCGCAGACCGATTCGCCGCAGGTGGCGCGCCGGCGCGGCTGGTTTCGGCAGCTCGCGTTCAGGCAGGCGGTGTCGCTTGCGACCGACCGCGACGCCATCGTGCGCCTCGTCTATCGGGGACACGCGGCGCCGCTGTGGGGACACGTGCCGCCGGGCAACAAGCTGTGGGTGAACCGGTCGCTGCCGAAGCCGCCGCGTTCGCTCGACCGCGCGCGCGAGCGGCTGCGGAGCGCCGGGTTCTCCTGGAACGCGAGCGGTGCGCTGGTGGACAAGGACGGACAGCCCGTCGACTTCACGATCGTCACCAACACCGGCAACACCGAGCGGATGCAGATTGCGACGATCATCCAGGACGACCTGAAGCAGATCGGGATTCGCGTCGGCGTCGTGACGCTGGAGCTCCGCGCGCTCCTCCAGCGCGTCCTGACGACGCACGACTACGACGCGTGCGTGCTCGCGCTCGGCGCCGCCGATGGCGATCCCTCGAGCGAGATGAACGTCTGGCTGTCGACCGGCGGGACCCACCTGTGGAACCCGGAACAGGCCGCTCCGGCCACCCCGTGGGAAGCCGAGATCGACACGTTGATGCGGCGGCAGCTGGCGGTGCGCGAGCTCCAGGAGCGCAAGCGGCTGTACGACCGCGTCCAGGCGCTCGTCGCGGAGAATCTGCCTGTCATCAGCCTTGTCAGTCCGAGTGTGCTCGCCGGCACCACGAAGGGGTTGGCCAATCTGCGGCCGACGATCTTCGACCACCACGCGCTCTGGAACGTCGACGAGCTGTTCTGGCGCGGGAGGCCAGCCGGTGAGACGCGATGAGGCGAGCAAGTCACGCATCACGCGCCGACTTGGCGGACCCGACCGCACTTGGACCGATGCCCGTCTCATCCGCAACTGCCTGAAGGGCGACGATCGCGCGTGGGCCGCGCTCATCGAGAAATACAAGAATCTGATCTATTCGATTCCCATCAAGTACGGCGCCAACCCGGAGGACGCCGCCGACATCTTCCAGTCGGTGTGCGTGGAGCTGCTCTCGGAGCTGCCGCGCCTGCGCAAGCGCGCCTCGTTCCGCAGCTGGCTCATCACGGTGACCGCGCACCAGGCGTTCCAGTGGAAGCGGAAGACGCGGCGCCGCGCGGAGGAGGAGCTGACGCCGGCGGAGGAAGAGAGGCTCGAGACCGATCCCTCGCCCGACCTCGTCGAGCAGGTGCAGCGGGAACAGGTCATGCGACAAGCGATCGCGGAGCTCCCTCCACGCTGCCGGGAAATGATCATGCTCCTGTTCTTCAGCGAGCCTCAGCTGCCGTACCGTGACGTCGCGCAGCAGCTCGGTCTCGCGGTCGGCTCGATCGGCTTCATCCGGGGCCGGTGTCTCAAGCGGCTTCAGCGCGTGCTCGAAGACCGGGGCTTCTAGCGTGGCGGGCCAGGTCCAGACGCGCGACGTGCTGATCGATCATCTTGCCGGCGTGCACGCGGCGGGCGCGCGCTCCCGCTTCCTGCGCAAGCACCGCGAATTGATCGACCCTGCCGTCGTCGAAGAGCTGTACGGCCGCGTCGTGCGGCTCGCGCGCGTCGACGTCGACCAGGCCGACCGGCTGGCGCTGGCGGCCCGGCGCATCGCCGACACGCTCGGCGACGCCCTGTCGCGGGCGCAGAGCATCAGGGCGCAGGGGCACGTGCGCTTCATCCGCGGCGAGCACGCGGCGGCCCTCAAGCATTACGACGAGGCGGCGAAGCTCTATCGGCGCGCGGGACGCCACGTCGACGTCGCCCGGACGCTGAACGGATCCATTCAGAGCCTGATTTCGCTCGGCAAGTACGCCGCGGCGCACGCTTCCGCGCGCAAGGCGCGCGCGCTGTTCGAGCGGCACGGCGTCGAGCTCGGGCTCGCGCGGCTCGACAGCAACGTCGCCAACATCTTTTCGCGCCAGGACCAGTGGGACAAGGCGCTTCCGCTGTACCGGCGCGCGTACGAGGAGCTGTCGAAGAAGGGCGAGCCGCAGGACGTCGCGGCGGTCCTCAGCAATCTCGCGCTGGCGTATATCAACCTGAACGACTTCGAGCGCGCACTGACCACGTATGGAGAGGCGCGCGCGTACTGCGAGCGCCACGGCATGCCGCTGCTCGTGCTGCAGGCCGACTACAACATCGCCTACCTCTATTACCTGCGCGGCGAATATACGCAGGCGCTGGATCTCTACCGCACCGCGTACGACGAGAGCGAGCGCGTGGGCGACGGCTACCACAGCGGGTTGTGCGACCTCGATCGGTCGGAGATCTTCCTCGAGCTGAACCTGAGCGAGGAGGCCGCCGACCTGGCGGACCGCGCGCTCGGGCGGTTCGCCCGCCTGCGCATGCTCTACGAAGAAGGCAAGGCGATGACGAACCTCGCGCTGGCGGCGAGCCGCCGCGGCGGGGTTCGGCGGTCGCGCACGCTCTTCGCCCGCGCGCGCCGGCTCTTCGCGCACGAGCGCAACGACGTGTGGCTGGCGCTGGTGGACTTCTACGAGGCGCTCGTGCTCTACCGCGACGGCCAGCCGCATCCCTCGCGCGAGCTGGCGGCGAACGCGCGCCGCCTGTTCGCCCGCGCATCGGTGCCGGTCAGGGCCGCGGCCTGCGACCTGCTGATCGCGCGGCTCGACCTGCAGGCGGGCCGGCTTCACGCGGCCGAGGAGGCCTGCCGCGCGGTCATCCACAAGCCGGCCACCGCGGACACGCCGATGCTGGCCTACCAGTCGCAGTTCCTCCTCGGCCTGATCCGCGAGGCCCAGGGCGACCGCGAGGCCGCGCTCGACGGCTTCCGTCACGCGTACGACTCGCTCGAACAGCTGCGAAGCCGGCTGCAGGGCGACAACCTCAAGATCGCGTTCTTCGAGGACAAGCAGGCGGTGTACGAGAGCCTGGTCGCGGCATCGGTCACGAGCATGCCGACGCACCGCCAGATGGACGCGGCGTTCGGCTACATCGAGCACGCGAAATCACGCAGCCTCGCCGACCTGATTGCGTTCCGCGCCGCGTCGCTGACGCCACGCACCGAGGGCGGGACCACCGCCGTCCGCGACCTCCGTCAGTCGCTCAACTGGCACTACCGGCAGATCGACGCCGAAGAGGCAAGCCGGCAGAAAGGCGTGACGAGGCGCGTGGACGTGCTGCGGCGCCGCGCGCGCGGGCTCGAACAACAGCTCGAGCAGTCGCTCGACGACGTCCGCCGCACCGACGAAGAGTTCTCCGCGCTGCAGAGCGGCGCGACGTTCAACGTCGGCGAGGTTCGGGAAAGCCTCGGGCCCGACGCCATGCTGCTCGAGTACTACCAGGCGCGCGGGCAGCTCTACGTCTGCGTGCTCGGCCAGAAGGATCTCGACATCGTGCCGCTCGGGCCGATCGCGCAGGTGCGGCGGGAGCTGCGGCTGCTGCAGTTCCAGCTGTCGAAGTTCCGCCTGGGGCCCGAATTCATCGGGGCCGTCGGCGAGCAGATGCAGGCCGCGACGCTGATGCACCTGCGCGAGCTGTACGACGTGCTCATCGCGCCGGTGCGCGACCGCCTGCAGGCGCGCCATCTCGTCATCGTCCCGCACGACCTGCTGCACTTCCTCCCGTTTCACGCGCTGTT
>Ga0070704_100002016_pt1 | contig 11252 bp, 6 predicted proteins | sample KBSK5252metaG_FD_65467 | JGI IMG/M metagenome (GOLD analysis project Ga0070704, IMG submission 65467) | Corn, switchgrass and miscanthus rhizosphere microbial communities from Kellogg Biological Station, Michigan, USA - KBS K5-25-2 metaG | ecosystem: Host-associated > Plants > Roots >... | reverse complement strand
TTGTGAGGGCGAACGCGGCGACCCCCGCGATCAGCACGACGACGACGCCGATCGCGACCCGGCGGTTGCGGCGGCTCCTCGCCATCTTGCGCTGGAGCTCGGCACGCTGACGCCGGGCCTCCTCCTTGCGTTCGGCCTTGGTCAGACGCTGCTTCGAAGTTGGGTTGGCCATCTCTGGGTTCCGCCCGGAAGCGGTGTTCCAGGATAGCGAGGAAGTGAACGGTTCGGCCGGGTCTGCCTTCCGATCGGCGCGTTCGATCTGGGCCAGGAGCCTTGCGGCGGCCCACCCGTCTTCCTATGCTTCGGCCGACTTCCCCGGGGCGCGCGCCGGCTTCCTGGCCGGCCGGAAGGGGGAGGCATGGCGGATACGGACACGGGCACCGAAAACGTGGTTCGCGTGGGGACGCCGCCCACCGGCGGGCTCGACCGGTTCTTCAAGATCTCCGAGCGCGGCTCCACCGTGCGGATCGAGATCATCGCCGGCCTCACGACGTGGCTGACGATGGCCTACATCCTGTTCGTGAACCCGGCCATCCTCGGCTTCGCGGGGGTCCCCGACCTGCAGCCGCTCGGGCTGCCGTTCGCGCAGGTCTTGACGGTCACCGCGCTCGTCGCCGGGGTGATGACGATCCTCATGGGCGTCGTCGCCAACTACCCGTTCGCGCTCGCCGCCGGATTGGGGCTGAACGCATTCGTCGCCTTCACGCTCGTCGCAGCGAACGGGCTCTCGTTCCCCCAGGCGATGGGCGTGATCGTCGTCGAGGGTGTGGTCATCACCGTCCTGGTCCTCACGGGCGCCCGGGAGGCGGTCCTGAACGCGATCCCCATGGACCTCAAGCGGGCGATCGGGATCGGCATCGGAGCGTTCATCGCGCTGATCGGGCTCGTGAACGCGGGGGTGGTGACGAACACTGGCGCCACGCCGCTCGCGCTCGCCGGCGAGCTCACGACGTGGCCGATCGGGATCTTCGTCGTCGGGCTCGCGTTGAGCGCGGCGCTGGTCGCGCGCCGGGTCAAGGGCGCCCTGCTGATCGGGATCCTGGTCTCGACGGTGCTGGCCGTCATCGTGAACGAGGTCAAGGACCTGTCGATCTGGGGCAACGGGGTCGCGGCGATCCCCGACAAGGTCGTCGACACGCCGGACTTCGGGCTGGTCGGGGCGTTCTCGTTCGACTTCTTCTCCGTGCTCGGCACCGCGACGGCGCTCGCCGTCGTGCTCTCGGTGATGCTGTCGGACTTCTTCGACACGATGGGCACCGTGATCGGCCTCGGCGGCGAGATGAAGGCGCTGGACTCGAACGGGAGGCTCCCGGGCATCAAGCGGGTGCTGCTGATCGACTCGCTCGCCGCCGCGGCCGGGGGCGCCGCGTCTGCGTCCTCGAACACCACCTACATCGAGAGCGCAACGGGGATCTCGGAGGGCGGTCGGACGGGGCTCGTCGCGGTGGTCGTCGGCGTGCTGTTCCTGCTCGCGATGTTCTTCTCGCCGATCGCGGGCGTGATCCCGCCGGAGGCGACGGCGCCGGCGCTCGTGCTCGTCGGCTACTTCATGATGGTGCTGGTCAAGGACATCTCGTGGTCGGACCCCGGGATCGGGATCCCGGCGCTGCTCACGATCCTGCTGATGCCCTTCACGTACAGCATCACCAACGGCGTGGGGGCGGGGTTCCTCTCGTACGTCGTGATCGCGGTGCTCCGCGGCAGGTGGCGGGACGTCCACCCGCTCCTGTACGTCGTGGCCGCGATCTTCGCCTGGTACTTCGTGCACGGGGTGGTCTAGGCCGAGGGGTTGCGGGCCGGCTCACTCGGTCCGCAGGTGCTCGGAGAGGTCGAGCGGGGGCCGCGGCGGCGCGGCCCCCGCCGGCATCGGGCCCACCGCCACCGTCCCGAGCGCGAACCACTCGTCGGACATCCCGAGCGCGGCGCGGCTTTCCTCCTGACAGAACAGCGTCGACGAGATCCAGGACGAGGCGAGCCCCTGCGCCGACAGCGCGAGGAGCAGGTTCTGGATCGCCGCGCCGCCGGACAACAGGAACATCTCCCGCTCGGCCTGGGAGCGCTCGGCGTCGGCGTAGGGGTGGGCGCCCCGGAAGCGGACCCACGGGACGATCAGGACGGGCGCGGCGCCGAGGACCGCGTCGCTCCTGGCGATCCGGCGCTCGATCGTGTCCTCCGGCGTCCCGTCGCGTCGCAGGTCCTCGCGCCAGGCATCGGCGATGGCGCCGAGCAACCGCCGCTTGGCCGCCGCGGTCCAGATCGCCGTGAACGACCACGGACGGGTGTGATGCGGCGCCGGCGCGGTGCAGGCGGCGCGGACGGCTTCCTCTACCGCCTCGCGTGACACGTCGCCGACGCCGAACGCGCGGATCGTCCGGCGCTCCGAGATCGACAGGAGCGGGGACGTCCGGAACAGATCCTCTTCCGGCGGGCGGACCATCTCGGACGCCGGCATCGATGCCGGCTCGAACCCGACGCCCCGGACGATCGCCGCCGGCACCCGCGCGGCCTTGCCCATCGCGAGCCCGCTCGCGGCCGCCACCTCGTCGGCGAGCGCCACGACGGTCGCCTCGAGCTCGCGGCCGTGGTGGTCGGCGGTGCCCCGGAGATCCACGAGGGCCGGGATGCCGGCGCAGCCGATCGAGACGTTGACCAGACCGCGCCGCCAGGTCCTGCCGAAGGTGTCCGTGATCACGACGGCCGCCTCGACGCCGAGCCGCTCGCCGAGGTCGCGGCGGAGGCGTTCCGCGGAGGCGTCCGGATCCTCCGGGAGCAGCGTCAGGAATCCCTCCTCGACATTCGAGGCGTCGACCCCGGCGTTCGCGCACACGAAGCCGTGGCGTGTCTCGGCGATCACCAGGTCCCCGCGTCGGGCGACGACGCGGCGCGTCTCGCGTTCGACCCACGCGTCGCGGCCGCCGTCGCCCACGGGGACGACCCGGCCCTCGGCCTTGGACACGATCTTCTGCGTGATCGCGATCACGTCCCCGTCGCCCAGACCGGTCGTGACGAGCGGTTCGGCGAGGAGCGCGGCGAGATCGTCGCCCGCTCGCACCTCCGGGATCCCCTCGACCGGCAGCACCTGGATGCGCATGCGGGGAGGGGTCGCCCCGATCACCCCAGCAGACCGAGCGCGAACCGCGCGAGTGCCTCCGCCTTCGCGTCGTCGGTCATGATCGAGTCGGTCGCGCCGACACGCAGCCCGGTGCTCTCGATCCGAGGGATCAGGGCGCGGTCGACGTCGTCGACGACCCAGGCGCCCAGGAGGCCCCGGTAGCACTCGGCGGCCCCGGCCGCGGTGACCTCGGCGCCGGCCGCCGGCATCAGCCGATCCGCCATCCCGGCGAGCGGCGCGCCGGCCACGATCCCGCTCACGCCGACGACATCGGTTCCCCGGGCCCCGACGGCCTCACGGATACCCGGGACCGCGAGGATCGGACCGAGCGAGGCGACCGGATTCGACGGGCACAGCACGATCGCGTCCGCGTCCGCCAGCGCCTCGAGGACGCCGGGCGCGGGTCGCGAACGTTCGGCCCCCTCGTACCGAACGGCTTTCACCTCGTCGCGCCCCCCGCGTCGAACCCAGTAGTCCTGGAAATGCAGCTCGTGCTCCTCGCCGTCGGCGACCACGGAGATCCGCGTGGTCACCGGGTCGTCGCTCATCGGGATGATCCGCGGTACCACGCCGAACCGCCGCGCGACGGCGGCCGTCGCCGAGGTCAGCGTCTCGCCCGCCGCCAGCAGGTTCGTCCGGTAGAGGTGGGTGGCGATGTCGAGGTCGCCGAGATTGAACCACGCCTGTTCCGGATCGAACGACCGCAGCTCTTCGATCGCGCGGAAGGTCTCGTCGCGGCGTCCCCATCCGCGTTCTCGATCGAAGACGTCGCCGAGCCAGTACGTCACGGAGTCGAGATCGGGCGACACGTGCAGCCCGTGCATCGCGATGTCGTCGCCGGTGTTGGCGATCACGGTGACCGCTTCCGGCGCAACGGCGCGTACGAGTCCACGCAGGAACTTCCCCGCGCCGATCCCGCCGGCCAGCGCCGTCACGCGCATCCACGGCAGCGTAGTACGCTCGCGAACCGATGGCCGAGGCCACGACCGCGCACGCGCTTCGGCGCGCGCTCGCCCGCGCGGGCGCCGGCAAGGCGCTGTCGGTGGACGAGATCGAGGCGCTGCTCGGGGCGCGCGGTCCGGACCTGCGACGGCTCATGTCCCTCGCCTCGCACCTGCGCGAGCTGGGACACGGCAGCACCGTGACGTACTCCCGCAAGGTCTTCGTTCCGCTCACGATGCTGTGCCGCGATCACTGTCATTACTGCACGTTCGCCAAGCCCCCCGCCAGGCTCGAACGGCCCTTCCTGTCGCCCGAGGAGGTCGTGGCGATCGCCGAGGCGGGGCGGCGTCTCGGGTGCAAGGAGGCTCTGTTCACGCTCGGCGACAGGCCCGAGGAGCGATACCCGGTTGCGCGCGCCTGGCTCGCCGAACGCGGCTACAGCTCGACGCTCGAGTACGTCCGGGCGGCCGCGATCCGCGTGATCGAGGAGACGGGGCTGCTCCCGCACCTCAATCCGGGGGTCATGTCCTACGAGGAGATGGCGCGGCTCAAGCAGGTCGCGCCCTCGATGGGGATGATGCTCGAGACTTCCTCCGACCGCCTGTCCGAACGCGGCGGGCCGCACTTCGGCTCGCCGGACAAGGTCCCGGACGTTCGGCTCCGCGTGATCGAGGACGCCGGGCGTCTGGCGATCCCGTTCACGACGGGCATCCTCGTGGGGATCGGCGAAACCCTCGCCGAGCGCGCCGAGTCGCTGCTCGCGATCCGCGAGCTGCATCGGCGCTACCGTCACGTCCAGGAGGTCATCGTCCAGAATTTCCGGGCCAAGCCCGGGACCGCGATGCACGCCGCCCCCGAGCCGGGTGACGAGGAGTTCCTCGCCACCGTGGCGACGGCCAGGGTCGTCTTCGGGCCGCGGATGCACGTCCAGGCGCCGCCGAACCTTTCCGACCCGGAGCAGCAGACCAGACTGCTGGAGGCGGGGATCGATGACTGGGGCGGGGTCTCCCCGCTCACCCCCGACCACGTGAACCCCGAGCGTCCATGGCCGGCGATCGAGGAGCTCGGCCGCCGCACGGCCGAGCGCGGGCTCGAGCTCCGCGAGCGGCTCACGATCTACCCGGAGTTCGCGCTCCGACCCGATCCGTTCCTCGCGGGCAAGATGCGCGCCCCGGTCGCCGCCGTCATGGGCTCGGACGGCCTGGCCGCGCAGACGCTCGCGACGCCGATCCGGTGGCAGGACCCCGAGGTCGCCTGGAAACCCCGATCGACCGAGCTGACGTTCGCGAAGGTGGAGGGCGCCGGCCAGCGGGCGGACGCCGAGGTCGTCTACGGCGAGACCGACGTGCCCGATCGCACCCGGGCGTGGCAGGCCGAGCGCGTGCCGCCGCGCCGGCTCGCCGCCGAGATCCGCTCGGGGCTCGCCAAGGCGGAGGCGAACCAGCCGCTGACCGAGGGGGAGGCCCTCGCGTTGTTCCGGGCGGACGGGGACGATCTCGAGGCCCTGTGTGCGGTCGCCGACGGCCTGCGGCGCGACGCGGTGGGCGACGACGTCACCTACGTCGTGAACCGAAACATCAACTTCACGAACGTCTGCTACGTCGGGTGCCGATTCTGCGCGTTCGCACAGCGCGAGATCGACCCCGAGTCCTACACGCTCACGCTCGCCGAGGTGGCCGAGCGCGCTCGGGAGGCCGCCGCGTGGGGGTGCACCGAGGTGTGCATGCAGGGAGGCATCCACCCCGATCTGCCGGGTTCGTTCTACTTCGACCTGCTCGACGCCGTGAAGTCCGCTGCGCCGGGGATCCACATCCATGCGTTCAGCCCGATGGAGGTGCTGAACGGCGCCACGAAGCTCGGGATCTCGTTCCGGGAGTTCCTGCAGGAGTGCCGCCGCCACGGACTGGGGACGATCCCCGGGACCGCGGCCGAGATCCTGGACGACGATGTCCGATGGGTACTGACCAAGGGGAAGCTGCCCGCCGACGCATGGGAGCAGATCGTCCGAACCGCGCACGACCTGGGGATCCGCAGCTCATCGACGATCATGTTCGGGCACGTCGACGCGCCGCCGCATTGGGTTTTCCACATCCGGCGGCTCGCGCGGATCCAACGGGACACGGGCGGATTCACCGAGTTCGTCCCGCTCCCGTTCGTGCACCAGAACGCGCCGATCTACCTGGCCGGCAAGGCGCGACCGGGTCCCTCCTTCGACGATAACCGGCGGATGCATGCCGTCGCGAGGGTCCTGCTCGACGGAGTTATCCACAACGTGCAGGTCTCGTGGGTGAAGATGGGCGTCGAGGCGTGTCAGACGATGCTGAAGGGCGGTGCAAACGACTTCGGCGGCACGCTGATGGAAGAAACGATCAGCCGCATGGCCGGCGCTGAGTGGGGGATCCGCATGGAGCCGTCCGAGATCCAGAACGCGATCACCTCGATAGGCCGAACGCCCGTCGAACGCTCGACAACGTACGAACGGTTGCAGCGCAACGTGAACGGGCATGATCGAGATGCGTCGATGGCGCCGCCAGAGGCCGCGATCGTTGCACAGACACCCTCCGAGGACCGTTTCCGTCAAGGTCATTGACCGAACCGGTCAATGAGATAGACCATCGAAATACTTCGCACAACCCCTTGCACCTACGCCCGAGCACGTATTCGATTGCTCCGGGGACGCATGTGGAGATGTCCGAGAACTCGAGTTTCCCTCTTGCCAAGAGGGGAGCAGATGGCCCAGAATCACACGCGTGTGATTTCGGGGAGGGAACGGGGACCACATGCATCACTACATCCCATGGCAGGAGCGGGCACGGTGTCGGCAACACGATCCCGAGGTGTTCTTCCCCGAGAAGGGGGGTTCATCGAGAGAGGCCAAGCGGATCTGCGCCGATTGTCCGGTTCGCATCGAGTGCCTCAACTACGCCCTTCGCCGCGACGAGCGGTACGGGGTGTGGGGAGGGATGAGCGAACGCGAACGGCGACGCCTGAAGCGCATGGCGTCCTGAGATCGATGGAAAGGGGGTGACCGATGTCTCCCGCGAAGAAGAGATCGACCGCGAAGCGCAAGACGGCAGCGAGAAAGACGACCGCTAAGCGCAAAGTCGCGGCCAAGAAGGCGACCGCCAAGAGGAAGGTGGCCTCCGCCAAGCGCAAGGTTGCGGCGAAGAAGGCAACCAGACGGCGCAAGACTGCGGCCAGGAAGACGACCGCCAAGCGCAAGGTTGCGGCGAAGAAGGCGACCAGGAGAAGGAAGACCGCCGCGCGCAAGCCGGCGGCCAGGAAGACGACGCGCAGGAAGACCACGCGCAGAAAGCCAGCGGCGAAGAAGACCGCGGCCAAGAAGACTGCGGCGCGTAGACCGGCGAAGAGGCGGACCGCGAAGTAGCGGTAGCCGTCGGATCGCCGTAGGTGCTCGGAAGGGGGGCATCGCCCCCCTTCCGTGCGTTCGAAGACCGGCGTGCTAGGCTGCGCGCCGCCTCAGGGCGCCTTCATGGCCACGACAACCGTCGATCGATCTCCCGCGTCCGACGACGTCCGCTCGCCCAGCGTGCTCGTCGTGCTCGTCACGCGCGACGCCGTCGCCTGGCTGCGGGGGTGCCTCGAGTCCCTCGCCGCGCAGACCCATCCGCGCATGGGCGTCGTCGCGGTGGACAACGGCTCCTCCGACGGCACGCTCCAGCTCCTGCGACAGGCGCTCGGCGAGGCGCGGGTGGTGGCGCTGGGGGACAACCGAGGCATCGCCGGCGCGCTGGCGGCCGCGACCCAGCTCCCGGCCGCCAGGGCCGCCGACTACCTCTTACTGGTGCACGACGATGTGGCGCTCGCCGCGGATGCGGTCGAACGCTTCCTCGAGGCGGCGGAGGGCATCAAGGGCGTCGAACGCGTCGGCGTCGTCGGCCCGAAGATCGTCGATTGGGACCAGCCGAGGGTCCTGCGGGAGGTGGGGCGCTCGACCGACCGATTCGGTCACCCCTATACCCCGCTCCAGGACGGCGAGCTCGACCAGGGGCAGTACGACCGCGTGCTCGAGGTCCTGTTCGTCTCCTCGGCCGTGATGCTGGTCTCGCGCGAGGCGTGGCAGCGGACGGGGCCGTTCGACGAGCGCTTCGCGGGTCACCACGACGACCTCGACTTCTGTTGGCGGGCCCGCCTGGCCGGGTTCCGGGTACTCATGACCCCCCTCGCCACCGCCCGGCACCGGGGTGCGACCTCCCGGGGCGAACGACCCGAGGAGGAGCACTCGAGGAGCACGCGTTACTACGCCGAGCGCGCCGCGCTGGCCTCGATGCTCAAGGACTACGGGGTCCTCACGTTGTTGTGGCTCCTGCCGGTGTACGTCGTGCTCGGACTGGCCCGGATGCTCTACATGGCCCTGTCGCGGCGGTTCGAGGACGCGTTCGACCTGCTACGCGCCTGGGGGTGGAACCTCCGGCACCTTCCCGGGACGCTCCGCAGAAGGGTCCGGGCCCAATCCGTCCGTTCGGTGGCCGACCGCAGGATCCGCCCGTTCATGGCGTCCACCTTCCGGCTCCCAAGGTGGTTCGAGCGAGCGGAGGAGTTCCTCGACGAGGGTCTGGAGGAATTCGACGACGAGGAGCTCGGGCGCCCGCTGCCCCGCCGCGCGGCCAGGGTCGCGGCCGGCCACCCGGTCCTGCTCGGGTCGATCCTCGCGATCGGGCTCGGGGCGCTCGCGGTGCGCCCATTCGTCGGTCCCGAGGTGCTCTCGGGCGGGGCGCTCGCCGCGTTCCCCGCCGACCTCGGCGACTTCTTCCGCGAGCTCGGGTCGGGGGTCCGAACGACGGTGCTCGGCGGCGTCCAGCCCGGAAGCCCCGCGCTCGCCGGGCTCGGTGCGGGGTCCTGGGTGGCCTTTGGGAGCACGGCGCTCGCGCAGAAGATCCTGCTCGGCGCCACGCCCGCGCTGGCGGGGATCGGGTCGTATCGGGCGATGGCGCGCCAGACTGGCTCGCCGGGCGCGGCCGTGGTGGCCGCGGCCGTGTACGTGCTCTCCGCCACGATGCTGTGGGGCTTCTCCGAGGGGCGGCTCTCCTTCCTGGTCGTGCTCGCGGTCCTCCCGCCCGCGTGGGACCGGATCGACGCCGCGTTCGCCCGGCGGGCACCGGAACGTCCGTTCCGGTTCGGCGTCGGGCTGGGCGTGGCGTTGTCGATCGGCGCGGCGTTTGCCCCGGCGATCGTCCTGCCCGTCGGGCTGTTCGCGCTCGTGAACCTCGTCGCCGGACGCCGACGCGGTCGTGGGTCGGCGCTGGTCGCCCTCGCCGCGCTCTCGGCGGCGTTGCTCGCCTTCCCCGTCGTGATCGCGGCGTCGGGCGATGCGGCCTCGTCGCTCACCTCCGAGATCGGGACCACGGACCCGTGGTCGCTCCTCCGGCTCGCTCCCGGGACCGGACCCGGGACATGGGCCGTCAGCGCGTTCCTCCCGGTCGCCGCGATCGTGTGCTTCGCGGGGGCGGGAGATCCGCAGCGGGGCCGGGCCTGGCGAGCGCTGCTGGTCGCGCTCTCGGGGACCCTCCTCGCGTGGGCGTCGGTAGCCGGCTATCTGCCGGCGGCGCTCACCAACGCGCCCGCGTGGATCGCGGCGGCCGCCGTGGCCGAGAGCGCCCTCGTCGCGTACGGGCTCTCGACCTTTGGCAAGGGTCTGGAACGGCAGGCGTTCGGCGCCCGCCAGCTGGGGGTAGCGGTCCTGGCCGTGGTGCTTTCGGTCGGCATCGCCGCGCAGGCCCTCCAGGTCACGTTCGCCGAGTGGGAGGTGCGGCCCGGCGGGCTCCCCCCCGCGTGGCCGGTGATCGCCTCGAGCGCGCCGGGGCCGTTCCGGATCCTGTGGCTCGGCGATCCCGACGGCGATCGGTTCCCCGCTCCCGGAGGCGACCCGATCTCGTTGGTCGAGGCAGGCGAGCGCACCGTGCGGTTCGGTCTCACCGATCGTGAGGGGGTGACCGCGCTCGATGAGGGGCGCGCGCGGTCGGGGAGGGGCTACGACGAGCTCCGCGGCGTCCTCGAGCGACTGCTCGCCGGTGGGACCCTGCACGCGGGGGCTTTGCTCGGCCCGTTCGGTGTCCGGTTCGTGATCGCCGGGGAAGGCGATCTACCCCGGGGTGTCGCTGAACGCCTGTCCGAGCAGCTGGATCTTGACCGTGTCCCCGCCGGCGGCCTGACGATCTTCCGGAACGCCGCCGCCCTGCCGACCGCGTTCGTGTCGTCGAACGCACCTGTGCCCGATCGCGCCGACCCGGCGGCGGTCGAATCCTCCCCCGCCGTGATCGCGCGCGAGCTCGGCGGGGGCGGCTCGTCCTTCACGGGAATCGCCGATGCGCCGGGGCACGTCGTTGTGACACAGCAGTTGGACGCGGGCTGGCGGGTCGAGAACGGGGGCGAGGTCCTCGCACCCTTCCCCGGCTACGGCTGGGCGATCGCCGCGCCCGTGCAGGCGGGGACGGTGGCCGTTCGCTTCACGGATCAATGGGTCCGCACCGTCGAGCTCGTCCTGCTTGCGCTCCTGTGGGTTCTCGCCCTCTGGGTGACGCGGAAGCCGGGGTCCGCATGAGAAGGCTGCAGCCGCTGGTCGCGCTCCTCGTCCCGGTGGCGCTGATCGCCGGCGCCGCGTACGCCCACCGCGATGCCACGCCCCGAACGTTCGCACCGGCGAACGAGGCACGTGCGACCTCGGGCGCTTGGTTCTGCCCGCACGGCGGCGGACCGGCGGGGTGGGAGGTCCGGCTCCAGGTGGCGAACCCCGGGGAGCGGAGCGCGACGATCCGGGTCCGGTCCCTCGACGGAAACAAGCCCGGCGAGCCCGAGACGTTCGAGGTGCCGGCCGGCGGGTTCATGCAGATCCCGGTCGATTCGCGAGGCCGCGAGCGCTCGTCGATGGTCGAGTGGTTCGGCCAATGGGTGGCCGTCGGGTGGCTCGCCCATGCCGGTGGGGGCGAGGGGGGCGTGGCCGCCGAGCCGTGCGCCCCGGCGGCCGGCGGTCGCTGGTTCCTGCCGGACGGCACGACCGACGTCGAGAAGGATCACGACTACGTCGTCGTGATGAACCCGTTCGCCCGCGAGGCCGTCTTCTCGGTCACCCTGTTGTCCGAACGCAAGGAGCCGGTGCGACACGGCTCGCTCACCGACGTCGTCCTGCGCCCCTTCCGCAGCGTCGCGTTCGACCTTGGCGACGTGGTCCTCGGCGAAC
>Ga0070704_100002015_pt1 | contig 11257 bp, 8 predicted proteins | sample KBSK5252metaG_FD_65467 | JGI IMG/M metagenome (GOLD analysis project Ga0070704, IMG submission 65467) | Corn, switchgrass and miscanthus rhizosphere microbial communities from Kellogg Biological Station, Michigan, USA - KBS K5-25-2 metaG | ecosystem: Host-associated > Plants > Roots >... | reverse complement strand
CGGCCTGCCCTTGTCGATAGCCGCGCCCTGGGTGCGGTGTGTGGAGGTTGGCCGCCCGCCCTCCGGCTCGACCGCCCACTTGCCCGGACCTTTTGGTACGACGTGGATGTCTCGACCCTTCGCCACAGTAGTTCCTCCGTCGAGGTTGTTTAGTGCCAACCAGTATCACTCATACGATGAAGGAGGGTGCGACATCGTCGTGACGCGTAACTGCAGGTCCGTCGGCCGCGGCTGCCGAAGCAGTCGCCCAGCACCGACGACCGGTACAACAACTTGAAGCGGTTTTCAGCCGGCCGCCCCCAGCTCGAGGATGTAGTCCCCTGTGGATGGAACCTTCTTGATCGCGAGCCGGACTGCACCGATCACTGTGACGGCGCCGGTGTCCGCCGCCACTCGCACGGTGGTGCCAATGTTGGCCGCAAGCCACGCACGAGCCCGCGCGGCTTCCGCGCTCGCATAACGGAGACCAGCAAAGTCATCGAGCTGTGATACGGCGATCTTGTCATCGAGCATGTAGTCGCTCCACGTAACCTGCAGATACGCCACTCGCGAAGGGTCAGGGCCGAGCGCATAGACCTCCATCGAGGTGCCCGTCAGCGAGCTCGACCGCATACATGTCATCAGCACACTCCCGTTCGCAAGCGTGCCCTGGCGACACTCGTTGGCACGAAAGAGGGCAGCCTTTTGAATGTCCGCGAAAGTCACGCCAGCTATTAGCGGGCCCGTGGGCGCGACTGATGTCGTCGGGTGCGCGGCAGGCGAGGGAGGTAGAAATTCCAATGTCGATAGCGGTCGTGCTGAAGGCGCTCCGGTGGGGCTCGATGTGGAACGCTGTGCCGGACTTCCGTTGTCTGCGGAACTCGAAGCTTCAGGCGTTGGCACGCTCGTCGCCGCAACCCCGTTGAGAGCGCCGCTCGTGCCACAAGCTGCAACGGGACCCGCTACCAACAACCACCATGCAGCCAGCCTGAGAACCAGCACCGATCTGTTCTTTCCATCCCCCACCGCACCAAAGGTTAGGAGGCGCTGCAAGCGCGAGACGTTATGCAGGGAGAAGTTGCGCAGCCCGGGGGCAGAGCCGTGTCCGCTACGTAGTAGACGCTCTGAGCGAATTCGGAATTCAGGCCGCGGTCAATCACGGTCGCGCCTTGCTGCATTGCCTGATGGAGCCACGCGAGATCAAGCTGCAAGCTCCGGGCAAGCGTGGGTAGTTTGGGTCCCGCTTGGTAGTGCTCGGCGCCGTACTGCTTCCGTAGCCGGCGCGCGATCGATAGACAGCCTCCGCGGATAGGCTCACAACTTTGAGCGGCCCCTGGCCGACGACGGGCGCTGCTGAGGATCGGCGGCAATGTTCGGAACAAGGCCTCGGATATTTCAGCCATTGCGCTGCGACTAGTTCTACTTACCATGCATCGGGAGGCGCTCGGTGGGTTGGGCGCGGGGAGGGAAGATCGTGGCCTACTCGGCGGAGATCAGTCGTGCGAACCCATCGTGCTTCTTGTTCGTGATCGATCAATCAGCGTCGATGGCGGATCCTTGGGGTGGTGAGAGCGGCAAGAAGAAAGCCGATGGCGTCGCCGATGCGATCAACCGCTTGTTGCAGGACCTCGTGATCAAGTGCGCCAAAGAAGAGGGCGTGCGTGACTACTACTACGTCGGCGTGATCGGGTACGGCGCGTCGGTTGGTCCGGCGTTCTCGGGCAACCTGTCTGGCCAGGGCGTCGTGCCGATCAGCCAGATCGCCGACAAGCCGGCGCGTCTTGAGGAACGAAAGAAGAAAATGGACGACGGTGCCGGTGGCATGGTCGAGCAGACCATCCGCTTCCCGATCTGGTTCGATCCCAAAGCGAACGGCGGCACACCGATGAATCAGGCTCTTAGCCAGGCCGCGGGCGTGGTCGATGCCTTCGTGAAGGCCCATCCCGACTGTTTTCCGCCAGTGGTGATCCACATCACTGACGGCGAGTCCACGGACGGCGACCCGAGCGCGGCAATGGACCGAATTACGTCGTTGGCTTCGAGCGATGGCGGGGTCTTGCTCTTCAATCTGCACATCTCGGGCACCGCGGGCACGATCGAGTACCCGAACTCAGGCGAGGGATTACCCGATCAGTACTCGCGCACGCTGTTTGAGGGGGCCAGCCCTCTCACCGAATTCATGCGCCAGGTGGCTACCGAGCACAACGCGAATGCCTCGGAGGGATCGCGCGCGTTCGTGTTCAACGCGACGCCCATCGCTGTTATCCAGGCGCTGGATATCGGAACCCGACCGAGCAATCTGCGCTGATTCATCTCGATGCGGGTACTTGTCGAGACCTTCGCCGCTCCAAAAGGTGGGAGTGCCGAGTCCGAGTATGAGGACGCGGCATGGCCGAGCCGTGTGTACCGGGCCACCACGCAGCGTTTTCGCTGCGCCGTTGCGGACGGTGCGACCGAGACCTCGTACTCGCGCTCGTGGGCACACATCCTGGTCGGAGCTTTTGCGAGTGATCGCCTAAGCGGACCCGACGTGACGGAGTTGGCCGAGGTCCGGCTGCGCTGGCAACGCGGCGTGGACGCGCGGCTCGTGAAGCCGCATGCGTGGTACGTCGACGCGAAGGTGCAAAGCGGTGCGTACGCCGCGCTCGTCACGCTCGACGTTGAGGCTGAGGCGGGCGATGAACCCGGCAACTGGGCGTCCTTCGCCATCGGCGATAGCTGCTTGGTCCAGATGCGCGGCGCGGAGGTCGTCGCTGCGTTTCCCCTCGATGAGTCGACCGCCTTCAACGACCGACCACACTTGCTGGGAAGCCTGCGTGCGCGTGTAGACGACGCGATCGAGGTCGCGCGTACGAAAGGGTGCTGGCGGGACCGGGACACGTTCTTCCTGCTCAGCGACGCCATTGCGTGTTGGTTCCATAAAGAGCGGGAGGCTGGACGACAGCCGTGGCAACTGCTCAATCAATTGCGGCGCAAGGATCGCTCGGGCTTCAACAGTTGGATCAACGAAATGCGGGCATCAAAGACGCTCAAGAACGATGACGTGACCGTCCTGCGGCTGCGGCTCGCGACCGGCGACGGAGACTGACATGCCGTGGCCGAGTGGGGGCGACTACCAGCAGGCGGTCCAGAACCCTCGCGTGGTCTTTCGCGACCCCGAGCTTAAGGCTGGCCTGCCCGAACTGGATAGGCTCGGCATGCCGAAGCCGCGCAGTGGCAACTTCGCCGTGGCGTTCAAGATGCAGTGCAGTGGCCGCGACTACGCCGTGCGTTGCTTTCTCGGGGACTCGATCGACCGCCGCGAGCGTTACGGGCTGATCTCCGACTTCCTCGACCACGCCAAGCTCCCGTACACAGTGACCTTTAAGTACCAAGCTGACGGCGTCTTGGCGGCGGGTGCGTGGAGGCCAATGCTCAAGATGGAGTGGGTCCACGGCCAAACACTGGGGCAGTACGTCTCCCAGAACGTGACGAATGCCGCCAAGCTCACGGAACTCGCGGGCCGGTGGGTCGAGATGACCCAGGCGCTCACGACGGCGGGTATGGCACACGGCGATCTCCAGCACGGAAATGTGATGGTGATGCCCGACGGGCAGATCAAGCTCATCGACTACGACGGGATGTTCGTGCCGGCTCTCGCGGGTCGGCCCAGCAGCGAGAACGGTCAGCCCAACTACCAACATCCCCTGCGCGGCGCTCTCGACTTCGGACCTAACCTCGACCACTTTTCCGAATGGGTCATCTACGCGTCACTCGTTGCTCTGAGTCTCCAACCACAGCTGTGGAAGGACCTCAATGGCGGCGATGAATGTTTGTTGTTCCGTAAGGCCGACTTCGATCCGGCAACCTCGCCTGCGTTGGCCCTCCTGGAGAAGTCCAAGGACGAACGGGTGCGCACCCTGGCTGAGGTATTCCGCTCGCTCCTGTACTTCGGGGTGTCGCAGGTGCCGCTGATCGACGCCTCACGGGTTCCAGCACGAAGTGCCCCAGCTCCTGACGCGTCGGCAACAGCCGCTGCGCCCCGTGGAGTCGACTGGCTCCGCGATCACACGGGCGCCGGTGTTGCGCCGCGAATCATGCAGCCGACTCCGACCGTTGCGGCGGCCACCGTGCCTCTTCCTTCACCCGCGGACGCGTCGTGGGTACTGAGCATGCTGGCTCCGGCCCCGGCTCCCGCGCGCTTTTCGAACCCGACAACCCTGGAATGGCTGGTACTCGTGCTCAGCGCGACCATCGTCGTGTTCTTCGTGGATCGCCTACTGCCCCTATCGGCACTCGCGCTGGGGGTCTGTTCAGTCGCGAACATCGCGCTGTGGCTCGTGCGCTACCAGCAGCAGGATATCGTGCGTAAGGCAGCGCTCTCGTCGCGCTCCGTCGCGCAACAGAGACAGAAAATCGCAGCGGTCCACGCACGAATCCAGGGGCTGGAGCATGAGAAGGCAGTCGCCTCTCGCCTGCTCCAGCAGCGCCTCGCGACGATCGACGCCCAGCGCGCGAAGATCAAGACCAGCGAGGATCGCGCGGGTGACAAGCCGCGCGCTCAACTGAAGCTCACGCTTAGCGGCATCAACGAGCAGCGCAAACGGCTCGCGGATAGCGACTCTGCAGAGCTCCGGAAACTGCAGTCCGGCCTGGGATCGCAGTTGCTTGCGGCGCAGCGAGAGCTGGCGAAGGTCGACCAGGCTCAGATCAAAGATCTGGCCGATGCGCTGGAGGCAGCACGTGAACGCCACGTGCAACAGCGCATGGAAGGCGCGTACGTGGCCCAAGCGACGATCGAGAACATCGGCCCGGCACGGCTCGGTTACTTGCGCGCTGCCGGCGTGCAGACCGCAGCCGACATGAAGCGGCGCGGCCTTCAGAACATCCCGGGCATCGGCGCGGGGCTGCGCGACAACTTGCTCAACTGGGCGAACGCGGTGCAATACGGCGCGATGCAAACGCGGCCGATGGCGGTTCCGGCCGACATCGAGCGCTCGGTCAGAGCCCGGTACGAGACGCAGCGCACGGCCCAGACGGTCAGACGCGACGACCTGCAGCGGCAGATGGCGCTCGAGCAGCAACGCATGACCGCCGCGCACGCGCAGGAACGTCAGACGCTCGACCAACAGGAGAAGGCAGCGAACACGAAAGCCAACGCGGACTTGGTGGCGACGCACGCGAGCTTCGCGCCGAAGTTCAAGGCCGCCGACGACGAAGCGAACACGGCCCGACAAGAACACGCCGATCGGACAAAGACGCTCGACACGGACATCAACGCCGCTGCGCAGCAGATGGCTGGCCTGAAGTGGCAGCTGACAAAAGTCCAGCACGAGCATGGCGTGTTCAAGCGCATTACGTTCGGCGCGTACGTGCGCCGAGCCATCTGGCCGTTCGCGGCCTAGGGGTGCGGTCATGAGTTGGCGCTGGCGACGGTCGATCCGCAGCGGTCCATTCCGTATCAGCCTGAGCAAGAAAGGCATCGGGTACAGCCTCGGCATTCCTGGGCTACGCGTCGGACGCTCGCCGACCGGTAAGACGTACGTGTCACAGAGCATTCCCGGCACCGGCCTGTGGCGAATCAAGTACTTCGGTAAGAAGCAACAGACCGGGGTAGGTACTCCGCCAGTCGTAGGCCCGTCGCAATCTCCACCGGGCACGCCCCCGGTGGTCACGACGGGCGTGGCGGGGAAAGCACTGCCGCGCAGCGGATTCTCGTTCCGGTCCACAGCGATGCGCGTGGGTAGGAAGACACTCGCGTGGATCCCACGCCTACCCGCCGCGCTTTGGCGTGGTGCGCGAGCGTCTTGGCGTGCGTTCTTGCGCTTCGTCGACGAGCTGCGCACGCGCCAACAGGCGGGCTGGTCGTTCCGGCCAGCGCGCGCCAGCGCTGCGACGCCGCCGTCGCCCACCGTTGCTGTGCCCTCGGCGCCAGCCGCTCCGACACTGTCGGTTGCGCCGCCATCCGCGCCCGCACCGACACCGCCGGCATCGGCGCCGGCACCGGGCGGTGGTGCGCCCGCTGATCCGTGGTGGAGGCAGAAGCTCGACCCGTGACGAAGGCAGCGACGATCCCGGCCGCGACCGGAGCACCCGGGCAGCGTTCGTATCTGACGCTGCGCCGACTCCTGTCCTTAGTGGCCATTGTGCTCAGTGGCCCGCTGATGGTTTTGGGCTTCGTCGTCGGGCTCGGACCAGAAGCCGCGCTCTTGATCGTCGGCCTTGACCTACTGCTCTGGGGCCGGAAGGCGCCCGCGCGCTGGGATCAGATCGGCTGGAGCAACGTAGTCGTGCTCGGGAGCATGTCCCGACCGAAGGTGGTGCTGGCCGCCGCCATCGGCGCAGCGGCGTTCCTTGTTTCTGCGGTGATCGCCGCTCCGCCGCCACCGCCGCCGGTTGGTGCGCTGACGCTAAGCCGCCAGACGGTGGGTATTGGTGAGAACGTCCAGGCGCAGATGCATTTCAGTGGGGAGATCGCGTACGCCGTCTTTCGAGACAGCGGCTGTAGAGACAGGTGGAAGGACGCGGGTCGCAAGCGGTTCGTCGACCTTCCGGTTCCGCCTTCGACGGCGGTCGAGTTCACACAGCCGGGAAGGTTCTATTGGCAAGCCACGTTACTCACGAGCGTGCCCGGCGCGCGGGTCACGAGTGGATGCGTTCCCGTCACCATTGGCGATGGCTCGACCGAGTCGGCGCGCGACTTCTTCAACGATGCACTTGTCATGACTGCGAGCGACGTGCCGACCGGCGCGCTTGCCGCCGCCCAGGCCCGCTTGGAACGCGGGATCGTGTTCTATGAGCTTCATCCCGAACCAAGCTGCTCACGCACGCCCCGTCCCGTTGCCAACCTTCCCTTTTTCGACGGCAGCCTGCCGGCCGCGCAGCTTTCTCCGGACGCCGCCGGCACGCACTACTGGAAGGCACGCACGGTCATTCAGGGCGAGACGGTCGCGGTCACGGCCTGCATCGCGATGGAAGTGCCGAAGAATCGGACCACCCTCGTCAGTGCACCGTTAGAAACTGCGGCGATCGGGGTGGGTCCCTTGAACACGACGACGCTCGGCGGAGCCACGTCCGGAGCGCAAGGCACGATCACGTACACGCTGTACACAGACGCCAACTGCACGACGAAGGTCGAAGTCGCGGGATCAAGCCTGGTGCAAAGCGGCCGAGTCCTTCCGGCGAATCCTGTAACCATCACCAATGCCGGCAGTTACTTCCAGTCGGCGACCTATGGCGGTGACGAGAACAACGAACCAGCGGCGAGCGGTTGCACGAGCATCGTCGTCAACAAGAATCGGCCGACGCTCGCATCGAGCAGCGGCTCAGCCGTCTTCGGCGGCCCGCTCCCGGGGCCGAGGCTCGCCGGCGCATCCACCACGGCGGGCGGAATGATGACCTACCAGCTCTTCAAGGATCCGAACTGCACCCAACTAATGGCAGCGACGGATAACCCCGTCTCCAACGGCACGTTCGCGGCGCCGTCGGTGAGTCGGCCGGGGGTCTACGGACTGCGCGCCAGTTACAGCGGGGACACGAACAACGAGCCGGCAACCGCCGCGTGTTGGTCGGTCGAGATGAAGCGAGCACTGCCCGTGCTGTCAGTGGCCCTGCCACCGAGCACCGGAATCGGAACCCCCTTGCGTGCGGCCGCCAGTCTGACGCGCGGCGTCTCGCCCACTGGGACCATCAGATACACGCTTTCGAACAGCGCCAACTGCCTCGGTCTACCGCAGGTGGATGGCGGCACCATTCCTGTCTCGGGAAGCAGACTCGAGTCGAACGCCATCACCTTCACCGGCGCGGGGACGGCCTACTGGAAGGCGACGTACAGCGGTGATGATTTCAACGAATCCGTGACCAGCGAGTGCGTGGCGCTCGCCGTCGAACCGAATCGACCAACGGTCAACGCGACGCTCGCGGCGGGATCCGTAGCGGTCGGTGTCGGGGCGCGCATGACCGCCGCACTGGCTGGTGCGACCGCCAACGCGGGTGGTCGCCTCACGTTCACGACCTACGACGACGGGCGCTGCACCGCGGAGCGACCACTTACTGCGAGCGTACGCGCGGTCGTGAACGCCGCTGGCGGCGACTCAGAGACTGTGACCTACGGAGGCACCGGCATCGTCTGGTGGCAGGCCGCCTACAGCGGCGACGCCAACAACATCGCCGCCAAAAGCACGTGTCTTGGACTCACGGTGACGAAAGCTCGGCCCGCCGTGAGCGTTCGCCTGTCGAGCAACAATCCCACGGTAGGCGAGAGTGTGCGAGTCCTCAGTGCGCTCACCGGCGCCAGCCCAGCGGCCGGTGGGACGATGACGTTCTCGCGTCACGCCTCAAGTGCCTGCTCAACCTCCGGCGCCACCAGTCTCGGCACCGTGACGGTGACCAACGCCGCCGTCCCACTCTCGAGTCCGACCACGTTGGCGACCACCGGTGCGCAGTATTGGCAGGCCGCCTACAGCGGCGACGCCAACAACGAGGCTGCGAACAGCGGGTGCATCGCGATCACCGTCGCGGCCTTTGTCGATCCCTGCGGCGCGCCCTCCAACCCGTTCCGATACACCTTCTGCGGCGGCAGTCAGATCTACAGCACTCCGGCGACGTTCTGCACGTACTTCAACTGCATCTCCACGTTCAGTAGTGGGATCGGCTACGTGATCCAGTGCCAAGACCTGACCTTCAGCCGGTCGGGCGGTCGTCAAGGATCCTGCAGCACGCACGGCGGCGAACGCCGAACGCTCTTCGCACCGTAGTGCGCTGCGCCCGCTCGCGCCGACTCTGGTTGCTGGCCGGACACCGAAATGTCTGATAAGAAGTCCAAAGGCAACCCGTGGTGGAAGCAGGACGCTAACGCGTTGTTGGGCCTTGGTAATGCGATGCCCACGCCTCCCGCACGGACTTCACAGCGCGTGATCGAGCTGGAGCCCACGTCCTTTGCGCGATTGGTGCCGAAGTCGCCAGTCCCCTTCGTCGTAGCCGTCGTCGGACTCACGCCAGCAACGTCCGACCTCGTCGGCATCGCGGCGTCGCAGCAGCTACTGCCAATCCTCGACGAGCTCGCCGCCAATACCGTCGGCGCGCTCGTGATCGGCGTGCTCTCGTTGGAACGCTTCGACGATGACATACGCCGGCAGCTCACTGGCCTTTCCGCAGTGCCCACCCTATTGATCTTTCATCGCGGCCGCCAAGTCGGCCGCGTTGTCGGAACCGCGCCCGCGGCGCAGCTCCTCGCCGAGATCGCCCGGTTCGTACCGACGCTAACGGCGATCCCGCCGGTACACACCCCAAGCGTGCCGCCGCAGGCGACGGGGCCTGCCGGCCAGAGCCCTTCCGTGACGGGCACGACGGACTTTCAGTTGATCACGTCTGATCGACTGCCGACGTTCAAAAACATCGGCGGTGTTGACGAAGTCAAGCGACAGCTGGATCAGAGCGTCGGCTTGATCCTGCGTTTCCCTGCCCAAGCTGCGGCGCTGCAGGTCTCCTTTAATGGCGTGCTGCTCTATGGACCGCCGGGAAGCGGCAAGACCTACCTCGCGCGGGCACTGGCAGGTGAGTACCGGTGCAACTTCATCGCCGTCGGCAGCAGCCAGCTGATTAGCCCCTACGCAGGTGAGTCGTCGCGCCGGGTAGCTGCTGCGTTCGCGTTCGCAGCCGCCCACAAGCCCGCCGTGCTGTTCTTCGACGAGTTCGACTCCATTGGTCAGCGCCGGGACAATAATCCCAACACCGATCGCCAAGTAATGGAGGAGCTCCTGCGCAGCCTCGAGTCGGTACGTAAAGGCGCGGGAGTCATCGTGGTCGCCGCGACCAACGACATCGACGCATTGGATCCCGCGGTCACGCGCCAGGGCCGCTTCGACTTCAAGGTGCGTGTCGATCTTCCGGATGCACCAGCACGGATCGCGATCTTCCGTGCTCAGCTGGTCGGACGCCCGATTGATCCTGGCATCGATTACGCGGCGCTCGCGGCCGCGACCGAGGGTCGCAGTGCGGCGACGATTACCGCCGCCATCAATCGAGCGGCGCTGGTCGTGCTCAACGACATGGCCGGCGGCAAGCGCGGGCGCATGATCATGGAGGCCGACCTGCGTTCAGCCCTGGTGAGCACCGGCGGACGCGATCGACCGCTCGCTGCGGACTGGCGTTGGGAGGACGTGGTTCTGCCGGCCGCAACCAAGCAACAGCTCCAGCAGTTACAAGAGCTCGTCCGCGATCCCACCCGCGCGCAGCGATTCGGGATCACACCGCCCTCGGGCGCGCTGCTGTACGGTCCGCCGGGCACCGGTAAGACCACGATCGCCAAGGTGCTGGCCGCCCAGGCCAACACCAGCTTCTATCCGCTCAAGAGCAGCGATCTTCTGTCGAAGTGGGTAGGCGAAAGCGAGCAGAACGTGGCACAGGTGTTCAACCGAGCGCGTGAGAACGCCCCCTCGATCATCTTTCTTGATGAGATCGACTCTCTCGCGCCACGTCGCGGATCCACCCTTGATAGCGGCGTCGGTGATCGCGTGCTGAATCAGCTCCTCGCTGAGATTGACGGCCTGAGCACGCGGCCGGGCGTCTTCGTACTGGCTGCGACCAATCGCAAGGATCTGATTGACGAGCCGATGCTGCGTGGCGGCCGCCTGGAGACGCACATCGAGATCGGTCTGCCGGACGCCGGCGGCCGGCTCGCACTCTTGCAGCTATTTACGAAGGCCATGCCGTTGGCACCGGACGTGTCGTGTGCGGCCATCGCGGCGGTGACCGACGGCGTGAGCCCGGCTGATTTACGAAAGCTCTGTCAGGAGGCTGGGCTGCGGGCGATGCTCCGCGCGGGCGCCGCCGCGGCAGCGAAGGTCACCGGCGACGACTTCAACGCCGTCCTTGCAGCTACGGGTCGTCAATCGACGGCGCCCCAGGTCCCGGTGAAGTGGTGGTAGCTCCCGCCCGCGCGTCGCGCGTCAGGTGTGGCGACCCGCTTCGGGCGAACTCGCCAAGCTCTGCTCGCAGCGCCCGGAGTTCGCGCTGGATCTCTGTGAGTTGCTGGTGCTCCGGAACCGCCGGGGCACCGCGTTGGGCTTCGTTCTCGACAAAGTACGCCGCGATGCCCGCGGTCAGGCCGGCGAACGTGCCGACGCCCACGACCATGATGATCACGGCGACGATGCGGCCGGCGAGCGTCGTCGGCGCGATGTCGCCGTAGCCGACCGTCGATAACGTCGCGGCAGCCCACCAGATCCCGTCGCCAACGCTCTCGGCCGTGTCCGGCTCGAGCGCGTGAATAGCAAGGCCTCCGATCGCGACGACGAAC
>Ga0070704_100002011_pt1 | contig 11270 bp, 9 predicted proteins | sample KBSK5252metaG_FD_65467 | JGI IMG/M metagenome (GOLD analysis project Ga0070704, IMG submission 65467) | Corn, switchgrass and miscanthus rhizosphere microbial communities from Kellogg Biological Station, Michigan, USA - KBS K5-25-2 metaG | ecosystem: Host-associated > Plants > Roots >... | reverse complement strand
GAGAGCGCCTGCCGTGCCGTCAGCACAACGATATAGATATCGGCGTTCTCCAGGGCGCGGCGGGTGATCTCGTCGCGCACCAGGAACGGATCGTTGGTGCCGGGTGTATCGATGATGGTGGTGGGAAAGCCGAAGTCGTTGCTGGAGAAATAGAGATCGGCGGACTTGACCACGTCGGAGTAGACGCCCTTATGCTCCGACCCCGTGCTCGGCAATCCGGAGCAGACATATCGTTCGAGCACCTCGGTGGTGATCGAGGGGAATGCGTGCTTCTTGCCGAGCAGCGTGCGCAGCGTGGAGCCGAGCCGTTCCTCGGAGCGGCGCCGCATCGCTTCCACGTGCTTGTGCAGCAGCTCGGGCTCGAAGCCTGGCACCAAGCGCTGGGTGAGCTCGCGGATATGGCCGCCGCCGCGCGCCAGCCGCTCCCACTCGTTCGAATCGAAGAACGAGAACTCCGCCGCGATGTTCGGCGGGGCGTCGCCACGCGCGAAGTGCAGATGAGTGACTGCCGTGGTCCACGGGTTCACATCGGTAGGGAGCAGCCCGGGGCTGCGAACGAGCCCGTTTATGAACGTGCTCTTGCCTGCCTTCACCTGCCCGATCACAGCGATGCGGCAGGTGAGCCGCGCCAGCAGACGCAGCATGTCGTCTACGAACGAGCCGCCGCGGAACGGGCGGGCCGACTGCAGCTCGCGGCCGCAGACCACCAGCTCCCGCCGCATGGTCTCAAGCTCCGCGCCGATCTGGCGCGTTGCGAACAGCCGTGCGCCGGCTTCCGGCCCCTGGTGCTCGCTGCGAATGTCATGCGATGGATTCGACACGGCCTCCCCCTGCAGGAAATCCCCGCCGCCGCCATTCAAGGTTGAGGCTGCGACCCTGGGAGCGGATGGTACCTAACCCAATTACAGTGCATCCTGTCGGCCAGCTCAGCCCCGCCTATTGTGCACTATTGGCGCGGCGGCTGCAGCGACAATCGACAATGGGGTGCGCTTGGCGATTGGACGTGGAGCGGAGCCGCCCTGAGCTGCGGCACCTCTGTTGCGTGTCCCGGCGACCTGCCGGCATGCCCATCGGTGGCGCGCCGGTTGCACTTTGCTGGGATTGTCATGGAGGCGGCGGCACGACATGAAGAATAACGAGCGCATAGCATGCCGGGATGATAGGGGGGAGTGGGGCGGAAGTGAGATGCTGTTGTTGCTTATGGGTTGAAGTTCGGCTGGCATGCGCGCGATACCGCGGCTGCCACCTTCCCGACCAGATTCTGGGTGACATGCGCCATGCGGCGCCGCTTGGTTAGCTCACATGGCACATTCAAACAACAAAGATCCCAAGCTGAGCGAGGTCAAGGCGGTCCTCCAGCGCCTGCAGGGCTTCGAGACGGAGCCCGAGCCTGCCACCAATAAGTCCGCCGGCACGGACCGGCAGTCGGGACGCGGCGCGGTAGTCGCCGCATGGTTCGTCATTCTGGCCACAACGGTCGGCCTGCTCGGGGCGGTTTACCTGTTCGTCCTCACCACGGGACCTGGCCCCGATCCGCCCAGAACGGCCGAGGAGGCGCCGGCGCGGACGGTGAGCGTGCCGCCGTCGCCTCCGCAGGCGCAGGAGCCTGCCGCGGCCCCGCAGCGGCCTGACCCTGCGGCGCCCGACGTGAGGGCCGCGCTGGAAGGGGCACGCGCCCTCATGGCCAAGGGAAAGGTGCGGGCGGCGCGGGAGCAGCTGCTTACCCTCGCCAACAAGGGCTCCCCCGACGCGGCGTGGGACTTGGCGCGGTCCTACGATCCGAACGTGCTGGTGGGGCTGTCGGCCGATGCCACCCCGGACGTTAAGGAGGCGACGCGCTGGTACCGCACCTGGTATGCCGCAGCCGTACGGGACGGCCTGGTGGCCGACAGCGTCTCGCTGGAGCGCATCATCGGCTCGATGCGCCAATAGCCGCGTGCCGCCATAGCCGCGCTCGTGACAGCGGCGGAGTCGTCGAGGCTTCCGATAAAGCATCGGGGCCGCCGGCACTCCGGAAGCCCCGACATTCTGCCGTCAGGCGGCGAGGACAATCCTGCCCCTCGCCATGGACCACGCTGCTATTTCCTCGGTGGCTCGCTCTTGATTTTCGGATCGGGACCGCCCGCGAGCGTCGACGGTCCCTCCACCTGCGGCTCGCGCGCACCGCCCTTCTTGTTGCTCGCGGCGGGTGTGGTGCCCATGGTGGCGCTCGGGGTGACCTGGGCTTCCCAGAACCGACCGAGATGGCGCTCGATGATGCGGTCGTACTCGCCGCGCTCGCGCAGCTTCTCCAGCGAGGCGTTGATATAGTAGAGGATCGTGCGCGCGTGCGGGTGCGACTTGGAGATCAGCACGTGGTAGGTCGTGAGCGCCACCGGCTGATCAATCATCCGTACCTTGCCGCCAATCCCGATCGAGGTGATGCTGGCGCGGCCCGCGAGCTCGGCCTCCACCACGCCGTCCACGGCGCCGGTGTCGAGAAGGCGGAAGCACTCGTCGACCGACGGCGGACGCATGAGGGTGACTATGCCGTCCTTCACCCAGTTGCGGCCGTCCTTGTCGAGCTCATGGACGGGATAGCCCGCCGGCCGGCACAGCGTCATGCCGGAGATGTCATCTCTCCTAAGAGACTTGACCTTCGAGTTGTTGCGCACGAACAGGCCCGTGAGCACCTCGTACAGCGGCTCAGAGAAGAAGAAGCGCTGGCAGCGGAACTGCGAGCTCTGGTCGAGGTTGGTCGCGCCCTCGCAGTCGGGCCGGGCCCAGGGGAAGCCCACATCGAAAGCGCGCGTCAGCAGCAGCGGGTTCAAGTGCGCGGCCCAGTCGTTGACCCAGGAGACGCCGAAGTCGAAGCGGCCCTTCGATTCCTCCTTGACGAGGTTCATGGCGGAGCTGATGACGTGGGTGAGCATGCCGCCGCCTTCCAGAGAGCGGCCCGTGTACGGCGCGAAGCCGTCGGCGGTCAGGAACTCCACCCGGTTCACCAGGGACGAGATGACGAACATGGGCTCAGCCGACGCCGCCGCTGACGACGAGGCGGCGGTGGTCGACGCGGCCGCCGGTGCCGCCGGGGTGGTGGCGGCAGCGGCCGGTGCCTGCCCGCCGATGCACGGCAGTCTCAGCGACAGCCCCGGCACCAGCAGCGAAATGTTGCCGCCGAGCCGGTCCTGGTTGGCGTAGAAGATCACGGTCCACTGCGTGGGGTTGCCGTAGGCGCGGGCCGCGATCTGCGCCAGCGTCTCACCCTCCTTGACCACGTGCTCCGTCCCGCACGTCTGGGCGTCGACGGTGCCGGGTCGCAGGATGCCCACGACAGCGGCGACAAATCCTAAGGTCATCAGCAGGCTTGTGAGCCAGCGCGCACCCTGTCTCGACCGCAACATCCTGTGTATCCCCCAGACAAACCCGCCCGACCGCACCCGGCCGCGTCCGCAAGATTACCAGTCCTTAAACCGAAAGGCCATGATACGGCATAATATCCTGCAGCCCCAACCGCCGTCCGCATACGCCCATGCAGGCCTGCGGAAATCTTGAATCCGCTTGGCAGAAGCTGGCCCACGATGCGCTGTGGATTGCGGCAAAAGTGGGTTTGCTCCGCAAAATCAATGCCAGCTTGCGAGCCCCAAGCGAACCACTGTCTCATCCATTAGGGTCAACTCGTCGGATTGTACAGATTTTTTCCCGCCCCTGTGCGCGCCGCCAGACCGCCGCCCGCGAACAGTCACCGCCCGAGCCTGCAGCGGCAACTCAAACCGCTGCAGGAGACAAAGTGCTACGCGCCGTGCTCAGTCTGCATCTGCTGGTCGATACGCACGAGCGCGCGATGGGCGACCCGGCTCGTCATGCGGAGGGCCGCGGCAGCCCGCTGCTCGCGCAGCCGCATCAGCAGGCCTCCGAGCACGCTCTCCAGCGCGGCCGCGCCGCTAGCGAGCCACTCTCCGCCGGCAGGCCCGCTCCGGTCCTTGCCCATCACCGCCAGCGCCTCCGCGGTCGAGACCAGAACGATACCGGCGAAGGACGTACCCACCTCCTGGTACAGCCGGCCCAGCAGCTTCTCCTGATCGCGCGCGTTATGCAGGAGGTCGCGATGGGTGGCCACCAGGATGCCGCGGTCGCCAAGCCGCGGCGGCAGCATGCTCCAGGCCGTTCTCTCGCTCTCCTTCCAGGCTTGGGTGCTCATGGTGCACCAGATCGCCGCGTCCACGTGATGGGCGATCAGGTCGATCTCGGGCAGGCCGGATCTCGGATCGACGAGACCGGGAAGATCCACGATCTCCACGGACTGCAGGCGCTGGGAGGGCAGGCCGACCTCAATGCGGAAGATCTGATCACCGCGCGGCAAGCCGCGGTCGCTGCGGAGGCGCGCCCGCTTGCCGTTCCGCTGCACCGTCCAGATCTCCGGCTCGGCGGCGTAGTAGAGCAAGGTGGGGATGCGCGTGTTGGAGAGAATGGCGGTGGGAAGGCTCTCGATCCCCGCCAGCAGGTTGGCGAGCGACGACTTGCCCGAATTGATCTCCCCGCAGACCGCAACCCGAAGTGGGCGATCCAGCCGCTTCTCCGTCCGCCACAGAGCGCGGATTGCCGGGGTGAGCCGCAGGTCCGGCGAGGCGGCACGTTGCAGCTTGTGCCGAGCCTGTCTCAGCTGGTGGATGACCCTGGCTGTCGGCGCGTGCACCACGTCCAGGTGATCGCCCCCCACCGGGGCGGCATCGCCCTCCGGCTGCAGCGACAGCGACCGCAGCGGCCCGACCAACGTCCTTACCGAGGCATCCCTCGGGTCATGCGTAACGGCCGGCTCGCCGCCTGGATGGACGGTCAAACCTCTGAGAGGTCCGGCCCATGTTCTGGCATTGCCGTCCGGCGACCCTGACTCCGTCGCCGGCTCGCCGCTGGCTTTCGCAACGGCGGTTTCGCTGGCCTCTCGAGGTGGCAACGGCCTCAGAGGCACTACTCGACCACGTACGACGCTCAACGTACTCGTCCCTCTTGCCCCAGCACCCACGTCCCACAACGAAAAAGCGGATTCTAGGCGAAGTGTGTGTCTTGATCAACACCATATCGAGGGAAAGCGCACAAACTTTGGCCGCGTGCCCTCCCCGACCTGACGCGCCGCGGTCGCAGCGAAGCGGCAACCGGGGGCCTGCAGGGCCGGCGCGAACGGGACTAAACCTGCCCTTCCTCAGCAATCGCCCCGATTGCCTTGAGAAGCTCAGGTGTTGGATCGTTCTGCGGTACTGGGAACAACGGAGGTCCCCCCGTGAAGAAGCTCTTGATCGCAAGCATCCTCGCCGCGTTCGGCGCGTCCATCGTCCTTCCCGTCCTCTCCGACGATGCATTCGCCGCCACGAAGAAGTCGAAGACGAAGATGGAGAAGCACTTGAAGAAGAAGCCGACCGGCAAAATGTGAGCGATGACACGGCCGTGAGCGCGACAGGAGCGCAGCGTCGTCTGCGCTCCTACCGCGGCCCCCTCTACGCGAGCTTCTGGAAGCGGTGGCAAGTCTCCCGCCAAGCCTCACGCCCTGTCATGGCCAATGCCCGGTTCGCGTCGGTCCTGCATCGCCTCAAGAAACTCACCGATAAATATTCCCCTCGATAAAATCGCCCACTCTCTGCCCCAGCACACGCCCGCTCCGCGTCTTGCGCCGGCGGTGATCGCGGCCAGCCGGAGCGCCAGCCGCCCTTTTCCGGCCGCGGCTCGATTTCCATCGCCCCACAGTTGTGGGATAGCGCCTGCCTCGCCCCCATCTAGTCCTTGTCGCAATTGCGTGGCATCCTGGGCACGCTCTCAAGCCTTCCTCCATCGCGAGCCTACATCGCGAGACGCGATTCAACTCGTGTCGACAGACGCAATCAACTTGTCAGGAGCGGACGATGCAGTACGTGTGCGATGCCCCGCCCAAGACATGGTTCCGCATCGAGACCGAGGGCGAGGCCACCCTCGAGTCGCGCACCATGAGCCACGCCGTCGAGAAGTACTTCAAGCAGGCCTACGAGCAGGCCGCCAAGAGCTACGTGCCGCCGCGCTCGGCACCCTACATCGAGCAGAACATTGGGTTGAAGGCGCACATCCAGCGCGTGATGCCGCTGTTCCTTACCCTGCGCGACGCGGAGGGTAACGCGCTGGTGACGGCCATGCTGCCGCCGCTTGGGAAGGACGAGAGGTCCTTCAAGCCGATCGTGGTCGGCGTCGACAACTCCGATCCCTACCCCGAGCACGGTGACGCCATTCGCCAGCTCGCCCGGCACTACGGCCTCACCCTTGATCCGGCGCGCTGCTTCCCCTATCGGCGCGGCTGATGGATGCGCTCTCCCCGTTTGCTCCATTTAGGCACGAACGGGGAGAGAGAGTTGGGGAAGGGGCAGCCGCAAGCGAACCGCTCTCCGGAGCACCTCAAGTATTGCGCGGGCTGACGCCGCCCCGCACGGTCCTGGCGACGGCCTTGCCGCGGTCGAACTCGGCGCGGCGGCGGGCGATCTCCTCGGGAGATAGCCGGGCGATGTTGGAGTAGTCGAGCTTCCAGTCGGCGCTCGCCTCGTTCCACACCAGCGGCGACTGCAGGGTCGTTCGCGGCGCAGGCGCAGTTTCCAGCAGCGCGAGGGCCAGCTCCAGGGTGGCAGCCTGCGAGGCCGGGTCGCGCGGCCTGCCGGCGGCATTGCCGAGCGGGAAGTCGGAGAAGAGCAGGCGCGGCACGCCCACGTGCTCCACGATGTCCTTGGCGCACCCCATCACCACGGTGGCGATGCCGTTCTCCTCCAATAGGCGCGCGCACAGGCTGACGCTCTGGTGGCAGACCGGGCAGTTGGGCACGAGCAGCGCCGCGTCCGCTGCATCGGCCTTGCAGCGGGCGAGCACCTCGGGGCAGTCCACCTCCAGCGTAGTGCGATGGCTGCGGTTGGTGGGGAGCCCGTGGAACCGCGGGGCGACAGTGCCGATGCGCCCGCGCGCGGCAGCGCGGCGCAATTCGGGCAGCGGGAAGTAGGTGGCTGGGTCCTCGGCCGTGGTGTGCTGGCGGTCGATGGCGATGTGGGAGATGCGCAGGTCGTGGTCCTCGCCCGTGTCACCCGAATAGACCGTGAAGAATTTGACAGCTGCGTTGTAGGGCGCACCGGGGCACTGGTTGCCCTTGCCGGGCTGATAGGGCGCCGCGGTGGTGACGATGGCCACGCGCGCTTCGCTGAGCGGCTTGGCGAGGCGATGGAACGGCACGTGCGCGTAGTGCGCCCACTCGTAGGGCGCGCCGTAGCCCAGCCCCACGTAATACTCGCGGATGCGCTGCAGATAGGGGATCGGCGCATCGTGGGGTGCGGCGAAGCCGAATGCGTTGCTGCGGTGGTCCGTCACGGTCACGCTCTTACTCGTCCTCGGCGAAATAGTCCTCGTCCAACCGCTTGAACTCGATCGCTCGACTGACACGCACGCCCACATTGTGCTCTATCATTAGTTCAGTAAGGCGCGCGCCATCGATCAAGATCACGCGCTGCGACAAGTGCCGTACGAACTCTTGCGCCTGACTGCTGAAGCTCGAAGTCGTAACGAAAACGCCCTTCGATGCCCCTAACCCAACGAGGCTGCCGACAAAGGCTTGAACGTCTGACCGGCCAATAGAGTTCTCCTGCGCGTACCGCTTGGCTTGAATGTAGACGCGATCCAGCCCAAGGCGATCCTCATTGATGATGCCATCGACGCCGCCGTCGCCACTACGCCCCAGCTGGGCGGCCGCGCTACGGTGCGAGCCTCCGTATCCCATCGCAAGAAGCAGGTCGATGATTACATTCTCAAAAAAGCTCGGGCTATTCTGCAAGATGCGCAGGATCAGGTCTTGGCGAAGCGCGGATCTCAACGCGCTGTAGGCTGCTTCTATTTGCTCCTCGGGCGTGACTTCATCGATCGATGGCTTGGACTCTTCCGGGTGGACTATCGCGTCATCTCCCCCGCGCGCCCTACGATAGAATTCCCGAAACTCGGGATATTGACTGAGCATCTCGACATCGATCTTCTCGGGATTCCTCGCGAGCAGCGCACGTCCCTGCTCGCTCGCAACGAAAGCCCCCCGCCGCGGCTGTTCGAGCAGTCCAGCTTTCACCATGTAGGACTTGGCCCAGTGAATGCGATTATGCAGTAGTCTCTGCCGAGCGCTCGGCAACATCTGCTCACGTTCTTCCTGCGTAAGACCCAACTCATCAGCAACTTTCTCCGCGACCTCCGGTACGCGCGTCTCGCCTCGAGTTGCGTGCTTCAAAAGGGGCAGCATCAGAGACTGATAATCCGGGATGGGCATTTTGCGACCCTTGCAAGGCAATAAGCGCTGCTTGCACGCCACGCCGCGGCCAGTAATGAACTCCGACTCGCAGGTCTGCCTCCATTACGCGCCTGTAGTCAACTCGTCCTGCACCGGGTTGGACAGCACCCCCACACCTTCCACCTCCACCTCCACCACATCGCCGGGCACGAGCCACTTCGGCGGATTGAAGCGGGCGCCGGCGCCGTTGGGGGTGCCGGTGAGGATCAAGTCGCCGGGCTCCAGGGTGGTAAAAGTGGAGAGATACGAGATGAGATAGTCGAACGGAAACAGCAGCCTGGCTGTAGTGTCGTGCTGGCGCTCCTCGCCGTTGACTCGGGTCTGGAGGCGCAGCGGCCCGGACGGGGCCGCGTCGGTGGGGACGATCCAGGGACCGATGGAGCCCGAGCGGTCGAAGTTCTTGCCCTGCGTGACGTTGAACTTGCCGTGCCGCGTCCACTCGCGTGCGGTGCCCTCGTTGGAGATGGTGTAGCCGAACACGTGGCCCATGGCCGCCTCGCGGGCGATGCGTCGGCCGCGCTTGCCGATCACCAGCGCAATCTCGCCTTCGTAGTCGAACTGCTTGGTCTCGGGCGGGCGGATCAGGGGCTGGCCGTGCGCCACGAACGACGCCGGCACGCGCAGGAAGACGCTGGGGTTCTTCGGCTGCTCGGTGCCGTCGCTGTACTCGGCGTTGCGGTCGAGATAGTTGATGCCGACGCACAGGATCTTGCCCGGCGCCGGCAACGGCAGATCCAGCTTGACGGACTCGATGGGATAGTCGCCCGCCTCGCGTGCCACGATCTCCTCGGCCCGCGACTTCAGCCGTTTCCCGATCAGATCGACCAGCGCGGGCGCCTCCTGGCCGAGACGTCCGCCCAGATCGACGACACCGCCGCCGTCCTGGACCACGCCATAGCTCGTGCGGCCGGCGCGCTGGAACGTGATCAGCTTCATGGGCGCTTCCTATGGGCTGTGTGGCCTACGAGGCTGGTAAATTCTCAGCCGCAACGCGCCTTGTCCAGGCGCTCGCGGTGCCTCGCTGCAATCGGATCCGCCGGGCTCGCCCGCGCGCCATGCATCGCGGCCTGGCCGGCGCACGCTTCCCACTTGAGGGCCTGCACGGCCAGGCAGCCATTTGTGGGGCCGGGCGATGCCGGCCCCGAGCTCTGCGCGCCCCCTGGGCGCCCCTGGCCCCGCATCGCTCCGGCCCGGACGATGAGCGGGCTACTGCGTCCGCTTCACCTCGATGTGGCGCGCCTGAGCCTGCTCGCCGGCGCCCTCGGGCTTCGGCAGCGTGACGGTGAGCACGCCGTCCTTGAAGTCGGCCGACACCTTGTCGGGGTCCACGTCGAAAGGCACCGTCATGGTGCGCTGGAAGGCGCCGAACGAGCGCTCGACGCGGTGCAGCACGCGCTCGCCGTTGTCGCCGTCCTTCTTCTCCTCGTGCTCGGATTTCTTCTCGCCCTTGATAGTGAGCTGGTTGCCGGAGAGCGACACGTCGATGTCCTTCTCCTCGACGCCAGGCAGCTCGACCTTGAGCGTCACCTCCTTGCCGGTTTCGCTCACGTCCACGCGCGGCGCCAGCGTACCGCCCATGCTGCGGCCGAACCAGTCCTCGAACAGGGAATCGAGCTGGGTGCGGAAGCCGCGGAAGAACGGGTCTAGCTCGCGTCCGCCCCAGGGCGTGGGCAGCCAAGATTTGTCGGGCATCGGAACCTCCATCGCTTGCAGCGGATCGGGGTAGCGGGGACTGACCCCGCACCACCGGCGGCGCCAGCCGCCTGCGCAAAGGCTACAGGCGGCGCAGGAGGCTGTGCACCGCAATGGATATGTAGTGCGGGTGGATGGACAATGTAGGTGTCGCCGGCGTCTGCGGCGTCAGCCCCCTGGGCCGCCTGGGGGCCGACACCGCAGCTCCAACACCGGCTCGTGTGACGGTGTCAGGCCCTGCGCTCTGACACCGTCCCGAGATCGTCGGCTACTTCACCAGCGCCCAGGTGCCGTCCTTGACGGTGAGCAGCACGCGACCGCGCTCGTCGAGGCCGGAGTGGTCGGTGGGCGTGAAGTTGTAGACGCCGTGGCTGGCGGCGATCTCCTTCTCGCTCTCGATCGCGGCCAGCAGCGCGTCGCGGAAATCCTTCGAGCCTGGCTTGGCAGTCTTGAGCGCCACCGGCACCACCCGCTTCAGAATCTGGCCCACGTCGTAGGCATGGCCGCTGAACTGGGTGATGGAGCCGGCGCCGTACTTGGCCTCGTAGGCCTTGAGGTGCTCTACCGCCGCATTGGTCTGCGGGCTGGGGGGAAGCAGCTCCGCCACGACCAGCGGGCCCGACGGCAGGATCGCACCCTCCGCCGACTTGCCGGCGATGCGGATGAAGTCTTTCGTGACGGCGCCGTGCGTGTGATAGATGATGCCCGTGAAACCGCGCTCGCGCAGCGCGATCTGCGGCAGCGCCGCGCCGGTGCCGGAGGCGGCCACCAGCACCACGTCGGGCTTGGCGGCGACCAGCTTGAGCGTCTGGCCGGCCACCGACGTGTCGGCTCGCGCATAGCGCTCCTCGGCCACCATCTTGAGGCCCATGGGCTCGGCCTGCGCCTTGAACTCCTTCACCCACAGGTCGCCCCAGCTGTCGGAGAAGCCGATGAAGCCGACGCTCGTCGCCTTGTTGGCCTTCATGTGGTCGAACGCCGCTTTCGCCATCAGCGATACGGGCTGCGGCATCATGAAGGTCCACTTGCCGCGCTCCGGCGGCAGGCCGATGGGCGATTGGGTGAAGTGCGGCACGCCGTTCTCCAGCGCCACGCCGGCCACGGCCATGGAGCTCGGTGTGATCGACGAGCCCACCAGCACGTCCACCCGGTCCTCGGTCACGAGGCGGCGGGCGTTGGTGGTGGCATTGCCGGGGTCGCTGGCGTCGTCGAGCACGATGACGGTGATCTTCTCGCCGGCGATCTCCTTCGGAAACAGCTCGGTGAAGGTGTTGCG
>Ga0070704_100002009_pt1 | contig 11274 bp, 15 predicted proteins | sample KBSK5252metaG_FD_65467 | JGI IMG/M metagenome (GOLD analysis project Ga0070704, IMG submission 65467) | Corn, switchgrass and miscanthus rhizosphere microbial communities from Kellogg Biological Station, Michigan, USA - KBS K5-25-2 metaG | ecosystem: Host-associated > Plants > Roots >... | reverse complement strand
TCACCGAGTCGGGTGCGGCAGATGTAGCATTTCACAAGACCTCCTTGCAGCAGACGATTGCGGCCAAGCGGTTGCAGAGAGTGTTGAAATTGCTGATTTGAGTGTAAACGATGTCATGACGCATTATCCAAAGCTCGTCGTGCACCTCTGCCACCTCGTGCCGGATGCGCTTTAGCTCGGTCTGGAGCCTCTGGACCTCCTTGTTGATCTTCAGCGCGTCCAGTTTCCAGGTTGCATACAGCTCAGCCCGGAGCCGCTTGATTTCGTCTTCTGGTTCCAAGATGAGTACACGCGCTACGCTACCTGATGCCGCAACGCCATGGCAGGCTGCTGGCGTTTTAGGAGTGGGGGGTGCGGCTGTGATACCCGCCAAATCGTCCTGCGGGCGTTTAGAGGGCATTGGCGGCATGGTCTCAGTCTGCCTGAGTCGTTGGATGGTGTGTGTTTTCATGGGGTTAATTATAGGTATCCACACTCTGAGCGTAGTTTCTTTACCTGTTCACCGAGTCCGTAAATGGAAAGTTGGTTCTCCAACGTTATTTTTGACCAATCCGTAAGAGGAATCACATTCTCTACGAATAGCCTGGCTTGTCGTTGGGAAGGAAATCCAGCATTGCCGAAACTTAAACCTGTTGGAATGTGGGTTACAACCTTGCCGCAAATCCCGAATAGACCGCTTGGATGAATCAAACCCTTGCGTTCACCTTCAGGGCAGATAATAAAAGAGCCGTGTTTATATTTGGTTTTCATGGGGTTAGGGGTGGTTTGGGGGTGTGGTTAACAGTGAGGATTCCGACAGCGCCACAAGGAATTGTGCGAGAATCACGGCGCGATTCACAACGTCCTCGCGTTGATGTGCCTTGAATTCGTCGGGAAAACAAAACTCTTCTGCGAAGACGGTTCTTCCACGGCAATCTCGAACTTCTACGCCTTCCGCATTGTTGCGTTCCATGTAGAAAGGCGCTGGGGATAGTTCCAGCAGTTCCTTGAACTTCTCACGTGCGTATTCGGCGGCAAACAGTTCCCTGTTCATGGCGTGCCTTCCATCAGGTTAACTTCCACCAGCCAATCGGGATGCTCCTCACGAAATCCAGTAGCGACAATGAGCGCGTCAGCTTCCGGCCACGCAATGTCGCCTTTGCGCCATGTGCCGTCTGGAAGCAGACAATCCACGAAATATTTGCGGGATGTCTTCATGTTCTTGTGTGTCTGCGTTGGGTTGTGGGGTGGGTTCATTCTCACTCCAGCAAGTCGCAGTACGCCCGGCTGACTTCCTCACCGGCATACCATGCCAGCGCGTTGAGCACCGGCAAGCCATCGGTGGCGTCCCTGCCAGCATAGAGCGCGGAGCCAATTTCCTCGTCAGTCGGAGGCGTCCCGTGCCGGAAGCATCCAAAGCCGCGAATCATCTCGATTACGCCAGTGCCAAAATCTCTGGCCTGTTCACTGGCCATCTCCGCGATAGCCGCACGGTTACGCCGCGCAAAGGCCTCCGTGTCGCAGTTGTAAATGAATCCGTGGAATCCGCCGTCAATTCCGCCCCGGCAGATGTCCGGCGCTGCCTCGGTGAATGATTCCCAGCCGCCTATCTGCCGCACGACTGCGCGGACAAGTGATGCTGGAATGTTGGTGTTGCGGATTAACTCCGCCATTGTGTTTTTCGTGGTAGTCATTCCATTCCTTTCTTGTTTTGTGGTGTCAATGGTTGGTTCAACGTATCTGCGGCGTATGTTCATACCCTCCCCCAAGCACCCCCATTGCCAACGTGAAACACCAACGATTCCGCATGTTTCGATTTTACGCCGTCCGATAACTGGACGCGATGCCGTGATTTAGTTGTGTCCTTGAGGACATATTTAACGTTGGCAATCCACGCCAACGAAATAGCCTGTTGACAAATTAGACAGCTTGTCCCATGATGAGTCAATGCAAAGCCCGCTTAACGCGGCGGTCAACTTGTCGTAACCATAACCGCCAGCTCAAGCCTCACGCGTCTTAGGTATCGGACGCCAAACTATCTACAATAAGTTAAAAGAGAGGTAGTGGGTCAGTTTGAATTTTAAATTTCTCCGGGAGTGTGGTCTGTGGCATGGTGCACGGATGCCAAAGAAGCCACCAACAAAGGCCAAGCGAAAGCCGAAGAAAACGGACAAGCGCGACTTTTCACAGATCGCGCTCGCGGTAGCGGAGAGGGCCACGGGATCGAAGCTCATTCGGAAATAAGTTCCATCTGAAAGACGCTTCCCCGCTTTGGGAATGCCTTGTCCAGCAAATCGTGGAATTCCTCCCAAGATGAAGACCGCACGCATCAACCCAATGACTGCGTGCAAGTGCTGAGCAAGTGCTGGATGGCCAATATCTTCAGTGAGCCATTGATGGTGTGTCGTTTTTCGTCGGCCCCTCTCATCGCGTGGGTTACGTGTCTGCAGTTCATCAAGAAATTCCCGACAGCTTGTTCCACTGCAGGCCACGCAAACGAAACATTTCCTTGTAGAAATCATCAGGAAAGCGTTTTGCCCACGCCGCAAATTCCTTTTGGAGGAAAGCATCAAGCAACGCCCGTAGCGCCTCTTTGTTTCTGACCTCTTGGTAGCCTGTCGCTTCATCGACAAGGGCCACAATGCCAACCTTCGCCAGCGCACGGATCATTATCTCTGCCTTTTTGGCAATTTGCTTCTGGCGCTCCCCAAGTTTGAGCTCCTTATCAGCATCCAGCCAAATCTCGCAAATCTTTGGAATGATTTCCGCCTTGATACCGTGGGCGACTGAACCCTTCTCAGTTTTATACTTTACGACGATTGACTGCAGATCGCCTAGATGCCTATCAATAAATGGCGTTAGGGACTTAAATGCCAAAAAATGTGGAACATCTGCAGCTTGGTCTTTGGGTTTATTCTTTGCAACCCACCCGCTATAATACACCGAACACGGGAACGCCATGTCGCCTGCTTGCTATGCTTGCTGGAATTGCGAAGATGCAAACGCAATGAACAAACTGGGAACTGCAGAACGAGCAAGGGTTGTGGCCTGCTTGGTTGAAGGAAACAGCATTCGTGCAACAGTGCGCATGACCGGCATTGCCAAGAACACTGTGACAAAACTTCTAGTCGATCTTGGTATCGCCTGCAGTGGGTATCAGGATAAGGCTTTCCACAATCTGCAGTGCAAGCGGATTCAATGCGATGAGATTTGGAGCTTTTGCGGGGCCAAGGAGAAAAACGCCAGCCGCGAAAAGAAGCGGCAGGGTTGGGGCGATGTTTGGACGTGGACGGCCTTGTGCCCGGACACCAAGCTTATCCCATGCTGGTTTGTTGGCGACCGTAGTGCAAGCTCGGCCTACCATTTTATGCACGATCTCGCTCCGCGTCTCGCCAGCCGCGTGCAATTGACAACGGACGGCCACCGCGCCTATCTGGAAGCGGTTGAGGATGCTTTCGGCGCTGAGATTGACTTCGCGCAACTGGTGAAGATTTACGGCAACACGAACGGTAATGGCGTTCCTGCAGAAGTGCGCTACAGCCCCGCGCAGTGCATGGGCGCACGCAAGGCAATCATTGCTGGCACACCCGACATACGCCACGTTTCGACGAGCCATACCGAACGCCAGAATCTCACGATGCGAATGAGCATGCGGCGATTTACCAGACTGACTAACGGGTTCTCAAAGAAACTTGCAAACCACGAACACGCGCTGGCGCTCTACTTCATGTATTATAACTTCTGCCGTATTCACCAGACATTGCGCGTTACACCGGCGATGGAAGCGGGCGTTTCAGACCATGTTTGGAGCTTGGAAGAAATTATTGGCCTATTAAACTGACGACTAATCAAAAATCTATGCGTGTAGAAATTTTGACTCTTTGTGACTTCGCCACTCAGGATATTGCTGGCAAGTTAAATATCCTTGGTTCATTCGATCACATCAATGCGCCACAAGTACCAAATTATATGGCCGCTCTGTTCTATAGCTTTGAAAATCCGAACCGAGCGACTTGAAGAAGGAACCAAAAGGCTACAGGTTCTTTTTGTTGATGCTGACGGCAATGTAATACTGCCTACTCTAGATGTTCAGGCGCAACTTCGCCTTGCACCAGGCGAGTCAACTGCCACTTTGCAGTTTGTGATGATAATACCGCAATTAAAGTTACCGAATTTTGGGGAGTATGCGATTGACTTGAGGGTAGATGGAATTTCTGCGGCATCCATCCCGTTGTATGTCCGACAAATGCCGGGTTCGCAGCCGATTCCTCCGCAGATTGGTTAGTTAATAGCCCCATAAAAGTTTCGATACGAGGTTAGCACTCCAACCATCAAAGTCAATTCAAACTGACCCACTACCAAAAGAGATCAAAACTTGACTCTACGCTTGCACTCTCCACTTAGCGCTTTATCTTGTCGCTCATGGTTGCGCCACTAAACAGCACAGATCACCCCCGAAGATTCAGAACTCGCGGCCTGGGCCAAGCCTTTATGCTCAGGGAGTTTGCATGGAAAATGGCCGAAGCACTCCGCAAAAGCTTAACTCGCGAAGATGGTGAGCTAATTCTCACTCGCGACGAAGACGGACGCCTACCAGACTGCGCTGCTCTAGTTGCGATTCATAAGGCCTGGGTTGAAGCAGATGACCGTATCCGCATCCATCGCGGCAAGCCTCTGCCGGGTTCGTTGCGTCCGGAGTCGAAGCGCAAGCAGACCAGAACACCACGCAAATCCGCACCCAACGGCCCGATTTCGCCTGCCCCACCACAACTGGCAGTGTTAGAACCCCCACATAACTCGCCAGCTTTACAAGACTCAGCGCAACCTGTTCTAACAGCGCCTGGTGCGGAAGTTGTAAAGTAAACGTATCCCATATTGTGCGAAACTTGTGCGTGTACTAGCTGGTTAGAACTCAAAGGAATCTCTTTGCGCTGGACCGTCCCCACGGGTGCCGACGGGAGGGGGGATTTAGTGGAGGCGTGGGCGGTATAGTACTCACCCACACAAAACCACTCTGTATTTTCAGTTCTAAAAGTTCTAACTTTTCCTTTACATGCAGTTGGTGGGAGTGTAACAGGTGCGGGTGAAATACTACTCGATTGACGTTTACGATATGAGACAGACGCGGGAGTGTCCTTTGTGCGGGGGTCACGGGTTGCTGCGGGTGGACATGGGACAGCGTTGGTGGTGGCAGAAGCTGCGGGTGATTTCGTGGGTGTGCCGGGTGTGGAGGCGAGTGACTGGAGCAACTGAACCGTGAGGAGCTGTTTTCTATCAACAATTTTGCACACGTAGCTCAACTGGTAGAGTTTCAGATTTCCATTCTGAATGTTCGGGGTTCAACTCCCCGCGTGTGCTCCAAATAAATGAGGTCGTGCTTCTCGAATGCTACGGTTGCATGGAATGAATCTGAGATCACTCGGCGCGAGAATCTGATTCGGGAGATTCCAGTTCTATTGCTGGCGGCGTGGACGGAGTTGAATCCTGCGGTCAGGATGGAGCGGTGCGAAACTCCCGTCTTGACTCCTTCGGACAGGTTGGAGGGACATCTAAAGAGCGGGTTCAACCTGATTGGTCCCTGCGGCACGCGAGGCTACCTTCGGCCTGAAACCACCGCCGGAACCTACGAAGCTTTCTCACAACGCTTCGAGGAGTCAGTCTTGAAGAAGCGACTTCCCTACTGCTTGTGGCAGGCGGGCCTGAGCTTCCGTGACGAGCAGAACGCAGACACCATGCGGGCCACCAGGCTCAGGCTTGTCCAGTTCTACCAGATTGAGTTTCAGTTGTTCGCCTCGCACGGCAGCAAAGCACCTTACCTTGAAAACGCCTTGTCAACCCTCATCCACCATTACGGCGGTGAAGTAGTCATCCCAACCGATCTGCCTCACTATTCCGAGAAGACTCTGGACTGGCACCTGCAAGGATTGGAAGTGGCAGGCTGCTCCATCCGAAAAGACTGGCCCTACGGCATGGTATTTGAGGTTGCCATCGGTCTGGACCGACTCGTGGCACTTCAGATGCAGAGTTAGAACTTTCTGAGTTGACACTGCTGCGGGTGCGGTATAGAAGAAGTTCCAAGTGGAACACAAAGCTGCGCCCCAACTTGACCGCGCTGCCGACCTGGAGCGCGAGCGGGTCAGGTTCAGTTACCGTCACAACGTATGTCTGACACTGATTTTATACCGGAGAAGCATTATAACTTCCGTTTCAAAACTATCGAGTCGGCTCGAAAGGCGATCTACGAAGGCGATTACAGCGGGCATGTTCCTCCCTGCAAAACCAACCCTGACGGAACCGTTGAGATGAACGAAGAATACTTAAATGCTACCTATGAGATAGTGTGGGTTGATCGCACAGGGGGTATTCCAACTGACTGATACCATGCCTAAATCGAAACCGTCCAACAAGTGCTCAACCTGCCGCACCCGTCCTCGTCGCAGAGGACAACGCACCTGCCGCGAGTGTCACCGGAACTACATGAGGACGTATCAGGCCAGTTATAGGAAACGCACTGTATGAACTTGAAACTCCTCGGAGACCGCATCCTCGTCCAACCTGACGTGGTGAGCATCACTTCCGGTGGCATTCACCTCTCCCAAACCGTGCATCACCCTCCCACCACCGGCGTCGTCGTGTCGGTTGGAACCGGCCCACGCTCAAAGAAAGGTGAGCGTCAGGAGATACCCCTTCAACCTGGCCAGCGTATCGCCTTCGCGCCCTACGGCGGTAGCGAGTTTGAGTGGCAGGGGCAGCGGTTGAAACTGCTGACGAGCGCGGACGTGTACTTCGAGATCAATCCGGCGAGTCAGGTGGAGTAGTTGGTACAACGACGGTTGAAAAATGAAACGTGTAAAGTTTGTTTATAGTTGGTTCAGGCAGGGATGGTCACCTCCAGAAAATGAATGGCAGACATTTGGTATTTTTCACGGATTCGGTGTGAAGAATGGTAATTCCGCAGCTATCATTGAGGTTCAGTTTTCCAAAAGTAATCTGGATAAAACCAATACCAATTACGATGGCAAGGGTTTAATAGAACTGATTGACCTTGTAGATTACGACGTTTGGTTTCTTGAAGATTAACTCTACCCAATCGCATTGATATGACTATTATCCGAAAAGGAAATTCAGTTCCAGTTTTTGAAAGCATGGTTACTGAATGCGAACAATGCAGATGCCTGTTCATGTTTGGTGAATGCGAATCCAAATGTTTGCCCAATGGTGGAGGTGGGTCTGTTTATTTTGTTAGATGCCCTCACTGTGGTAATCCGGGATGCGCGTTTGATACTGGCTATCCAGACAGGATTGGTCCTACTCAATCCCGCGTTGACTCCGTGTGACGTGAAGAGTAACGTGCGCCCGTGCTGATTGACTGGACCAACGTATTCCACCGCAACTATCCCGCCGCCGTCCGCAAGGGTCTACTTCCACGAGGTGGTACCGCCGGTCAGGTTCTTTCCAAGATCACCGCCACTGATTTTGACACGCAGTGGGTAGCTGCCGGTGGGGGAGGTGCTCCCACTGGTCCAGCCGGTGGAGTACTTGGAGGCACCTATCCCAATCCCACCTTCGCAGTGGACATGGCCACCCAAGCGGAGCTGGATGCAGTCAACGTGGTTGTTCTAACTCATGCCACCCGGCACGAGAACGGTGGGGCAGACGAGATTAATGTTGCGGGTCTCAGTGGGTTACTTGCTGACGCACAGAACCCGACTGCACACGCTACTTCCCATCAGAATGGCGGAACTGATGAAATCAATGTAGCGGGTTTGTCTGGTCTTTTAGCTGACGGCCAAACCCCACTCGCACACGCCGCCAGTCATCAGAACGGAGGTTCCGACGAAATCAACGTAGCAGGTCTCTCAGGACTTCTAGCTGACGGTCAGACACCAATTCTGCACGCTACTTCCCACCAGAACGGTGGCTTGGATGAAATCAATGTAGGAGGACTGTCCGGTCTGCTGGCGGACCCTCAAACTCCCATGAACCACGCCGCCAGCCATCAAAACGGGGGCGGCGATGAAATCAGCGTGGCGGGTTTGAGTGGTCTGCTGGCCGACCCACAGACTCCGCTGGCTCACGCCACGTCACATCAGAACGGAGGAAGTGATGAGTTGAATGTAGCGGGTTTGAATGGACTCCTCGCTGATGCTCAGACCCCACTGGCACATCAGGTCAGTCATCAGACTGGTGGTTCCGATGCGTTGTCTGGACTTGTAGATGCGAATGCCCGTGTAACGGTCAGAAAGAATACCGGAGCGGATGTTGGAACTCGTCGTCGCCTGAACCTGATTGAAGGTGCAAACATCACTTTGACCGTTGCAGATGACGCAGGCAGCGAGGAAGTGGATATTACCATTGCCGGGGCAACAGGTGGCATTACACAACTGACCGGGGATGTCACCGCCGGGCCAGGGTCAGGGTCGCAAGCCGCCACGATTGCAAATGATGCGGTCACGAACGTGAAGCTCGCCAACGTCGCTACCGCTACTTTCAAGGGCCGCACGACTGCCGGAGTTGGCGACCCCGAAGACCTGACTCAAGCCCAAGCCACCGCGCTCCTGAACGTCTTCACCAGTCTCCTGCAAGGGTTGGTTCCCGCTTCCGGTGGTGGCACCACCAACTTCCTGCGGGCTGACGGCTCCTGGACCAGTCCCACCGCCAGCGTCGCTTTCACCGAGTTCACTCAAGACCTGGGAGCTTCAAACAGTTCGGGCACCTTCGATCTCACTGGCTTGGCGGGTCTTTCTGCTGGTAAAGTAGTCAACGTCATGCAGACTGCCTCCGCCATCTCCTCCAAGGGCAACGCCCGCGACGAGCCTGAGTTGGACCAGATACAAGCCACTGGTTACGTCGTGGACGCTACTACTATCCGAATCTATTGGTACTGTGTATCCGTCGTAGTAGGAACCTACGCTTTCGCCTACCTCATCTCCGCCTGACCCCAACAAATCTATGGCAGTCATCAACGACCCAAATACAGCCGCTAACATAACCGCTGTTGGCGAGAAGGCGACCAGTTCCACCAGTGCGTTGCATGTCGTTTCCAAGCCTGTCCCTACTTCCATCGGAGCCTACCGCACCTCTGTTGTCCTCACACTGGCCACCACTCAAGCCGCCAACTCGCGCCTGTTTGAACTCAGGAACACCCTGACCAACTTCATCATTCCAACCCGTGTGCGAATAGGCATCATGGCAGCAGGAACCGTTACCACTCCTTACGCCTTGCAAATCGGGATGTTCAAGTGCACTGGATTTACTGTCGTAGATACCACCAACACCGTCACTCCGGTTTCGTCAGTCAAGAAAACCACCGGCTTCACCGCCTACCCCGGAAACTCCGCCGTGCGGCACGTCACGCTGGCCGGAGCTGCTGCGGGGATGACGGGTGGCACACTGGTAAAGGACGCTCAAGCTGCCGCTACTTTTGTAGCGTGGGTGGCTACGGCTGCGGCCACTACCATGCCGTCCTACTCTGATTTGTTGACTGATAATTTTGGCACCTACCCATTTGTGCTGGCTCAAAACGAGGGATTCGAGATTGAGAACGTCATCGTGGGGTCAGGCACCGCCAACGTGGTGCAGATCGTCATTGACGTGGAGTGGACTGAGGTGGTGGCATATTAATCAGTATGCCCGACAATCCTCTGCGTCTGACTGACGGTCAATTCGACTGGTCGCTCGGTGTCAACAGCGCCGTAGTACGCACCAAGTCCCTGCCCATCCTGCCCAATGGCGTCAAACCCAACCAGCTTTCGTGGCTCATCAACGGTTCCGTTCGCGGCGGTGGCATAGGTCAGCGGCCAACCTTCCAATCCCTCATCCAAAACATCCCGTGGTCGGGAACTTTCATGGGTGGGTTCCTCTATCAACCCGACTTCGGCGACCCCATCCTCATCGTCATGGTCGAGGGCCGACTCTACCGAATCCGGGTGGACACCAACCTGGAAGTCACCGACCTGTCTGCACTCTATGGCCTGACCATGCCCGTCACCGGACAAGCCTACTTCGCGCAAGCTGAGATGTTCCTGGTTATCCAGAACGGCGATCTCATCACCAACCCGCTATTCTACGATTTCGGTGTGCAAGGCCAGCGTCTGGAGACCCTGCGCCAATCCAACGGGTTTGTCGGAGTCGGAAATGCAGCCAACGAAATACCTCCCGCCGGTGCGATGGATTACTACGCTCAACGTCTATGGTACAATCCATTCGGTCGTCTCTACGGTGCGGGTGACATCGTAGGAAACCAGACCAGCGGCACTGCTCCCTATCAGTTCCGTGACAGCGTTCTGCACGTCACCGAGAATCCGGTCTGTGCCGGTGGCGACAACTTCATTCTGCCCACCAACGCCGGTAACATCCGCGCTCTGAAACACGCTTCCAACATCGACTCTGCCCTGGGCGACGCCCAGCTCTTCATTCTGACCCGGCGTGCGGTCTATACCTGCACCGCCCCCGTCACCCGCGATGACTGGACTCACGCCACTACCAACACGATGCCTTTGCAAAAGATTGTGCTGGCCAAGGGTGGCACCTACTCTGAGCGTTCCTGTGTCCCGGTCAATGGCGATTTGTTCTTTCAATCCCCGCCCAACGGGGACATCCGCAGCGTCAGCGTCGCTCTGCGTTACTTCCATCAGTGGGGGAACGTTCCCCTGTCACGCAACGAGAACCGCGTCCTGCGATTCAACGACCGCGAGCTACTCCACCTCTCCAGCGGCATGGAGTTTGACAATCGCCTCTGGCAAACCTGCCTGCCCATCGCTTGCCCTGCCGGAGTCGGGTTCCAAGCCGTCATCCCGCTTGACTTCGACATCATCTCATCCTTTGAGGAGCGCCTGCCTCCCGCCTGGGAAGGGGTCTATGACCTTTCCGGTGGCCCTTACGTTCTTCAGTTGTGGGAAGGGGATTTCGGCGGACGCGAACGAGCCTTCGCCGCCGTCTGGTCGATAAAAAACTCCGCCATCGAGATATGGGAACTGCGCGATGACCTGCGGTTCGACAACGGCGAGAACCGAATCACCAGCATCATTGAGTTCCCCGCCTACTCTTTCGGCGACCCATTCGGTCTCAAGGAACTTGAGAGCGGGGAGATGTGGTTGGATAAGATATTTGGCACGGTTGACTGGGAACTGTTCTGGCGTCCTGATTCCTTCTCCTGCTGGCTGAAATGGGATGCCGGTCAAATCTGCGCCGCCAAGGATTGCCGGGAAGACCCTGAAGACCCCTGCGCCGATGACGGCTATCCCAAGGAACCATTCTGCGAGCAGGACATGATACCCATAACATTCCGCAAAC
>Ga0070704_100002006_pt1 | contig 11277 bp, 9 predicted proteins | sample KBSK5252metaG_FD_65467 | JGI IMG/M metagenome (GOLD analysis project Ga0070704, IMG submission 65467) | Corn, switchgrass and miscanthus rhizosphere microbial communities from Kellogg Biological Station, Michigan, USA - KBS K5-25-2 metaG | ecosystem: Host-associated > Plants > Roots >... | reverse complement strand
GTGGTGGCGCTCTCGGACCACCGGACGTTCGTCGCCGCGGATATTCCCGGTATCATCGAGGGCGCGCACGTGGGGAAGGGGTTGGGCCTCAAGTTCCTCCAGCACGTGGAGCGCACCCGGCTCGTCGCCGTGCTCGTCCCGGTGGACAGCCCCGACCCGCAGGCGACCTACGAGCTGTTGCTGCGGGAGGCGGCGTCATATTCGCCGGAGCTCGGGGCGAAGCCGCACGTCGTCGTTCTCACCAAGCTCGACCTGCTGCCCGCTCCCGGCTCGCCGCTCCCCGCGATTACGACGCAGGCCGGCGCGCCGGTGGTCGCGATCTCGTCCGTGACGGGAGCGGGCGTGCCGGAGCTGCTCGAGACGCTATGGCAGGCGCTGCGGGCCGGAGTCGCGACGAAGTAGCGGCGTACCTGGCGCTCGCGCAGGTCCCGGGGATCGGCGCCGCGCGGCTGCGCACCCTCGTCGCGGCGTTCGAGAGCGCGGCGGCGGCGCTGCACGCCCCGCACGGCGCGATCGCCGCGCTCCCCGGATTCAGCCGGGCCGCCGCCACCGCGATCCGCGCCGGCTCCCCGCGGGCGGGCCACGAGATCCTCGACGAGTTGGATCGCCTCGGTGCCTGCGTCCTGCTTCCTGACGACCCCGCGTTTCCACCCCTCTTGAGCGAGGTCCCCGATCCGCCCGCCCTGCTGTTCGCCTGGGGTGACCCGGCGCTGCTCGCGCGGCCGGCGGCGGGGATCGTGGGCAGCCGCGACCACTCGCCCTACGGTGCGGAAGCAGCGCGCCTCCTCGCCGCGGGTGTGGCCGGCGCGGGCGTGGTCGTCGTGAGCGGCATGGCGCGCGGCATCGACGCGATCGCGCATACGGCCGCCCTGGACTCGGGCGGCGCCTCGGTGGGGATCCTCGGGAACGGATTCGGCGTGATCTACCCAGCGGTGAACCGGGTGCTGTACGAGCGCATGGTCGCCCGGGGCTGCCTCGTCAGCGAGCTGCCGCCGGGAGAGCGGCCCCACGCCGGGGCGTTCCCCAAGCGCAATCGTCTCATCTCCGGACTCGCCGGGGTGACTGTAGTGATCGAAGCCGCACCCGGGTCGGGTGCGCTGATCACCGCCGACTGCGCGCTCGATCAGGGGCGCGCCGTCCTCGCCGTGCCCGGGCCGATCACGAGCCGCACGTCGCTCGGTTGCAACAAGCTCATCCAGCAGGGCGCGAAGCCGGCGCTCGCGGCGGGAGACATCCTCGAGGAGCTCGGGCTGCCGGGGGCGGCTCAGGGCACTGCGGAACGAGAGTCCTCGGTCAGTGCACCCGGACGGACTCCACCACCGGACCTGAGCGTGTTGCAGCGCTCGCTGTGGGACACCCTCCGCTCGGAGCCCAGACACGTCGACGTGCTGGTGGCCACTGCCGGTGCCGACACGGGCGCGGTGCTGACCGCACTCACGGAGCTCGAGATGCGGGGGGTGGTCCAACAGCGACCGGGGATGGTGTTTGGGCTTGCTTGAACGCGGAAGTGCGAACGCGGAACGCGGAACAGCACTTGCCCTGACGTTCCGCGTTCCGACTTCCGCGTTCCGCGTTATGTTGCACCGGGTGAAGCACCTCTACCTCCACGTCCCCTTCTGCCAGCGCCGTTGCTCCTACTGCGACTTCTCCATCGCGGTACGCAAGCGCATCCCGGCGCGAGAGTACGTGGACGCCGTGCTGCGGGAACTGAAACTTCTTGGGACAACTGACCCCGGGCGCCAGCCCGGGGATCTCGGTGGCGAGGCATTGGAGACCTTTTACCTCGGTGGCGGAACTCCGTCGCTGCTCCCCCCCGAGGCGATCTCGGCCCTGCTTACGTCTGTACGCGACGCCTTTCACGTGACGCCCTCCCGTGACGAAGTTGAGGTCACTTTAGAGGCCAACCCCGAAGACGTGACGCTCGAACACGCAACGGCTTGGCGGGGCGCCGGCGTCAATCGCGTGTCGCTGGGCGCTCAGTCGTTCGATGACGGGGTGTTGCAGTGGATGCATCGCTCCCACGACGCGACGCGCATCGGCGAAGCCGTGCGGGCGCTCCGGGCGGTGGGGTTCGACAACATCTCGCTCGATCTCATTTTCGCGCTCCCGGCGGAGCTCCGGCGCGACTGGGCGCGCGACCTCGACCTCGCCTGCTCTCTGCACCCTGCGCACCTCTCTCTCTATGGGCTCACCGTCGAGGAACGGACTCCCCTCGCCCGCTGGATCTCGCGCGGCGCCACCTCCAGGCCCGACGACGAGCGCTATGCGGAGGAGTACCTCTACGCGCACGAGCGGCTCGCCCGCGACGGCTACCGCTTCTACGAAGTCTCGAACGCCGAGCGCGATGGCCACCGCTCACGCCACAACTCGGCTTACTGGTCGGGTCGTGCCTATCTGGGGCTGGGGCCCGCCGCGCATTCGTTCGACGGCCGGGTACGTCGCTGGAATCTGGGCGCGTGGGAGAGCTATCGACGCGCCGTGGCCGCCGGCCTGCCGGCGGTCGAGGCCGAGGAGGTCCTGACCGAAGAGCAACGGGAACTCGAGCATCTCTATCTCGCGCTGCGTACCGACACAGGTCTGCCGGTTACCGCCCTCTACCGCCCTCTACCGCCTTCTACCGCCCGGTGGGTGTCGCGCGGCTGGGCGGAGGTCAGAGACCAGCGGTTGATATGCACGCCCGAGGGCTGGCTTCGCCTCGATGCCCTCATCCGCGACTTGACCGGCGCCGGTCGAGCGGTCTAAATTGTTAGTAGGTAATAGCTTGAGTGATATGGTAGCATCTCTGAACGACCGCGAGCGCCAGGTCCTCGAAGCCGTCATCGAGACCTACGTGGAAACCGCCGAGCCGGCGGGCAGCCGGACTATTTCCAAGAAGTTCGGTAACGCGCTTTCCGCCGCCACGATTCGCAACACCATGAGCGACCTCGAGGAAAAGGGGTATCTCTACCACCCCCACACGTCCGCCGGCCGCATCCCCACCGATCTCGCCTACCGCGTGTACGTGAACTCGCTGATGCGCCTGTCGCAGGTGTCGGCATCCGACTCCCACCACATCCGCGAAGAGCTCGCGGAGCGGAACGCCGTGGACCAGATCCTCGAGCGGGCGGCGCAGGTGCTCGGCGTGCTCACGAAAGAGCTCGGAGTGGCGGTGGGACCGACACTCGACGAGGCGGTGCTCGAGCGGCTGGAGCTGTTGCAGGCGGGGTCCGACCGGCTGCTGCTGGTGCTCACGCTCAAGAGCGGGGTGGTACGCACCATCTTCGTGGAAGTACCCTCGCTCATGGCACCCGAGATCGTCGTGCAAGTGGCGGTCGTCCTCAACGAGCGCCTCGCGGGGCTGACGCTGCACGAGATCCGCACGACCTTGTCCGAGCGGCTGCGCGGTGCCGCGCCCGACGTCGGCTCGAGCGAGCTCCTGAACATCTTCATCCAGGAAGCGGACGACCTGTTCGACGTGCCGGCCACCACGGCGGCCGGAGGGGGCGTGGTGCTGGGGAGCGCACAGCTGCTCGCCGGCCAGCCGGAGTTTGCCACCAAGGAGCGGCTACAGGGACTGCTGGAGGTGACCGAGCGCCGGGATGTGCTGCGCGAGGCGCTGGCCAGGCGGCTCGGCCAGGGGCTCACCATCACGATCGGCAGCGAGCACCAGGATGCGACGCTCGCTCCCTTCACCCTGGTGACCGCTTCCTACCGGCTCGGCCCCCTGGCCGGCGTCATCGGGGTCATGGGCCCGACGCGTATGCCCTACGACAAGATCGTGGCGCTCGTGGATCACACGAGCCGTCTCGTGGGTGAGCTGCTCGAGTGAAGCGCGACTACTACACCATCCTGGGGGTCAAGCGCGACGCGGACGAAGGCGAGATCAAGAAGGCCTATCGCCGCCTCGCGATGAAGCATCATCCCGACCGCGTCGCGTCCGGAGAGAAAGAGGCGGCCGAGGAGAGGTTCAAAGAGATCACCGAGGCCTACGAGGTCCTGCGCGACTCCGACCGCCGCGCCGCGTACGACCGCTACGGCGAAGCGGGGCTGAAGAGCGGCGCGGGCTCGCGCGCCGGGGGATTCACCCACTTCGACCTGTCGGAAGCGCTCAACATTTTCATGCGGGACTTCGGCGGGTTGGGCGGGTTCGACGCCTTCTTCGGTGGCGGCGAGCGCGCCCGCCGGGAACGCAACCGCGGCGAGGACCTGAAGGTCACCCTGAAGCTCACTCTCGCCGAGGTCGCCAGCGGCACCACCAAAAAGATGAAGGTCCGCACTCTGGAGCGCTGCACCGCGTGCAGCGGCGCCGGGGCCGCGCCCGGCAGCAAGGCCAGGACCTGCGCCACGTGCGCCGGCACGGGCGAAGTGCGGCGCGCCGCGCGCTCGATGTTCGGACAGTTCGTGTCCGTGTCGCCGTGCCCCACCTGCGCGGGGGAGGGCACGGTGATCCAGCAGCCCTGCCCCAAGTGTCAGGGCGACGGACGCGTCCGCGCCGAGAAGGAGCTCGAGATCAACGTCCCCGCGGGCGTCGCCGACCATCACTACCTCACCATGCGGGGACACGGCGTCCCCGGGCCGCGCAACGGTCCGGCCGGCGACCTGGTGGCCGTGCTCGACATCGCCGAGGATCCGCGGTTCGAGCGCCAGGGCGACGACCTGATCTACGACCTGCCGGCCTCGTTCGCCCAGGCGGCGCTTGGGGCGGAGGTTGAGATCCCCACGCCGTACGGCGACACGACCCTCGAGATCCACCCGGGCACGCAGACCGGGGCCGTGTACCGCCTGCGCGGCAAGGGGCTGCCGCGGGTGGGCGAAGCGGGTCGCGGCGATCTGCACGTGCGGGTACATGTCTGGACGCCTGTCAAGCTGACCGCGGAGCAACGCGAGCTGCTCGAGCAGCTCGCGAAGGTCGAGAGCAAGCCGCCCGCGGAAGGGCACACCGGGAAGAAGTTCTGGGAGCAGCTGCGCCAGGCATTCGGACGGTAAGAGGAGGATCATGGCTGGTTGCGTCTTCTGCCGGATCGCCGCCGGCGAGATCCCGGCGACGATCGTGAAGCGCGGCGATGGCATCCTGGCGTTCAAGGATATGAACCCGCAAGCGCCTACGCACGTCCTCGTGATCCCGACGCATCACGTGGCCACGCTCAGCGAGACCAAGGATGCGGGCCTGCTGGGTAAACTGCTCGCCTTCGCGCGCGACTTGGCGCGAGAGGTCGGGATCGCGGAGCGCGGGTATCGCGTCGTGGTGAATACGAACCCCGACGGTGGACAGACCGTGTTTCATCTGCACCTGCACCTGCTGGGCGGCCGGCCGATGACGTGGCCGCCCGGATGAGAGCGACGGGTTGCCCCCGGCAATCGGCAGGGCTAAGTTTTTGTGTCCGTCACAGTTACCCAGAGGGTGAGAAGGCGGGGGTCCTGGCCGACTTGCACAAGCACCGTCATTACGAAGAGCCGAGGGCCTGACGTGGCGAGCTTGCCCGAGCGGCTCCGCGCCGCGATGAACGAAGCCCGCAAACACCGCGATCAAGGGCGCACGCTCCTCCTCTCCACCATCCTCGCAGACCTCAAGAACCGCGAATTCGAGCTCCAGCACCCCGTCTCCGATGAAGAGGCGGCCGAAGTCGTGCGCCGCGGCATCAAGCGCCGCCGCGAGGCGGCCGAGCAGTACCGGGCCGCCGGGCGCGCCGACCGGGCCGAGGCGGAGCTCGGCGAGGGGAAGGCGCTCGAGGAGTTCTTGCCCGCCGCGGTCGAAGCCGACGAGATCCGGCGCGCCGTGCGGGAGGCGATCGCCGCCGGGGGGAAGGATCTCGGAAAGGTCATGGGACAGGTGATGCCCAAGTTCAAGGGCCGGGCGGATGGCAAGCTGGTGAACCAGATCGTCCGCGAGGAGCTGGCGGCGGCCGTATGACAGTCGGAGGAGGGGTCGCGCCCTCCGTGCTGGAGACACTCGAGTTCCCTGCCGCGCTGGAGCGGGTGGCGGCGCACGCCGCCGGGCCGCTCGGTGCCGCCCGCGTGGCCCGCCGCTCCCCTGCCACCGATCCCGATGCCATCCGCGCCGCGCTCGCGCAGGTGGCGGAGCTCGCCGCCCTCCTCCTGACCGACGACGGCATTCGTGCCGAGCCCGTCCCCGATATTGGCGCCGCCCTGGAGCTGCTCGGTGTGCCGGGGAGCGCGCTCGACGGGGCTGCGCTCGCGCAGCTGGGGCGCGCGCTCGCGGCCGCCCGCGTGGTCGCGGGTGATCTGGCCCGGCTCCGGGCCGACGCGCCGCGCACCGCCGCGCTACGCGTCGATCCTCCCCCGAAAGAGCTCGAGCAGCGCCTCACCGTCTCGCTCGACCCGGACGGCCAGGTGCAGGACGGCGCGTCCCGTACTCTCGCGCGGGCCCGCCGCGCGGTGCGCGAGGCGCGCGCGCGTCTGGTACACAAGCTCGAGGCCATGCTCACCGCGCTCGACCCCACGGATCGTGCGCCCGACGCGGCCGTCACACTGCGGGAGGGCCGTTACGTGATCCCCGTCCGCTCGACCGCGCGCGCGCGCATCGGCGGCATTGTGCACGACGAGTCGGCGACCCGCGCCACCGTGTTTCTGGAGCCGCCCGAGGTCATCGAGCTCGGCAACGCGCTGCGCGCCGCCGAGGTCGAGGAGCAGCGCGAAGTCCTGCAGGTGCTGCGGGACTTGACGGAGCTCCTGCGGCCGCAGCGCGACGCGATCGCGGCGGCGTGGGAGATGTGCGTCGCGTTCGACGACCTCTGCGCTCGCGCGCGCTACGCGGTCGAGGTGAACGGCTTCCCCCCGGCGATCGGCGGGGGACCGCTCGAGATTCGGAACGGTCGCCACCCGCTGCTGGTGGGGGGCGAGGTCGTCGTTCCGTTCGATCTGGTCCTCGCCCCCGATGAATGCACGGTGCTGGTCTCGGGCCCCAACACCGGCGGCAAGACGGTGCTCATCAAGGCGGTGGGCTTGCTCGCCCTCATGGCGCAGAGCGGGATCATCCCGCCGATCGGCCCGCAGTCGACCCTCCCCGTGTTCACGGGCGTGTTTGCGGACATCGGCGACCGCCAGTCGATCGCCGCGAGCCTCTCCACGTTCTCCGCCCACGTCGCCGCCTTGCGCGACATTCTGGAGCGTGCCGGAGCGGGATCGCTCGTGCTCCTCGACGAGATCGGCAGCGGCACTGACCCCGCGGAGGGAGGCGCGCTCGCGACGGCGGTGCTACAGACCCTCACCCGACGCCGCGCGGTCACGCTCGCGACGACGCACCTGGGCGCCCTGAAGCAGCTGGCGGCAGAGACAGTGGGCATCGTGAACGCGTCGCTCCAGTTCGACGCCGACACCCTGACGCCGACCTACCGGCTGTTGAAAGGCATGCCCGGACGGTCGTACGGGCTCGCCATCGCGCGCCGTCTCGGGATCGCGCCCGACGTGTTGGAGATCGCGGAGCGGGCGGTGCCCGGGGCCGAGCGGGCATTGGATGCCCTGCTCGCCACAGTCGAGGCCCGGGCGCGGGAGCTCGAAATGAAGGCACAGGAGCTGGCGGCGCGCGACAGCGCGCTGTGCAGCGACGCCGAGCGGCTCGACGCACGCGCGGCGGAGCTCGCCGCGCGCGAGCGGGACGTGAAGGCTCGGGCACAGAGCCTCGAACGCGAGGCGCGCGAGCAGACCCGCGCCTACCTGCTCGAGGCGCGCAAGAAGGTCGAAGCGGCACTCGGTCGGGCCCGCGCCGCAGTGGACGAGGCGACGGCCAAGGAAGCTCGTCGGCTCGTCGAAAAGGCACTCGAGGACACAGCCGGTGAAACGGCCGGGGAAAAGGCCGGAGAAGGGTGGATGTCGTTGGAAGACCTGAAGCGCGTGCGCAAGGGATCGCCCTCCACCGCCCTCCACCATCCTCCACCGCCCTCCACCGCCCGCACACCGGCAGTAAGCGCCGCCACGGAGATTTCTCTAATTGGCCTCCGCGTCTCCGAAGCCGAGCCGCTGCTCGTCAAGGCGCTCGACGGCGCCATCCTCGCCGACCTCTCCACGCTCCGCGTGATCCACGGCAAGGGAACCGGCGCCCTGCGCCAGCTGGTGCACGAGGTCCTTTCGGCCGACCCGCGGGTGAAGCGCTTCGGCTTCGCCCCGTCGAACCAGGGCGGCCACGGTGTCACGCTGGTGGAGTTTCGCGCGTGAGCCTCATCCCCGATGACGTGATCGAGCAGGTCCGCGAGGCGGCGGACATCGTGGGGATCATCGGCGAGCACGTCGAGCTCAAGCGCACCGGGTCTGATTTCCGCGCCCCGTGTCCCTTTCACGGGGGCACGCACCGCAACTTCGCCGTCATTCCCCGCAAGGGGATGTTCTATTGCTTCGTGTGCCACGCCGGCGGCGACGTTTTCACGTTCTTCATGAAGAAGCTCGGCATGGACTATCCCACGGCCGTGCGCGAAGTGGCGCGCCGGGCGGGGATCACGATTCCGGAGCGGGGCCCCACCGGGCCCGATCCCCGTGAGCCGCTGTACAGCGCCGTGGCGGCGGCCGCCGACTGGTTCGCCCGGCAGCTGCGGGAGAGCCCGGAGGCGCAGGTTGCCCGCGATTACCTCACGACCCGGCATCTGGACCTCGAGACCGTCCAGCCGCTCGGCCTCGGGTACGCACCCAGGAGCAAGGCGTTCCTCGACGCAATGAAAGGCTTGGGCGTGCGTGACGAGGTGTTGCTCGAGGCGGGTCTGTTGGCTAGACGGGAGGATGGCACCCTCGCACCACGCTTCCGCGGCCGGCTGTTGTTCCCGATCCACGACGTGCGCGCCCGCGTGGTGGGCTTCGGTGGCCGCATCCTCGGCGAAGGAGAGCCCAAGTATCTCAACTCCCCCGATACCCCGATCTTCCACAAGGGAAAGCTGCTGTACAACCTGCACGTCGCGAAGCACGCGATGCGCAAGGCGGAGCGCGCGATCCTGGTCGAAGGCTACTTCGATGTGCTCCGCCTTTCCCTCGCCGGGATTGAAGAGGTCGTGGCGCCGCTCGGCACGGGGCTCACCCCGGAGCAGGCCCAGCTCGTGAAGCACCACGCGCCCCACGTGATCCTGCTGTACGACTCGGACGAGCCCGGCCTGCGCGCCACGTTCCGCGCCGGCGACGAGCTGCTGCGCGAGGGCCTGCGGGTGAGCGTCGCGACGCTCCCGACGGGCGAGGATCCCGACACCCTCGGGCAGAAGAAGGGTGCCGCGGGACTCGAGGAGATCCTCAAGGACGCGGTCGACGTGCTGGAGCGGAAGATCCAGATTCTCGACCGCAAGGGATTCTTCGGCACTCTGCCGGGCCGGCGTCGCGCGCTCGATCGGCTGCTCCCCACGATTCGCGCGGCGAAAGACCCGATCACGCGGGAGCTCTACATCTCCCGCGCCGCGGAGGCCGCGGGGGTTCGGAAGGATGTTTTGGAACGAGAAGCCGGGATGCGGGATGGGGGAAGCGGGATGCGGCCCAGCACCACCCATCCCGCATCCCGCATCTCGCCTCCCGTCCTGCCCGCCAGCGCCGAGAAAGCCGTCGTGCTGCTGATGCTGGAAGGCGAGCCGTGGAAATCCCGCGTCGCCGAAGCCGTCGACCCCGAAGAGCTCGAGTTCCCACCCTACCGCGCCGTGTTCGAGAGCGTGGCCGACGACGCGGTGCTCGCGCTCGACGACACGTCGGCCCGTGCCTACGAGCTGCTCAAGGCGGAGGGACTCGGAGGGCGGGATCCCAACGAGATGTACGAGCTGGCCGTCAACTGGCTGGAAGCCCGGCGACTCGAGAGAGAGATGGAGCGCTTGGACGACCAGCTCCCGTTCGAGACCCCCGATCGGCAGGCGTCCCTGCTTGCGGAGAAGCGTCGTGTGTTCGACGAGCTCCGCAAGCGTTACCCGCGGTACAAAATCGCTAAGAGGAGGAGAGGTGCACCCGGAACTTGAGCCGTTGTTGGCGCTACAGGAGAAAGATCAGGCGGTAACGGCGACCGATGAGGCCCTCGCCGCGCTCGCCCCCGAGCTGGCGACGCTCGATGAGGCGCAGGCCGCGGCAGAGCGCGCCCTCGCGGTGGCGCGGGCGGGAATCCAGGCCGCCATGGACCGGCGCGACGAGTTGGAGGGCAAGATCGCCAACTATCGCACCATGCAGGATCAGCGGCGCCAACGCCTCGAGTGGGTGCGGGGCGCCAAGGAAGCCTCCACCCTCATGGCCGAGCTGGATCTCGCGCGCTCCGTGCTGGCCAAGGAGGAAGCCGAGTTCATGCGCTCCGGTGACGCCGTGACCGAAACGGAGCGCAAGGCCGCGGAGGCGGAGCGGGCGCTCGAAGAGGTGCGGGCGCGGCAGGCCCCGCTGCGCGAGGCGCTCGCCGGAAAGCGCGAGCAGATCGCCGCCGAGCGCGAGCGGGCCTGCGCGGAGCGCGAGCGCGCCACGGCGGCCGTGGGCGCCAGCCTGCTGGCCCTCTACGAGCGGATCCGGCGCGGCAAAGCACCCCTCGCGCTCTACCCCCTGCATGGCGACGCCTGCGGCCACTGTTTCACGGCGGTCCCGACGCAGCGCCGAGTCCTGATCCAGCGCGGCGCCTCGATCGAGGCCTGCGAGGCCTGCGGCGTGCTCCTGTACGCCCCGGAATGATCCCCGCCCGCTGGGCGGTCACAGCGCCGCCCGATCCACGGCTCACCGCGGCCCTCGCGTCCGACCTGCACATCCCCGAGACGCTCGCCGCCATCCTCGTCCAGCGCGGCCTCGCCGCGCCCGAGCATGCCAAGGCGTTTCTCCGCCCCGACCTCGAGCGACTCTCGGAGCCGCACGGCTGGGCCGACATGCCGCGGGCGGTCGAGCTGATCGTCGCCGCGGTCCGCTCGGGTACCCCGATCCTGGTCCACGGCGACTACGATGTGGACGGGCAGTGCGCCGCGGCGCTCCTCACCCGCGTGCTCTCGAGCGTCGGCGGCCGGGCCCACGCGTTCGTCCCGCACCGGTTGCGCGACGGATACGATTTCGGACCGGCGGGGCTCGCGGAAGCGCGCCGCCTTGGCGCCGGGCTGATCATCACCTGCGACTGCGGCATCACCGCGGTGGCAGCGGTGCGCGCGGCGCGCGCCGCCGGCATCGAGGTCATCGTCACCGACCACCATCTTCCGGGCGATGAGCTCCCCCCCGCCTCGGCCGTGCTCGACCCGCGGCGCGCCGACTGTCCATCGGAGGAGAAGGACCTGTGCGGCACCGGCGTCGCCTTCAAGCTCGCCCAGGCGCTGGTGCCGGCGCTGGGGTTGTCTCCCCACCTGCCGCTCCACTTCCTCGACTTGGTGGCGC
>Ga0070704_100002005_pt1 | contig 11280 bp, 14 predicted proteins | sample KBSK5252metaG_FD_65467 | JGI IMG/M metagenome (GOLD analysis project Ga0070704, IMG submission 65467) | Corn, switchgrass and miscanthus rhizosphere microbial communities from Kellogg Biological Station, Michigan, USA - KBS K5-25-2 metaG | ecosystem: Host-associated > Plants > Roots >... | reverse complement strand
ACGACCGCCATGCCGCCGCGCCCGAGCTCGCGCTCGATCGCGTACCGCCCCGTCAGGGCGGCGTGTAGCTGCTCCAGAAGTGACACCGGCCCGGTGGAACTACTGCCTGGTTGGGACACGGGCGAGAGAGGGCTCAGGGGCGAGGCGCGTCCTCAGGGGTTGGCGTCTTGTCGGTCTCTCCCGAGGCGGCGGGCCGCTCCGCCGACTGCTTCGCCGCCTCCTCCACTGCCGCCTTCCCCGCCGCCGCCACTTTCTCGAGTAGCTTTCCCGCCTTCCCCACGGCGTCCATCGTCCCCTTGATGATGTTGATCGGAACGCGACCGGCCCGCAGCGTGTCCTCGAGCGTCTCCGCCACCCGTTGGAACGGCGGCGCGCCGGCCGGCCGCTCGGCGTACCTGGACTCCAGAAACTCGACGTAGTCCAGCACCTGATACGCCTTGTCGTCGGGAAGCGCGTCGAGCTTCCGCAACAGGCGGTCACGCAGGATCTCGTTCATGGCAGGGTCTCGAGGCTGATCATGTCGAGCACCGGGTTGCCGAGGAACCGCGTGCGGCCGGTGCGCACGCGCGCGGTCACCTGGATGGTCGCGAGGGGCGTGAGCGTCTCGAGCTGCGCGCGCTTCGCCTCGGGGACCACGACGTACACGAACCCCCGCTCGGGGAGCGGCCCGCGCGCCAGGAAATACGTGGCGCCGTTCGGGATCTCGGGCCGCAGCTCGTCGGCCTTCTGTGTCGAGATGAACTGCAGCGTCCAGCGCAGCACCTGTCCCGCGTAGCGCTGCGGATCGGTGCGCAGCTCGGCGGCGGTGATGCCCACGAGCACACCGGGCGGCGCACTCTCCAGGTCCGCGCTCTTCACCCACCCCTCGAGCTCCACGCGCGTCCACTCGCCCGAGCGCCCCAGCACGCGCAGCGGCGCCGACGGCGCGAGCGTTCCCGTCGGCTCTCCTTCCGGCGCCCGGTACAGGATCGTGCGGCGCGACGACGCGACGCGCGAGGGGTCGACCGGAGCGGAGGGATTGGGACTCGTGTCTGGTTGACCGACCCCGGGCCCATGGCCCGGGGTCGCCGGAGCGCCGGGGCGCGGCCCCGGGGTCGGTTCACCCGAACCGGTATCGGCACTCGCCGTCCGCGAGCTCGCCACCTGCGCGACGGTCTCGAGGTCCGTCTTCTCCACCCAGCCCGCCCGCGTCACGTGGATCCAGCGACCCGACGTGCCTTCCGCGACCTTGTTGAGCAGGAATCCCTGGGGCAGCTTGCCGATGAGCGCGCCCGCGGGGGCGGAGCGCAGGTTCTCTTCCGGCGCGCGCGTCACCGTGAGGTCATAGCCGGCGCGCGGCGTCGGGCCCACCGAGGTCGTGAAGATCCAGCCCTCCAGCATCACGCCCTGCCAGTCACCTTGCGTCTCGCCGCCTATGAGCACGGCGCCGCGCGCCAGGCGCGCCAAGCGCTTGCCACCCGGCTCCTGGTAGAACCAGGCCCCATCAGTGGTGACGCGGTAGCGCGCTTGGGCGGCGAGCGACAGGGGTGTGACGAGCCCCAGCACAACTGGAAGGGCGCGGAGGGCCCGGCTAGATTGCATCCCCTCCAATATGGCAAAGAGGCATGGGCTGCGCACCCCGGTCGTCCTGATCGTGCTCGACGGCTGGGGCTTCCGTCCCGGCCGGGAGGGTAACGCCGTCGAGCTCGGGCGGACGCCCACCTGGCATCGCCTGTGGAGTCGGGCCCCGCGCACGCTTCTCAACGCGTCGGGACTCGCCGTGGGTCTTCCTGAGGGACAGATCGGCAACAGTGAAGTGGGGCACTTGAACCTCGGGGCGGGCCGCGTCGTGCCACAGGACATCGTGCGGATCACGCAGGCGATCGAGTCGGGCGAGTTTTTCCGGTTGCCGCCGCTCGTGGAGCTGTGCACCCGGGTGAAGCGCCGCGGCGGGACGCTCCACCTCCCGGGCCTCATCGGCAACGGCGGCGTGCACGCGCTCGATCAGCACCTCGTGGCCGCCGTCAGGCTCGCCCATCAGCACGAGCTGCCGGTCGCGATTCATGCCTGGCTCGACGGGCGAGACACGCCGCCGCAGTCGGCCCTCGCGTTCATGCAGGAGCTGGTGGACCTGCTCGCGCCCTACGGTGGTCGGGCGGTGGTGTCCACTGTAGTGGGCCGCTACTACGCGATGGACCGCGACAAGCGCTGGGAGCGCACCAAGGTTGCGTACGACGCGATGGTGCACGGCGTGGGCGAGGTCGTCCCCGACCCGGTGACGGCGATCCGCCGCGCCTACGAGGCGGGCGAGACGGACGAGTTCGTGAAACCCCGCGTCATCGCCGGAACGCCGCGCATCCGGCCAGGCGACGGGATCTTCTGCTTCAACTACCGGGCCGACCGCATGCGCCAAATCGTGCGCGCGCTGGCGGTGGACGGGTTCGACGGCTTCGACACCGGTACACGACCCGCCGTGGATCTCGTCACCATGACCCAGTACGACGAGACGTTTCCCTTTCCCATGGCGTTCGGGCCGATGGTGCTCTCGGAGATCGTGGCGCAGGTGCTGTCCGACCACGGTAAGACCATGTTCCGCACCGCCGAGACGGAGAAGTACGCGCACGTCACCTACTTCTTCAACGGCGGCGTGGAGACGCCCTACCCCGGTGAGGAGCGGCTGCTCGTGCCGTCGCAGAAGGTCGCCACCTACGATCTCATGCCCGAAATGAGCGCGCCGGGGGTCACGGACGTGCTGTGCACGGCGATCGAGGCGGGACACCACGATTTCGTCCTCTGCAACTACGCGAACGGGGACATGGTCGGGCATTCGGGGGTACTAAGCGCGACCGTGAAGGCCGTGGAGACGGTCGACGCGTGTCTCGCACGGGTCGTGAAGAGCGCCGAGCGGCGCGGCGCCACGCTGCTCATCACGGCCGATCACGGCAACTGCGAGCTGATGATCGACCCCTTGACGGACGGCCCGCACACGGCGCACACCACGAACCCGGTGCCGTTCCTGATTGTGGACGACGAGGCGCGCGGGCCGCTGCGCCACGGCGGCGCGCTCCGCGATGTCGGCCCCACGGTGCTCCGCCTGCTCGATGTCCCACCGCCGCCGGAAATGACCGGCAGAGACTTAAGGGAGACGGATTGATGAAAGACGTGATATGACGCTACGACGCCGCGTTGTACGTGTCCTCTGCGCGACCATCGGTACGTTCGTATGGCTTAGCGTCGTAGCGTCGTACGACGGGTGCGCCGCCCAGGTCGGCCACGAGCCCGGTCAATCTCCCTACCGGGACGTGCGTCGCGGCGCGGTCGGGGTCATCACGTTCGGTTACCTCGGCGGCAGCCGGGGCAGCGTGGGCGTCGGCCTCTCGGACGGGAAGACCGGTGGCATCCGCTACGAAGCGCTGTTCGGCGCGATCGGCGCATCCCTCGGGATCGCCTACGGGCGGACCAACCGCTTCGTGGTGGATCCGACGAAGGATTCCCTGTCCCCACTACGCAAGACCGGCCCGTTCCCCAACGACGTCGTCCTGGCCGACGCCGGATTGCAGCTCGTGCTCACGGGCCGCAAGACCTGGCGCGGGTTCGCCCCGTTCGTGGGCGGAGCCCTGGGCGTGGCAATCGGCGGCGCGTCGCCGCGCGACTCGAGCGGCTACCGGTTCGGCACGAAGTTCACCATCGCCCCCAACGCCGGCCTGCGCTGGTACCCCGCCCGCCGCCTTTCCGTGAGAGGCGATTTCCGCCTGGTGCTCTGGAAGCTCAACTACCCGGTCTCCTACAAGGTGCCGGCCAGCGACGGCAGCCGCGTGCTGCCGGTGACTGCGCCGCTCACGGAGTGGACGTCACACCCCTGGGCGACGATCGGCGTGGGATGGACTTTCTAGGGGAGGGATTGCGGCGCGCGGTCGCTTCGCTCCTTTCCGGCGACGCGGAAGTGTACGGCATCGCGCTCCTCACGCTCAAGATCGGCCTCATCGCCACCGTGTTCGCCTGCGGGCTCGGCATCCCCGTGGGTTTCGTGCTCGCGACGAAGCCGTTTTGGGGGCGCCGCGCCGCGCTCACGGTCGTCAACACCGCCCTGGCGTTTCCAACCGTGGTGGTGGGCCTGCTGCTGTACGGCTTGCTCTCCCGGCGCGGCCCGTTGGGCGGCCTCGAATGGCTCTACACCTGGCAGGCGATCGTGGTGGGCGACATCGTGCTTGCATTCCCGATCGCCGCCGCGCTCGCCGCGGCCGCGGTCCAGGGTGTCGATCCCCGCATCCGCCGCACGGCCGAGACGCTCGGCGCCGGCCGGTGGCGCACCGCGTGGACCGTGGCGCGTGAGGCGCGGTTCGCGCTCGCGGCGGTGATCACGACCGCCTTCGGTCACATCGTCGCGGAGATCGGATCCGCCATGACCGTGGGCGGCAACATCCGCGGCCAGACTCGCACCCTCACGACCGCCGTCGCGCTGTACACGAGCCAGGGCGACTTCGGGCTCGCGCTCGCGCTCGGGCTCATCCTCCTCCTCCTCGCCCTGCTCGTGAACGTCGCGCTCCAGACGCTCCAGGGCCGCGGTCATGCTTGAGCTGGTGGGCGTGCGTCACCGTTATAACGGCCGCGTAGTGCTCGACATCGCGCGGTTTGCCGTGTCGCCCGGCGCGGGCGTCGCGATCGTGGGACCGAACGGATCGGGCAAGAGCACCCTGCTGCGGCTGCTGGCTCTGCTCGAGCGCCCCTCCGAGGGGGAGGTGCGGCTCGGCGGCGTCGTGGTGGCCGGAGGGAACGCACCGCGGGCGGGCGCGGGTCCCCGGCGCCGCATCACGCTGGTGGAGCAGCGTCCGGTGCTGCTGCGCGGCACGGTGCGTGAAAATCTGGAGTTCGGATTACAGGTGAGGGGGGTCAGGCGCGCGGAGGTGAACACACGAGTCGATACCGTCGCGACACGGCTCGGGATCACTCCGTTGCTGCGCCGCAGGCGGCACGAGCTGTCGGACGGCGAGGTGCAACGGGTGGCCGTGGCGCGCGCGCTCGCGGTCGAGCCGGACGTGCTGCTGCTCGACGAGCCCGCCAGCTCGGCCGATCGCGCGGCGGCACAGACGTTGTACCGCGCGCTCGCCGAAGAGCGGGCCCGCCGACCGCTCGCCGTCTGTCTGGCCTCGCATCAGCTGGAGGACGCCTACCGTTGGGCGGACGACGTGCGCGCCCTCGCGGAGGGCAGGCTGTCGCCGGTTACGCCGGAGAACCTGTTCCGCGTGGAGCTGCCCGCGAGCGCAAGCGACGGTGATCTGAAGCATGTGCGCGTCGGCTCGATCGAGATCGCCGCGACGACCGACAAGACGGGCCCGGCAATCCTGGCGGTGCCGCCCACGGACATCTTCGTGAGTCGCGAGCCACTCGCGTCCTCCGCGCGCAACGTGTTCATGGGACGCGTGACCCGCCTCACGCATCATCGGCCCGGCGCAGTCCACGTCACGGCGGATGTGGGCGTGGAGCTCGTGGCGGTGGTCACGGAGGAGGCCGCGCGGGATCTCGGGCTCACGCCGGGCGGCCCTGTGGTGTTCTCGTTCAAGGCCAGCGCGGTCCGGGTGTTCTAATCGTGCCGATCAGCTACCTTACGCGCATCGTTGCGTTTAGCGCTACGCACTACATCCGGCGGGCCGACTGGCCCGACGAGCGCAACGCCCGGGAGTTCGGGCGGGCGGCGGTGGAGCACGGCCACAGCTACCAGTGCCGGGTCACAGTGAAAGGGCCGCTCGTGGCGGAAGCGGGCGGCGTCATGAGCCTCGAGGCGCTCGATCGCCTGCTTGCCGAGGAAATCACCCGGCGGCTCGACGGCCGGAGCATCAACGAAGCGCTCCCCGAGTTCGCCCCCGGGCGCCGGCTCGCGACGGGGGAAGCCCTGGCGGTGTACGTGTGGGAGCGCATCGCGCCCCAGCTGCCGCGAGGCGTCACGTTGCACGCGGTGCGCGTGCAGGAGGGGCCGCATATCTACTCGGAATATTTCGGTGAACCCTGAGGATCGAGCGCCGGGCTCGCGCCGCGGGCGCATGCTCGCCGAATCGGCCGTCGTCGAAGAGATGCCCGTGTGGCTGGAAGTGAACGGCGAGCCGGCGGTGACGTGGATGTGCACGCCCGATCAGCTCGAGGAGCTGGCGACGGGGTGGCTCCACGGCGAGGGCTACATCGAGTCGCTCGACGACCTGGTCAAGCTGCGGCCCTGCGCTCCTGATCTGGGGTTCTGGGCCGAGGTAAAGCCGGAGCGCGTGGCCGCCGTCAAGGGTGAGAACCGCAAGCGGGTGCTGGCCTCGGGGTGCGGGGCCGTGTCCACCTTCCTCGCCGATCCGCACCAGGTGGCGCACGCGCCGGCACGGGGCGAGCCGCCCGCACCGGAGCGGCTGCGCGCGCTCTTCAAGGAGCTGTTCGGGCGCGGAGAGCGCTACAACGAGACCGGCGGCATCCACGCCGCCGCGCTCACGGACGACGAGCGACTCCTGTTCCACGCGGAGGACATCGGGCGCCACAACGCGGTCGACAAGGTGGTGGGCGCGGCGGTGCTCGCGCGGGAGCCGATTACCGGGCGCGGGCTGCTCGTGACCGGCCGCATCTCGGCCGAGCTCGCGTACAAGGCCGCGCGCGCCGGGCTCGCGTACGTCGCGACGCCGAGCGTGCCGTCGACCCTGGCGCTCACCATCGCGCGGCGCACGGGGATCGTGCTGGTCGGGCGTGCGGTGAGCGGGACGCCGCACGTCCACCGGCCGGACGCGTGACGGCGGAGGCGCTGCGCGACATCCTCGACGCGGCGCGCACGATCGCCGTCGTGGGCCTGTCCCCCACGCCGACGCGCCCGAGCCACGGCGTCGCCCGCTACCTGCGGGACGCGGGCTACCGGATCGTGCCGGTGAACCCCCGCCACACCACGATCCTGGGCGAGAAGAGCTACCCCACCCTCACCGCCGCCGCCGCGGGCCACGCGATCGACATTGTGGACGTGTTTCGGCGCAGTGAGTTCGTCGGGGCGATCGTGGACCAGGCCATCGGCCTGCACGCTCCCCCCCGACTGATCTGGCTGCAGCTGGGGGTGGTGGACGACGCGGCGCGGGCGCGGGCAGAGGCGGCGGGCATTCCCTGTGTGATGGACCGCTGCCTGATGGTCGACCACCAGGCCCTCGGGGTCTGAGGGTGCGCGGCGCCGTCCTGGCCGGCGGCGGCGCGCGCCGCTACGGCGGGCATCCCAAAGGGTTGGTCGAGCTCGGGGGGCGGCGCATCCTCGACCGCGTGGTGGACGCGGTGGGCGCCGTGACTGGTGAGTCGCCCTTGCTCGTCGCCAACGCACCCGAGGGACCCACCTGGCGGCCCGACCTCCGGACCATCCCCGACGTGCGCCCCGGGAGCGGCAGCCTGGGAGGGATCTACACCGCCGTCGTGTCGGGCGTGGGACCGGTGCTGTGCGTTGCGTGGGACATGCCGTTCCTCACGGTCGAGCTGCTGCGGGCGCTGCTGGAGGGCTCGACGGACTGGGATGCCTTCCTCCCCGAAAGCGATGGACGCCGCGGGGTGGAGCCGCTGTGCGCCGTGTACGGGCCGGCGTGTGGTCCCGCCATCGAGCGGCAGCTCGCTCGCGGCGACCTGCGGGCGATCGGCTTCCACGCCGATGTGAAGGTCGGTACACTACCGCTCGAGCGGGTGCGCGCGCTCGGCGACCCGGACGTGCTGTTCTTCAACGTGAACACTCCGGCAGATCTCGAACGGGCGGAGGCGGCGTGGCGGCAACGCGGATGATGTCGGTCATCGGGCGCAAGAACGCCGGCAAGACAACGCTCCTGGTCGCGCTCGCGGCGGAGCTCTCGCGCCGGAAATTCCGGGTGATGACCATCAAGCACGGCACCCACCCCGCCGACACGGACCAACGCGGCAAGGACTCCTGGCGCCACTGGCACGAAGGGCACGCCGAGCGCGTCCTCATGGAGGGGCCCGGACAGCGGGTATTGTGGGAGCGGACAGCGGAGGAGTCGAACCCGATCGCCCTGACACACCGCTATCTCGAGGGAGCCGACATCGTGCTCGTCGAGGGCTTCAAGGCCGCGCCGCTGCCCAAGATCGAGGTGTACCGTCTGGCGGCGGGGCCCGAGCCGCTGTTCGACCCGGCCGTCCACGACCCGGGAGACTGGGTCGCCATGGTGACCGACCATGCCAAGTATCATGCCGACTTTCCGGTGTTCCGCTTCTCGGACACCGCCTGGCTCGTGACGATCGCCAACCTCGCGTGGGACCGGGCCAAGATCCTTCCGCCCTGACATGCTGACGCCGACCGAAGCCGCGCGCCTGATCCTCGAGCACATCGCCCCGCTGCCCACGGCGCGCCGGCCGCTGCGCGAGGCGCTGGACCGGGTGCTCGCCGAGGATGTGACGAGTCCCATCGACCTCCCGGCCTGGGACAATTCCGCGATGGACGGCTACGCGGCGCGCGCGGCAGACGTAGAGCGCGCCGGGCCCGATCACGGGATCACGCTTGCAGTGATCGAGGCCGTGGCCGCCGGCCAGTTCCCGACCAAGCCGATCGGTCCCGGCCAGGTCACGCGCATCTTCACCGGGGCACCGTTGCCGGCCGGCGCCGACACCGTCGTGCGGCAAGAGGACACCGCGCCCGCGGAGCCCGGCAGCATCAGCGTGGTGACGGGCCGGGACGCTCGGAAGAACATCCGCTACCGCGGCGAGGACATCCGGAAGGGCGCAGTGGTCCTGGACGCGGGGACCCCCCTCGGCCCTGCCCAGCTCGGCGTCCTCGCGTCGATCGCGCACGCGACTCCGCTCGTCCACGATGCCCCGCGCGTCGCCTTCATGGGGTCGGGCGACGAGATCGTGGACCTGGACCGTGCGGACGACATCCTCTCGGGCAAGAAGGTCGCGACCTCCAACTCTTACACCTTGCATGCGCTGATCAGGCGGAACGGCGGGGTCCCCGTGGACCTGGGCCTGGCGCGCGATACAAAGGAAAGCTTGCGCGAGCATCTCGCCGGCGCGGCGACGCGCTCGGACCTGCTGGTCACCACCGCCGGGGTGAGCGTGGGGGAGCACGACTTCGTGCGCGAGGTTCTGACCGAGCTGGGTGGCGAGATCAAGCTGTGGCGCATCGCCATGCGCCCCGGCGCGCCCGTTGGCTTCGGTCTGCTCGGCGGCAAGCCGTGGATCGGACTCCCCGGAAATCCGGTGAGCGCGATGGTCACCTTCGAGCTGTTCGTGCGTCCGGCCATCCGGCGCCTGCTCGGCCACCGGCTCCCGTTCCGCCGCACCGTGCCCGTCTGCGTGGGCGAGCCGATCAAGCTCGGACCAAAGCTGCGCCACTTCCTGCGCGCGGTCGTTCAGCCAGAGGGATCCGGAGGCGGAACGCTGACGGCGCGCTTGACGGGCCCGCAAGGTTCCGGCATCCTGACATCCATGGCCCGCGCCAACGCGCTCCTGATCGTCCCCGAAGACCGGCCCACCGTGGCGGCAGGCGAGACCCTCCCGGCCCTGCTGCTGGACGATCCGCACCACGTCGCCGAGGCGCCCTTTTAAGTGGCTGCCCGCCCGGGCCTGCTCCGCGCGCTGCGACTGCTGGGGTGGGCCGCTATCGTCGCGGGCGTATATCTCCTGAATGCCCGGACGCCGGGCGAGCTGCGGCTGGGGATCCTGTACGTGATTCCCGTGCTGCTCGCGGCCTGGCACGACGGGATGCACTGGGGCATCGCGTTCGCGCTGGCGACCAGCCTGCTGCGCTTCAGCGTCGGCATCGACCAGATGCCCGCCACGACGTTACTCGACTTCCGCGTCGTGAACGAGCTCGCGTACCTCGTGGTGGTGGGCGTGGCGATCGCCGGCCTGTCGCAGCTGCGGCACACCCACTCGCAGCTCGAGCTGCTCGCGACCCAGGACCCGCTCACGAACGTGCTGAACGCCCGGGCGTTCTCCCATGAGCTGGCGCAGGAGCTGAGCCGTAACCGGCGCTACGGCCGGCCCCTGGCCCTGATCTACCTCGATCTGGACGATTTCAAGTCGGTCAACGACGCGCACGGCCACGCCACGGGCGACGCCGTACTGCGGCTCGTGGCCGACGCGATGCGCGGCGCCGTGCGCCAGGCGGACGTGGTCGGCCGGTTGGGGGGCGATGAGTTCGGGGTCCTGATGCCCGAGACCGACGGCGACGTAGCGCACGCCGCGGCCAACCGGCTCGGCAGCGGCATCCGCACCGTGTTCCGAGGCACACCCTCCGTCACTGCCAGCATCGGCGTCGTGGCGGTCTCGGGCACCGAGGCCGGGACGGACGAGCTGCTCCGCAAGGCCGACCAGGCAATGTACGCGGCGAAGCGCGCCGGCAAGGACCGCGTCGTGCAGGTCGCGATGTGAGCGAAACGCTCCGAACGCTGCAGGACCTGTTCCTCATCTTCACGTCGGTCCTGTTCATCGTCGATCCCCTCACCGCGGTTCCGACGTTCCTCGCCATGACGGCCCGGGACCCACCCGAGGTACGCCGGCTCATGGCCAAGCGGGGCGCCTGGACGTGCGCCATCACGCTGACGGCGTTCGCCCTGGGCGGCAGCCTCATTTTCCGTCTGTTCGGCATCACTATCGGGGCCTTCAAGGTCGCCGGCGGCATCCTGATCGGCCTCAACGCGCTCGACATGGTGCAGGCGCGCCGCAGTCAGCAGCGGGAGACGGCGGTCGAGAAAGCCGAGGGGATCGAGAAGGAGGACGTGGGTATCATGCCGCTGGGCGTCCCGATGCTCGCCGGGCCGGGGGCGATCTCGACGGTCATGGTGCTGGCGGGAGCCTCGAAGAGCGTGGTGACGACCGTCGGGGTATATGTGGCAATCGCGCTTACGGCCTTTCTGACCTACGTCACGCTCGCCGCCGCACCGCGGGTGGAGCAAAAGCTCGGCCAGACGGGCATGCGAATTCTGACGCGACTCATGGGGCTCGTGCTGTGCGCCATTGCCGTGCAGTTCATTATCGACGGGATCAAGATGGCGGGTCTCTAAGTCGAAACACGGGACACGGGAAAGGGGAAACGTTATGCACGTGAGGGCATGGATCGCGATCCTCGGTGTCGCTCTCGTCCCGACTCCGTCGATCGTCGAATACGACATTCCGACGCCCAATAGCGCGCCCCATTGCCTGGTGGCGGCGCCCGACGGGATCATCTGGTTCGCAGAGATCGGCGCCAACAAGCTCGGCAAGTTCGATCCGAAGACCGCGCGCTTCGCCGAGTGGCCGATGCCGACCGAGGGCTCGCGCCCGCACGGCATCGCCTGGGCTTCGGACGGCCGGCTGTAT
>Ga0070704_100002003_pt1 | contig 11283 bp, 5 predicted proteins | sample KBSK5252metaG_FD_65467 | JGI IMG/M metagenome (GOLD analysis project Ga0070704, IMG submission 65467) | Corn, switchgrass and miscanthus rhizosphere microbial communities from Kellogg Biological Station, Michigan, USA - KBS K5-25-2 metaG | ecosystem: Host-associated > Plants > Roots >... | reverse complement strand
AGCTCCGCCTCCGCCTGCTGCGCCAGATCGAGGGCGCGCTGCCGCGCCGTCTCGAGCCCGCCCGCCCCCTCGACGATGCGGATCACCTCCGCCACGAGCTCGTCCGACGGCTCCGCCGTCTCCATCAATCGTGCGACGCTGCGGCGCTCCGCCGGCGCCACGCGCGCCAGGGCCGCGATCAGGGGCAACGTCATCTTGTGCTCGCGCAAGTCGAGCCCCGACGGCTTTCCCGTTACGGCCTCCGGCTGCGTGTAGTCGAGTAGATCGTCGGTGATCTGGAACGCCATGCCGAGCAACATCCCGAACCGGGCGAGCGCCTGGCGGTACGCCGACGCCGCCGTGAGGGCGCCCACCTCGCAGGCCCCCGACAGGAGGGACGCGGTCTTGGCACGGATCAGCTGATCGTACGCCGCTTCGCCGTAGGCCAGCTTGTCGTGCGCCTCGAGCTGGCGCATCTCGCCCACCGTCATTTCGTTCGTCACGCGCGCCAGGACCCGCAGCGGCGTGGGGTCGTCGAGCCGCACCAGCTCGATGATCGCGCGGGAGTACAGGTAGTCCCCCATGATCACCGCGATCTGGTGCGAGAAAAGGGCGTTGATCGTCGGCAGGCCACGCCGCAGGACCGAATGGTCCACGGAGTCGTCGTGCACCAATGTGGCCAGGTGGATCAACTCGACGACCGCCGCCAGCGTGACCGCCCTCGGATCGTTCCCGCCCGCGGCGCGATGGCTCAGCAGCAGCAGCGTGGGCCGGAACAGTTTCCCCTTCATGCGCAGCAGGTGCTCGTTCACTTCGCTGATGATCGGGAAATCCGCCGCGATGATGCGCCGCAGCTCGTCCACCACCTGATCGAGCTCCGCCGCCACGGGGAGCTGGACGTCGCGCAGCGCGACCCGCGGCAGTGCGACGGTCATCGCGCCTTGGCCAGCGCTTTGGCGCGCTGCTCCACGTCGAGGAAGCGGATGTCCACGGCGAACACGCGGCCGTACAGATCGCGCGCGTCGGATTTCTTGCCCTGCTCCTCCAGCGCCCGGCCCAGCCAATACAGGACGCCCAGGCGCTCCTGATCGCCCGAAGCCGGCAGCTCGAGGCCGCGCCGCAGGATCGACTCGGCCACGCCGTACGCCGCCTTCTCGAAGAAGCACACGCCCAGCATCTCCGACGTCCGCAACTTCCCGTCCGGCGCCCGCAGCGCTTTCTGCAGCTCCGCGATCGCCTCATCGAGCAGGCCCATCTCCTTGAACGCCACGCCCAGGTCGTAATGCGACTGGAAGTCGGTCTCGTCGATGTTCTCGTCGATCCCCTGCTTGAAGCGCGCCAACATGTCGTGGAAGTCCTGCTCTTCGTCGCCGGTGGGCTCCTCGTCGGCCACCGTCATGCGGCTGTCTTTGGCAGGCGTGTCGTCTTCCATCATCATCGAGCTCAAGTCCACGAAGTCGCCGTCCAGGGCGGCCTCGTCGCGCACTTTCATCTTGGCGTCCTTGGCCTTGACCTTGCCCTCGGTCTTGGCGGGCGGGGCCGCCGGCGCGAGCATCGCCAGCGCCGCCTTGGCGCGCTCGTTCCGCGGGTCGTGCTCGGCCACGCGCTCGTATACGGCGCGCGCCTTCTCGGGTAAATCGGTGCGCAGCAACGTATCGGCCAGCTCGAGGTAGGCGTCGATGAGCTTGGACTTGTCGCCGATCTTGAACGAGAACTCGACGGCCTTCTGACGGTGGCGCACGCTGTTGGGATCGAGCCGTAAAATCTCCTCGACCAGGTCATACGCCTGGTCCAGGTTGCCCGCATTCTCCCAGCCGGCTGTTGCGAGATCGAGCTCTTCGACCCCGCGGTCGCGTTGCCCTTCTTCGACCAAGGCCTCGCCTAGCGCCTGGTGCGCCTCGGGGTCGTCCGGATTGTCGGCGACGCGGGACTCGAGCTCGTCGATCCCGGCTGCCGCCGGTGCCTCCTCGATGCCCGAGAACACCAGCGATTCGGACTGATCGCCTTGGTTGGTGATGCCGTCGATGCCGAGGTTGATGTACCCCGACTTGCGGCCGCCCAGCGAGATGGACGTGTCCTCTTCGGTCTGCACGAACCCGGAGTGCTCACGGCTTTCCTCGATGAGCGGCCGGTCGTCGATGTCGTGGCTCGCGTCAGTCGTCGCCGTCTCGAAGTCGGGCTCGAGCTCGAGCGGCGGCACCTCCACCACTGTCTTCCGCTTGCCGGGCGGTTGGGGGGCGGCCGTCGGCGCCGAGGGCCGCTTGGGCACAACGGGCTTTACCTTCGCGGGCTCCGGCGCCTTGGCGGCCGGCATCCTGAGCGGGTTGAGTTTCGGCACCGCCGGCTTCGGCGGCGGGGGGGGGGCCTTCGGCGGTGCGGCTCGCGGCGGCGGGGGCGGTGGCGCCGGCGCGAGGTCGATGTCGCCCTCGAGCACCAGCTCCGCCTCCTCCAACCCGTCGGGCTCCGCCTCGTCCGCTTCCTGGGAGACGGTGGGCTCCAACTCGCTCAGCGGCTCGAGCTCCAGCTCATTCGGATCGAGCTCTTCTCGAATCGACGGCGCCCGCGGCGAACTCGCGCGGATCTGGCCGAAGTCGGAGCTCGTCGTCTCGAGCCCCTCGAGCAGGCTGCCGCTCTCGGCCCCCGCCTCCTCCTCCTCCTCGGCGAGGTTCGTCGTCTCGATCTCGAGCGAATCCTCGACGACTTCCGCCGCGACAGGAGGCGGGGGGGGAGCGGGAGCCGGCCGCGCAGGAGCGCTCGCGATCGGCTTTACGGCGGGTTTCGTTTTGGAGGGCGCGGGCTCACCGAGGTCGAGAAAGACTAGGCTTGATGTCTTGCGCTTCCCCGACTTTGAGATGTCCTCGCCACCGGGCCCGGTGGCCGTGGGCACGTTGATCTTGGCCGCCGACCGCCTCCCCGCCCCCGGGTCGCCGCCGTACATCTTGAGGTGCTCGGTCAGGATCTCGCGCAGGCGCTCGCTCTCGGGCGAGATGTCCGTAAACTCCTTCAGCGCCGCAAACGCGTGTTCGATCTTGCCGGCCTTCTGCATCCGCTCCGCGTACTGCACGAAGTTCTGCTGGGCCTCGGTCATGAAGCCCTTCGCCGCGTACAGCTTTGCGAGTTTCAGGTACGTCGCCTGCCGTGCCGGTGCGTTGCGCAGCACCTTGTTGCACATGGCGATGGCGTTGTTGTGGAACCCCAGCTCGGCGTACTTGTCGACCGCCTGGTCATAAAAGTCAGCCGCTTGACCGGGGTCCTTCAGCTTGATGTAGAGGTCCCCGATGCGGTTGTAGATCGACAGGTCGGGATTCGCCTCGCCGTCCGACTCCTGCGTCCTGAGCGCTTCGAGCCAGATCTCGACGGCCTTTTTGGGATCCTTGGCCTCGAGACTCTTGGCCTTGTCTTTCAGCTGCTCAAGTTTGGACATGGAAGACTTAAGATACCGGGACAGTGGGAGTGGGACAAGCCGAACCCCCTGTCCAGACGGCGCTTACGACGTTCGCGCCCATCCAGTACGCCACCTCACGCCAGTCTTGCACGGCGGCGACGACGAGGTCGGCCACGAAGCCGGGGGCCAGCTGTCCCCGCTCGCCGGCGAGGCCGAGGGCCGCGGCGGCGTTCACGGTGACCGCGGTCAACGCCTCGGTGTGACGCAAGCCCAATTGGGACACCCCCAGCGCCATGACGAGCGGCAAACTGACCGTCGGCGACGTGCCCGGGTTGAAATCGGTCGCCAGGGCGACGGCCGCCCCCGCCTCCAGCAGACGGCGCGCCGGCGCCTGTCCCTTCTTGCCGAGGAAGACCATCGTCGCGGGGAGGAGCACGGCGACCGTGCTGCTCGCCGCCAGCGCCCGCACGCCCGCCTCCGAGACCGCGGCCAGGTGGTCTGCGGACAGCGCGCCCAGCTCGGCGGCGAGCTCCGCTCCCCCCGACCCCTCCAGCTCGTCGGCATGCAGCTTCAATGCGAGACCGTGACGTTTGGCGGCCGTGAGAATGGATCGGGCCTCGGCCGCACTGAAGACGCCGGGCTCGCAGAACACGTCACAGCAGCGTGCTAACCCGGCCTGCGTCACCACCGGAATCATCTCCTCGCACAGGAGGCGTACGTACGCCGCGCGGTCGCTGCGATGCTCGGGGGGCACCTCGTGGGCGCCGAGGAACGTCGCGATCAGCGTCGCGGGTTGCGCCGCCGCAAGACGCTGGATCACCCGTAACTGCTTCAGCTCGGCCTCGAGCTCGAGACCGTAGCCGGACTTTACCTCGATCGTCGTCGTCCCGTGGGCGAGCAGCGTGGCGAGGCGCGCCCGCGTGAGGGCCTCGAGCTCCGCCTCGGGGCGCGCGCGCACGTCGCGGACCGATTGCAGGATCCCGCCGCCCGCGGCGGCGATCGCTTTGTAGTCCTCGCCCAACGCGCGGCGCTGGTGATCGTCGAGCCGCGCCGCGCCGAACACGCCGTGCGTGTGGCAGTCGATCATTCCGGGAAGGATGACACCGGTGACCTCGGTGACCCGATCGGCGCGCGGTGCATCGACGCGCGGACCGACCCATGCAATCCGATCGCCGTCGGTCAGGACCGCCGCGTCGCGCAACACCTCCACGTCGCCCATCTCCGGACCGCGGCGGGCGCGCGCGGGGCCGCGGCAGGTCACGACCTGACGCGCGCCGACGAGGAGCGTCTTCAGTCGGGGGTCCCGGTCTCGCGCATCGGCAACCGGATGCCGTGCCGCCGCGCGGCGTCGAGCGCTTCGGGATAGCCGGCGTCGGCGTGCCGTGCCACGCCGATCCCGGGATCGTTCGTGAGCACGCGCTCCAAGCGTCGCGCCGCGCTGTCCGTCCCGTCGGCGACGATGACCTGCCCCGCATGCAGCGAGTTGCCGATTCCGGTGCCGCCGCCATGGTGGAACGACACCCAGGACGCGCCCGACGCGGTGTTGAGCAGAGCGTTCAGGATTGCCCAATCGGCGATCGCGTCGGAGCCGTCGCGCATGCCTTCGGTCTCGCGAAACGGCGATGCCACCGATCCCGTGTCGAGATGATCGCGCCCGATGACGATCGGTGCCGAGACCTCACCGCGCTTCACCAGATCGTTCAAGGCCAGACCGAAGCGCGCCCGCTCGCCTTGCCCCAGCCAGCAGATGCGCGCGGGGAGGCCCTGGAACGCGACGCGCTCCTGGGCCAGGGTGATCCAGCGTCTGAGATGCGCATCGTCGGGGAACAGCTCCAGGACCAGCCGATCGGTGCGATGCAGGTCCTTCGCGTCTCCTGAGAGGGCCACCCAGCGAAACGGCCCTTTGCCCTCACAGAACAGCGGCCGGATGTACTCGGGGACGAATCCTGGAATCGCGAACGCATCGCCGACGCCGGCATCGCGGGCCTCGGTGCGAATGTTGTTGCCGTAGTCGAACACGACGGCTCCGCGGCGTTGTAGCTCGAGCATCGCCCGCACGTGCGCGGCGATGCTCGCCCGCGCCCGGCGTTGGTACTCCTCCGGCGCGCGGCGTCGCTCGGCCGCCGCCTCGTCCGGCGACGTGCCGGCAGGGACGTAGCCGTTCAGCGTGTCGTGCGCCGAGGTCTGATCGGTGAGCACGTCGGGAACGAAGCCGCGTTCCACCAGCGCGGGGAGCACCTCGGCGCAGTTGCCGATCAGCCCGACCGACAGCGGCGTGCCGCGGCGCTTCGCGTCATTGCACCACGCCAGGGCCTCGTCCACCGACGACGTGGCGCGATCGAGATAGCGGGTGTCCAGGCGGCGCTGCACGCGGGCAGGGTCCACCTCCACCGCGAGGCAGATGCCGTCATTCATCGTCGCGGCGAGGGGCTGCGCGCCTCCCATCCCCCCCAACCCACCCGTCAGCAGTATCCGGCCGCGGAGCGATCCTCCAAAATGCCGTGCGGCGACTGAGGCGAGCGTCTCGTAGGTGCCCTGCAGGATTCCCTGGGTGCCGATGTAGATCCACGAGCCGGCCGTCATCTGACCGTACATGATCAGGCCGCGCCGTTCGAGGTCGCGGAAGACATCCCACGTGGCGTATCGGCCGACAAGATTCGCGTTGGCGATCAACACGCGCGGCGCGTCGGCGTGTGTCGTGAACACGCCCACCGGCTTCCCGGATTGCACGAGGAGCGTCTCGTCGTCCCCGAGCGTGCGGAGGGTGCGACAGATCGCGTCGAACGAGGGCCAGTCCCGCGCCGCCTTCCCCGTCCCCCCGTACACGACGAGATCCTGGGGCCGCTCGGCCACGTCGGGGTCCAGGTTGTTCATCAACATCCGGAGGGCCGCCTCCTGGATCCAGCCCTTGCACGACATGGTCGCGCCCCGCGCGGCTCGAATCACGGAGCCTCCGGCTCGAATGTCCCCGCGCGGATCCCCTGCGCGATCCGCTCGATGTCGGCCGTGAGCGGACGGTCTCCCGTGAGCGCCGCCGCCTCGCGGCGCACCGCGGCGTACAGCCCTGCGACGCCGCGCGCCGGCGTCAGCGGCAGCAGATACTCCAGTCCCTGCGCCCCTGCGAGCAGCTCGATCGCCACGATCCGCTCCGCGTTCGCGAGGATCCGCCCCGCCTTCCACGCGGCGGTCATCCCCATCGGCACGACGTCTTCCTGGTTGCCTTCGGTCGGCACCGACTGGACGCTGGCCGGGGTCGCGAGCACGCGGCAGTCCGCGACGAGCGCCGCCGCCGCGATCTGCGGCGTCATGAACCCCGACTCGAGACCAGGCTCATGGGCCAAGAAGGCGGGCAAGCCGGACGACAGGTCGGGGTTGACGATCCGCTCGAGCCGGCGCTCGGCGATCCCGGCCAGCGTCGTGAGCGCGATGGCGATGACGTCGAGCGCGAGCGCGATCGGCTGACCGTGAAAGTTGCCCCCCGACAACACATCGTCGCCGAACACCAGCGGATTGTCGGTCGCCGCGTTCAGCTCCGTGGTCACGAGTCGTTCGGCAAACGCGAGCCCCTCGCCCACGGCGCCCATCACCTGCGGCGTGCACCGCAGTGAGTAGGCATCCTGCACGCGCGGATCGTTCTCCCGGTGCGACTCGCGGATGGCGCTCTCGGCAAGGAGACCGCGCAGCAGTGCCGCGGAGCGCTGCTGGAACGGATGGGGGCGCGCGTCGTGAATGCGAGCATCGAACGGATCGGGAGAGCCGCGCACCGCCTCGAGACTCATCGCGGCCGCTCCGTGCGCCGTGCGCCACAACCGCCACGCGTCGTGGACCAACAGCGCGGCGAGGCCCGTCTGCGCCTGCGTGCCGTTCACGAAGGCGATGCCCTCTTTGGCCTCCAGCGTGATCGGGCGCGGGACCTGCACGTCCCCTTCCCCGATCATCGCGAGGGCGAGGTGTGACAGGGGAGCCAGGTCGCCCGAGGCGCCCACGCTGCCCTGCGACGGCACGGTCGGATGGATCTTCCGGTTGAGCATGTCGACCAGCAGCTCGGGCAGTACCGGACGCACGCCGCTCGTGCCGCGCACCAAGACGTTGGCGCGCAGCAGCATCATGGCGCGTACGGCATCCACGGGCAGTGGATCGCCGACGCCCGACGCGTGGCTGCGGATCAGGTTGAGCTGTAGTTGGCGCGCCTGATCGGGCGGGATACGGACATGGGCCAGCTTCCCAAACCCCGTGTTGACCCCGTACATGGTTTGGCCGCTGGTCACGGCGGCCTCGACCACGCGGCGAGACGCCGCGACCGCCTTCAGCGCCTTGGCGTCGAGGGCGACGGCGGCGTTCCCGCGCGCGACCGAAACGACGTCGGCAATGGAAAGGGAGTGGCCATCGAGGGTTATGGGCTGTGGCATGACGAACGGAAACTACCTGCCGAAACGCCCAGACGCACGTAGGGGCACGGCATTGCCGTGCCCCTACGGCTTACTGGTTACTGAGATCCGCGAACCTGGAAACCCGTCGCAAGGGACGTCGTCAGGCCCCCCCTCCGAAGCAACTCGGGATTGCCCCGGTCAGTCTGGAAGCTCCAATCGAAGATCACGTAGTCGCGACTGACATGGGTGACCCGCAAGGCCCCATAGCGAACCTCCGTGCCTTCCACGATCTCGAACACGTACCCGTACGTAGGCACTGCCTGCACCACGGTGCGGCTGTACCCCGCCGCCGGCGCGAAGTCGATTGATGTCAGGTCGGCGACCTGACTGTACACCTGCATACGCGTGCCGCTGTATACGGGCTCGATCCACAGCGTGTCACCGGCCCCCCGCGTCACGCGGAAGTCGATGTCGGTCGCGTTCCCGCTCTCCACGAGCCCAAGCTCGGAGCTCTGACCTTGGCCGTCGGCGTTGGCGTCGTTCCAGAAACGGAATCCCGCCTGGGTCGCGTCCTGCTGCAGTGGGAAGACCAGCGTGTTCCGCGCGTCCGGCCGCGGCGTGTCCTGGCGCAGCGGCGACCAGAGACTCTCATAGCCCTCGATGCTGACGGCGGACACGCCGAAGCAGCGAGGCGAGCCGTTCGATAGGGCGCTCGCCAGAAACTCTGCAGCGACCGTCGTGCCCTCGAGCGACCACGTCGTGCCGCACAGCCCGGTGTCCAGGTCGTACGTCGCGCTGTAGATGCGGTACCACTTGAAGCGCGCCGGATTCGACGCGTAGGCATTGTCGGCCCATTCGAGGTGGATCGCGCCGTTGAGCGAGATCGAGGACAAGGTCGACGGCCGGTCGAGCTGCAACCGCTCGTCCACCGTGATCACATTGCTCGCGTCGCTCTCGTCGCCGTTGTCGTTGACGGCCGTTACGTAGTACTCGAGGTGGGGCACGCCGTTGTCATGGAAGGTGTTCGACGTCGTTTCCCCGCGCAGCAGGAACGAGCCGGAGCTCGAGCCGCGCGAGTACACGCGGTAGTTCGCAAGGTCGCCATCGGTCACGACGTCCCAGACGAGCAGAATGCCGAGGGGCTGATTCGGTTCGCCGCTCGGTTCGAGCTCGTACGTGAGATTGGCGGGTGTGGAGGGAATGGACGTGAACAGCGTTTCCTGGCAGGCGGCCACCGCCAGGGCCAGGAGCAGCGCGGAGTATCGCAGGGCACGACGCATACGTGAGTCCTCGGGACGGAGTCCGCCCACGCCTAGGGCACGCGCCGTGCCCAAGGGTAACTCGCTGATTGGTATGCAGTTACAGTTTACGCGCAGAGCGGCAGTGTCACCGAGAGAGGACAGCTTCCCGCGATCGATCGTCTTACGGGCGGGCAAAGGTGCGCTGGTCGTAGTCGAACTTGATGTCCGACTGATCGATCAACGCGATGTTGAAGCTGAAGGCGAAGTTGCCGTTCGCGCTCTTCGAGAAGACAAAACTCGCGCGCCAGCGGCGCAGATCGCGCTCGAAGCTGAGGTAGTGATCGGCGAACTGGCGCGTGCCGAAGTCGTACGCGCTGCGCCAACTGGCGGTCCAATGCGCCGTTGGGCTGAAGCCCATCGACAACGTGACCATCCGTTGTCCCGCTCGGTGCGCTCCTAAGGCCGCGTCCGCGCGGCTCCGGTTACTGGAGTAGTTCACGAGGAGCGAGAACGCGCGACCCCCACCCACGCCACCGACGTTCTGGCGGTACGCGTCGTTACGTGGACCCATGGGCGGAAGTCCGGTCCGCGCGGTGTCGGCGCTCGGGTGGGATGCTGGAGGGTGGCGGGTCGCGAAGCCGAGCAACCCCAACGCCCCACGCACCGTGGCCGGGGTGATCGTGAACCCGGTCGAGACGCTCGTCAGGAACGGATCAAACTTCGCGCTGTCCGTACCCACCCGGCCGCGCCACAAGTCGTGGGAGATGGATAGCTGAAACGGGAGCAGGTCGGACGAGATGGTGTTGTTCAGGGAGGGCGTCTGCCAACCGGTGCGCCCGGCGATCTTGGCCTGCTCGAAGTTGTACGCGATCGCGCTCGTGTTGATAGAGAGAAGCTTGATCTTCCGCGGCTCCGAGGTCGTGTCGCCCGGAGCCGGTTTCAGTTTCGCCTCGAAGTTCTGCGACAGGCCGAGGCTGATCGTCTGCTGCGGGTCGCTGTGCGCATTGAAGGTCGAGTCGGTGGGGTCGAGGGCGTGGGCGTAGACGCTGTCTACCTTCACCCCTGGTGCGTACTGATAACTGATGATCGGCGAGATGGAGTGACGAATCCGCTGCAGCGGTCCTACCCCGGGGAAGAACCCGAAGAACGCCGGAGACAGGCCGAGGTTGAACGCCAGGCGCTTCCCCTGCTGGACGAATTCTCCGCCGGAGAACTGGTTCTTGAGCATGAAGGGACCGCTCGTCGTGTTTATGATCGCGATGCCCGGTTGCAGCTTCCACGTTCCCGTGAACAACGTCGGCAGATTGATGCTCGTCTGCCAGTCGATTTCCGTGCTGAACGTCTGCGCATAGGTGACGCGCCGGACTCCCCCCGGCACCGTGGCATCGGGGATCAGGTACTCGCGCCGCCGGTTCGTGACCACGTCGTGGATCGTGACGTTGTTGCCCCAGTTCCACCGCCCGATACGCAGCGGGGTCTGAATGCTGATGTCGGTTGCGCGGTCATCGACGAAAAGCTTGAGCGAGTCGACGGGCCGGCCACTGCCCGCCGCTCCGGCGACGAGCAACGCGCCCGCTGCGGTGTGAAAGTTCTGCGTGTTCGTAAACGAGAAGCCGGGCGACCAGGTGATGGATGACCCGATGTTCACCGCCGAGGGCGTGAGGCGGATCTGGGGGAAGCTCTGGTTCACCGCGTCGCTCGAGATCTCCTGGCTGCGACTCCCGCCGACGCTCAGGCTGCCCCAGGAAAAACGCTTGTTGAAGCTCGCCTGCGACCCCAGCCGCGCCGTCGCCAGATACGGATCGAGGCTGTTGCGCTGAATGATCGCCCCGCTGGTCGCGTAGTCGATGCTCGCGTTGAACTGGGTGCGCGAATCAAAGCTCTGGTTGTGTGACCACGAGATGCGGGACGAGTGGGCGGTACGATCGAGCTCCGTGGTACGCGAGTACGAGAGCCGGCCCCGCACAAAGCGGTTGAGCCAGTTGTACTGCGTCTCCGCCGCGAACGAGACGCTGCGGCTCGCATACCAATCTGTCGAGACGCGCAAATCGAGGTAATCGTTGATCGCGAAGTAGTAGCCGAAATCCGTGATGTGGCGGTGGTACCCCCGCGACGTCCGCACCAAGTCGTTGAAACCGAATCGCGGGATGAGGATTCCGCTGTGGCGGCCCGAGCGAATGTCCTGGAAGATGAAGGGCAGCCACATGATCGGGACGTCGCGCACGTACAGCACCACGGGCCGCGCCACCATGGTGGTCTTGTTGAGCCACTTCACCTGGCCCGCGGCAAAATGGTAGTCGGGTACGGG
>Ga0070704_100001998_pt1 | contig 11294 bp, 10 predicted proteins | sample KBSK5252metaG_FD_65467 | JGI IMG/M metagenome (GOLD analysis project Ga0070704, IMG submission 65467) | Corn, switchgrass and miscanthus rhizosphere microbial communities from Kellogg Biological Station, Michigan, USA - KBS K5-25-2 metaG | ecosystem: Host-associated > Plants > Roots >... | reverse complement strand
TGCGACGACCGAGGCGTTTTCGCGGCCCGCCGGTACGTCAGGCGCAACATCCGGGACGAATGAGGCTACGGGGTGGGCCCCGTTGCTGAGTGAGCAACCGGCCGAGGTCCTTAGTGGCCTACTTCCGGCCTATCCAGAGCTGCTGCGCCAAGCGGGGGTCCAAGGGCGGGTCGTTCTGGAGGCGGTCGTCGACACGACCGGCCGCGTGCTGCCACAATCCGTCTCCGTGGTGTCAGCGACTAATCCCGGTTTTGTCGCTCCGGCGCGACAGGCGCTGCTGGCGACCCTATTTCGGCCCGCCATGACTGGAGGAAAGCCGGCTCGGTTACGGGTACGTATACCGTACGAGTTCACCATACGGAACGGCATAGGACGTGCTCGGTGAACGCATGAACAAGGTCATTCGGCTGTCATCGTTTTGTAATCTTGGGAGTACTAGCGGGTTCGTTGCGGCGGGTACTATTACATAGCTGGCAATCAGATAGCCACTAGCCCCGGAGGCGATGTCGGTGTTCAACCACTTGATCGAGTCGAATCGACAGTCCAACAAGAAGGGCGCATTCGGCCTCGGTTTTGTTTCGCTGGTCGGGCACAGTCTCGTCGTGCTCGGCGCGGTCGTCGCGACGCTCACGGCGGGTGAGAAGAAAGAAGAGAACACGCTGGACACCGCGATGGTCTTCCTGAATCAGGAAGAGCAGAAGAAGCCGGAAGAGGCCCCACCGGTCGTTGACGTGCCGCAACTCAAGGGCTTCCAGACCGTCGTCGCGCCGACGGACATCCCGACGAACATTCCGCCGATCAACCTGCAGGAAAAGTTCGATCCCAAAGACTACACAGGCACCGGCGTCGAAGGCGGCGTCGGAACCGGGATCGTGCCGTCGTCCGATCAGGTGTTCATGGAATCGGTCGTCGAAGAGCGGCCCGAGGTGCTCTCCGGTCCGCAGCTGCAGTATCCCGATCTGCTCCGCCAGGCCGGGGTCCAGGGACGCGTCCTCGTGCAGGCGATCATCGATACGTCGGGCCGCGCCGAGCCGCCGTCGGTGAAAATCATTCAGAGTCCGAATCCGGGGTTTGACCAGTCGGCGAAAAACTACGTGCTGCGGGCGTTGTTCCGTCCCGCGCGCGTCCACGGCCGCGCCGTCCGCGTGCTCGTGAATTTGCCGATCGACTTCAAGATCAAGCGGTAGCACACCAGTACCCACAGCGCCGCGCGCACTCGAGGAGACACGATGAGTTACGCTGAACTCTGGCAATCGATGGGACTGTTCGCCAAAGGCATTGTGGTCGTCATGTTCATCATGTCGGCCTGGTCATGGGCGGTCAGCATTTCCAAGCAGATCTACTTGAGGAAGTCGCAGAAGGAGACGCGGAAGTTCGCGCCGGAGTTCTCGCGCTACCTGCAGGAGGAGCAGCTCGACGGCGCGATCGCGCTGGCCGAGAAGAACAAGAAGAGTCACGTCGCGCGCGTATTGGGTGAGGCGCTGGCGGAAGTGAAGCCGTTGCTCCGCGACCGGGCGACCATCACCGCGGCCGACATCAACTCGGCGGAGCGGGCGGTCGAGCGGCAGATGCTCATCATCACGGCCGAGCTGAAGCGCGGTCTCGGCATTCTGGCGACGACCGGCGCGACCGCTCCGTTCGTCGGACTCCTGGGCACCACGATGGGTATCGTCACGGCCTTCCAGGGCATGTCCGCGTCGGGCGGCTCGGGCTCGCTGGCGGCGATCACCGGCGGCGTCGCCGAAGCGCTGATTACCACGGCGTTCGGTCTGCTCGTCGCGATTCCGGCGGTGTGGCTTTACAACTACTTCAGCACCAAGATCGATTTCCTCACGGTGGAAATGACCTACACGTCGAAGGAGCTGATCGACTATCTCATCAAGAGCGTCGGCAGCGAATTCGGCCGGTCGATCTTCACCAAGGAATTCCAGACCCAGAAGACGTCGCAGACCAGCGGCCCGATCAAGGGATAGCGGCCAATGGCGATCGGGGGAGCGAAGAAAACAGAAGGCGTGGTCGCGGCGAACATCAACGTCACGCCGATGATCGACGTGATGCTGGTGCTGCTGATCATCTTCATGATCGTGACGCCCGCGATCACGGCGGGTTTCCAGGCGACCATTCCGCGTGCCAAGAACCCCGAGTCGCGCGAGGAAGCCGACGGTGAGATCCGGCTGGGCATCGACCGCGATGGCAAGTTCTACCTCGATATCACCGGGGCGAGCGGCAAGTACACCGGCCCGCGCTACATCAGCGACGCCGACTTGCCGGGTCAGCTGATGAGTCTCTACGCAGCCCGAACGGTCGACAAAATCATGTACCTCAAGGCCGACGAGAGCGTTACCTACGAGCGCGTGCAGGCAGCGCTCGAGATCGCGCGCAAGGCGGGAGTGCGCGTCGTGGGCGCGATCGCCGACCAGGAACGTACCCCCAAGCCGGGAGCGCACTGACGCATGGCCATGGGAAGCGGAGGGAGCGGCAGCGGCCTGAGCGCGGACATCAACGTCACGCCCATGATCGACGTGCTGTTGGTGCTGCTCATCATCTTCATGATCACGCTGCCCCTGTCGCGGCGGGCGTTCGACGTGCAGGTCCCGCCCGAGCAGAAGAACCAGCCGAAGCAGAAGCAGCAGCAGAGCGATCAGATCGTGCTCGAGCTGAATCCTGACGGCTCGTACGCGATCAATAAGCAGCCGGTCGCCTTCGAGCAGTTGGACGCCAAGTTCCACGAGCTGTACGATCAGCGCCCGGCGAAGCTGCTCTTCATCAAGTCTGCGCCGAATCGCAAGTATGGCGACATCGTGCGCGCCATGGACATCGCGCGCGGCGCGGGCGTCCAAGTGATCGGCTTTACGCCGCCGGATCAGAAAGCCGGCGGGCAGTAGGCGATACGTCTTGAGACTGTGAACTCCGGGGCACGAAACCGTGCCCCGGTTTTCGTTATAGGGTATTTATTAGCCATGCCAGAACCGACGCCGCGGACCCCCCCCCGTCCAGCCTTTAACGCCTATGCGCTGCCGCTGCCGCGGCGGCGCGAGGGGCCGGCGGCCGCGCTCTCCTTTCTCGCGCACGTGACCATCGCGATCCTCGTCCTCTGGCGTGGGGCCGCATTAGTCGCGGGGGGTGGTGGAGGCGGCCCGGGTCCTCGAGGCGGTGGCGGCGGCGGTGGGCGGCCCGCGGTAAGCTGGTTCGCTCTCCCCGCGCCATCCGTCGCACAGGCACGGGAAGTTCAGGAGGTGCCTCCTCCCGCCGTGACGGTGCCGACAATCGCCGTGCCTACTCCTGAACCCGTGAAAATCGAGCCGTTGACTGCGCTCGTGTTGGCGACGCCCGCGGCCGTCGGCACGGGTGCCGGGACGTCAGGCGGTCCCGGAGAAGGACCCGGGGCCGGCGGAGGGAAGGGGACGGGAACGGGCACCGGCGTCGGGTCGGATTCCGGCGCTGGCTCGGGCGGCGACGCGAGTTACATTTTCCCCGCCTCGCCACGGTGGACGATCTTTCCGCCCCCCGGCGCGCCGCGCGAAGCGCGCGGCCGGCGGCATGAGGTGCGGTTCTGGGTCACCGCCGAAGGAAAAGTCACACGGGTCGAGGTGACACCCCCGATAAAGGACGCGGGATACCGCCGCGACTTTACCGAACGGATGATGGGTTATCTCTTCAATCCGGCAACGACCCGTGACGGGCGCCATGTCGACTACGTCGCCAGTGTGACCGTCATCCCGTAGTCATCGCCGTCTCAACAGAAAGCAGGGGAAGCGTGCGGCAGCTGTTCAAGCGCAAGCCGATCGCGGACCTCCTGGTCAGCGAGCTCGAGACGCCGCACTCGCTGAAGCGCGTGCTCGGCGCCGGCGATCTGATCATGCTCGCGATCGGCGCCGTCATCGGCGCCGGGATCTTTGGCGCCATCGGGACGGCGGCGGCCGGACAGTACGACGCGGCGGGGAACATGGTTCGTGCCGGCGCCGGACCTGCCCTCGTCTTCTCGTTTCTGCTCCTGGGCGTGTGCTGCGCGCTGGCGGGGCTCTGTTACGCCGAGCTCGCGGCGATGATCCCGCAGGCGGGCAGCGCCTATGCGTACTCCTACGCGACGTTGGGCGAGGTCGTCGCCTGGATCATCGGGTGGGACCTGATTCTCGAGTACGCCGTCGGCAACGTCGCGGTCGCGATCTCGTGGGGTGATTACTTCAAGTCGCTGCTCAACGGGTTCGGCGTGCATATGCCTGATTGGATCACGACCGGTTATCGCACCGCGCTGCTCAGCCCCGATCCGAAGATCCACGGCCTTCTCGAGAGCGCTCCGCATGTCGCGGGCGTCCCGATTCTGGTGAATCTCCCCGCGTTTTTGATTGTCGGTCTGATCACGTGGCTGCTGTTGTTGGGCGTGCGCGAGAGCGCCCGCACGAACAACGTACTCGTCGTCATCAAACTGCTGGTGTTGGGCCTATTCATCGTCGCCGGACTGACTCACATCGACAGCACGAACTACACGCCGTTCGCGCCAAACGGCTGGCGCGGCATCCATCAGGGGGCCGCGATCGTGTTCTTTGCGTACATCGGGTTTGACGCGATCTCCACCGCCGCCGAAGAGACGAAGAATCCGCAGCGCAACCTGCCGATCGGCATTCTGGGCGGACTCGCGATCTGCACATTGATCTACGTCGTCGTGGGCGCGGTCCTGACCGGTATGGTGAAGTACACCGACCTCGGCGTCGCCGACCCGCTCGCCAAGGCGCTCGAGGTGGCCGGCTTCCGTACCGTCGGATGGATCGTCGCGCTCGGCGCGATCGTGTCGATGTCCGCCGTGTTGCTGGTGTTCCAGTACGGCCAGCCGCGCATTTTCTTCGCGATGGCGCGCGACGGCCTGCTGCCGCCGTGGGCTGCGCGAATCTCCCGCAATCGCCGAGTGCCGTACATCACCACCATCATCACCGGCGTGTTCGTGGCACTCTGGGCGCTCATCGGCGACGCCAACGAGACCTATAACCTCACGAACATCGGCACCCTGTTCGCGTTCGCGCTCGTGTCAATCGGCGTGCTCGTGCTGCGCCGGACCGACCCCGACCGGCCGCGGCCGTTCCGGGTCCGCGCCGTTTACGTGGTAGCTCCGGTCTCGGCGGCGCTGTGTCTGTATGTCATGCTGGGACTACCGCTCGAGACGTGGATCCGGTTCGCGGTGTGGCTGGCCCTGGGACTGTTGTTGTACGCGGCCTATGGATTCCGCCACAGCAGAATTCGGAGCGGCGCTCCGCCGGCGTCAGGCCGTTCCCAGTAACTGCGCGGCGAGGCGCAGCGCACCGACGGGAGCATCGACCGAGGCACTCGCCTCACTGAGCCGGGCGCGCGGGACGTCGGAGCTGAGTCGCTTGCGCAATGCGGCGAGCAGCGGCGAGCCGATGCGCAGCAGTCCGCCGGTCGTGGCGACCCGGATCGGGTCCTTCCCCGGGAAGTGGCGCACCAGAATGCTGACCAGCTGCGCCAATTCCTCAGCGGCGGCGTCAACGGCGCGCTGAGCCACCGCTTCTCCTTCTTTTGCCGAGTTGAGCACGTGCGGCGCGAGCGCCGCGACCTGGGCAGGCGTTGCCGTCGCGGTCCAGCGAATCAGGTCGTCGAATGTCTCGAGTCCCAGAGCCACCAGGAGTCGTTCGAGCAGAGTCGACGATTCCTCGAGACCATCCTGCGCGCGTGCCGCGGCCGACAGGGCCCGGCGCCCCAACCAGTATCCGCCGCCTTCATCTCCGAGCTGCCACCCATGTCCGCCGGCACGCTGCAGTTTGCCGTCTGGAGTACGGGCGTAGGCGATGGACCCGGTACCGGCGTTTACGAGGACACCGGGCCCGTCTCCGAAGGCGGCGGCGAGGCCGATTTCAATGTCGCCGCGCACGTCGATGCGCGTAGCGATTCCCGCTGACAGCAGCGCCGCTGCCAACGCTTCCCGCTCTGGTTGGCGGCCTGCACCCGCCGCACCGACGAGGGCGACACTGGCAGGCAGCGTCACCTTGGCCTGGGTGGCTGCGCGACGCGCGACGTCGAGGATCACGGCCGCGGATCGCTCCGCGCCTCCGGGTCGCATCGCCGAGCCGGGGCCTTCGGCGCGGCTGAGAACTCGCCCTCCCGAATCGCCCACCGCGACGACGGTATGAGAGCCTCCGCAATCGACGCCTAAAAGGATGTCGGACGGTGGGACGGTCGGACGGTCGGACGGCAATGTCATTCCGCCGACGCCTTCTGTCCGACAGTCCGACCGTCAGACCGTCCGACGAATGACGAGAGCATCCCCACCAATACAGTGATTAGCGTTCCCAGCGGCACATACCAGGGCCAGGCAAGTCCAGGCAACCAGTGCAGCGGGAAGTGTGGAATCACAGCACCCAGTACCACCGGCGACATCACCAGAATGCTTACGACGAGCGCGATGATGACGTCGGTCTGGCGCGCGCGCGGCCACGCGCCGCCGAGGAGGTAGGTGCCCAGTAAGGCGCCGTACGTGAGCGACGCGATGCTGAGCGCCAGCTGCACGACGGGAGTGTTCTGGTCCTGGAACGCGATCGCACCAGCCACCAGCACGACGGTCCAGACGAGCGTGAGCCAACGGCCGACGCGCAGGAGTCGCTCGGGTTCGTGACGTCCGGTCAGCGGGGCGTAGAAATCGTGGGTCGAGGCGGATGCGAGCGAATTGACGGCCGACGCGTGGCTGCTCATCGCCGCGGCGAGAATGCCCCCGACCGCCAGGCCCGCGATGCCGGGAGGCAGATGAGTGACGATGAACGTGGGGTAAATCGCATCGCCGCGCATGCCGGGGTGGTCCGCGCCCGCCAGCCACAGGCTCGTGCCGACGAGGAGGAACAGCGCGAACTGGGCGATGATGAACACGCCCGAGCCGACCAGCGCGCGCTGAGCATCCTTGAGATTACGCGCGGCGAGCAAGCGTTGAACGATGAGATGGTCGGTGCCATGTGACGCCGCCGAGAGGAGCCCGCCGCCGATAACGCCACCCCAGAACGTGTAGGTGTGCCGGAAAGAGAAAGAGAAGTCAAAGGCGCGCAACTTGCCGGCATCCCACGCGCGTCCAAAGGCGTCGATCCCACCGGCGAGGTGCGTCGCGACGATCACCGTCGCGATGCCACCGAGCAGGTAGACCCCGAGCTGGATGACGTCGACCCAGACGACCGCGCGCAATCCACCGACCCAGGTGTAGACGAGCGTGACGAATCCAATCGCGATGATCCCGGCGGGAAGGCTCCAGTGCGTGATGATCGCGAGCGGGATGGCGGTGGCGAAGATGCGGACGCAATCTGCGAGCGCGCGGGTGAGCAGGAATACCCCGGACGCCGTGCGCCGCGCGAGCGGGCCGAAGCGGTGCTCCAGCCGCTGGTACGCCGTGTCCTGTGTTCCCTGGAAGTATCCAGGCAAGAGCAGCGCCGCGACCCCGATTCGCCCCACCAGGTAGCCGAACGCAATCTGCAGGAACGTGAGATCGCCGCGCGCGGCGAGACCCGGCACCGAGATCACCGTGAGGGCCGACGTCTCCGTCGCCACGACGGAGAACATCAATGCCCACCACGGCAGCCCGCGATGACCGAGAAAGTAGTCGGATGCGTCGCGCTGGCGTCCGGCGAGCAGCAGGCCAAAGACGATGACCGCCGCGAAGTAGGCGACGATGACGGCGATGTCGAGTGGACGCATCAGACAAGAAAGGGCCCGCGACGCGCGCGGGCCCTCACCACCGAATCAGGATTAATCAAACGCTCAGACCGTGAACGACGATCCGCAGCCGCAGCCACCGGACGCGTTCGGGTTTTCGAACGCGAAGCCGGACTCCTGGAAGTTGCTCTTGTAGTCGATCACCGTGCCGTTGAGATACTGCGCGCTGAACTCGTCGACGAAGAGGCGCACCCCGGCGCTCTCCACGACGACGTCCTCAGCCGCCGGCTGCTCTTCGATGTTCAGGCTGTATCGGAACCCCGAGCAACCGCCCGGCAGTACGGCGACCCGCAACCCGGCCGATTCCTGTGACACCTTCTCTTCCGCCAGGAACTTCTTGACTTCTTCACCCGCGCGCTCCGTGAGCGTCAGGGTGACGGTCGGTCTCTGTGTCGTGCTCATCACTATCCTCCAGTCTGGCAGCAACTTAGAAGGTCACCTCCAACCTGTCAACCACTTGGCGACGCTTGCCTAAGTTCCCTTCGCCCCACCAATTGGTGGCCCATGCGACTCACCATCATCGACTGGCTCGTCATCGCGGCGTACTTCGCGCTCAACGTCGGCATCGGTTTCTACTACAAGGCGCGCGCGAGCAGCAGTGTCAGTGAGTTTTTCCTTTCGGGCCGCAACGTACCCTGGTGGCTCGCCGGCACGTCGATGGTCGCCACCACGTTCGCCGCGGACACCCCGCTCGTCGTCACGGGCTTCGTCGCGAAGAACGGGATCGCCGGCAACTGGATCTGGTGGAGCTTCCTGATGAGCGGGATGCTCACGGTCTTCTTTTACGCGCGGCTGTGGCGGCGCGCCGGTGTGATGACCGACATCGAGTTCGCCGAGATTCGGTACTCCGGCAAGCCGGCCGCGTTCCTGCGTGGCTTTCGCTCACTGTACCTGGGTGTGTTCATCAACTGCATCATCCTGGGCTGGGTCAACCTCGCGATGGTGAAGATCCTGGGCCTGATATTCGGGGTCGATAAGGACCATGCGCTCCTCATCGTTCTCGGCTTGATCGCGCTGACGTCGTTCATCTCGACCCTGTCGGGACTCTGGGGCGTGCTGGTCACCGACATGGTGCAGTTCGTAATCAAGATGGGCATGGTGATCGTGCTCGCCGTATTTGCCGTGAACGCGGTCGGCGGTATCGGCATGATGAAGGAGAAATTGATCTCGAGCGGCCGCGGCGAAGCGCTGAATCTGGTACCGGATTTGAATTCGGTGTGGATGCCGATGATCACGTTCCTCGTGTACATCTCGGTGAACTGGTGGGCTACGTGGTATCCGGGGGCAGAACCCGGCGGCGGAGGGTACGTCGCGCAGCGCATGTTCAGCGCGAAGGACGAGCGCCACTCGATGCTCGCGACGCTGTGGTTCAACATCGCGCATTACGCCATTCGGCCGTGGCCGTGGATCCTCGTCGCGCTGGCGTCCATCATTCTCTACCCGAACCTCGCGGACAAGGAGACCGGGTACATCGTCGTCTTGATCGATCACTTGCCCGCCTCATTGCGCGGGCTGATGATCGCCGCGTTCGCCGCCGCGTACATGTCCACGATCGCGACGCAGCTCAACTGGGGCGCGAGCTACCTGATCAACGATTTCTGGCGGCGGTTCGTGAAGAAGGACGGGACAGACCAGTACTACGTGCGGGCATCCCAGGTGGCCACGGTCTTGCTCACCCTCGTTTCCGCCGAGATCACACGCCACATGGACTCGATCGGTGGCGCGTGGAAGATCCTGATCGTCACCGGCGCCGGAACGGGTGGCGTGCTGCTGCTGCGCTGGTACTGGTGGCGCATCAATGCCTGGAGTGAGATTGCCGCGATGATCTGTGCCGCGGTGGTCTCGATCGCGCTGCAGGTCGTGTTCGGGTACGACACCGACCAGCCGAAGCAATTCGCCCTCGTGATGCTCACCACGGTGGCGATCACGACGTTCGTCTGGCTGGCGGTCACCTATCTCACCAAACCGGAACCGAACGACACGCTGGTCAGCTTCTACCGGCGAACGCGGCCCTCACGCAGTGGGTGGGCGCCGATCGCCGCGCTGGCACCCGACGTCAAAGTCTCGGGCGGTGGCTTGAATAATCTGATCGACTGGGTCGCCGGCTGTGCGATGGTGTACGGCGCGTTGTTCGGCGTGGGGAAACTGCTGTTTGGGCACACCTCGACCGGACTGATCCTGCTCGCGATCAGCGCGATCAGCGGCTTCGTGATTTACCGCGACCTCTCGCGGCGCGGCTGGGCTACGGTGGTGGAGTAAGCGCGTCGTTCACGAGGTCGGCGACGCGGCGGCGCACCTGAAAGATCCGCGTATTGGTGCGGGTGGGATTCACGCGGTTGGTCAGCAGGATGATGAAGAGGTCGCGGTCGGGATCGAGCCAGATGGACGTGCCGGTGAAACCGGTATGTCCGAAGGCGTTCGGTCCCATTTTCGTTCCGGCGCTGGAGTTCTCGGACGGCGTGTCCCAGCCCAGGGCCCTGGATGATCCCGCTGGAATACTCTGACGCCGGGTGAACTCTTGAACGATCGGCGGCGAAGGGCGGCGAGGGGCGGCGGAGGGCGGCGTACGCGCTGCGCGCACATCGAGTAACCATAGCGCGAACCTCGCCAGGTCTGGTGCCGTACTGAATAACCCCGCATGGCCTGACACCCCACCCAACCGTCCCGCATTCTCGTCGTGCACCTCGCCGTGCAGCAATCGATGCCGGAAGACCGTGTCGTTCTCGGTCGGCGCGATGCGGCTGCGCCAGCTCTCCGGGGGCAGGAATCGGGTCGATGTCATCCCCAGCGGCCCGAACAGCTCGGCATCGAGGAATTCATTGAGCCGCCGGCCGGTGATCGCCTCGACGGCCTGGGTCAGCGCGATCGCGCCGAGGTCGGAATAGACAAAGGTGTCGCCGGGCTGACGGAGGAGTGCCGTCGTGTCGACGAGGGCCAGCGCCTGCTCGCGATTTGCGGCTTCCGCGTACAGGGGTCGCCATGCGGGCATCCCCGAAGAATGCGTGAGCAGGTGCCGGATCAGGACGCGTTCCTTGTTCGCTCCCTGGAACGCCGGGACGTAGCGTTGCACTGGCGCGTCGAGATCGAGCTTCCCCGAATCGACGAGCATCATCGCCGCCGTCGTGAGCCCGATGACCTTCGTCAGCGACGCCAAGTCGTAGATCGTCTCGGTCGTCACCGGTCGTTTGTCGTCTGCGCTGTAGTGACCCACTGCCGCCAGCAGGACCACGCTGTCCCGGTAGCCGACGGCAACGACCGCGCTGGGAAATGCACTGTCTACCTGCGAGCGCAGGTAACTCACCACCGGATCGAAGCGCCCGTACGATTGCGGCTGAGCCGCGATCGGCGGAACTCTCCGGGAACGTCCGCAGCACACGGTCGCCAACGCAAGCAGCGTCAGTGCCGCTACCGCCCTTTGCCGCCCTCTGCCGCCCTGTGTGCTCACGGAATAATGACGCGCGCCGGGGGACGGGGCGGGGGCACTGTCGAATCCGGTCGAGCGAGGCCCGCGCCGATCGCGTACGCGGGTGGAATCCGAATCGGGAGCTTGCCGCGGATCGGTGACCAGCCGAGCAGCGCGCGTGCGGCGGCCT
>Ga0070704_100001997_pt1 | contig 11299 bp, 8 predicted proteins | sample KBSK5252metaG_FD_65467 | JGI IMG/M metagenome (GOLD analysis project Ga0070704, IMG submission 65467) | Corn, switchgrass and miscanthus rhizosphere microbial communities from Kellogg Biological Station, Michigan, USA - KBS K5-25-2 metaG | ecosystem: Host-associated > Plants > Roots >... | reverse complement strand
GGGCCGATTGCGTTCGTCTCGATTCCGCACCTGCACTGGCGGCACACGCGCTCCGCGCAGGCGGCCGCGCTTGCCATCAACTGGGCGGGCGCGTGGATGTCGGGGTCGCGGACCGCGTTCGTCTGCGGCGCGCTCGGCACGGTGCTGCTCGTGTACGAGCTGCTGCGCGCGAGCACGCGCAGCGAGACAGACACGCGCGAGGCATCGTCGCTGCTCGCCGGCATCGCCGCAATCGTGCTCCTGCTGATTACGGTCGCGGGCGCAGTCGGCCCCTTCAGGCGCGTCGTGTCCGCGGCGAGGGCGGATGCGGCGGTTACCGATCTCTGGTCGCGCGGCGGCTACGGTACGGTGGCGGCAAAGATGATTGGCGACTATCCGCTGACCGGCGTCGGCATCGGCAGCTTCAACTGGATGGCGGCGGACTACTGGCGGCAGATGGCGAACGAGCGCCTGCCGTTCGACAACGCGCAGAACTGGTGGCGGCACCAGGTCGTCGAGCTCGGCATCGTCGGATCGCTGCCGGTCGTGCTGTGGTCGTTCCTCGTCGCATGGCTGGTGCTGACGCGGCGCACGCCGCCGGACAATCGGCTCGAGACCGCCACGCTGCGCGGCCTGTTGATCGGCCTCGGCATCGCCTCGCTGCTCGGCGTGCCGACGCAGAACCCAATCGTGCTGTTGATCTTCTTCTATCTCACGGCTCGGTTCGAGAACCTGACGAACCCGCGAACCCCGAACCCCGAACCCCGAACCACGGAGCCCGGATCCCGGATCCCGGCCAGCGCGTGGCTCGCCGGCGCCGTCATCGCGCTCGTGTATGCCGGCGGCCATCTCGCGCTCGCACGCGGGCCGCTCAAGCCGCTCGAGCGCGCCGAGCAGACCAACCGCGATTACATCATCGGCACCTATCCGGGCGAGCGGCTGCCGCAGGGATCGTTCCGCTGGACGAAGAAGCACGCCACTTTCGCGCTTGCCGTGCCCTCGCGGTATCTCGTCATCCGCTTCAACGTCCTGCATCCGGACATCGGCACGCATCCGGTGAAGGTGCGCATCACGACGGACTGTCAGACGCTCGTGGACGAGTTCCTCACTGATGACAGCGTCGATGCGCGCGCCTTCGAAATTCCTCCCGGCCAGCGTCGCGTCGTCTTCGACACCGACGTGTCCCGGACGTGGCGGCCGTCGGATTTTGGAAAGAGCGACACCCGCGAGCTCGGCCTCGCCGTGGAGGCCGATTTCGTCGGGACGCCGACAGTGGTGTCGTCGCAGGAGCGCTGGATCCCGCTGAAAAGCTGCGCCCCGTCGTGATGCGGACCGCGCGGTATAATGGATCCTTTGGGCCCATCACAAGCGAGGACACCGTGAAGGAAGGCATCCATCCCAAGTACCAAGAGGTCGAGGTCCGCTGCGCGTGCGGCAACACGTTCAAGACCCGTTCGACCAAGCCCGAGCTGCACCTGGAAATCTGCTCGGCCTGCCACCCGTTCTTCACGGGCCGCCAGAAGCTGATCGACACCGAGGGACGCGTCGAGCGGTTCACGAAGAAGTTCGGGGCGCAGACGGCCGCGCAGCGCAAGACGGCGGAGACCGCCGCCAAGGCAGCGAAGAAGGCCACGACGGGCGGCACCAAGGCGAAGAAGACGACCAAGGCGAAGGCGGACGCCACCGCCTAGAGGCGGTGCTGTCGGAACGGACGCTCCGCCTCCTTGCCTGCCCGCGGGATCAGCGTCCGCTGATCCCGTCAGCGTCCGCGCTGACCTGCAGCGACGGTCACCGGTACTCGATCGTCGAAGGCATCCCGATCCTGCTGCGCGAGGACGTCGAGCAGACGCACTGGGCGGCGGTTCTGTCGCTCGAATCCGCGCGCCTGGGGGCGGCGCTCGACGACTGGGCTGCGCCCGCGCCGCGCGAGGGCGTCCACCCGTTCGTCCAGGAAAGCATCGGCGCCACCGGCGGCAACCTGTATCGCTCGCTCATCGGGCGGCTGCCGAAGTACCCGGTCCCCGACATCCCGCTCGAGGAAGGCCGCGGGCGCACGCTCGTCGATGTCGGTTGCAACTGGGGCCGATGGACGATCGCGGCGGCGCGGCGGGGCTACCGCCCCATCGGCATCGATCCCTCGCTGCAGGCCCTGCTGGCCGCGCGCGCGGTGTGCGCGCAGCTTGGCGTCGAGGCCGACTTCGTGATCGGCGACGCGCGCCACCTCCCGCTGCGTACCGCGTCGATCGATACGGCGTTCTCGTACAGCGTCATCCAGCACTTCTCGAAGACGGACGCGGCGCAGGCGGCTGCCGACATCGGACGCGTGCTGGTTCCCGGCGGCACGTCGCTGGTCCAGATGCCGAACGCCTACGGCATCCGCTGCCTCGTCCAGCAGGCGCGGCGCCGCTTCCGCGAGCCGCAGAAGTTCGAGGTCCGCTACTGGTCGCCGTCGGAGCTGAGCCGCACGTTCGAGCGCGCGATTGGCCCCTCGCGGCTCTCGGTCGACGGTTTCTTCTCGCTGAACGCGCAGCCCGCGGAAGCCGACATCCTGCCCGTCCACCTGCGCGCGCTGGTGCATGCGTCCGCGGCGCTCGCGCGCGCCGCGGACCACATCCCGCCGCTCGTCAACGCAGCGGACAGCCTCTGGGTGAGGTCCTCGAAGCCCTGAACGTGACGGGGTCACTCCCGCGCAGCGCGCCCAGGGCATCGCGCCGCTCTCTACGCGAAGGTGTCGCCCATCAGATTACGGAACCATCCACGCATGGTGTCGAAGTTCTCGCGCGTCGCGTTCCCCGCCTCGGTCGCCGCTCCGCCGACCGACGTCATGGTCCGTGAGACGGCGTCGTACTTGAAGACGACCGATAGCCACGACGCTCTGTCGGCGCTGACCGGACTGAACACGGTGGAGTTGGTGACCGGGTCCGGATCGGGCAGGTCGCCGCGCAGCATCCGGGTGATGGCATCGGCACACACTTTCGCCTGCGCGTTGCCGACGTGGCCGCCCTTGGGCTGCGTGGTGGACGCGGAATCGCCGAGGACGTGAATATTTGCCGCCACCGTGGACTGGTAGGTCACGACGTCGACGCCCGCGTATCTGCCGCCGTTGGCGTTGTTCAGCCCGGTGTCCTGGATGATCCGGCCGGCCCGCTGCGGCGGGATCGCATTGATCACGTTGGCGGTGATCGACCCGATGCTCGTGTTCAGCGTTCTCGTGCTCGCGTCGATGCTGTTCAGCGTCACGCCCTTGTGGTACTCGATGATGTTCGGGTAGTCCACCGTGAACGCGCGCGTGAAGGTTGTCTTTTCAGCCAGGATGTCCGCGTTGGCGTCGAGGATGATCACCTTCGATCCCGGCTTGTTCACCCTGAGGAAATCCGCGACGACGCAGGCGCGATCGTACGGCCCGGCGGTTGCCCGGAACGGTGGCAGCGGAATCGTCAGGACGAACACGCCTCCGGCCGGCATCGCCTGGATCTGATCCCTGAGCGCGATCGTCTGCGGGCCGGCCTTCCACGCATGCGGCACCGCGGCCTGTGCCTCCGCCGATTCGAGCCCGGGGATGGTGGCGAAGTCGACGCCCGGCGCGACAATCACCTTGTCGTAGGGAAACTCACGGCCGTCGAGCGTGCGGACCTTCTGGCTGATCGGGTCGACCGACGACACCTCGCCCCGCACCACGTTGACACCGTAGCTCTGGGCCAGCCGGGTGAGCGTAAACGTCTGGTTGCTCAGCGAGCGGCTGCCGTTGAGGACCAAGTTGCTCAGGATGCACGTGTAGTACTGCGGATCGCGCTCGATCAGCGTGACCTGCACGCCGGCGCCGCCCCACAGCCGCAGGTACTTCGCGGCGGTCGCCCCGGCCATGCCGCCGCCGACGACGACCACACGGCCGTTCGCGCCCGTGTTCCCGGGCACGACCGGCGCCCCGCCGTCGTCGCCCCAACCGATTTTCGGCAGCGCGAACCCGAGCGCGCCCGCCCCGATGTATTGAGTGAACCTCCGACGATTCATCATAGAGTCCTCGCAGTCAGTCGCAGCTGATCGACCACACCGGCTCGCCACGGCGAGCCGCGAAGTCAGTCGGGCTGCTTCGAGAAGAAGTCCGCGATCAGGAGCAGCTGCGCGTCGGTGTAGCCGCGAGCCTGAACGTGCATGACGTTGGCGTTGGCCGGCAGCGATCTGAATTCGAGGAGGTCCTCGAAAATCTTGTCTGCGTCTTCGCCGGCAAGCTTCGGCATGCTGCCGAGGGAGCGCCCGTTCGTCCCGTGGCACTGGAAACAGTTCGAGGCGAGCAATCGACCCGGGTGGGGAGGTTGCGGTGGACTCTGACCGAAGGTCACGGGCGCGAGCCCGATCAGGACTGCGAGCACGAGGATATACACGCCACGCATCGGCGCCTCCTTTTGCAGCTTCGGAGTTTTCGGGGGGGTTCACGATCCGGCGACGCGCTGGGATCGCGTCACCGACGGGTTACCGGGCGCGACTTCTGGCAATCACTATGCCCGTGAAGGGCAATCTGTGGATGTCGTTCCCACGGTACAGGTTGTTGCTTGACCGGCGCGTTTCGCGAGCCGCGAATTGTGTATGCTTTCGCGCCGCACGAGCTGCACGTACGACTAAAAGGGCGTCGTGATTCCTTCGCACGATGCTGTGGCGTTCGCGGGCGTGTACCGCTCAAGCATCTGGACGACGTCGGCGGCTCCCGTGCTGAGAGCGAAGCAGTGAAGACGACGCCAACTTGACGGCTCCACCCTCGCGCCGCGCAGCATCAGCAGTTCGACCATTTCGGCCCGGCGCGCGCCGACGGCCGCCTCCAGCGGTGTGAGGGCTCCTGCGGCGATCACGCCGGGCCGCAGCGGATACACGGCGTTTGGATCCGTGCCCGACACGGTCAGCCGGGTGACCTCTCCCTGATCGCGCAGCGCGGCCGCCTCGGACAGCGTCAGCGTGCCGCCGCGCCAGAACGGAGGAGATCCGCCGGCAGCCGCGGTGACGACGATCACCGCGCTGATCCCAACGGCTATCAGCGGCGGGATCGCACACGCAATCACCAGCAGAGGGCGAGTCAAAAATAATCTCCTTCGAAGACGCGATCCGCCCATCGCGCCATGAACCACGGGTTGACGATCGGCTTCGCCAGTGACTGGTCGCGCAAGTCGATCACGAGATTCCGCGTGGCGGGATCGGCCGGCCACGTGCCGCGCTGCTCCATCGCTTCGGGAATCACGGCCCAGTCGTTGTGCACGGCGAACGCCTGCGCGCGCAGCACGTGGTTGACGCCTATCGTGCGAACCGACCAGCCCGTAGCCGCGACAATCAAGACGAGGGCAAACACGACCGCCGCCGGCGGGCGATACGCGCGCATAAGGAGGCTTCGGACGGCCCAGAACGCCGCAATCGCGTAGAAAACTCCGGCGACGCTCATGATCTCGTCCTTCGCGTACGCGAACGAGGCCGCCGCACTCGCCAGCAGCACGGCCAGGAAGACGAGCAGTTCCCGATTCCTGGTCCTGATGAGTGCGACGAGGATGAACGACGTCGTGAGCGTCGAGGTGACCACGTTGATCCACATGCGCGGCGGGATGTCGTCCATCGACCACGCGCGGAAGAAGACGAACACGCCGCCGCGCGGCTCTGAAAACAGCACCGACGCGATGGAGGCGAGCACGTTGTAAACGGTGAATCGCGAGAGGCCGGCGCCGAACCGCTCGCGAATCTGCGGACCCTCGAGCCGTTCGAAGAAGTAGCCGGAGGCGTTGGCCATCGCCTGGATGTTCGGCGCAAGCCAGGCGAACCGGATAGCGCCGTAGACGGCCAGCAGCGCGGTCATCACGATCAGCCCGCGGTCCGAGATCCCGCGGCGCCCCTCGAGCCGCGACGCCACCGCGGCCACCCAGACGAGGATGCCGGACTCGAGCGTCAGGCATGCCGCGACGAACACGACGTTGGCGGCGACGTCAATCGCCGGGCGGGACCGCGCCCGCGCGAGCCTCACCGCGATCAGCACGAGCACGGCCACCTGCAGGAAGTGATTGATGGGAAAGGCTTCCCTGACGAAGCCGAGAAACGTGTGGAGGCCCGTGAACACCGTCAGCGCAAACAACGCGGCGGCGGCGTCGGTCCACGTCTGAATCGAGAGTTCGCCGAGAAACAGCGCGAACGCCGCCACGAGCAGCACGACGTGAAACGCCTTGTACGCGGCGAAGTAGTGGCCGCTCGAGACGTCGAAGAGGAGCTTCGTCTCCGCGATCCGCAGGGGCCGGAAATACGTCGTCTCGCCGATCGTGGACGTGAACGACGCCCACACGCCGGGCGAACGCTGTGCCGCGATGATCTCTTCGATGGAATCGTGCACCTGCAGCGGCATGCGCAGGAGGCCGTAGGAGATGGAGGCGGCCAGCACCGCCGCGCACGCGTAGACGGTCAGGCGAGCGGCAGGCACGGCAGGACGGGCGCGCCGAGCTTCCGATCCAGCCGCGCGAGCCGGTACTTGACGGCGTCCTGGCGTGCAGCGGTCGCCTGCAGCGGCAGCGCCTGCAGCGCAAAGCCGCGCGCCGTCTCCAGATCGCGAACGCGATGCTCGTGATGGACGGCAAGCGCCTCGGTGGCCTCGCGCACGTAGCCGGGCGGGCAGTTCCTCCTGGCGAGCAGCTCGCGCCACGCGGCCGCCGCCTCCTCGTACCGGCGGAGGCGCCGCAGCAGAACGGCAGATGCGCGCTCACCTTCGACGGTCCGCGAGCGCCGGAACGACGCCAACGCCTCCTCGAGCAGTCCCGCGCGTTCGTAGAGGCATCCCATCCCGAACGCCTCGCGTGGCGTCGTCGCGGCTGACGGTCCTTCGTCGAGCAACTGCGAGGCGCGGGCGGTGAGCATCGCGAGCGAGACGATGTCGAGGCGGTTGTGCTCGAGCACGGCCTGAAGCGGGCGGGCGTCGCCGCTGCGCACGTAGCGGAAGTACCGGGACGGGATCTCGAACCCCGGCACGTCGCCTTCGCGTTCGTGCCCGCACAACGCCTGTTCGAGGAACGTGAGCCGGCATTCCACGTCGTCCTGGCGCCACATCCGGCGCGCCGGGTGCAGCAGGTCCACGTGCGCGACCTCAGCAAACGGGGTGTCCATCCGCTGCAGTGCGAAGCGCGTCTCCATCAACGGCAGATCGAACGTCTTGCCGTTGTAGGTCACCACGCACGAGAAATCGTCCGCCAGTTGCGTGACCGACTCGAGCAGCGCGCGTTCGGCGGCGAAGTCCGCAAGGAAGAACTGGCGCGTGCGGAAGCTGCCCGCGGGGCCCGTCGAGGCCAGCGGCGCAGGCGGCTCGAACCATCCGCAGCCGACCAGGAAGGCGTACGTGCCCGCGCCGCCGGCAAGGCCGGTGGTTTCGAGATCGAGGAAGAGGATCCGGTCGATCGTCAGTGGAGGGCGGGTCCCGGACCCGCCAGTTGAAAGCAGCTCGAAACGCGGCCAGGGTGGAACGCAATCCGCCACGCACAGCCGTCCGTGACGGTAGCCCGGCGCGAACCTCCGATCGACGACGAGAAATTTACGCCCGCGCGATTCGCGCCATTCGCCGTCGAGAATGTCCGCGGCGTCCGGCGGACCTGAAGGTCCGCCGCTACGTTCGATCTCGTATTGCAGATCCTCGTCCTGACGTAGAGGCGGACCTTTAGGTCCGCCTTGCGGCCCTAACATCCCGCGAAGACGATCGGCGAGCGAGCTCACGCCGACACCGGGAACGCCGGCGCGCCGCCGGCGATCAAGTCGAGGATGCGCAGCGCCACCATCTTTGCGAGCGGGCCGGTGTTGCCGACCGGGCCCACGCACGTCGGGCATCCGTGCTGGCATTCGCAGCCGGCAATCAGCTGGCGCGTCCGCGCCAGCAGCGTGTCGTGCATGCCGAAGAGCGGCTCGCTGAAGCCGATGCCGCCGGGATAGTTGTCGTAGATGAAGATCCGCGGCTCGTCGGACAGCGTCGCGGGCTGCCCGGTCCTCGTCAGATCCGTGTCGTCGCCCTGATCGCCGCTGCCGATCGAGATGCCGATGTCCTGCCGGTCGCACATCAGCAGCAGCTGCGCGACCTGCCGCATCGCGAACGAGAGGCCGACGACGCCGTCGCGACGGTCGTCGGGCGCGAACGGGAGCGCCGCCATCACGGACTTTGGCACCGTGAGCCAGTACGCGGTCGTGTGCATCTGCTGCTCGGGCAGGTCGAGCTCGCCCGAGCCGACGTTCTCGTTCGTGTAGAACTTGATCTTCTTGAAGCCGACGACGCGCGAGGAGACGTGGACCTCGCCGTGGCTGCGGCCGGGAACCGCCGGGTCCGCGGATGCATGGATCTCGTCCGCATCCGCGGGACCCGGCCTACGTCCGCCTTCGTGGGGCGGGTCCCGCCGAGCACCGGTTCCATGCGATGCGGACCCGCCCTCGAAGATTTCCAGCACCGTGACCTTCGTATACGTAATCGCGTCAGTGTAGTAATCGCACTCGATCTGTCGGACGTACGCCTTGCGTCCCTCGAAATCGAGCCTCTCCACTTGGTACAGCGTCCCCTCGATGATGTAGATCGCCTTCTCGTGCAGCGTGGGCGGGCCGCTCGTGAAGCTGGTCTCGCCAATCACGTCCGCACCGCTGGTCGTGTCGATGACGACGAAGTTGTCCGAGGAGATCGATCGCAGGCTGACCGCATCGGCCGGATAGGATTCGTTCGTCCACTGCCACGTCCCGGGTTCGTGGGGTTCCGCCTCCTCGCCCGACGTAGCCTTGGCGAAGTCGGGAGCCGGACCGGACCGATGGACGAGCCCACTCTCCTCGAGGATGCCCAGCACTTCCTGCACGTTGTGCTTCCCGTATTCCTCGGAGGTCGTGAACGGCAGCTCGAATGCCGCGCACTTCACGTGATCGACGAGGATGTGGAGATTGTCCGGGTTGATGAGCGCATGTTCCGGCGGCGCGTCGAAGAAGTACGACGGGTTGCGGACGACGAACTGATCGAGCGGCGCGCTGCTCGCCACGAGGACGGCCGCGGATCGGCTGTTGCGCCGGCCCGCCCGTCCGGCGCGCTGCCACGTTGCGGCGATCGTGCCGGGATAACCGGCCATCACGCTGACGTCGAGCGCACCGATGTCGATGCCGAGCTCGAGCGCGTTGGTCGACACGACCGCTCGCACGCTCCCCTCGCGCAGCCCCTTCTCGATCTCACGGCGGCGCTGCGGCAGGTAGCCGCCGCGATACCCGCGAATCTGATCCGGCGTCCCCGGCTGCCCCCCGAAGTCGTCCTTCAGGTACGTCGTCAGGATCTCGGTGGTGAGGCGGCTCTGCGCAAAGACGATCAGCTGCAGCTCGCGCTTCAGGAACTCCGCGGCAATGCGCCTGGTCTCCGCGAGGTACGAACGTCGAATCCCGAGCTGCTGGTTGACGACCGGCGGGTTGACGAAGAGGAAGAACTTCTCGCCACTCGGCGCGCCGCTCTCGGACACGAGCTCGAACGGCTGCTCGACGAGCGCCTCGGCGAGCTCTTTCGGATTGGCAATGGTCGCCGACGAGCAGATGAACGTCGGATTCGATCCGTAGTGCCGGCAGATGCGCCGCATCCGCCGCAGCACGTTCGTCAGGTGGCTGCCGAAGACGCCGCGGTACGCGTGCAGCTCGTCGATGACGACGTACCGGAGGTTCTCGAACAGCTTCGCCCAGCGCGGGTGGTGCGGCAGGATGCCGGAGTGCAGCATGTCGGGGTTGCTCAGCACCACGTGCGCGCGGCCGCGAACGGCGCGCCGGGCATCCTGCGGCGTATCGCCGTCGTAGGTGAAGACGCCGATCTCGAGCTCCGACTGGTGCGAGAGCCGATCGGCCAGCGCGTGGAGCTCGGCCAGCTGATCCTGCGCCAGCGCCTTCGTCGGAAAGAGATACAGCGCCCGCGCCGACGGGTCCTGGAGGACGGCGTTCAGCACCGGCGCGTTGTAGCAGAGCGTCTTGCCCGACGCGGTCGGCGTCGTAATCACGACGTTCCGGCCAGCCAGGGCGTGCTCGATGGCCACCGTCTGGTGCGTATACAGCTGATCCACGCCGCGGGCCCGGAGGACCTCGCGCAGGCGGTCGTCAACCGTGTCCGGGAACGGCGCGAACCGGGCCGCACGCGCGGGCATGCGCCTGACGGCCGTGACCCAGGCATCGGGGCGGTCAGGACGGTCGGAAAGGCCGCCAGTGAGGCGATCGACGACGGCCTGCAGCGTCTGATCGTGCGCAGCATCCGTTCGCCTGGCCGGCAGCATGACCGGGAGATGGTAACAAACAAACGGCGAAAGTCTCAAGGAAGCTGGCAGCTGGCAGCATGCAGCTGGCAGCAAGGTTCTGCCCGATGCCGGCTGCTCGCTGCCGGCTATCGGGCACCGGCATTGCGAGCGAGCGCCCGCATGGCCATCACCGAACACCAGAAACGGATGCTCGCGGTCACCGCCGTGGGCGCCGGCGTCGTCCTCGCCGCGCAGTTGTGGCGGCGCCGCGACGCGTACGACTTTGCAGGCAAGTCGGTCGTCATCACCGGCGGGTCGCGCGGGCTCGGGCTCGTCCTGGCGCGCCAGCTCGCCGAGGAAGGCGCGAAGCTGACGCTCGTCGCGCGCGACGAAATGGAGCTGCAGCGCGCGGTCGAAGACATCCAGACGCTGCAGCCGTTCGCGGAGGTGCTGCCGGCGCCCGCCGACGTCCGCGCGCGCTACCAGGCCGAGCGCGCCATCGCGATGGCCGTCGAGCGCTTCGGCCACCTCGACGTGCTCGTCAACAACGCGGGCATCATCCAGGTCGGCCCGATCGATCACATGAAGATTGCCGACTACGAAGATGCGATGCTCACGCACTTCTGGGGGCCGCTCTACACGATGCTCGCCGCGGTGCCGCACATGCGCCGCGCCGGCGGGGGGCGCATCGTGAACATCTCGTCGATCGGCGGCAAGATCAGCGTGCCGCACCTGGTGCCCTACTCCGCCAGCAAGTTCGCGCTGGCCGGCCTCTCCGAGGGCCTGCGCACCGAGCTCGCGCGCCACAACATCGTCGTCACGACCGTGTTCCCCGGCCTCATGCGGACCGGCTCGCCGGTCAACGCGATGTTCAAGGGACGGCGGCCGCAGGAGTATGCCTGGTTCGCGATCTCGGATTCGCTGCCGCTGGCGAGCATCTCGCCCGAGCGCGCGGCACAGCAGATCATCCGCGCGTGCCGGTACGGCGACGCCGAGCTGATCATCACGATGCAGGCGAAGATCGCGGTGCTGGCGCGTACCGCCGCGCCGGAACTGTTTGCGCAGACGATGGCGCTCATCAACCAGCTGCTGCC
>Ga0070704_100001995_pt1 | contig 11301 bp, 9 predicted proteins | sample KBSK5252metaG_FD_65467 | JGI IMG/M metagenome (GOLD analysis project Ga0070704, IMG submission 65467) | Corn, switchgrass and miscanthus rhizosphere microbial communities from Kellogg Biological Station, Michigan, USA - KBS K5-25-2 metaG | ecosystem: Host-associated > Plants > Roots >... | reverse complement strand
GAGGCTCGATCCCAGGGTCCGCCAGCGCGCCGCGCCGGGCAGCTCCGGGAAGATCGCGCCGGCATAGAACAGCCCGAGCGCCTCGCCGGTCAGGTGGGTGTTCGGCGAGAAGTAGCGGGAGAGGTATTTCTCGATGTGCGCCGCGTGGTCATGGATCGCCCCGAGCATCTCCAGGAACAGGTCCGGCGTGAGAGCTCTCGAGTCGCGCAGCAGATGAAGCGCCCAGGACCAGGAGACCAGGCGCAGCGCCACCTCCAGGCTGCTGGCCCAGTTGATCCCGAGGCCGGGCGGGTTCTCCGTCAACCAGCCGGCCAGGAGCCGCGCCGACAGGACCGCGTGGGTCTCGTCGCCGGTCAGGCGGAACGCCTGTCCGAGGCGGACCAGCCACTGGTGGCGGTTGAGCTCCCAGACGACCTTGCAGTCCCCCGCCGCGGCGGGATCGAGGGGATCGAGACGGCTCCAGTGCACCAGCGGGGACCGGCGCCCGGAGACCGGATCCAGGCGCCAGTCGATCGGGTCGCCGAACGAGAGCCCGCGATAGCCGAGAAGGTCGAAGCGTCCGCTCCGGATCGACCCGGCCTCGGCCAGGATCTGCCCGGCTTCCTCGGGCATCCGTTGCCGCACGATCGCCGGAGCCGCGGCGTGCGTGGCGCCGGCGAAGAAGCGGGCGGTCCCCCCCTCCCGGAAGCGCTCGAGCAGGGCGGTCGCGTCCGCGGGGGACAGGCCCCCGGAGGCCCGGCCGGCACGACGGGCGGAGGCCCGCGATCGATCCAGCCATTTCCGGGCCTGCTGCCGGCCGCGCTCCGCCACCTCCGGCGGCCCCATGCGCACCAGCCGGTCGAGCCTCATGCCGCCCGCCCCAGGTAGACCGCCTGCCACGACTCGCGCACCCGCGGCCAGGCGTATTCCTCCGCCTCGCGCCGGGCGCGCCGGGCCAGGCGGAGCGCCAGGGAACGATCGCCGAGAAGACGAAGAACGGCCGCCGCCAGGGCGGCCGAATCCCGCGGCGGAACGAGGAGGCCGGTCTCGTCCGGGCGCACCATCGCCGGGATGTCCCCGGTCGGCGTCGACACGACCGGAAGCCCGGAGGCGAACGCCTCCAGGATCGAGACCGGCTGGTTGTCGATGACCGAGGCGTTCAGGAAGATGTCGCATTCCTCCAGGAGGCGGCGCATCGCATCGGGCTCCACCCGCCCCGTGAACCTCACGCCCGCCGACCCCAGCCGGGCGGCCAGCCGCCGCAGCTCCCCTTCCTGGCTGCCGCAGCCGGCGATGGTGAGGGTCGCCTCGGGGTGCCGGGCGCGGACCAGGGGGAACGCCCTGAGGGTGTCGTCCACCCGGTAGTGGGGCTCGAGGTTCCGGGTCGACAGGAGGCGCGGGCGCAGGGGGAGGCGCTCGCGGTAGCGGAACTGCGACAGCTCCACCACGTTCCGGATGACGCGCGGGCGGTAGCCGTGACGCTGGAACACCTGGCTCAGGAACTCGGACGGGACGACGATCTCGTCCGCCAGCCGCAGCCAGGGATGGACCCCGACCCCCCAGCGGGCCAGGTGATCCTCGGCCTCCCCGCTGTGATAGTGCAGGACCACCCGCTTGCCGAGCGCGCGCGCCAGGAGCATCGCCGGAGCCGGGCCCAGGAGGAACGACCAGTAGGAGGCGGAGAACACGTGCGCCACGTCGGAGCGGCGCAACCCGGCCAGGCATCCGACGTAGAGCGCCTCGTTCAGGACGGTCCGGGCGCCGGGCCAGCGGCGCAGCCAGCCGAGCCCGCGCGGGAAGCGCGGGTTCACCGGGATGAAGCGGACCTCGGCCCCCTCCGCCAGGAGGGCCTTCTCCAGGGCGCTCGCCTGGACCCCCTGGCCGCCCAGGATGTCGAGGCTCGCCGCCACCACGGCGATCCGCGGAAGAGGCGAACGAGGCTCGGGCATCGTTTCGACGCGCATGGGCTCAGGCCGGGACCCTGGTCCCCGGATGGGGAACGGCGTCGAGGCGCGGGGCGGCCGCGGTCGACTCGAACCTCGGGGTCCGGCTGTCGAGGAAGGTGCGGCACCAGAGCTCGAACGAGATCAGGGTCCAGAGCTTCAGATCGTGCGGCCGCCCGGCGGCGTGTCGCTCGATGAGCCACTCGACGTACGTCTCGCTGAGGATCCCGCGGCTCTTGCTCTTCGTCGAGAGCAGGAGGTCGCGGACGAACCGGTCGAGCCGCCCCCTGAACCATCTCCCGAGCGGGACGGCGAACCCCTGCTTCGGCCGATCGATGATCGAATCGGGCAGGCGCCCTCTCATGGCGCGCTTGAGGATGTGCTTGGTGACGCCGTCGCGCAGCCTCAGGTCGGCGGGGATGGTCGCCGCGAACTCCACCAGCCGGTGGTCGAGCAGAGGCACGCGCGTTTCGAGGCCGTGGGCCATGCTCATCCGGTCGACCTTGGTCAGGATGTCGAGGGGCAGGTAGGACTTGAGGTCCAGGTACTGCAGCGCCGACAGCCAGTCGCCGTTCGAGCGCGCCAGCCACTCCGCCTGCGCCCGCCACGGGTCCTCGAGGGAGAGCATCTCCCACGCGGCGGGGCGGAACAGGCGCCTCTGCTCCTCCGCCTGGAACAGGGTGACGGCGTCCAGGTAGCGCTCGGGGCCGCGCAGAGACAGGTGCCGCAGGAGGTTGCGGCCCCGCATGGTCTCCGGCATCCAGCCGGCCAGGGCGCCGAGCGCCCCGCGCAGCGGCTTCGGGATCATCTCGTACCGCCTCTCGCGCCCCTCCACCCGGTACCTGTCGTATCCCGCGAACAGCTCGTCGCCGCCGTCCCCCGACAGGACCACCTTCACGAACTGCGAGGCGAGGCGCGACACCATGAACGTGGGGAGGGCCGACGAATCGCCGAACGGCTCGTCCAGGAACCACGCCAGGTCGTCCACCAGGTCCACGGCGTCCGGCGTGACGACCAGCTCGTAGTGCTCGGTGTCGCAGCGCTCCGCCACCTGCCGCGCGTAGCGCAGCTCGTCGTAGTCCCGCTCGTCGAAGCCGATGGAGAACGTCTTCACCGGGGCGGACGCCTGGGCGGCCATGATCGCCACCACCGAGCTCGAATCGATGCCGCCGCTCAGGAAGGCGCCGACCGGGACGTCGCTGACCATGTGGAGCCGGACCGACTCGTCGAGCATCCCCCGCAGGCGCTCCACGATCCCCTGCTCGTCGCGGCCGGCGTCCGCCTCGAACGATACGTCCCAGTACCGCTCGGTGCGAATCCCCCGCTCCGCCGAGGCGGTCAGCAGATGTCCAGGCTCCAGCTTGCGCACCCCCTCCACGATGCTCTGCGCCGCGGGGGTGCAGAGGGAGGTGAACAGGTGGCTGACCGCGCCCCAGCTGAGGCGGCGCTCGACCCCTTCGAGCTGCAGGATCGCCTTCAGCTCGGAGGCGAAGACGAGCCGGCCGTCGATCGCGGCGTAGTACAGGGGCTTGATCCCCAGGCGATCGCGGGCGAGGAGGATCTCGGCACGCCGCTCGTCCCACACCGCCAGGGCGAACATGCCGCGCAGCTTCTCGACGCACCCCGTCCCGTGCTCCTCGAAGAGGTGCACGATCACCTCCGAGTCCGAGCCGGTCAGGAACGAATGGCCGCGGCGCAGAAGGTCGCCGCGCAGCTCGCGGAAGTTGTAGATTTCGCCGTTGCACACCCCCCACACCGCCTCGTCCTCGCTCCCCAGGGGCTGGTGGCCGGCCTCGACGTCGATGATGCTGAGGCGGCGCATGCCGAGCACCACGCCGCGGCCGGCGTAGAGCCCCTCGTCGTCCGGGCCGCGGTGCGCCATCACCCGGCACATCGACCGCACCTCCCGCGGATCCACGGGGCGGCCGTCGAGGCTCACGATCCCGGCGATGCCGCACATCTACTTCGGGGCCTCCGGGACGGCGACCAGCGGATTGCGCACGCCGAAGAGATGGAATCCGGCGGCCAGCGCCGCGTACGCGGCCGTGAAGACCAGCCCGCTCGCCAGGATCGAGGGGAGCGGCGCGAGCCCCGCCGCCTCCTTGACGAGGAGCGCGGGGAGGCCCGCGAGAAGCGTCGAGCCGAGGATCGCGGCGAGGTCCCGCCAGGGGAGAAGCAGCGCCACTCCCGTCTTCAAGCGATGCGCGATCCGCCCCAGCGCGAGCGTCTTTCCGAACAGCGTCGCCACGAGGGTGACCAGCACTCCCCCTTCGAGGTGGAAGCGCCCGAGGAACCATCCGACCGTGGCCGCGATGAATCCCAGCTTCAGGGCCCCCAGGAGGAACAGGTAGCGCGTGTCGGCGTGGACCCGCAGCACGCCGTCCACCGGCAGGGCGGCCATGACGAAGGCAAAGGCCCAGAGCATGAAGATCGGCACGCTCGCCAGGTAGGCCGGGGTGAACAGCAGGACGATCAGATCGCGCGCGTTCAGCAGCAGCACGCCGACCAGGGGAAGGAAGACCAGGGCCAGCCGGCGGACCGCGCCGTGCCACTCGAGGAGCGCCGCCTCCCGCCGGCCGTCCCGCAGCTCCTCCGACATCCGGACCATCATGACGTTGCAGGTGGACCCGGCCACCAGATCCACCAGGGGTACTTGAAGACATCCCACCGAATAGACCGCGAAGGCGGCCGCGTCGAAACGCAGGGAGACGGCGTACTGGTGCAGGTTGGCCTGCAGGATCTCGACCAGGACCGCCAGCTCGAACGGCAGAGCGTAGGCGAGCTGCGTCCCGAGCAGCGACGCGTCGAACCGCAGCCGGTCGCCGAACTCGCGGCGCAGCGCCACGATCGCCGCGCCGAACCGGAGCGCCGCGAACGCCGTCGCGCCGATCAGCACCCCCTCGACGCTGCGCATCAGGAGCGCCGGCAGCAGGCAGAGCGCCGTGCGAACGACGTCCGATGCCGCGTACGCCCCGGCCGCGCCGAGGTAGCGCTTGCGCGCCGTGAGGACGATCTCGAGAGCGGCGGAGGCCAGCATGAGGGCCAGGTGCGCCCCGATCCAGGGGAGCCCCTCGGCCAGGGCGTCGTTCCCGAGCCAGGCGGCGACCCGGAACCGGCCGGCCCACAGGAGGAGCAGACACGCCCCCCCGACCGCGGACAGGATCAGCAGCGCGTTCATGGCGTAGCTCCCGGCCCGTTTCGGATCCGAGGGGAGAAAGTAGAACAGGCTCTCCGCCATGCCGCACTGGGCGATGGCGTACAGGGTGGTGCAGACCAGGAACAGCTGCTTGTACGTGCCGAAGGCGGTCTGGTCGAACAGACGGACCAGGACCACCGGGATCGCGAAGGTGACCACCGTCCCGATCAGGCGGCCCGACATCAGCGCGAGGGTTGGCTTGAGCGTCGAGTCCATGGGGAGAGGCTTCAGTTCCGGTGCACCAGCCGGCAGCCGGCCACCCGCGGCAGCGTGCCGTCCGCCTGGCAGCCCATCACGGCGGGGGAGAAGCTCCCGGAGACTCCCAGGCCGGCGTTCTCCCACAGGAGGACGCGCGGCACCGTCATGAGAGGACGGCCGGGATCGCGGTGGTGGCACGACGTGTAGGCGCTGCGATATCCGGCCGCCTCCACCGCCTCGAGGGTTCCTTCGTCGAACCAGCCGTTCGGGTAGGCGAAGTGCCGGACGGGGGCGTCCAGCCGGGACTCGAGGTCGCGGCGCGATCCGGCGATCTCCTCGCGCACCCTGTCCCGCCCCTCCAGGGTCAGGAGCGGGTGCGTCCTGCTGTGCGAGCCGACGGTGATCCCGGCGGCGCGCATCTCGCGCAGCATCTCCCAGGTCAGCGGGCGGTGCCGGGCCACGACGCTCTCGTCCCATCCCACCTCGGCCGCCAGGGCGGCCGCCAGGCGCTCGAGACCGGACTGCGGCAGGGTCTCGAGCAGGATGCGCAGGACCAGCTGGGGATCGGCAGGGGCCGGGTCCCCGCCGGACGCCCGCAGCAGATCCAGCCCGTGGTGCGCGACGAGAGGGGCCAGGCGCCGGATCGGGCCCGGCCACCGTGTCCAGGCCCTCGCCAGCAGGTGATGCAATCGGTCGAAGAGCGGCGGGGTCGCCGTGCCGATCAGGTCCGACACGACGAAGACGGCCGCCGGAATCCCCCGCGCCTTGAGCAGAGGGAACGCCTGCTCGTACACGTCGGCGTAGCCGTCGTCGAAGGTGATGGCCGCCGCCGGGCGGCGCCACCCTGCCCCCGTCATCAGCCTCGCTTCGATCTCGTCCAGGGAGGCGAGGTCGAAACGGCGGGCGATCCATTCGATCTGGCGCTCCAGCATGGCGCGGCTGATCAGGATGGAGGGGATCGAATCCTCCGACGCCCGCGCGAAGTCCTCGACCACCCGGTGGTAGCCCACGATGAAGGGGCGCCCCGACCAGCCGTCGAGGGTCCGCTTCACGAGGCTCGCGCCGGTCCAGCACATCCCGTGGGCCAGGCCCGATTTCACGAGTCCGCGCATCATCGTCTCAGCACTTGGTGCCGGATCCCCGCAGCGAGGCGATCCGGTCCGCCAGGGCCGCGGGCAGGACCCTGCGCGCCGCCCGCCGCGCCGCGCGCCCCAGCTCCGTGGTCCCCCGGTAGAGCAGCCCCCGGAGATGGGGCGGAAAGATGTCCACGCGCCCCAGCGAGCGGGAGTCGCGCGCCCAGAGCCCCTTGTAGCGCTCGAGCCCCTGCAGCATGTCGAACTCCGAGGCCCCCTCTTCGATCACCTTCTGGATGGCGAGGCCCATGGTGACGAGTCCCGCGGCGAAGCCGGCGTAGTTCGGATCGAATCCCGACTGGTAGAAGGAGAAGGCCCCGCCGTAGCGGAAGCCGTAGAGGGCCGCCACCGGCTCGTCGTCGAGCCACAGGGTGTAGATCCGCAGCCATCCCCGCTCGCACGCCAGCCGGCTGAACTCCTCGTGGAATTTCAGATGGTTGGAGGTGTGGAAGGCGGTGGAGAAGCCGCGCTCCCGCCAGCGCGCCTGGTGCAGGGCGATCAACCGGCCCAGTGCGGCGCGCCTTTGCTCCTCCGTGGAGACCGTGTCGAAGCGGATGGTGAACTCCCGCTCGAGCCGCCTGAGCCTGCGATTGAAATTGGCCCGGTGCGCGCCGCCCAGCGTCGCGAGGTAGGTGGCCCAGGACTGTCCGGTCAGGTCGATGAAGCGTGAGACGTTCGTCTCCTCGGTCGAGACGTGCCAGCCCGCCCGCCCGAGGTGCGCGGCGAGATCCTCGGCGCCGCTGCCGGCGGAGCGGACCTGCTCCAGCTCGAGGGGGCGATTCGTCCCCGCCAGCCACTCGGCGAGGGCCGGGATCGCCCGCTCCTCCTCGCCGCGCCTCACGATGACGTCCAGGTAGTCGGACCCGACACTGCCGACCCCCATGAACTCGAGGGCGGCGAAGGGCTGGATGCTGGAGATCCCGGGCGGCCGGATCACCATCGGCGCCAGCGCCACCAGCCGCCCCCGATCGCGCACCACCGTGGCGAACAGCCGCCGATCGCGCGACAGGTACCTCCACCAGGTCGACAGCCACTCCCAGGTCAGGAACAGGCAGTCCGCGGCGCTGTGATGGAGCAGTTCGGTCCATTCCTCCTTCAGTCCCGCGAGGCGTTCGGTGCTTTCGATGACCTCGACGGAGATCAATGATGACTCCCTCCCGGCGGCGGGATCAGGGGCCGATGCACCATTCCCCCTCGAGCCTCGTCAGGAAGGCGTCCCCCCGATGGATGGCCGGGAGCACTTCGGGGTCGCGCGAGTGGACCAGGAACCACGAGATGCCGTCGTGGTGGAACATGCACCGCCTCGCCGCAAGCGCCTGGAAGGCGGCCGGGTCCATCTGGCCCGACACCGCCACCGCCCCGCCGCGGTAGGCGCGCTCGAAGAGATGATCGACCACGTCCCCCATGAATCCGCGCGTGGCGCCGATCTGCACCACCTCGCTGATCCCCCCGGGGTTGAGGTAGAAGAGGTACCAGCCGACCAGGGCGCCGGAGTCGTCCCGCAGCGCCACCCTCTCGAACCGGCCGCGCCCCTGCCTGGCGGCGAGCAGGTCGAGAAACCATCCGAGAAACTCGCCGTCGTACCGGGGGCGCAGGGCGCGATCGGCGGCCGGCCCGGACAGGCAGGCCAGCAGATCCCCCATCGCGAGCTCCTGCCCCGTCAGGCGCGACCGGGGCGCGGCGATGGAGGCGCCGGCGATCCGCGGCGCCAGCAGATCGGCGGCCGATCCCAGAGGCGCGAGCGCCGCCGAGAGAGAGGCCGGCAGGCCGCGGCGCTTCAGGTACGACAGGACGTAGCGTGCCGGACGGAGCGGCCGCGTCCAGCGCAGGCTGTAGAGGAGCGACGTCGAGCCCCCCAGGCTCTCGAGGATGCGGCGCGAGGGGTCCCCTCCTTCCGCCACCGAGAGATCCTGCCCCCCCGCCAGGAACGCCCGGGCGAGGGCCAGGGCGGCCAGGCTGGCCCGGCTCCCGGGCTCGACCATGAAGGAATGGCTGATCGCCGCGCGGATCGATCGGCCGCCGATCCGCATGCGGCGCGGCATGACGCCGAGGCAGCCGACGATGCGGCCGGCGCCGTCCTCGCAGACCAGCGACGGGAGCATGGGGTCCCGCCACGGGCTCTTGCACAGGATCTGCTCGAGGTGAATCCGCGCCGATCCGGACGCCCGCCGGGCGCGCCCCGCGAAGACCTGCTCGTACAGCGACACGATGTGCGGGAGGTCCCGCTCGACCAGCGGGCGGACCCGCGAGTGCGCCGTCCGCGGTTCCAATACAGCCGCCTCAGCCACCGTACTCCCAGGGTGATTCGGCGATGGTCATCGGGCGCACCGGCTCGCGGCAGGAGGCGTCGAGGACCTCCAGCACGACCAGGGAGTGGTCCCCCCCCAGGTCGTCGACGATTCTGCGCACCCGGCATTCGAGATAGGCCGGCGCGTGCGTCAGGATAGGGGCCGCCGTGGTCCCCTCCTGGAACGGCTCGCCGTTGATCCCCGCGGCATCGGCCTCGGTCGGCGCGAAGAATCGGCGCGCCATCTCCTCCTGCCCGCGCCCGAGGATGTGCAGCGCCGCGACACCGCTGTCGCGCAGGCAGGCGAACACGTTGCTCCCCGGGCGCACCGCCGCCATGAGAAGCGGCGGCCGGAACGACGCCTGCGACACCCACGTGACCGTGGCCGCCCCGAAGCGCCCGCCGCTTCGCGAGGTCATGACGTACACGCCGTTCGACAGCAGGCGCAGCGTCTGCCGCCGGCTCTCAGGATCCATTCCCTGCGCTCCCGCGGCGCGCCGCCACGAAGCCGGCGATCCGCTCGATCGTCCGGAAGTTGTCCATCTCGATGTCCTGCAGCGACACGGCGATCCCGAACTCGCTCTCCAGGTGGGCCAGGAGCTCCACGAAGGCCATCGAGTCGAGCGCCCCGGCCTCGAACAGGTCGGTCCCGCCCGAGGGCACGTCCAGGTTCAACCGGTCGGCGAACAGCCGGACGATGCGCTCCTGAAGCTCGGCCGGTTGCATCTCAGTCCTCCGTGTGCTCCGAGGCCAGGAGGTCGAACCACAGGCGGTCGTGCGCCCGGCCGTCGACGACGTGGCACTGCCTCTGCCTGCCGATCGGCTTGAATCCCAGGCGCGCGGCGATGCGCGCCGACGGGTTGCTCTCGACGATCCAGGTGTTGATCGCCCCCAGCCCCAGGTCCCGGAAGCCGAAAGTCAGGAGCCGTCTCGCCGCCCTCGTGGCGTGGCCGCGGGCGCGGAACGACTTGTCTCCGGCCACCACCCAGATGCGGGCGGTCCCGAAGTCCCGGTCGATGCCGGTCAGGCCGACGATACCGATGGGAGTCCGGTCGTCCTCCCCCGTGAACGCCCTGAGGACCTCCGAGTCGCGCTGCGTGGCGATCTTCAGCCATTCCGGGGTGAGGATCTGGCGCCCATTGCCGAAATCCAGCCACTGGTAGTTCTCCTTGCTGGACATCCAGGAGGCGACGAGCCGGATGAGGTCGGGGCTGTCAAGCGGAAGCAGCTTCATGATGCTCGAAGGTCTCCTTGAGGACGGCCCGATCGATCTTGCCGTTGGCGTTCCTGGGAAGTCGGTCGTAGGCCTGCCAGCGCGACGGGAGCATGTGCGCCGGCAGGAGACGGCCGAGGCCCTGGCGGAGCGCCGTGGGATTCATCTCCTCCTCCACCGGCACGTAGGCGCAGCACAGGATCGTCCCCTCGAACCGATCCGTCGGGATGGCCACCACCGCGCACTCCCGCACCCCGTCCAGCGCGCCGAGGCAGGTCTCGATCTCCCCCAGCTCGATGCGATAGCCCCGGCTCTTCACCTGCGCATCGGCCCGCCCGACGAAATAGACCAGGCCGTCCTCTCCGCGGCGCGCCAGGTCCCCCGTGCGGTAGATCCGATCGCCGTGTCGGGACAGGAAGACCTGGCGCGTCTTCTCCGGGTCGTTCCAGTACCCGGGGCTGAGACCGGGCCCGCCGATGTACAGGTCGCCGACCTCGCCGTCTCCCACCGGCTTCAGGTCGTCGTCCAGGATCAGGAGGTCCTCTCCGTCGCACGCGGTCCCGATCGGGATCGCCTGCCGGTCGCTCGCCGGCCCGCCCGGCACCCTGTAGTAGCTGCTGGCGATGGTGGTCTCGGTCGGCCCGTAGAGATTGGTGAACGCGACGTGCGGCAGCCGCCGCATCCAGTACGCGAGCGCGGGGGTGGGAAACACCTCGCCGCACCACAGGAGCCGCCTGAGCTCCGGGAAGTCCCCCGGGCGGACCACGTCGAACTTGGCCATGTAGTTGAGGACCGAGGGGACGGAGAACCATTGCGTCAGGCGCGAGGCGCGGATGAACTCCGCCAGCGTGGTGGGAAGGAGGCTGGCCTGCGGAGGGACCAGGTGCAGCTCCGCCCCCACCGCGAAGGCCCCGAAGATGTCGAACAGCGACAGGTCGAAATGCAGCGGCGGGTGGCACGAGACGCGGTCGGAGTCCTGCATCCCGAAATAACGCGTCCCCCAGTCGACGAAGTGCAGGACGTTCGCGTGCGTGATGATGACCCCCTTGGGCGTTCCCGTGGATCCGGAGGTGAACAGGATGTGCGCCGTGTCCGTAGGGGCGCGCGCGGGGGCCCGCAGGATGTCGTCTCCGCCGCCGAGGTCGGTCGCGGCGAAGCGCGGCTGGAAGGCCATCGCACCGGGCGGGTCCTCCCCCAGCCAGCCGACGTCGATGACCGAACCCCTCCGCCGATCCGCAAGAATCTGGTCGAGAGTCCGGCCCACCGGGCCGCCCGCCAGGATGAAGCGGGGGGCGCACGAGTCGATCATCTTCGCCAGGCGGGGGGCCGGGCTGGACGGATCGAGCGGCACG
>Ga0070704_100001994_pt1 | contig 11302 bp, 9 predicted proteins | sample KBSK5252metaG_FD_65467 | JGI IMG/M metagenome (GOLD analysis project Ga0070704, IMG submission 65467) | Corn, switchgrass and miscanthus rhizosphere microbial communities from Kellogg Biological Station, Michigan, USA - KBS K5-25-2 metaG | ecosystem: Host-associated > Plants > Roots >... | reverse complement strand
GCTGAATTTCTTTTCCTCACGAAGACGTTTCCAGAACTGGACCTCGATGCGGCCGGGCGTTATTTCGTCGAGAGGCTCGAGGACATGGGTCTCAACGCTTAGAGCTGAACCGTTAAACGTTGGCCGTACGCCAATGTTTGTCACTGAGCGGCGAGTGCGCGATTCGCCCTCGATGCGTGTACGTGTCACGTAAACTCCTCGCGCGGGGAGCAGCTCCTGTTCCGGCGCGAGATTCAAAGTTGGAAATGTAAAGCGACGGCCCGTACCCGTTCCTGGAACGACTTTCCCTGTTAGCACGAAGGGACGGCCAAGAAGGCGCCCCGCGTGAGCGACGTCTCCGGCCGCAATTTCGCGCCGGATGATGGTGCTGGAGACCACTTCTCCTTTGTGAACAATGTGCGGAATGACGACCACTTCAAAGCCGCGTTCGGCGCCTAGCTGGAGCAGAAGCCGCGCGTCGCCGGTTTGTTTGTGGCCAAAGCGAAAATTCTCTCCGACAAAAACAGAGCGGACTTGAAGGTCTCGCACAAGAATTTGATCAACAAATTCCTGAGGTGACAGCTTGGCAAGGTCGTGGGTGAATGGAAGAACCACAGCTGCGTCCATGCCCATGGCGGCAAAGCAGGTCAGACGCTGTTCGTTGGTGGAAACGCGCAACGGCGCGGACTCCGGCCGCAGAACTTTTTGCGGCAGGGGATCAAAGGTTAAAGCCGTAGCCATTGCTTTATGCTCGCGCGCGCGAGCGATGGTGGCGCGCAAGATGGCCTGGTGACCCAGATGGATGCCGTCAAAATTGCCGATGGCGAGGGTGCTGCCGCACCCCGAAGACGCGTGCCGAGCGGCCCAAGCTTTGGAAGTCGCATAGAGCTCAAGCGGAGAAGACCGGACCTCAAGCGGAGAAGACCGGACTGCGGATTTGTGAGGTGCCGTTCTTTCGTCCCCTTCGTCAACGTGCACTACGATTTCGAGGCCGTCGTAGGCGAGCTGCACATTCGAATGCCCTAGCTTGCGAAGACGTTCATTGGTTTCTGCGTGAGCCAAATCGTGGGCAATGTGCGTAAACCAGGCGCGACGGGGATTCATTTTTTTGATGAGCGCCAGGGCCTGGTCGATGGTCTGATGCATGGGATGAGGAATGTCGCGCAAGGCGTCGATGATCAGTTCATCGAGATTGTTCAATAGCGCGAGTGAGGAATCGGGGATCGAGCTGAAGTCCGTCAAGTAGGCGGCACGCCCGAAGCGGAAGCCCAGCACATCCATGTCGCCATGCAGGAGTGGAATGGGAGTGAACGTGATTCCCAGGAGCTCAAAGGGCTCCTTGACTTCATGAAGAGTGACGCTCGGAATGGAACTGAGCTTCGGTTTGCCATCGAAAATGTAGGCGAATGCCCGGCGTATGATCTGGAAGGTCTCTTCGTTGGAGTAAATTGAAAGCGCAGTTTGCTGGCGAAGATTGTATGGGCGGATGTCGTCGAAACCCATAATGTGATCGGCATGGCCGTGGGTAAGCAAGACTGCGTCCAGGCGTTCCAGTCCGGCGCGCAAACCTTGCTGGCGAAAATCAGGGGTTGTGTCAATGACGACATTCCGGCCATTGCGCGATAGCAGCAGGGAAGGGCGGAGACGGTTGTCGTGCGGGTCGGATGAAGTGCACACACGGCAGTGGCAGGCGAGCGTCGGAACGCCCATGGACGTGCCCGAACCGAGTACGGTTATTTTTAGCGGAACCGTGGGCATGCTGAGAAAGCTGAACCAGTTGTTAAAGCCGGGCGAACTTGCAGACGCAATGCTGACTAGGGCCGCGTCTTAACTTTTGCCTGCGTGGCGGCCTGCGCAGCAACCGCCTGATTGACTTCCAAATAGGTCATCTTCAACTTGCCAAGAAGATCGAGCAAAAGGCTATCGTCTTCCGGAGCGAGGTTGCCCTTGGTCTTTTCGTGCAGGGCGTCGAGCATATCAATCAATTCATGCGCGGCTTCGGGATCGATCACGGGCTGGCCGGTACGCGGATCGGCGTAGGCACCCAAGACCATGGCGGCATTGCTGCCTATCATGCGAACCAGATTCTCGAATGCTGGCGAGCGTTTTGGTACCTCCGCGGCAGGCAGCGGCGCGGCTGGTTTGGGAGCTTCGGCGAGGGGATGCAGGCGTTCCTCACGCTTGGCCTCGCGTTCCTTCTCCTCCATCGCCTCTTTGCGGAGTTCACCTTCGGCGGTGAAGGGACGGCGGTCGATAACGCGAAAGGACTCTTCGTTCTTGTGATCGGTCAAGGGGACAATCCTCGGCAATAATTCTCCCGATAAGTTTAGCACGGGTCGGAGCTTTCGGAAGCGCCCCGTTGGGCGGTTGAGGAGAGATGCTTGGACTGAATCGGGGGAGCATGGGATGACGGAAATGCATAATTTGAGGGCGAGTCTCGCTCAATTTCATTCGGCTCGCTTGTCAAAGTCTGCGGTGCGCCGTACAGTGTAACGTTTGTTGCGTTGCGCGTTTAGTTGGCGGGGCGATGGCAAGCAAAAAGAAAAAGTCGCGAAAAACAACGAAGGCTGCAGGCGTAGCGCGCAGAACTGTTGCGAAAACGCCAGGATTGACGGCGGGCGAGTGGTTCGAACGACTTGCGGCGGTACAGGCGCGGCTGCGGGCCCCGGACGGCTGCCCGTGGGACCGCGAACAGACTCACGCGTCTTTGCGCACCTACCTGATTGAGGAGACCTACGAGGTTCTCGAAGCCCTGGAGAGTGGGGACGACGGCAAGTTCGCCGAAGAAATGGGTGATCTGTTGCTGCAAATCGTGTTTCACTCGCAAATCGCTAAGGAGGAAGGCCGTTTCACAGTTTCCGACGTGATCCGCGAAATACACGACAAGATGGTGCGGCGGCATCCGCACGTATTTGGCGAAAAACGCGCGAAGGATTCTGCCGAGGTGCTGAAGAATTGGGAGCGGCTCAAGAAAGAAGAACGGGCCGCCGCGGGCCGGAAGAACGGCAGCAGTTCCAGGGAGGAAGGAAAGGGGGCATCCTTGCTGGACGGAGTGTCGAAGGCCTTGCCGGCTGCCCTGGAAGGATTTCAGCTGACGCGGCGCGCAGCGCGAATCGGGTTTGATTGGGACAACGTCGAAGGCGTGTTCGAAAAAATGAACGAAGAAGCTGGCGAACTTCGTCAGGCGTTGAGCGCTAAGGATGCCCACAAAACAGAGGAAGAGATGGGCGACCTGCTCTTTGCGGCGGTCAATTTGGCGCGTTATCTGCACATTGATCCGGAAATCGCGCTGAAGAAGGCAAACGCAAAATTTTCCATGCGCTTCCGGAGGATGGAAGAACTGGCCGCAAAAAGTGGAACGGCATTGGCTGACGTTCCGCGCGGACAAATGGAAGAACTTTGGGATACCGCAAAGCGCGCTGAAAAGAGCGCCGCGCTGGCTTCGAGGGAGGCGCGCAAAGCGTGATGAGCGAAGGGATCGTCGTCCGAAAATGCCACGCTATCGAAGAATTTCACCGATGCGTTTCCTTGCAAAAAGAAATTTGGGGCGAAGCAGATCTGGAAGTCGAGCCCGCCACGCTCTTTGTAGTGGCAACGGAAACCGGCGGCCAAGTGCTGGGAGCGTTCGACGGAGAGCGGCTCGTGGGGTACACGCTGGCGGTTGTTGGGTTCACGAACGGGACGGTGTTTCTGCATTCCCACATGACCGGAGTTCACGGGGACTATCGCGACCGGGGAGTTGGGCGGGCCCTGAAACTTTTTCAGCGCGAGGAGGCTCTGGGGCGGGGAATTCGACTGGTCGTTTGGACCTTCGATCCGCTGGAAACGCGAAACGCGCATTTCAACTTGAACCGGCTTGGCGCGATTGCGCGGAAGTATCTGCCCAATCTCTATGGAGTGACCACAAGTCCATTGCACCGGGGGCTTCCTACCGACCGCCTTTGGGCGGAGTGGCAGCTTGATTCCACGCGTGTGGTGGCAGCGATCTCGGATTTGTCGCCGGAGCCGGATGCCACTCCGGCAAAAATTGAATTGCCGGGGGAACTCGACACCTGGAAGCAGAGCGACACCTCCCAAGTGGCGAAAGTGCAAGCGCGCATTCGCGAAGAGTTCACGTCGTGGTTCGCACGCGGGTACGCAGCCGTGGGCGTGAAGAAGTCGCCCACAGGCGTGACGTATCTATTGGCTCCCTGGAGCGATTTCTAGCAATAGAATTCCTGTAAAAAAGTGTCAGTAGCATCGGAGCATTGCGCGAACGAACAGATCTTGCAGCTGCGGAATGAGAAAAGGGACCATGCGCATACGAGAAGTAACGTTGAGAGAATTACGAATGAAGCTGGTCGCGCCCTTCGAAACCAGTTCGGAGCGAACGGAGGAGCGGCGCATCATCCTGGCCGAAGTTCTTATGGACGGAGTGATTGGCTGGGGAGAATGTGTCGCTGGAGAAAGGCCGTTCTACAGTCCGGAGACGACCGATACCGCATGGATGGTCATGCGCGATTTCCTCTGGCCGATGATGAAAGGAAGGGAAATCGCGGCTGCCGCGGACGTATGGGGATTGATGGAGCCTGTTCGGGGCCACAACATGGCCAAGGCCACGCTGGAAGCAGCAATCTGGGACGCGGAAGCCAAAAAGAAAGGCGTGCCGCTCTCGAAGCTGCTTGGCGGAACGCAGGATGAGATTTCAAGCGGGGTTTCAATTGGCATTAAAGATTCGCTCGACGAGCTCGCAGCTGCGGTTAGGAACGAACTTGCGGCCGGCTATCAGCGAATCAAAATTAAGATTAAGCCGGGAAAAGAGCTGCCGCAGGTCAAGCGGCTTCGCGAGGAGTTTCCCGGCATCAAGCTGATGGTGGACGCCAACTCCGCCTACCGCATGGAGGATTGGCCGCTGCTGAAACAATTGGAAGGCTTCTACTTGATGATGATTGAGCAGCCGCTCGGTTGGGACGATTTGTATTCCCATGTGGAGCTCCAGAAGAAGCTCGCCACGCCCATCTGCCTGGACGAATGTATCCATACCGAAGAGCAGGCGCGTGCGGCAATCCTTCTGGGTGCTTGCAAGATCATTAACATCAAGCTCGGACGAGTTGGCGGGTATACCGTTGCGCGGCGTATCCATGATCTGTGCCAGCAAAATGGCGTGCCGGTGTGGTGCGGAGGAATGCTGGAATCAGGAATAGGGCGAGCACACAACATTGCTCTGGCGACGCTTCCCAATTTCACGCTGCCCGGCGATGTTACCGCCAGCAAGCGCTACTGGGATGAAGACATCATCGAGCCTGAAGTGACGGTCTCTGCGCAGGGCACGATTCGCGTGCCGACCGGGCCGGGCATCGGCTTCGAGCCGCGCCGCGATCGCATCGAAAAACTGACGGTGCGAAAAGAACGGCTGGTCTAGACAAGTGCTGGTTGAGTCTTCCGGAGGGCGCGCGCCCAGCCGTCCCGTCATCGCGTCGCTAATCGGTCTTATCGTGGTGATTTGGGCCGTCAACTTTATCGCCGCGAAGATTGGGCTGCGCTACTTCCCGCCGCTTACCATGGCTTCCTTTCGCGTATGTGGCGCGGGCGTGGTCATGGTTCCTTTTTACCTTTGCCTGCGTCGGCTGCGTTTCTTTGCCCAATCCGCTGCGGGCCGGAAGCGGGGATTCACCAGGCAGGATGCATGGACATTTCTATACTTGGGCTTTTTCGGGGTCAGCGTAAATCAATTCTGTTTTACGCTGGGGCTGCACTACACCTCGGTGAGTCATTCCGCGATCCTCGTCGGTATGGGGCCGATTTACACGCTGATCCTTGCAGTGATTCTGCGTATGGAACGAGCCACGTGGCATAAAGCCGTGGGCATGGCCATTGCCTTCACGGGAATCGCCGTGCTGGCTTCCGAACAAGGCATCTCGACGCATTCGCCCTCTTTGCTCGGCGATGCCATCACCATGACCGGTTCGTTTGGCTTCGCGATGTACGCCGTGCTTGGTAAACGCGTAGCTCACGATTACGACGCGCTGACTATGACCGCTTACAACCACTTCGCAGGAGCGCTTGTGGTGCTTCCGCTGGCGGTGCATCAGGCTTGGGTGATGGGTGCAGCGCGGAATTGGCGGGCGGTTCCGTGGCAGGGGTGGGCGGCCATTTTATATATGGGACTATTTGGGTCGGCTGTCGCGTATCTCCTCTATTACTGGCTGCTGCGCTATCTCGAAGCATCGCAGTTGAGCGCATTCACATATCTTTTGCCTGTCCTCGCTTCGATACTTGGCATCCTGGCGCTCGGTGAGAAGGGCTCCTGGACAGAAATCTTGGGCGGCGCACTTGCCCTCGGAGGCGTGTACTGGACCGAATCCGGCAGAACCTCCCAATAGGCCGTATATAGACTCCACGTGCGCATTCCCTCGACTATCGAGCCAGCGGCAGGCGTCGGCCGTTCGCGTTGACCTGCTCGATGGGGCATGTTAGCTTGCCGAGTCTCGCTAACAAATGACGCGCCAGGCACTTCAGCATGCCCCGCGCTTCAAAGCCGTGTTCTCGGCATGACAACGAAACCTACAAATCCGGCTGGCAGAATGCCCATGCGGTGGGGCGGGAAATCCGCGCGCGTTGCCGTGATTCCAGGCGATGGCATCGGAAAGGAAGTAACGCCGGAAGCGGTCAAGGTCCTCCGTGCTGTTACGGCGCCGGCAAAACGTCCGCTGGAATTCGTCGAATTTGACTGGGGCGCCGACAAATACCTGAAGGAGGGCGTGACGTTGCCCGCGGGTGCGGTCGAGATGCTCCGGGACGAGTTCGACGCTATCCTCTTCGGCGCTCTGGGCGACCCGAGAATTCCTTCCAACCAGCACGCCGCCGACATTCTGCTGGGCCTCCGTTTCAAGCTGGACCTCTACGTGAATGCGCGGCCCGTGGAGCTTCTCCATGACCGTTTGACCCCCCTCCGCGATCGCACCGAAAAAGACATCCGCCTAATGGTCTTCCGCGAAAACACGGAAGGGCTGTACGTTGGCGTGGGAGGATTCTTTAAGAAGGGAACTGCCGACGAAATTGCTATCCAGGAAGACGTCAACTCACGTAAAGGCGTCGAGCGCATCATCCGCTACGCCTACGATTATGCCCGAGAGAACAAACTGAAACGCGTGTGCATGAGCGACAAATCCAACGCCATGACGTTTGCCCATGACCTCTGGCAGCGGGTCTTCAAGGAAGTCCGGCAGGAGTACCCGAAGATTGAGTCACGGCACCTCTATATCGACACCCTGGCCATGGAAATAGTTCGCGACCCGTCACAGTTTGATGTGATCGTGACCTGCAACCTATTCGGGGACATTGTCAGCGACCTCGGAGCACAACTTGCCGGCGGCCTGGGCCTCGCTCCCTCAGGCAATATTCATCCCGGCAAGACTTCGCTCTTCGAGCCGGTCCACGGCTCGGCCCCGAACATTGCCGGGAAGGGCATTGCAAATCCGTTCGGCTCGGTCCTGGCTTCGGCAATGATGCTCGATTTTCTCGGCTGGAAGCGGGAAGCTCAAGTATTGCGCGAAGCTGTGAGGGCCGCCCTTCGAGAAAATTTTGCAACCCCGGATCTCGGAGGAGTTAAACAAACGGTTGAAGTCGGCGACTGGCTCGCAAATTTTTCTAATCTGACAGCCAAGAGAACTTAAAGCATAACTTTAGTATCGCCGCGCGGCCTCGTTAGGTGCAATTCTCCTCTAACGTTGTCTCCGGTCTCTAAGACTCAAAAGTGTTACAAGCATGCCAATCAAGAATCCTCCGATGTGCGCCCACCAAGCTACCCCTCCCGTGGCTGCCCCGCCGACGGAACTGACACCTGCGACGAATTGCAGCAGGAACCAGTAGCCCAAAATGATGAAAGCAGGAATAGGGAGGAAGAAAACTACGACGAGGGTCAGCACTCGAGCCCGGGGAAAAAGAATGATGTAGGCCCCCATTACGGCGGAGATAGCGCCGCTGGCTCCCAAAGCCGGCAGTGAAGAGTGGAAATTTGCAATGATGTGCGTCAGACCCGAACCCACACCGCAAAAGAGATAAAACAGGAGGTAGGGGAAATGCCCGAAATAGTCTTCAACATTGTCCCCGAAGATCCAAAGGAAGAGCATGTTTCCTGCAATGTGCAAAAGGCCGCTGTGAAGAAACATACTGGTGAGCAGGGGAACAAACGCTGCTGCAAAGCTGACATGGCCGGTGAGGAAGCCGTTGATGTGCGAGGGGATCGTGGCGTTGGACATCACAAACGCCTTGTATTGAGAGGGCGGCAGCGTCAGCTGAAAAAGAAATACGATGACGTTCGTCAAAATAAGGAGAGTATTGACGAGAGGATAAGTCCGGCGGGGGTTCAGGTCTTTGAGAGGGATGAACATTCGCTAGCTTGGTTGGTTCAAAGCTCCGTATCGAAAGTCGGCGCCTCGCATCCGTAAACTCAGTTGGAGTGCTTCCCCAGGGCATGAACGGCAGCCCTGTGCAGTTGCGCCTTGGAGAAAAGGGTTCGATTGCGGTTCCCGCTGCGCTGCAGTTCCCGCACTTTGGGCAGCTTACAGATCCCGCCCCGCGCCCCTAAACTCTCGCAATTCAGCCCGGCAGCCGCGCAAGCGAAATCCAGAATTCGTTGCAAATCCCATGCATGGAGGATCCCGTAGGAAAACGCAGCGTGAAACAGATCGCCGGCTCCCGTGGTGTCCGTGACAGGCACTTTAAAGGAAGGAGCATACCAGAAGCGGCGCCCATCCCAAGCGAGCGCGCCATTCACGCCCAGCGTCGCGCAAATGGCGCGAAACCCATATTTCTGCTGAAGCACGGGGAGCGCCTTGAGGAGATTTTTTTCTTCGGTGGCGGCGACGGGGAATTCTTTCGATGTGACAGGATAATCGACAAAGGGGAGAAGGCGGGTCAGCCCTGGAGCCATGTGATCCAAGTCGGCCACGACCGGGATTGCAGAGGCACGCGCCCACGAGGCGGCGATGCTTGTTGTTGCTGGATCGTGCCCGTCAACGTGCAAGAGCCGGGAAGAAGTCACCCAGCCCCTTTGCAGAAAGGTTGTTGGCACGCCAAGCCGCGGATCGCGCTTCCACACGATGGTGCGCTCCCCGGACTCGGTATCGAGAAGGATGAATGACATCTGGCTCATGGCGCGCGGGACGGTAACCAGGTCCGAGTGAACGCCGGCACGCCGGAGCTCGCGCCGATGGAGTTCAGCGGCGGAGTCATCGCCTACGGTACCGACATAGTGGGTTCGCAGACCCCATAGCTGGCAAGCAATCAAAGCGGTTGCCACTTGGCCCCCCGGCATAATTTGCGCGCTAAGCATTTCCGTCTTGGAGCCCAGAGCGGGGAATTGAGAGAGATGCATCACCGTGTCTGTGGCGTTCTCCCCGATCCCCAGGATGTCGAAACGTGGTTTGCGCATAAGATTAGTGGTGCAGAGTATCGGAAGCGGGGACAAATGCAAAGGGCGTTGAATGGGATTACTGCGTCCGATAATGTTGACTGTCCTGGGAGCTTGGTTAACAGAATCCAGAAGGGTGGTTGGCGGTGCCTAAATCGATGGAATTTCCCTATCTTAAGTGTCACTTCAATTGACGGTTCTCCGTTACGTGCGCTCAGTTTTCCGAAGAGATTTTTTCTTTACGGGACTACGTAAACATTGCGCGGCGGAAGCGTGTGTGGTAATTAAATGAGTCCTGCGTGTGCGCGAATCGGACGTGGCTCTCGAATGTGTCCGGCGAAGCGTCGGCGCGCCGACACCTCATGCCTGCCAGGGAAACGGAAGCAATTATTTTGAAGACCTTTTCGCTCGGTGAGGCCGACCGCCTGGTGAGTTTTTTCGGACGGAGTTCGGGGCGCATGCGCGGTGTCGCTGCTGGAGCGCGCAGAATAAAGAATCGCTACGGCTCAACATTGGAGATCCTATCGCACGTCCAGGTCTGGTACATCGAGAAAGAGACCCGAGACCTGGTTCGCATCCAGCAGTGTGAATTGCTCGAATCGTTTCACAGGTCGCAAAGCGATTACGCCCTCAGTACCGGGCTGGCGGTCGTCAGCGAGGTCTCGGAACAGGTTCTCCCGGAGCATGAAACGGCCGAGTCCATGTTCCGGTTGCTGTTGCTCACCGTTCGCGAGATCGAACGCACGGGCGCATGGCAACTGCCCCTGAGCTATTTCGCGTTCTGGACGGTGCGACTCGGCGGATACTTGCCGCAGTTTGATCGATGCGGCTCTTGCGGCGCCGCCTTAGGCGCAGCGGCCGGTTTCCACGCACCTTGGGAAGCGGGGCTCTTCTGCGAAAAATGCCGGCGCGGCGGAATGCGGCCGATACACACCGAGGGCCGGCAACTTGCGGAGCGGTTTGCTGGGGAGAAACTCGACAAGATTGAATTCCTGCCAGCGCTGCAACAGCCAGCGGCAGAGTTGCGAGAGGCATCACTGGACTGGATAGAGCATCACACCGAGAAACCGTTGGCTACGCGAAAACTTTTGGAGCCCACTTGACAGCTAAAGTAAAACTTGAGAAAAAACGGGCCGGTCTCACCTTTCAAGATTTAGTTTTGAAACTCTCCCATTTCTGGGTGAAGCAGGGATGCGTGCTGCAGCAGCCCTATGACGTCGAGGTTGGCGCCGGCACCATGCATCCGGAGACATTTCTGCGCGTGCTCGGGCCAGCCGCATACCGGGTTGCTTATGTCCAGCCCAGCCGTCGGCCCGCCGACGGAAGATATGGCGAAAATCCCAACCGCCTTTACAAACACACACAATTTCAAGTCATTCTTAAACCCTCTCCTGCCAACGTTCAGGATCTTTACCTCCAGAGTCTTGCTGCTATCGGCATCGCCCTGAAGGAGCACGATATTCGATTCGAAGAAGACAATTGGGAATCGCCAACACTTGGCGCCTGGGGCATTGGCTGGCAAGTGCTGCTGGATGGTTTGGAGATCACCCAGTTCACCTACTTTCAGCAGAGCGGCGGAATCGACCTCGATCCGATCTCTGTTGAGCTGACCTATGGTCTCGAGCGCATCTGCGCCTTCCTGCAGGATGTGGCCAGCGTCTACGATCTCCGCTGGTCCGCTGACAAGACATATGGCGACATTCGCCTGGCCGAGGAGCAACAGTTTTCCGAGTACAGCTTTAATCGCAGCGATGCCAAGGCCATTCGCGCCGAGTTCGATTTGCATGAGAAGCAAGCCAAGGAACTTCTCGACGGGTTTCTCGTCACAGCGGGGAAGCAGCGCGAAAGGTATCCGATTCTCCCGGCCTACGATCACTGCCTCAAGTGCTCGAACCTCTTTAACCTGATGGATGCTCGAGGCGTTATCTC
>Ga0070704_100001993_pt1 | contig 11303 bp, 11 predicted proteins | sample KBSK5252metaG_FD_65467 | JGI IMG/M metagenome (GOLD analysis project Ga0070704, IMG submission 65467) | Corn, switchgrass and miscanthus rhizosphere microbial communities from Kellogg Biological Station, Michigan, USA - KBS K5-25-2 metaG | ecosystem: Host-associated > Plants > Roots >... | reverse complement strand
GCGCGTACATTGCGAGTGCGATTGCGGCATCGCCCAACGTGCAGTGAAGCACTGACCATGCGACCGTCGTGCCATCCGCGGCCCAGATCGTATAGAGCCTGACATGCGCGATCTCCCACACCAGATTCAAGGCGAATGCAAGCGCCGACCAGAGACCTGCACCTGCGATAACGCCGCCTTGCCTTGCCGTCACGCCTTGAGGCTGGCGCAGACCCGCTGCAGAAGTGCCCGTACCTCCTTGCCGAGTGCATGCACCTCCGGCTTGTCGACCAACTGCAGCACGGCAGCGGGATCCATGAACGCAACTGTGATGGTTCCATCGGCTTCTTCGCGCACGACCACATTGCACGGCAGCAGCATGCCTATGTCGGGGTCAGCCTCGATCGCGCGATGTGCGAGCGGCGGATTGCAGGCACCGAGTATGCGATAGGGGCGGCGCTCGATATTGAGCTTGGCTTTCAGCGTCGCCTTGACGTCGATATCGGTGAGCACGCCGAAGCCTTCCTTTTTCAAGGCTTCGGTGACTTTCGCGACCGCTACATTGAACGGGATCTTGAGCTGAGTGCTGAATCCGTACATGGGTGGCTCCTTGGTTGAAACACGGGATCCAAATTCCCGGACTCACTCATCGCTCCAGGCCAACTCGTAGACCCGATGAAACCCCGTGAATCCCTTGAGGCGGCAGACGCCGACCTGGCGGACAGCGCCCGATACCAGCTCGTTCGCAGCATCCTCGTCCAGGAACACGCGATTCCGGTCGGGGATTTGGATCAGCCGTTCCTCTCCCTCGACGGTCACGAAGGCATCGCTCGGCACGCTCATCAACCGGAATGCCTCGTTGATCGTGGCGCCATGACGAGATCCGTTCGCGTCCAGGAGGATTTGTCCATACGTTACGGCAGCCCGAACCTCGAGAGAAGGGCCCGGCGCCATCTCCGGCGGACGGTCCCGGAGGCCCCGCAGCAGTTTGCCGGCGGCTTGCGCGGCAACCGGTACAGAGGGAAACGTCATCATGCAGCCGTCGCCGGTATTTTCCACGAAGGTCACACCGTGCGAGTTCGCCACCTCGAGCGCACGCCGTTCCAGGACATTGCGGGCGCGCATCGCCAGATCCTCGCCGTGATGAGTTGCAAGCCAGGTCGAGTTCACGAGGTCCACAGCCAGAACCGCCTCCACGACAACTCCCGCCGGCGCGCGGCGCCAACGCCGCCGGGACCAGGCGCGATGGGCGAGCACTCCAGCCATTGCAGCCACCACACCAACGAGAATGTGCGACGCCTCGTCAAGCAGGAACCTCGAAGTCACAGCGGCAGACTGCGCCATCACCTGGTCTGCGCAGAACAGGAAAGCGGTCGCCAGAGCTGCTCGCCGCTTAATCGGGTAATTCCGGCGAGGTTGAATAAGAACTACATCGGGGTACTGTTTCATCTAGGTGCGCCCGGTCCGTCGCGCGCTCTTAGCCACCTGCTAGGCCGCGGACAGATCTATGACGGTGCCGGGTTCGCAGTCATTTGGCGTGCATCGACTCCATGATCTGATCGCGCTGCATCATCTGCTCCATCATCATCTGCATCATGTCCATGCGTTGTTCCATCATGGCGTGGTGTTTCATCATGTCGCCCCTCGTCATGCCGCCCTTCTTCTCGGCCATCTTCATGCCGCCGTGCTCGCCTGCGTCCTTCATCATCGGACCGCCCATGGCGCGCATCGTCTTCATGTTTTCCTGCATAGTCTGCATGTGCTCCTGCCGACGATTGCGGAAATCAGTATCGAGGTTTTCATGGTGTTCTTTCCTTTTGGGGGCGAATCGAAGTCGGGACAATGACGCGCGGGTCCAGAATGTGCATCCACGCCCAGGAATTCCTTTGAGACGACTGCGAGACTCTCTGTATAGACGCAAGCTTCTTTATCGTCCGTACGCTGCCGCACACAGCGCCTTGTACGCCCCGTCGTCGGCCAGGTTCACAACCTGACGCGTTTGAGCCGCAACGCGTTCGTCACCACCGACACCGAGCTCATGGCCATCGCGGCGCCGGCAAAGATCGGCGAGAGCAGGAGACCGAAAAAGGGGTAGAGCACGCCGGCGGCGATCGGAACGCCGATTGCGTTGTAGGCGAACGCGAAGAACAGGTTCTGCTTCACGTTCAGCATCGTTGCATGCGAAAGCCGGATAGCCTTGGCAATGCCGCGCAGGTCTCCCTTCACGAGCGTGATGCCGGCGCTTTCGATCGCCACGTCGGTGCCGGTTCCCATAGCGATCCCGACCTGCGCCTGCGCGAGCGCCGGCGCGTCGTTGATCCCGTCGCCCGCCATCGCCACGAAGCGCCCCTGCGACTGAAGCGCTTTGATTTTCTCCACTTTCTGCTCGGGCAGAACCTCGGCGATCACTTCAGTGATGCCGAGCTGCCGCGCCACGCTTTCCGCGGTCTTGCGCGAGTCTCCCGAGAGCATCACGATGGTCACGCCCTGCGCCTGCAGCGCCTTCACCGCTTCGGGCGTCGTCTCCTTGATCGGATCGGCGACCGCGATGACCGCAGCGACGCGCGCGTCGATCGCGGCAAACATCGCCGTCTTACCTTGCGCCCTGAGCGCTTCGGCCTTGTCCGTGAGCCCTTGCGGCAGCGCGCCGATACGTTCAACGAAACGGAGATTTCCCACCGCTACGCGACGCCCACCGACGACACCCTGCACGCCCTGCCCGGTTACAGCCTCGAAGTTCTCGACCGGCTGCAGCGCGAGCCCACGCTCCTCCGCGCTCTTCACGATGGCCTGCGCGAGCGGATGCTCGCTGGCTCGCTCGAGGCTCGCAATTGCGCGCAGCGCATCGGACTCGGCAATGCCCGGCTCGACCACAAGATCCACGAGCTCGGGCCTGCCCAGAGTGAGCGTGCCGGTCTTGTCGACGACCAGCGTATCCACGTCGCGCAGCTTCTCGATCGCTTCGGCACTGCGAAACAGGATACCGTTCAGCGCGCCCTGGCCCATGGCGACGGTAATGGAGATCGGCGTTGCAAGGCCGACTGCGCAGGGACACGCGATGATCAGCACGGACACCGCGTTGACGATAGCGTAGGTGAGCGCGGGCTGCGGCCCGAAGAAACCCCAGACGAGCGCCGTAACCACGGCAATTGCGATCACCGTCTGCACGAAGTAGGCTGCTACGAGATCCGCCAGGCGCTGCACCGGGGCGCGCGTGCGCTGGGCCTGCGCCACCATGTGCACGATTTGCGCGAGCAGCGTGTCGGCGCCTACCCGCTCGGCGCGGATCACCAGCGTGCCCTTGCCGTTGATCGTCGCACCGGTGACGCGATCTCCCTGCCGCTTCGGCACCGGGATCGGCTCGCCGGTGACCATCGACTCGTCGACGTTCGACGACCCTTCGAGGCAGGTGCCATCCACGGGGATCTTCTCGCCGGGCCGCACGCGCAGTCGGTCGCCGACCTGAACCTGCGCGAGCGGCACCTCGACCTCGCGACCGTCCGCGGCGATGCGCAGCGCTGTGTTCGGCGCGAGGGCAAGCAGCGCACGGATCGCCTGGCTGGTCTGCCCGAGCGCGCGCAACTGCATGACCTCGCCGAGAAGGACGAGAGTGACGATCACCGCTGCGGCTTCGAAATAGGCACCGACTTCGTTGCCGCCATGCATCCGGAACTCTTGCGGGAACAGACCGGGAGCAAACAACGCGGCAAGACTGAACACGTACGCAAGCGCCACGCCGAGCCCGATCAGCGTGTACATGTTCGGGCTTCGGTTGGCGAGCGACAGCGCGAACTTGCGAAAGAACGGCCAGCCCGCCCACAGGATGACGGGTGTAGCCAGCGCGAATTCCACGTAGCCGCGCAATCCCGGCGCGATGCCGAACGGCTGCGGCACCCCAAAGTACGGCGCCATCGCGATCAGGAGGAGCGGCACGCTGAGGACCGCACTCATCCAAAAGCGGCGCGTCATGTCGCGCAGCTCGGAGTCGTCCTCCTCGGCGCCTTCCGCCGCCACGAGCGCCATGCCGCATCTCGGGCAACTGCCCGGCTTCGCGCTGCGTACCTCCGGATGCATCGGGCAGGTGTATTCGGCCGCAGCGGCAGCGGGTTCCTTCGGCTCCGGCGCGGCGAGAAATTTTTCCGGTTCCGCCTTGAATCGCGCGAGGCAGTGGCCGCTGCAGAAGAAATACCTCACTCCGGCATGCTCGTGCGATCCCGCTGCCTTCTCGGGGTCGACCGTCATGCCGCATACTGGGTCAATCGCCATTGCAGCGTTTCATCGCCATCCGGTCACTGTGCTTTTTCGATTCGCGTCAAAGTGATGATGTCACCAATCTGCTCCGCCCGGAACTTCACTGCGTCGCCTGCCTTCATCTGCTCGAGCAGCGCGACGTCTTTCACCTGGAAAACCATCGTCATCGCGGGCATGTCGAGGTTCTTGATCGGCCCGTGCTTGATCGTGATCTTCTTTGCGTCCTTATCCACCTTGCGTACTTCGCCGCCGGTGAGCGCGTCCGCCTTGTGATGGGCGTCATCCGCCCACACCGGAAGCGCGAGCAGTAGTGCGGCCACCGACCCGGCAAGAAATATTCTCCGTTTCATTTCGAATCTCCTTCAGCGACTTCTACCCAATCAATTCTTTACGATGGTTCGGCTGGTCGTCTTGACCTGGCTCAATCGCGCCCGGCGTACTGACTTTGCAACCGCGCGGCGCTACTTCGCTGGCTCGATCCTCGTCACCGTGAATGCGCCGCCGAGTTTCACGGCCTCGAACTTCACCTTGTCGCCCGCCTTCAGGCGCTCGAGCATTGCCGGGTCCTTGACTCGGAAAACCATCGTCATCGCCGGCATGTCGAGGTTCTGAATCGCGCCGTGCCTGATCGTGATCCTCTTCGCATTCTTGTCCACCTTGCGGACTTCGCCATCCGTCAGCGTCTGCGCGAAGGCCGGCAGCGCCGCCATTGCTATGAGTGCAAGGAGCCGTTTCATGGCTTCTACGTCAGGGCCGTACGACGATCTTGCCGATCATGCCCGCTTCGAAATGGCCGGGAACCAGGCAACCGTAGTGAAACTCACCCGCCTTCGTGAACTGCCAGATGATCTCGGCCTTCTTCCCGGAGGCGACATGCGCCATATACGGTTCGTCGTGCTCCATTTCAGGATGCTTCCTCATGAGCGCGGCGTGCCCCTTCAGCTCCGCCATCGTTCCAAGAACCATCTCGTGCATCTGCTTGCCCGAGTTCGTCACCACGAAGCGCACGGTTTCACCGCGTTTAACGGTGATCGCGCCGGGTGTGAAGCGCATGGTGTCGCTTGTATCTACCGGTATCGTGCGCGTCACTTTCCTGGGGTCTCCGGTGTGACCGAAATCGGTCCGCTTCATCTCCGCCCGCCCTTTCAGCGGGTGTTTCCCGCCGTGCGAGTCTCGGCTGTTGTCGGCGATGGATTCGACGGCGAATACGAACATCGCCACTAGCGCAAACGCAATTTTCTGCAGCATGATTTCCTCGACGTCAAATGCACGCGCGAAAGCAAAGCGCGTACGGGAACGGCGCAATTCAGCGCGCCGCGACGCTGTCAGGCGTCACGAACCGAGCGGAGGGCGATCGAGAGGATCGGGCACGTAGCCCGGCTTGCGAACGTCGAAGAAAGGAATGCGGACGGCGCCGGCGATGAGAGCCGCGACTGGGAGTGCGGGATCCGGGGCGAGCGACGTGCCCACGGAGCAGCTCGCGCAGTGGTTGCAGATCGAAACGCCCGAAGGATGGTCGCCGTCGTGGCCGACCGTCTCATGAGTCGATTCGTGCTCGTGCTCGGCAGCGTGCGCAGGCTGAGCGCCTCCGTGGTGGCCCGCGCAGAGCTCGGCGGCGACCGCCGCATAACCGCGCAGCGGCAGCGCCGTCACAATCAGCAACACGGTCAGGATTCTGAAAGCGTTCCGCATGCGGGAAATCCTAACACGGTCGATCTTCTCGAGATCGGTTCAAGCGCGCTTTCGACGATGCCTACGGATCGACGTTGAAGCTGAACATCATGCCGCTCTCGTGGTGTTCGGCGATATGGCAGTGAGCCATCCACCGGCCCGGGTTGGTGACTTCGAGCAGGATGTCGACCGTCTGGCCGGTCGGGATCAGCACGGTGTCTTTCCATACTAGATTCGGCTCTACTGCGCCGTCGCGGGACAGAATCAGGAAGCGGCCGGCGCCATGGATATGGAACGGATGGTGCATGGGGTGATCGGAGTCCATGGTGTTGACCAGCCGAATCTTCACGAGTTCACCGACGCGAAATCGCCAATCGATCGCGCGACCTTCGGCGCCTGCTGCTTGGTCGATCAGCTTCCAGCGCGTATTGGCCGGAGTGGTCATGCGGTTCACCTCGACCATGTCGTCTTCCCACTCAATGCCGGCTGGAAAGCGGCCGTGCACCTTGCCACCGCTGTGGCTGTGGGAAGCAGACTGCCCCTGACCGCTAGCGTTGGCCGATCTCGCTTCGCGCGGTAACAGCTTCATCGCACAAGAGGGACACTTGCCTGGTGCATCCCGGATGACTTCTGCGTGCATCGGACAGAAATACTTGAGCGACGCGCCGGAGGCCAACTCGGGCGTTCCCATGTTCATCTCAGCGACGAAGGCGAGCGTCTTGTGCGGCTCGGCGTCGACATAGACCGCAACGCGCTCACGTTCCGCCAGCATATCCGGGTTGATCCGGAGGGTCTCGAAGTGGTCTGCAGCTGAAGATGTCGCAGGCTCGCCGGCAACGGTAATCCCGATCAGCGGGTAGATCCTTTGCGGTGTGCGATGCTCTAGCGTCGCCTGGCCCGGCTGGTCGAACAGCACGTCAACCACGGCGCGTTCCGAAGGCGCGATCACCACCCGTTCGACGAGCTCTTCGCGCTCATAGTGGCCACTGTCGCCGCCGACAAGCTTCATGCGCGCGCCGCGCACACCTACATTGAAGACCCGCGTGTTCGCGGTGTCGGTCAGATAGAAGCGCACGACCTCGCCCAACCGTGCCGTGAACGATAACTGGCTCTGCCCGTTCACGAGCAAGACATTACCGAACCGTCCCATCGCCGTGTGCGTCGTCTCCGAGCGGCTGAACGGCGCTACCTTTCCGTCTTCGAGCAGGATGTCGTCGAGAGCGAAGGCGAGCTCGCGATCGACCGGCGGCCAGTAGTCCGCTTCCGCGGGAACGACCACGATGTTGCCGTACAGCCCCAGCTCCTGGGCATAGTCCTCGCGGATATGCGGGTGGTACCAATACACCCCGGGGTCCGGGAACTTGATGCGATAGGTGAAAGCGCCGCCGATCGGCATCGGGCGCTGCGTCTCGGCCGTCCCGTCATAGCGGTTCTCCAGCCGCAAACCATGCCAGTGCACCGTCGCTTCGAGGTCACCGTCGTTGACAACATTGACTACCAACTCCGATCCCTGCGGCACCCGCAGGGTCGGACCCGGGATGGAGCCGTTGTACGCCAGCATCCGCACGGTCGCGTCACCGATTCGTTTCGCGACCGGTGCGATGCGGAGATCGAACTGGTCTCGATGAGCCAGCTCGAGCCACTGCGGCGCTCGCGCTTCGGGCAGACCCGCCGCGTCTCTGGAAAAATGATCGGCACGCATGTTCATGTCGGTCTCCTTTTGGATTGCGCAGATTGTCAGACAGCGGATGCGTGTAGAACGAGCTGACGATAAATACGAATGGCCTGCTCCCCCAGCCGAGCGCGGTCCCGATGATCAGGCCGATCAACCAGCTCAGCAAATCGACCTGGTCGCGATGCAAACCGAGGCCATTCAGGTATTTGTCGGTGCTCATCGCGGGTGCATTGTTGTTCCGGGGAGGCCGCGGATAAAGTGGGCTGGAGGAACATCTTTGTGCACAATTGCGAACAATCATGGCCCGCGCCGAGACGCTTTCCGACATTTCGATCTTCGTCAGCGTCGTAGACACAGGCAGCTTCACCTCCGCTGCCGACAAGCTCGAGCTTTCCAAGTCCCAGGTCAGCAAATGCGTGAACCGACTCGAACGCACGCTCGGTGCGCGTCTGATGGATCGCACCACGCGGCGGCTCCGGTTGACCGAAGCCGGTGCGACCCTTTACGAAAGCAGCAAGAGCGCGCTGGACCAGATCGACGACGCGCAGATTGCGGTCTCCAGGCTGCAGGGCACGCCACGCGGCAAGCTGATTGTCAGCGCTTCCATCGCCTTCGGCAGCGTCCAGCTGCCCGCCGTAGTGAAGGAACTCACGGCGCAGCACGCAGATCTGGCGATCGAGCTACGACTCGAGGATCGCCACGTTGACCTCGTTCGAGAGGGGATTGACGTCGCCATTCGGATCACGGAAGACACGCGTGATTCCACGTTGATCTACAGGAGACTGGGCCGCAACCGGATGATCGTGTGCGCCTCGCCCGCATATCTGGCCAAGCGCGGCATTCCGAGCACGCCACAGGACCTGGCTCGTCACGAGTGCATCGTGCACACGCAACGCGCTTCGCCGAAAATCTGGCACTTCACGGCGGCAGACGGAAGAAAAACATCGGTGAACATCAACGGCCGCATTGCCGTCAGCAGCTCACTCGCGGTTCGTGAGGCGGCCCTGGAAGCCGCAGGCATCATCGAGCTGAATTCGTATCTCGTCGGCCCGGACATTCTGTCCGGACAGCTGATCCGGCTTCTACCGGGCTACGAGCCAAGAGAGCTATCGATCTATGCCGTATTTCCGCAGCGGCGCTACCTCGCGCCCAAGGTCCAGGTCTTTATCGACGCGATGCTCGTGCGCATGACGCCCGAGCCTGTCTGGGATGCGTTCCTTAAGAGGGAAACGTCGGGCGGTCGCGTAGCGCCTGCAGCGCGTTCCGCGCCGCGTGGTAGCCGCTCGCGCCGGGCATCCAAGCCCCCGGATGCATCCCGGGGCCGCACAAGTACAACCCGCCGATAGGCGTGCGGTAGCGCGCGAGTTCCGGCGTCGGACGCATCCATAACCATTGGTCGAGCGCCGGCTCGGCGTGGTGCATCTGGCCTTCGGGCCAGCCGAACTGCCGCTCCAGATCCGGCGGCGCCAGAACACCGCGCGCAGTCACGGCAGTGCTGAGACCAGGCGCATGTGCGTCAAGCGTCCGCACGACCAAATCGGCCAGCGCATCGCGCTGTACGTCGTCCCAACCTGCGCCGGTCAGCGCGTACGGCGCAAATTGCACGTGCGCGTGCACGCTACGATCCTCTGCCCGCGCCTCGATGTACGGCTGCTGCGAGACGCGACCGTACTTCGCATCATCGTGCGCACGCTCGAGATAGTCGAGCGAAGGGGCGATCGCAAGCGTCTCGAACCCCGCGGCGTGATCGAGGGTAAGCGTCACCTGGGCAACGACTCCGCGCGAGCGCATGCCGCGCAGCGTTCGGGCGAATTCAGGATCCAGCCAGCCAGGATCGAGCAGACCCAGAAGCGTGCGCCGCGGATCGGCGCCGGAGAGTACGAGCGCTGCAGGAATCTTTTCTCCGCCTGCAAGGCTAACGCCCGTGACCTGTCCTTCGCGCACCTCGATACGGGCCGCCTCGACACCGCGCCGGAGCTCGATCCCCGGGAGTGCCCCGAGGAGGCGCACGACATTCGAGAGCGCCGGCCGAAAGACGCCGGGCGCGCAGCCGACGTGGTTCTGCAGGAAGTTCAGCGTCGTGCCGCCGGCGCGCGGACCCTGGTGCAAATGCAAAACACCCGCCGCACCGAGCACACCCTTCAACGCATCGCACTCGAACCAGTCATCGAGCAGATCCGCGATTGGCATCGGCACTATCCGCAGCAGATCTTCAAGTCCCTGCCTGCCCATGCGCCGCAGGCGGAGCGCAAGTCCGCCCAGCTCGGCAAGAGCAGCGATCCCTTCCCCCATCAGATCCGGCGGGGGCGCCATCGACAGCGTTTCGAGAGCGCGCGCAAGCGTCGACATCTGCTCGCAGAAGGCCGGCCAGCGCGCCGCGTCGTTCGGGCTGAAGCGCCGGATCGATTCCGCCGAGCGCGTGACGTCGTTCCACAACACGAGACGGGCGCCGTCCGCAACCGGCGCGCTCACCCATGGATCCGGGCGCTGAATCTTGAGGCCGTGTCTCTCGAGCTCGAGATCGCGCACGATCGCAGGCGCTACCCAGCCAACGGCTTCCGGGGCGCCGTCCGCGTGAGCGGCGGTTCGGTCGAGCACGAGCACGTTCCAGCCGCCACGCGCGAGAACGTGCGCTGCAACCAATTCGTTCGCGCCCGCGCCGATGACCACCGCGCGCGCGTTCACGCGCCTTCTCCCAGGATCGCGCGCGCAGCGTTGCGACCCGAAGCGCCCATCACGCCGCCGCCCGGGTGCGTGCCCGCCCCGCACTGGAAGAGATCCTGAATCGGCGTGCGGTACCGCGACACCGCCGCCGCCGGGCGCAAAAAGAACATCTGCTGCAACGAAAGCTCGCCCTGAAAGATGTTTCCCTCCGACAGCCCGAGCGTGCTCTCGATGTCGGCGGGCGTGATCACCTGCCGGTGCAGGATCGACGCCTTCAGGTTCGGCGCGTACTCGGCAATCGTGTTGACCACGGCATCGCCGAACGCTTCGCGCCGGGCGTCGGTCCAGCCGCCATTCAGCCCATAGGGCGCGTACTGCACGAAGATCGACATCACGTGCTTGCCCGGCGGCGCCATCGAAGGATCGAGCAGCGACGGGATCACCATGTCGAGATACGGGCGGCGCGAGAATTCGCCGTACTTCGCCTCGTCGTACGCCCTCTCCAGGTATTCGACGCTCGGGCTGATCGAAATCGCGCCTCGGAGAGCTGCGCCGCCTTGCGGCAGGCAGGTAAAGCGTGGCAGCTCGCGGAGCGCGAGGTTTACCTTTCCCGAGGATCCCCGGAAGCGATAGCGCCGGATCGCCGCGACGAAGTCCGCAGGCAGGTGCTTTTCTCCCACCATCTCGAGAAACGTGCGCCGCGGATCCGCATTGGAGACGACACGTCCCGCGCGGATCTCTTCGCCGTTCTCCAGCACGACGCCAGTAGCGCGACCGCCTTCGACGAGGACCTGCGCAACAGGTGCCTGGGTGCGGATCTCCGCACCGAAGGACCTCGCCGCGCCGGCGATTGCCTCGCTCACCGAGCCGTTGCCGCCTTTCGCGAAACCCCAGGCGCGGAATACGCCATCGAGCTCGCCCATGTAGTGATGCAGCAGAACGAACGCGGTGCCGGGCGAGCGCGGTCCGGCGAGCGTGCCGATGATCCCGCTCGCGGACTTGGTCGCCTTCAACGCCTCGCATTCGAACCATCGGTCGAGGTAATCGGCGGAGCTCATCGTCA
>Ga0070704_100001980_pt1 | contig 11327 bp, 11 predicted proteins | sample KBSK5252metaG_FD_65467 | JGI IMG/M metagenome (GOLD analysis project Ga0070704, IMG submission 65467) | Corn, switchgrass and miscanthus rhizosphere microbial communities from Kellogg Biological Station, Michigan, USA - KBS K5-25-2 metaG | ecosystem: Host-associated > Plants > Roots >... | reverse complement strand
GGTTGTTGCCGCCTCACTCCATTTTGACGTCTGTCGCGCCGGCTCCGGCAGGCACGCACCCACCGCTGCTGCTCCGAGGTTCCCCGGGGTGCCTGAAGGCCGCTTTCACGAGCCCGAGGCACTCGTCTTCGGTAAGATATCGACGTTGTGAGTTGTCTCGACCACAGGTCGATACAAGGACGAGGGACGGAGCGGATTGGAGGGCACGATGAGACTCTGGTTGGCACTCGCGTCGGCACTGACCCTGGGCGCCCTTGCGCACGCGCAACAGCACGCTCCGGCGGCAGGCGTCCATGTCGATCCCGCGAAAGTCGCGGAGGCGCTGGCGAAAGGCGGCACGCTGGTGACGCGGCCGGACCTGCTCGTCCAGGGCAGTCACCGCGACAAGGCCGGACAGGTAGAAGTCCACGACAAGGAGACCGACGTGCTCTACATCCTCGACGGCGAGGCGACGTTCGTCTTCGGTGGAAAGATGGTCGGCGGCAAGACGACGCGGCCCGATCAATGGCTTGGGACCGACATCACCGGCGGGGAGACGCATCGCGTCGGCAAGGGCGATGTGTTCGTCATCCCCGCAGGCATTCCACACTGGTTCAAGGAAGTCCCCAAGTCGATCAGCTATTTCGTCGTGAAAGTGATCAAGTAGCGGGTGGTACTCAGCGCGCCTATTGATGCGCCCCGCGAATCGCGATCTGCCACATGATCAGCTCGGTAGAGAGAACAACCCCATCCGGTGTGGCGTAGTATTCGCTGCCGATAATCTCTCCGCGATTGTTGATGTCGGAGGCGACCACCCCCGTTGCGGTCGGATGCGCTGGAGGCAACACCGCGACAACGTGACGGGTGGGAGCCCAAACGTGGTACTCGAACTTTCCGGACTGGCCGTTGAAAGCGTTGACGAGAAGCAGACCATGGTCATTGATAGCTAACGCCAATCCGTTCAAAGCGGGCAACGTCGCAGCGGTCCGTCCAGATCCGGCGAACCAGACGGCGGGCCGACTGACATCTCCGCCTTGGATCGCGCCTGCTATCAATCCATGGTTGTTGATGGCGGTGGCGGAGCTGCTCGTAGCGGGTGGGGCGTCCAGGAACCTCACGCCATCAGTGAAGGACCAGGCGAACGCGCGTTGGGAACCATCCGCGTTGAAGATATTGCCGACGGCAACACGGTGATCGTTGATCGCGAACAGGGCTGCAAAAGCGGTGTCAACGTCAATCACATGAATGACGCCCGAACCGAGGTCGTCGTGAGCCCCTCGGATCAGCACGCACGGTGGACCAACCTGGTCGATGCCGACGATGCAGTTGCCTGCCATGTCACCACGCTTGTTGATGCCCCGCGCGAGGAAAGTCGAGGATAGTCGGCGGCCACCCTCCCTGGTCCAGAGCGCCCCTTGAGTGCCGCCGTCGCTGCGTGGCGCATCGAAGATGCCAACGACCTCACCTCGCTTATTGATATCGAAGATATCGAAGCCGGGTACCGAGCCGTCGAACGCACCGGTCCGCGTATCGAGCGCAAAGTTCGCACCGGTACTGCCATCCGTGCCGAACACGAGTCCGCGATCGTTAATGAGAGCCCGGAACGTGCCGGGCAGGCCCAGGTCGGTCACCGCGATATCGATCGCTCGCTGTTGCCCGCTCCGACTCTGCGCTGACGCGGGCGCGATACCCAGCGCGAACAGAGCACTCATCGAGATACCAGCGGCGAGTCGGTAGAGACGGATTGGTCTTGCGGCGTCGCGGATTACTTCCGTCATGAGCGCCCCCTTATTGCCTTGTGTGTCAGGTGTCCGGGGGCAGGGCAATACAAAGATCGCGCCGCGCTGCTGCGTGGTTCTGTCGACGGTCCGCAATGTTACGGACGAAATCCAAAGCGCTCCTGAGACGCGTCAATTGCGGGAATCCGGCTGGGGACGGGCGCTGGCAGGCCCTCGTTCAGTTCGGCCCCTCGACTCGACCGCCTATCCAATCGGATACGCGGTATATCCGTTTGTTGAGTCAACACCGTTGCCACTGACCGGCTCGTGATCACGCGCTGCCGTCAACCGCCGCAAGCTAGTGATCGCGCCACGAGTGAACCGACGAGGTGTCCGGGCCGTCGACTGAAATGTGTCTCCCATGACGAATCATTCCGGCCGGTGGCTCCCGATCACGCGCAGACAACACAGCCGCGAGTCCAAGCTGTGAACATGTGAGAGCTCGGGCAGGGCGCTGGGCGGTGGCTGATGAACCGAGCGCTGATGCTCGCATGGTCCCGGCCAATCGCTCGCTTCTGGCTGCACACGTGCACGCTCGACGCGCCACAGGCGCTCCCCTTCTATGTGCGCTCGGGGTTTGTGCCCTACGCTCGCAAAGTCGAGGTCTACGATGACCCGCGACTCACCGGTGTCCTGCCGGAGACGGCGGCGCCGCAGGTGCCGCTGATTCGACGTGACGAGGGGAGAGAGGCGCGCCAACCTACCAGTGCGAGAGCGAACCATCGAGCCGCCGCTGAGTGGCGCCAGGGGCGCCCTCGGTGACGGCTTCGACGAACGTCAGCTGGCGCTCGTCCACGGTGACGCCGAGGCCGGGTCGGTCGTTCGGCCAGACCTTGCCGTTGCGGCACTCCAGGAACTCGGACAGGTAAGGCACCGGGCGCTCGCCCTGGTTGTATTCCATCAGCACCTGCCCCGGGAACGCCATCATCGTCTGCATGTGGCCGGCCGTCGCGATCGGGCCGGTGAAATGCGGAACGATGCCGACGCGGTGCGTGTCGCACACCGCCATGATCTTCAGCATCTCGGTGATGCCGCCGACGTTCGGCAGTGACGCGCGCGCGAAGTCGATGTCGCGCTGTTCGACCAGCGGGCTGAAGTCGGCGCGGGTTCCCCACTCCTCACCTGGCGCCAGTGGCACCGACGTCATCAGGCGCAGCTTCGGCAGTTGCGTCCGGAACTGCTCCTCGCGCAGCGGGTCCTCGACGATGAAGGGACGATGCGGCTCGAGCAGGCGGCAGACCTCGACCGCTTCGTGGAAGTCGAACTTCTGATGCAGGTCGATCATCCAATTGCCGTCGGGCCCGACGCCCTCGCGCATCTGCGCCGCGGCCTCGGCGATCAAGCGGATGTGCGACCGTGAGTCGAACGTGGCGCCCTGCGCCGATCCGCGCCGCGAGGCGCCGCTGCCGGGATTCGGCAGGATGTCGCTGTCCACGCGGAAGACGCGGTACCCCGCCGCCATCGTTCGCGCCGCGCGCTCCCGGAGGGTCAGCGCCGCCGCTTCGGCCGGCGGCACGAGGCCCTGTGGCAGGCCCGACGTCGCGTACAGCTCGATGTGCTCGCGGGCCTTCCCGCCGAATAGTTGATACAACGGGACGCCCAGAGCCTTGGCCTTGATGTCCCACAACGCGAGATCGATCGCGCCGAGCGCGTGGAGACGCTCCTTGCCCGGCGAGTAGAAGCCATCCATGAACGCGCCCTGCCAGATCATCTCGGTGTCGAACGCGTTCCGGCCGATCACGCTGCGGGCGACGTTGCGAATGGTGTCGGGCGAGCCGCCCTGGCCGACGCCGGTAATGCCGGCATCCGTCTCGACCAGGATGACCATGTTGCTTTGAGGAAACGCCTGCGGTCCGTTGCGGTCGTAATTCTGCGGGTAGAACAGTCGGATGCGCGTCACCTTCGTCGGCGCGAGCCGGCTGCCCGCGCTCGCGGCGGCGGCCGCCGCAGTTTGGGCGGACGTGTGTGACGGCGCGCCGGCGACCAGCGCACCGACGACGCCGCTCAACGATTTCGCAAAGCCCCGGCGATCGACCGCCATAGCACCTCCCGCGTCACAGCGCGACTCGCGGCGAATTATATGCGCAGCCGTTGCACAAAGAGCACCCGCCGGCGTTGGGGCTGGCGGCGTCGGTCGGGCTCGTGCGACTCATCGCCAACCTGCTGTTTGGCACTGCCCCGATGGATCCGGTCACGTTCACCGCGGTGCCGGTGGTGCTCGCCGCCGTGGCGCTGCTGACGAGCGACATTCCGGCGCGACGGGCGACGCTGGTCGACCCGATGGTCGCGCTGCGACACGAATGTTGGTGGTTTGACCGACGTCACCCGCGGCGCGGTTCTCCTCGGTCCATGATTTTGATGATGAACGTCATGAATGGTATTTATGACGCTCATCATGTATAGTGTCCAAGTCAATTCGCTGGGGGAGACTTCCGTGAGAGTGACGCGCGAACAGGCAACCGCCAACCGGGAAAAGATTCTCGACGTCGCCGGCGCGCTCTTTCGCGAGCGCGGCTTCGACGGGATCGGGCTGGCCGACATCATGAAGCGCGCCGGCCTGACCCACGGCGGCTTTTACGGCCACTTCGAGTCGAAGGACGACCTGGCCGCGGAAATCACGACGCGGATCCTGGGACGCGCCGGCTGGCTCGAACGCCTGACCGGTACCCCCAACCCGTCGGTTCGCCAGGTTGTCCGCACCTATCTGTCGAAACGCCATCGCGACAATGCCGGTCGCGGCTGCCTGTTCGCGGCCGTGGGCTCCGATGTGGTCCGGCAGCCGAAGTCGGTCCGTCATGCCTTCACCGAAGGGCTGCGTGCGCGCGTCGACGCCCTGCAGGACATCCTGCCGGGGCGCGCGGCGGCCCGACGTCGAAAAGCGCTGGCGACGATGGCCGGCCTGGTTGGCGCGCTCATCCTGTCGCGAGCAGTCGACGAGCCTGCGCTGTCCGACGAAATCCTCGAAGCCGCCGCCGCAACCCTCGGGCGCTCGTAACAGCCGACCGAAAGGAGATCGCCGTGCGTGCAGTTCGCGTCATCTGGTTCGTCATCCTCGTGACCCTCGTGCCGTCGACCATCGTCCGGGCGCAGACCGCTGATGCGCCGGCGCCGACGAAGGAACACCCGTTGTTTGCGAAGTCGGCGCAGTATCCCGTGCTCCCGCGCGCTCTCGAGATCGAGCTCGCCCTGAGCGCGGCGCCGAAGCATCTTCGCGATGCCGCGTCGGTATGGGTGCTCGAGCCGGCCGGCTACACACAGGCGAAGACAGGCACCAACGCCTTCACCTGCATCGTCAGCCGTCGTGCGGGCGATCTCTTCCCCGTCTGCTGGGACGCCGAAGGTGCGCGCTCGCTCCTGCGGGTGGACTTCGACGATGCGCAGTTCCGGCTGTCCGGGAAGTCGGGTCCGGAAGTCGACGCGATCATCGCCGAGCGCTACAAGAGCGGCCAGTACCAGGCGCCGGCGCGCGCGGGCCTCGCCTACATGCTCTCGCCGATGCGATACCGCATCGACGAGCACGGGTCCGTCACCCGAACCCCTTCGAGTCCTCATCTGATGTTCTACGGTCCCGGTCTGACCGACGGCGACATCGGCGGCGCGCGCGGCGCCTTCGTGTTCATGAATCGCGTCGGTCCCGACGGCATGATGATCGTCCCCGTCGGCCAGAAGGAGCGCGAGGCCATTCTCGGCGAATCCCAGGCGTTGATCGCGCAGGTGGAACACGCCATCGGGTATCAATCAGCACGAGAGGTGCGGTGAGTCATGTTCAACGAACGAGTCGATCTGGGACGCCGGGCCCTCGTCAGCGCCGGAGCCCTCAGCGCCGTGGCAGCGGTTGCCCGCGCGCAGGCGCCGCCGGCGCCAGGCTCGCCCGACACCCAACTCGCCAGCGTGCCGCTGAGCGCGGCCGTCACGATCACCGTTGAGCGACGCGACGACATCGTCCTCATCGGGTTGAATCGGCCATTCATCCAGAATCGACTCGATCCACCGTCACGCGTGCGGCTGGCGGAAGTGTTCTACGAGTACGAGCACGACTCGTCGCTCCGCGCGGCGGTGTTATTCGGACACGGCGAGAATTTCTCCCGCGGCATCGACGTCGAGGCGTCGCAGGCCGCGCTCATCGCCGGCCGCCGCACGCTCACGGGAACCAACGTCATCGACCCGCTCGGCAATGCTTCGCCTCATCGCACCAAGCCGCTGGTGGTCGTCGTTCATGGCGACACCTGGAACCTCGGCCACGAACTCTACCTGGCGGGCGATATCCGGGTCGCCGCGTCGAACACCCGATTTGGCCAGGACGAGAACACGCACGGCCGTTTTCCCGGTGGCGGGGCGACGGTGCGCTTCGTGCGCGACGCGGGTTGGGGGAACGCGATGCGATACATGCTGACCGGCGATCACTGGAGCGCCGACGAGTCGTATCGGATGGGGATTACCCAACAGATCGCGCCCACGCCCGCGGCCGCGCTCGACGCCGGGGTGGCGATGGCGAGAAAAATCGCCGCGTGCGCGCCGTTGTCGATCAAGGCGACCCTGGCATCCGCGCACCAGATGATCGATCCGGTCGAAGCCGACGCGCTGTCGAAGCTTGGCGCGCAGTACAGCGCGCTCTACAGAACGGAGGACTTCCTCGAGGGTCGCCGCGCCGAAGCGGAAGGTCGACCGCCGAAGTACACAGGCAGATAAACGCAAAAGACTTGAATCTGGCGCTCGTCAAACCGAAACGGTCACGCGTAGAAACGTCGCCGGGATCGATGTGACGTCCCGCGAGGTGCTCTGGTTCTGGGTGGTGAACAGCGCTTCCAGCTCCGCCTGCAGGTCGGCCGCACGATTGCCCTTTTCCGCGGCCTCGAACGCGTTCATCGTCGGACCGTAGTAATTCCTGAACGCGGCGACGAACTCCGACGGCGAGCCCGGAAAGTTGAACAGGTACGTGTCCCTCACGAACGAAATCTTCTCTTTCGGCACGCCGGCGCTGCCGAAGCGCTCGATCACGTTGGGTTCGAGTCCCCACGTCATCGGGCTCACGAACCCCTCGGGCGGCGGTGGCGAGTACGACGAGCTGATTTTGAGGATCTGCGCGACCAATGTGGGATCGTTCGGAATCCAGTTGCCCATGACGATCCGCCCACCTGGCTTCGTCACCCGGACCATTTGCCTGGCGACGTCGAACGGTTTCGGTGCGAACATGGCGCCGAAGATGCTCACCACCAGGTCGAAGCTGCGATCCGGCACGTCGCCCAACTCAGAGGCGTCGCCTTCCTGAAACTTGATGTTGGTGAGGCCCGCCTCCCGGGCGCGCCGGTTTCCGGCCTCGACCAGGTTTCTCGCGATGTCCACGCCCAGCACAGTCGCTCCGAGCCTCGCCGCCGGCAACGCCGTGGTTCCATCGCCGCACCCGAGATCGAGCACGCTGAGACCTTCTTTCACGCCCAGGCTCTTCACGAGCGCCTCGCCGCTCTCCCGCATGCTGGCGGCAATCTGCGTGAAGTCCCCCTTCTCCCACAAAGCCTTGTTCGCATTCATTCGAGACAGTCCTCGCTTTCGTGTGACGCGGACCGATTGTACTCAGGCAGCCGGCGACATCGAAGTTGACGGACGTCCGATTCCGAGGATTCAGCCGATTCTGTGTTGATGAGACGACTCGAATGAGCCATCAGCACCGAAGAGATCCATGAGCTGCTCGCGGCGCGGCGTATAGTAGCGCCGATCACACGAACGCGATTCCAGGAGAAACGCCATGAATCGTCGCCAGATGTTGAAAGCGTTTCCGGCGCTGACCGCCGCCGCGACAGCCGCGGCGCATGTGCAATCGGCCGAGGCGCAGGCTGTCGTGCCGAAGTCGCCCAAAGCCCCGCCCGCGTACAAAGGCCGCCTGCGCCCCGGCGTCATCGCGTTCTCCTATCGCCCGCAGCTCGAGGCGAAGGAGATGACCTACGAGGACATCGTTCGCGCCATCGCCGACCTCGGCTTCGAGGGGATGGAGATGACCTCCTACTGGCTGCCGCCGATGCCGAATGTTCCGCCCGGCACGGCGTCCACCGAGATTTCCGAAGCGGTGCGGAAGAACCCGCCGAATCCGACGCCGCAGTGGCTCGCGTCGCTCCGCAATACCGCCTTCAAGAACGGCATCGACATCTATGGCGTCGGCTCGCCGGTGAAAATGGCGCAGCCCACCGCGGAGCTGCGGCAGAAGGAAATCGCGTTCGGCAAAAAGTGGATCGACATGGCCGATGCGGTGGGCGCGAGCAGCGTCCGCGTCTTCGGCGGCGGGATTGCAAAGGGCGCGACCGAGACGCAGGCGGTGGAGTGGGCGGTCGAGGTTTACAAGCCGATCCTCGACTACGCGGCTGCGAAGGGTATCGTGCTCGGCCTCGAAGACGACGATGACTTGACGAGGACGTCGGCGCAGCTGCTGACGATCATCAAGCGGGTGAATCATCCGGCCGCGAGGATTGCGCTGGACTGCGGCAATTTCCGCAAGGACGGCTATAACGAGTGCGAGATCTGCGCTCCATACGCCGCCTCTACTCATGTCAAACCGCAGATGTCGACGCCGGACGGCAAACGGGAGCCGGCGGATTGGGCAAAACTATTCGGCATCCTTGCGAACGGCGGGTATCGCGGGTACGTGTCGCTCGAACTGTCAGCGCCCGACAATCCGGTGGCCACGTACGCGGCGGAGCTGATTCGCTGCGCGCGGATGTACTCGGGTGCGTAACTGACTCACCCTGTGTCGCCGACATGAGCCTGCAATCAGTCCGAGCCTTTCTAGCCGAACGTGCGCCTGATCTCGAGATTGTGGAGAAATCCACCAGTACGGCCACCGTCGCGGAGGCGGCAGAAGCCCACGGTGTGCAGCCAGGGCAGATTGCGAAAACGCTGTCCTTCTGGCTGAAGGACGAAGTCGTTCTATTGGTGCTGGGTGGAGACGCACGAATCGACAATCAGAAGTTCAAGGCCCAGTTCAAGACCAAGGCCAGGATGCTCAGCGCGGACGAGGTCGCCTCGTGGACAGGTCATCCAGTCGGCGGCGTGTGCCCGTTCGGCCTGCCGCGTGCACTGAGGATCTTCGCCGACGAGACGCTGAAACGATTTGACTTCGTATTGCCCGCCGCCGGCGCGACCAACGCCGCTCTTTGCATCGCGCCTGATCGTCTGGCGCAACTCGTTCAAGCAACCTGGGTCGACGTCGCACAAGCGCAGCCTTAGAACGAAGCGACACTTTATCGCCTCCGCGACCGTCGTGCCCTTGAGAGTGCGTTTCAAAATTGCGCGCGGCTCTCGTAGCGCAGGCCTTTAGGCCTGCCCTCGAGCCGCGCGTGCAGCCCTGAAGGGCTGCGCTACGAGTGTTTTTGAAACCTGCCCTTATTGCGGTTCGAACGCGAGCAGCACGTTCCCCGGTGCGCCTGACAGAATCGCGTATCCCGATCCGGTGAACAGCATGCCGCCGGCAACCGTCGGTCCGGGTCCGCCGATCCCGCCGCCGTTCCCGGCGACACCGTTGACCGTGTCGAACGGCCGGCTGGTCTTGAACTCCCAGATGATCTTTCCGTCTTTCGACGAGAAGGCGCGCAGCGTGCCGTCGCGCGAGCCGGTGAACACGGCGCCGGGAATCGCGGTCGCTCCCGCCCAGTTCCCGGAGTGGCAGGTCTGGCGCGCGTTGGGATCGGGGCAGTCGGTCGGCTTCGGCAACTTCGTGTACCAGGCGCGCTCACCGGTCGCCGCCTTGATCGCGGCGACGGCGCCCGTCTGATCCGCGAACGGCAGCGGTTTGAAGTAGAGCTCACCGTCGAACGCGCCGCCGAATCCGCCGTTGGATGCCGCGAGCTCGTCGCCGGCCTGCGCGACCCACAACACCTTGCCGCGGTTGTCGGGATCCACCGCGGTAATCCTGCCGCTCTCTTGTCCTTCGATGAGGATTCGACGCCCATCGGGCGCGGTGTACAACACCGGCGCTCCCGACGCGTCGTCGTCCCGGCCGTTGATGTAACCGGGGCAGTTGAGCCGGCGCTCTTCACCGTAGCCGCATCCTCCAGGGTGAGGATCCGGGCCGCCCATGTGCGTCCACCACAGCTTCTGACCGGTCTTCATGTCGAACGCCATGATCGCGTCGTCGGCGTCCGCGTTCGGCGAGACGATGTAGACGTTGCCGGTGCCGACATAGATCGCGTTGCGCTTGACGTCGATCGTCGCGGGATTCCAGACGCCGGCGCCTGCCGGGCCATAGAGCACCGTGCCGGCCGAATTCTTCCTGCCGATCGGTCGCGCCGCTTCCGGCAACGTGCTGGTCTTCCAGATCTGCTTTCCGGTCGCCGCCTCCAGGGCGACGACGCTGCCCTGGAAGGTGCAGCATTTGTAAGCCAGGTTCGGCGCCGGTATTTCCTCCCACGATGTGACGGGCACGAACAAGCGGCCGCTTGCGGGATCGAACACCAGCGAAGCGGTGATCTTCGCGCCCTCGTGTTGGTCGACGCGCTTCACCCAGATCTGCTTGCCCGACTCCGCGTCGACGGCATAGATGTTTCCGCGATAGTCGCCGAAGAACGCACCGTAGCGGACACCGGCAATTCCTTTCACGTCGCCGATCGTGATCGGCGATCGGACCTGGCCCTGGGCTTCGAAGGACCAGTGCACGCAGCCGGAGCGGGCATCGAGCGCGTAGACGAAGCCGTTGTCGCCGCCGATGAACACCTTGCCGCCGACCACGCTCGGCTGCGACCAGGCCATCGATGCCGAGCCCGGCACCGCAAAGGCCCACTTCAATTTCAACTGGGGCACTTGCTCGGCCGTGAGGCCGCCTTTCTGCGCCGACTGGAATCGCCAGCCGGTCTGGGAATCGGGATTCCCGCCGTTCCAGGACGACTGGGTCCACGGGTTGTTCAACGTCAGAGGGCTCTCGCAGCGGTTCTTCATCGCCGATGCCGCCCGCTCCGCCGATCCGCCGAACGGCTTGCCCGTCACCAGTTCGGCCATCGCCCGCTTCTCCAGCTCGCTGATGCCCGCGGCGTTGCTCGCCATGGATCCGGTCGTCAGCGCGGCAAGCACCCGTTCCGGCGTGAGCGCTCGAAGTGCCTCGCGACTCAGCGCCCGGCTGTCGGGCCCGGGATTGTCGTGACAGGTGGCGCACCGCCGCTCGAAAACAATCACCTGCTCCGCGGGTGACGATGGTTCGGTCGGTTGTGCGGGCGTGGGCGGCTGCGCCCAGCCGGCATTCGGATGAAGCGCCAGGAAAGCGGTCACGATCAGCATGAAGCGCGTCAGCATGCGGTGTTCCTCGCGCCGCTAGTCTACTCACAGCGGCGCCCGTTGGTGATTGAATCCCTCAGTCGCGTGCCATAGAATCGCGACCGTTATGAGCAAGACATTGAGTCGGCGCGAATTTGCCCGGACATCGGCTGCAGCCGGTGCGGCCGCGGCCGCGGCTGCGCTCCCCCAGGCTCTGTTGGGCGAGACCACCACGGCGGCGGTCAAAGGTGCGGAGGTTGCGAGAAGGCGGCTGGTGTCGCTGCCGCCACAGGGCTTCGCCTACGGCGGCGACCCGGCGAGCTCGGTCGCGGAGTTTCG
>Ga0070704_100001978_pt1 | contig 11337 bp, 11 predicted proteins | sample KBSK5252metaG_FD_65467 | JGI IMG/M metagenome (GOLD analysis project Ga0070704, IMG submission 65467) | Corn, switchgrass and miscanthus rhizosphere microbial communities from Kellogg Biological Station, Michigan, USA - KBS K5-25-2 metaG | ecosystem: Host-associated > Plants > Roots >... | reverse complement strand
GGTTTTCGATTTTAGATTTTGGATTTTGGATTGGCACTTCCGATGGACTAATCCGCTCTCCGCCAATCCATATCTAAAATCTAAAATCGAAGGATTTGTTTGGCTGCCCGGAGCAAGGCATCGGCTTCGGTGTCAGTGCCAATGGTGATGCGGAGGTAATCGCGAACCTCAGGCGCTTGAAACCAGCGGACGAGGATTTTGCGCTTTCGCAGCGCCGCCAGCCAGGTCTCAGCCGCGAAGGACGGCGGACGGGCCAGAATGAAATTCGTCTGACTCGGCAGCACCTCGAAACCAAGATCCGCCAGCGCGGCGCTTAGCCGGGCTCGGGTGGCTTTGATCCGCCCAAAGTTTGCCCGGTAATAGTCGAGGTGCCCCAGCGTCGCCAGCGCGCCGACTTGCCCAAGGCCATTGACGTTGTAGCTGTCGCGGATTTTGTCGAGCCCGCCAATCAGCAGAGGATGGCCCACAAAGTAGCCGATGCGTTGGAAGCAGAGTGAGTAGGCCTTGGAAAAGGTGCGCGCGACGAGAACATGAGGATAACTCAAGGCAAGGCGAAGCGCGTTTTCTTCCGCAAAATCGACGTAAGCCTCGTCGAGAACCACAATGCCCGTATGTGCCTGGACCAGCCTCTCCAATTCGGCCCGCGTGTAACCGCGCCCACTGGGCGCATTGGGCGTGGTGATGAACGTCAACGCCGCGCCAAAATCCCAGCGCCCGGCCCGGCGGAGCGCGTCCGGGTTCGGCAACGCAAAATGCTTGGCCAGGGGTACCGGATTGACGCGTGCGCCGTGGCTCGCCGCCAGCACCGGGTAAAGCGAATAGCTCGGAGTGAAGTATTGGACAGAGGAGGAGGCGCGCCGGCGAGGCTGCGAATCACGCTGCGTCGCGGCATCGGCGGGTTCCACGAACGCGCGCACCGCCATCGCCAGCAATTCGTCGGAACCATTGCCGACGAGCACATGGTCCGGCGCACAGCGATGCCATCGGGCCAGCTTCTCTCGCAGCGGTTGGGCGGTGGGATTGGGATACAACCGAAGCCGCCCATCCACCGCCGCTTTGATAGCCGCAAGAACTTTGGGAGAAGGCGGGTAAGGATTCTCATTGGTGTTGAGCTTAATCAGTCCGGGGATTTTCGGCTGCTCGCCCGGGACATAAGCATGTAATAGCGAAATCGTTGGCCGGATGAGAGACGCCGGGTCGATTTTGACGGCACCAACTTCGGAGGCGCGCGGGTGGGACGATTTTGCTGGCGGTCGTTTCATCCTTTTACTCCAGGCGAATCTCGGCGGAGCGCCCATGAGCGTCGAGCCCTTCGAGCTCGGCAAATTTCTGCACGGCCCCGAGCGACTTGCGCAACGCCGCCTGGGAGTACTGCACCACGCTCGTGCGCCGCTGAAATTGGTCAACAGTCAGGCCGGCGAACGAAACACCGGCCCCGCCCGTCGGAAGCGTATGACTTGGCCCGGCCACGTAATCGCCCAGCACGGTCGGCGAGTAACCGCCGACAAAGATGGCACCGGCAGTGACGATATCGCGCAGGGCCGGGCCGGGATTGCGCAACATCACTTCGCAATGCTCCGGGGCCAGGCGATTGACCAACTCGATTCCGTCCGACACGTTCCCGACTTGGATCAAGCCTGCGTTCTTGGCCAGCACGCGCTCGACGAATTCCCGCCGCGATAACGCCGGCAGTTGCCGCTCGAACTCCTTTTCCACGGCTCGCATCAACTTGGCCGACGTCGTCACCAGCCACACCCGTTCGTGACCCGAGCCATGCTCCGCTTGGGCCAGGAGGTCCGCCGCCACAAACGCCGGCTTGGCCGAATCATCGGCCAGGACCAGAACCTCGCTGGGACCCGGCAGCAAATCGATGGCGACATGGCCAAAGAGCAGACGCTTGGCCGCCACCACATAGGCGTTGCCAGGTCCGAAAACTTTCTGAACCCGTCCGATCGTGCGCGTCCCCCAAGTCATGGCAGCGATGGCCTGCGACCCGCCGACGCGGTAGACCTCGGTGGCGCCGGCGGTTTTGGCGGCGAATAACAGGCCAGGATTGACCTCGCCCTTGGGGTTGCAGGGGGTGCAGACGACGATCTCAGCGCAACCGGCTACGCGCGCCAGCACGATTGTCATCAAACAGGTGGAGACCAACGGCGCCGTGCCGCCTGGGATGTAGATTCCGACCCGCTTAAACGGGTCGAACTTCTCCCCCACTTTGGCGCCCTGAGCGTTGGTGGCCGACCAATTCTTCCGAAGCGATTTGCGGCTAAATAGCTCAATATTCTTCGCCGCAACCCGGACGGCAGCTCGCAACGCGGGGTCCGCTCGCAATGAAGCATCCACAAATTCGGGGGCTGTGACGGCCAGTTGGTCCGCGGTCAACCGGGCGCCGTCGAAGCGTTCCGTCAATTCCAGCAAGGCCTCGTCGCCGCGCCCGCGCACGGCGTCAATAATTCCACGCGTGCGTTCCTCAATCGTGGCGTCGAAGAGACTGGAACCGCCGAAAAGCTGTCCCAGACGCTCCCTATAATCGGGATCCGTGTGGCGGAGGACGTTCATTTGAGGCGGGGACGCTATCAGGCGCCCACGAGCAGGGCACGTACTTTCCCATCGGCTGGGCTCGGGCCGAGCTGCGACCTAAGCGGCCGATGCTTGGTGGGAAACATTGTCGGTAAAACCCCGCGACGAGTTTTCGACAGAGGGACCGGCCCGCCACGAGCACGGCACACGAACGATCCGGTCCCCCGGCACGGCATCTGCATTAGCGGAAGTTGGCGTGGCGATAAGGGGGCGGTCTCGACCAAAAAGCGCGAAGACGCCGCGTTATGCGTGGAAACCGCGCAGTGGTCGGCTCACGGGTAGGACGCACACCGAGGGACGGTTTCTACCATGCACATGGTAGATGTTATCGAGGCAATTACGCATCAGTTCGCACAGGTGCGTGTGAACGTGGGAGAGGTGCGTTGACGATCCGCTTGGCAGACGCGGAGTTTGTGAGGATCGCGAGGAGTGAAGGCAGAGCGGCAGTTTTTGCACCCTTCAGAGCAGGAGGCGCCGGAGCAAATCTTCGTAAAAGCTGGCAGCCCGCCTGCTAAGGTTCAGGCGTGTCAGCCCATGCAACTAAAAAGGTCAGCGCTATGAGACCGCCTTTACAGGTTCCATTGCGATTCATGAGTTCTCTTGGCACGAATTTCACGCTGCCGATTCAGAAGAAGCCATTGTCGAGCGCGTTGCTGCCTCTCAGTTTGAAGAAGCTGCCCGGGACGACGATGGGCTCTGAATCAGGTATCGGAAGCAAGACCCTCCATGTTCGGTAAGTTCGATAATTCTCCCGCGCGGTTGGAGCCGCGCCGGGTGCGAGACTTTGGGCGCCGCCCGGGATTCGGCGGCTGGCCGACAAGTGTTGTGGATGCTGGGGAAGGTGGCGGTGCGGGAATCGCGCGCGACCGGCTGGTCGCCGTTGCCACCAGGAAAACAGCGCCATTAGTGGACTTAAAAGGGGGTCGTTGGACTAAGGACTGGTGCGGCGGTGTCCAGGAGGGACGCATGTGTTTGTCTGGACTCATGTGGGTGAAACACCGGCGCTCTGGGTGGTTTCGTCCGCCGCCGCACTGGATCCGATCTGAGGCGTAAGGTCGTAATTTCGGGATTTGCTCCGGGTGGTTACGGGGCAGTGGGGGGCACGTAAGGTGCCAGCAGGCGCAGTCGTTCCTTTCGGCTGCGCCTGCGATTTTTTTAGCGCTAGATCGCCGGTTCGCGCTCGCGTTGCAGACGGACCAAACGCCCGCCGCGTTCCACACGATAGTCAATGCCGCGCCAGCGCACCCGCTGGCCCGCGAACGCCCACACCCAGATGCCGACATGGAGAAGATCTTTCAGTAATGAGACCGGAGCGGCGCTCCATCGCCAGCGATCTCCCGTGAGGCGCGCTTCCATCCAGGTGCCCGCCACCATGCGCATGGCAAGACACGCCGACGCGCCCAATGCGCTGAGCGGTGAATGGGCCGCCAGAAACCACAAGAGCGGCCAGAGCGTGAGGTTGCTTAAAATGCTGAAGACGAACGGCCACGGCTGGCAAAAGCGGATGGTCCGTGCCCAGCGCAGTTGATGGATCCACACCTCGGTGAAGCCGAGCGGCGCCGAGCGGCATTCGACCACAACCGGACAAAGAGCCAAGCGCGTTCCCTGCTGCGCGATGCGCTGGCCGAGCTCAAAATCATCGGCCAGATGGTCCACCAACACGGCGAAGCCGCCAATCGCATCCACATGCTGCCGCCGGGTGGTCATCGTGGCGCCGAGGGCGAAATTCATGGGGCGCAAGCTGGCCGATTGGAGAACCTGGCTCCAAAAATCCGCATTCACGGCAAACGCCTCCCACCGCATGGCCCAAGTGTTTTCACGCGCCAGCCGGTAAAAGCAGTTGGTCAACCCCACCTCCGGCTCTTGCAATGGGGCCACCGCGTTGGCCAGAAAATCCGGCGGCACCCAGACATCGGCATCGCTCACACACAGGATGTCATGCGTGGCGTGCCGTTCCATCTGGATCAATTTGGCCACTTTGGAATTTGAGCCAAGCCGCTCCGAGCAAACGAGCCATTGGGCGGAAACGTCCGGATACTCGGCCAGCAGCGAGCGCACCACCGCAGCCGCCGGTTCGTCGTTCGTCGCGACCCCGAAGATCAACTGCACTTCGCCCGGATAATCCTGCGCGAACCAACTCTGCAGACAAGCCCGCGTCTCTGTATCCGCTCCTTTCAATGGCTTGAGCACCGTCACCGACGGAGCAAAGCCGGAGTTGGGGCGCCGCCGATGCAGAGGGAACCGCGCCGCCACCGTGATTTGCCACAGTAGCAGCAGCAGGCTCACGGCCGTCAACACGGCCAGAATCGTCGCCACGCTCACGGCGGTGTTCTTAACACAGGGGCCACCTCGCAGGGAAGCAGGGGATACTTCGCCGAGCTCGCGAACCTCACCACGAGCCTCCGGGAAAATTGAAACTTGTTGCTATCCGCCCAACCGGGCGCGGTGCTTCCACAGCTCGCGCGGGCGGAAGATTCCCAGCGGCGTGATAATTCCGGTGATCAGTTCGGGCGGGGTCACATCAAAGCCCGGGTTAAACGCCCGGCTGCTCGGATTGGCCACGCGCACGTACTCTCTCTTGCCGGTCTGGTTTCGTCCCCACGCCCCGAGCACTTCATCTTCGTGGCGCTCTTCGATGGGGATTTCTACGCCGCGCTTGAGAGTCCAATCGATCGTGGAGAGTGGAATGGCCACATAAAACGGGACGCGGTGCCGCCGCGCCAGCACCGCTTTGGTGTAGGTGCCAATCTTGTTGGCCACTTCACCGGTTCGCCCCAAAGTTCGGTCGCTGCCGACGATGACCAAATCGAGCGCATCCCGCGCAAAGAGGAGGCCGGCTGCGTTGTCGGCGATCACCTGATGCGAGATCCCCTGCTGCGCTAATTCCCAGGCCGTGAGGGTGGCCCCTTGGCTGCGCGGGCGGGTTTCATCGCAATAAACGTGAAACCGGCGACCGCGTCGCTGGGCCGCGTAGAGTGGCGCCGTGGCGCTGCCGATATCCACAAAGGCCAGCCACCCGGCGTTGCAGTGAGTCAAAATCCGCATGTCATTGCGAATGAGCCGGGCGCCGTGCTCCCCCAATTCACGGCAATGTTCCACGTCCTCATCCGCAAACGCCTCCGCCGCCGCCAAGGCCATCGCTTGCTGCTCCTTCACCCCGCGCCCGCGCTTCAACTGTTGGAGCATCGCTCGCATGGCATTGACGGGGTCCACGGCGGTGGGGCGGGCGGCTTTCAAGGTTTGGAAGACGCGCATGAGGTGCCGCTGGAATTGGGCCAGGTCATTGCCTCGGAAAGCCAGCGCCCCTTGGGCCAGTCCATAGGCAGCGGTGCTGCCAATCGCGCCGGCTCCGCGCACGACCATGTCGCGAATGGCGCCGGCTGTGGCCTGGTAATCCCGCATCCGCACCACGCGAAATTCGTGCGGCAGAAGACGCTGCTCGATGAGCCGCACTTCATTGCGCGCTCGATCGAAGGCAACCGTTCGGTAATGACGAGCCCGCCCATTGACGGTCACTTGCATGTCGAAGGCTACACGTCGTTTTAAGCTGCGCGCAAGAATCGGACGCGGCAAAATGGACCCATGAATGCAACGGAATGGGAACACCGCTATCAATCCGGCGACATGCCCTGGGAAAAGGGCGAAGCTTCACCTGGCCTGCTCGATTTCCTCGCCGCGCATTCCGACTTGCCGAAAGGAACCGTCGCCGTGCCGGGTTGTGGCACCGGACACGATGTGCGCGCCTGGGCCCAAGCGGGTTTTAACGCGTGGGGGTTTGACCTGGCGCCATCGGCCATCCGCCTTAGCGAGGAAAAAACGCACAGCGCCGGGCTGGAGGCACAATTCAAGCAGCTGGACTTTCTTACCGAACCACCACCGCGCACGTTTGACTGGGTGTTTGAGCATACCCTGTTCTGCGCCATCGAACCTCAGCGCCGCGACGATTATGTCCGCGCCCTTTTGTCTTGGCTGAAGCCGGAAGGGATGTTTCTGGCTGTGCACTACATGATTTCGGACCGCGAGGGGCCACCTTTCGGCGTTCCTCAATTCGAGGTGATGGAACGTTTCAGTCCGCACTTCACGTTGAAGCAAGGCTGGGTTCCACGCTCTTACCCGAATCGAACCGGCCTGGAACTCATGCTTTGGTGGCAGCGACGCTGAGCTTGTAAAACAGCCCGGAGGGCTGCCAAGTGAGTCCCCTCTCCTGGGGGAGAGGGTTAGGTGAGGGCGGGCCCACCAAACCCACACCTTTGCTCCCACCATTTGCGAACCCCAGTCGGTCTTTGTTCATTTTGACTGCAACCGACTCCCGATCATTTCCGCGATCTGTTCAGCGGTGTCATCAGCTCCACACTCAATCCATTCGACCACATGCTGCCGGCGGAACCAGGTTGATTGGCGCCGGGCATATTGCCACGTGCGTGTCTTCACCTCTTCCATGGTCGCCGCCAGGGATTGCTCGCCGCACAGATGTTTGATGACCTGCCGGTAGCCCAGGGCCTGCGCCGCAGTGGGATTCTTCTCCAATTTGTCCAGAAGCCGGCGGGTCTCCTCCACCAAACCGCGTGCGAACATGTCGTCAACGCGCAAATCAATCCGCTGCCGCAAATCACCGGGCGCGCGCCGCAGTGCGAAAATGCGCGGACCGTTCCCGGACTCAGCGGCTCCTGCGTCTGCGGCGGGAGCGCTCCAAGCGGTCCGGAGCGAGGAATAGGGCCGGCCGGTCAACCGGCAAACCTCCAGTGCACGCACCAGGCGCCGGCGATTCTTCTGGTCGATGGCGGCCATGGTGACAGGGTCGCGAGCGGCAAGTTCCGCCAGCAATTCGTCAGTGGATAATGCCTCCAGAGCAGCCCGCACCAACGGAGCCGCCGCAGGCGCCGCACTCAATCCCTTGAGGAACGCTTTGAAGTAAAGGCCGGTCCCACCGCACAGGAGCGGTTGGCGAGCGCGCCCACGAATCTCCCCCACGACCCGTTCCGCCAGTTCGACGAACCGGGCCGCATCGAACGTCTCGTCCAAGCCAATGACATCCACCAAATGATGGGGCACCTGGGCGCGAACGACGGCGTCGGGTTTGGCGGTGCCGAGGTCAAGCTCCCGATACACTTGCATGGAGTCGACCGAAACGATTTCGGCATTCAGCCGCAACGCCAGCGCCACCGCCACGGCGGACTTGCCGGAAGCGGTCGGGCCAGCCAGGCAATAGAGTTCATGCCGGCGCGCCGAAGCGGAAAGCGGCCCGCTCATTGTCAGCGGTTCTGCGCCGCCGACGGGAGTTCTTTTCCCGCACGCAGTTTCCAGAAAAGGATCAATCCGCCGAGGAGGATGATGACGCTGACCACGTGGGCTGGGGTCGCCACGCCCCCGAGATAACGCACGGGATAATCGCCACGAAACGTTTCCACCAGGGAGCGCGTCAGCGCATAACAAATCAGGTAAACCGCGAACACCTGTCCGTCGAATCGTTTGCGCCGGAAGAGCCAGGCCAGGAACAAATACAGCAGCAGGCTCAAAAACGAGTCGTAGAGTTGCGTCGGGTGAACACCGACACCGTGAGTTTCGTGATCAGCCGGAAAGTGGATCGCCCACAGCAGGTCCGTTTGATAACCGTAACAGCAGCCGTTCATCAAGCAGCCAAGCCTCCCCGGCACGTAACCCAAGGCAATGCTCGGGGCCATGACATCCGCGAACTTCCATAGTGGAATCTTGTTCCGCCACGCGAAAAGCACCCCCGACCCGATCGCGCCCAACAGGCCGCCATAAAAAACCAACCCGCCACGCTGCACCATGAAAACCTCCGTCCAAGGCGCTTGAGGTAAAAGGGGCGAGGAAAAGAGCCGGTCCCAGTAGGACACGACATAAAGAAACCGCGCCCCAACCACCGCGCCCACAATCAGCCACGTGCCCGCATCGATAATCTTCTCGGCGGGAATCTTTTCCAAATGAGCCCGGCGACTAGCGGTCCATAGGCCGGCCAGGAACCCCGCCGCCAGAAGCACCCCATACCAATGGATCGAGATGGAACCGAGCTGAAAGGCGATTTTGTGCACAGTTGACGCAGTCTATCCCGGCGCCGCCTGAATAACTAGAGCGAATCGCCCGCCATCGGCGCGTAGGGGCGGTCGGCCGACCGCCGCGCGCTCCTCGCATTTCAAATTGAGTCGCGCTTGTGCATCTCTAGAATGCGGCTCACTGCCGGGAGCCGCTCCCATCAAGGGATATTCGTGCCCTCGGGAGCGGGGGCGCGAGAGGCCATCGTGCGGGAGGGGAGCGGCGGACCCAACCGAACGGGCAGCGGCGGCATGCGGCTGACGAGCTTGCGCCACTGCTCCCGATCTTGAGGTGCCATGCGTTGCCATTCCTGGGCGCTGGCCAGAAACTGGCGGCGCTCCCCCGGCGTCAAATCGGCAAACTTGGAGAAGTTGCGAATGCATTGGTCGCGTTGCAGCGGAGCCAGACTCCGGAATTGACGCAAGCTCTGTTGGATACTTTTTAACTCCTCATGACGCAGTGGCAGCGGCGGCATGGGACTGCTTGGTTTTTTGTCTTCCACCTCAAATATCTCGCCGAACATTTTTTCGACGCGGGCCCGGCGTTCCTCCGGCACGCTTTGCCAGCGAATGAGTTCCTCCTCCACGCGATGCAGTTGGTTGGAGGTTTGGCCGGTCAGCGGCTGGCGGACATGGGAGGGACCATAGACACCCACGGCGGCGCGCAGCATGCGTTCGTTCTCCAACAAGGTTTTTTTCTCGTCCGGGGCGCAACCGTCCCAAAGCCGGAGTCGCTCTTCCACCACTTTGCGATCCCGCTCCGGGATTTGCCGCAGGCGCACCTCGCGATTGGTGGTGGGCGTGCGCATAAGCGTGGTCAAGCGATAGCGCAGTTCCATGGTGCGCAGCCGCAATTCACGTTCCTCCGGCTGGATGCCGTCATAGCGGCTCAAACTCTCCTCCAGAACCTTCCGTTGGTCCGGGTTTTTGCCGGTGAGCAGTCGCTGGCGCTCCTCCGGGGTAGCGGCGAGCAAGCCGCGGAAAAAATCGATGGGCGTCCCAGCGGGAGGTGTTGGGGGCGCCGCGAGGCTCGGGCCAGCCAGGGGCGACTGGGGCGACGTGGCGGCCCAAGCCGAAGGCAGCACGCAAATCAACAGCGCGAATTGGGCCAGAATCCGAATGTCGGCGCCCAGCCAATCGAGCTCCGCTCGACTCCGGGCCCCTGGTGGCAGGATCGGTCTCGTGGTGCTCATTGTGTGTCGTACTCCGCTCACTTGTTCAGAACCATGTAGAGCTCTTCATCATCGCTGGCGGAGGACTGAGCCAGCCGCCGAATGGCGTCGAAATCCTCAAAGACAGCAGGATCGGACAAGGAGGGCACGCTGGCGACGTTGGCCACGGCCTTCAAGCCTTCGGCGACATCGTGACGCACATTGGTTTGGTGGGAGTAATAAGCGAGCCCGATGCCGATGCCGCAGACCAGGAGCGCGGCCCAAGCCAGGCGGAAAGCGGGCAGCCGAATGTAAGTCAGCAAACGAGCCCAGAGGGAGGCGGAGGCCGGGGTCGATTCCCGAAGTGCCTGGGCCTGCTCGTGTTCGACCGCCTGCATGACCAGCGCCGTGAAATTGGAAGAGACCGGGCAGTTCGGCATCGCACCCAGGGCGCGGTTCAAGGCGGCTTCAGCTTCCCATTCAGCGCGTTCCGTCGGGCGCACCGCCAGCCAGGCATCAAGAGCGGCTCGTTCCTCCTCGGTCAATCGGCGTTTCCAACTTTCTTCCACCAGTGTTCTGAACTCAGACTCGTTCATGTTACTCTCGCTTTCATACCCGCATGTTGGGGAAAGTTCTCGTCCGACTCGACCAATCTCAACAAGTCGGCCAAGCCGGCCCGGTTCACGTCACTTTTCCTTCCATACGCCGGTCTTTAAATAGGGTTTCAGCTTCTGTTTAAGCACTTCGCGGCCACGATGAATCAACGATTTCGTGGCCGAGACCGAGCACTCCAGCACCCGGGCGATATCTTCGTAGGAAAACTCGTCCCCCCGGCACATCAAAATGGCTGTGCGTTGCTTTTCCGGGAGCGCCGCCAACGCCTCTTCAATCTTGTCCTCCAATTCCGCGTGCAGCATCGATTCAGGCGCTGAGAAGGTCTTGGTCTCCACGGCCTGCCGCATCGGGCGCTCATCGTCGTCCGCATACGTTTCATCCAAAGATTCGGCGGGATGCCGATAGCGGCGGCGGATCTCGTTCAGGCAGAGGTTGCGGGCAATGGTGAATAACCAAGTCGTGAAACGGGCCGCCGCCTCATAACGGTGCGCAGACTTAAATACTTGCAGGAACACGTGTTGGGCGAGATCCTCTGCTTCCGTCGCATCCGGCAACGTGCGGTAAACAAAGTTCATCACCGGCTGCTTATACTTCTCCACCAGCTCTTCGAAAGCCGCACTATCACCCTGCTTCACGCGCAACATCAGGGCGGCGTCGGGATCCGGTCCGGTGGCCATGAGACTCGGATTCTAGCAAAAACCGCCCAGCTCACAAGGTTGCGTACAAACTTCAAATTTTCCCGAGCTTGCCAGCACTGCCTTTGCCATGCAAAGTCCGCGGCATGGACAACAATTGGGCCGCCGACCATCTCCAGACCATTCGGACTCTCATGGAACGTTCGGCGCTCTACCGCCGAACCCTCGCGCCAATTATGATCGTCACCGGTACACTCGGCATGGCCGGCTTCGCGCTCTCCCGTGGCGTCGTCATCGAAACCA
>Ga0070704_100001977_pt1 | contig 11339 bp, 10 predicted proteins | sample KBSK5252metaG_FD_65467 | JGI IMG/M metagenome (GOLD analysis project Ga0070704, IMG submission 65467) | Corn, switchgrass and miscanthus rhizosphere microbial communities from Kellogg Biological Station, Michigan, USA - KBS K5-25-2 metaG | ecosystem: Host-associated > Plants > Roots >... | reverse complement strand
ACCTGGTACTTGTTCGCCGGGTCGAACATGCGGCCGCCCGCCGAGTGCAGCAGCGCGGCGAAATGATAGTCGGTGCAGAGGTTGCGACCGAGGGCGAGCGAGATGCCCGCCATGTCCTTCTTCTTCTCGCTCACCGTCCGCGCGGCGTTGCGCAGATCGTTCCAGTCCCACTTGTCCGGATCGCCGAGCCCGAGCTCGTTGATAACGTCCATGCGCACCACCAGGAGGTGCGGTTGGTGGTGCGCCGGAAGCACGTACTGCTTGCCCTTCCAGGCGCCCCAGTACTCCCACTTCACGCCGTCGATCAGGCGGTTCCTGCCGACCTTCTCTACGACGTCGTCGAGCGGCTCGAGCAGGAGGTCGGCCATGAGCTGGTAGGCGATCGGCGACTCGACCGAGATGCAGTGTGCGGGATTGCGCGCGGCGAGGTCGGTCATCAGCTTCACGTAGACCGAGTCCCAGGAGAGCGTCTCGAGCTTGAAGGCGATGCCGGGCGCGAACTTCTTGGCCCACTCGTTCATCGCGTCGACGGCGACGCCGCCGTAGGGACCCGGCTCGCCCCACACCCGGACGGTGCCGGTCTTGCTGGACTTCTGCTGCGCCCACGCCGGCAGGCCAACCGCGCCCGCGACGGCGCCGGTCGAGACCGCCGCCAGGTCCGACAGGAACTTGCGCCGCGTAATCGGGCGGGAGTGTTCAGAATTCTTCTTTGCCATGGGTTTCCTCTCCTTGGGTATAGGCACGAATACTAATAGATCACCACGCTGCGGATCGATTTCCCGGCGTGCATCAGGTCGAACGCCTGGTTGATGTCCTTGAGCGGCATCGTGTGGGTGATCAGGTCGTCGATGTTGATTTTCTTCTCCATGTACCAGTCGACGATCTTCGGCACATCGGTGCGCCCCCTCGCGCCGCCGAACGCCGTGCCCTTCCACACGCGGCCGGTAACGAGCTGGAACGGGCGCGTACGGATCTCCTGGCCAGATCCGGCGACGCCGATGATGACCGAGACGCCCCAGCCTCGGTGGCAGCATTCGAGCGCCTGGCGCATCAGGTCGACATTGCCGACGCACTCGAAGCTGTAGTCGGCGCCGCCGCCCGTCAGCTCGACGAGATGCGCAACGAGGTCGCCTTTCAGTTCCTTGGGATTGACGAAATGCGTCAGGCCGAACTTGCGCGCGAGGGATTCGCGCGCCGGGTTGACGTCGACGCCGACGATCATGTTCGCGCCGACGATCTTCGCTCCCTGCACCACGTTCAGGCCGATGCCGCCGAGGCCGAACACCACTACGTTTGCGCCCGCCTCCACCTTGGCGGTGTTCATTACGGCGCCGATGCCGGTGGTCACGCCGCAGCCGATGTAGCAGACCTTGTCGAACGGCGCGTCCCCGCGGATCTTCGCCACCGCGATCTCCGGCAGCACCGTGAAATTCGCGAACGTCGAGCAGCCCATGTAGTGATGGAGCGGCTTGCCGCCGATCGAGAACCGGCTGGTTCCATCCGGCATCATGCCTTTGCCTTGCGTTGCCCGAATCGCAGTGCAGAGGTTCGTCTTGCGCGACAGGCACGACTTGCACTGCCGGCACTCGGGCGTGTAGAGCGGGATGACGTGATCGCCCTTCTTCAGCGAGGTGACGCCGGCACCGATGTCGACGACGATGCCCGCGCCTTCGTGACCGAGGATCGCGGGGAACAGGCCCTCGGGGTCGCCGCCCGAGCGCGTGAATTCGTCGGTATGGCAGACCCCGGTGGCCTTGATCTCGACGAGTACTTCACCGGCCTTCGGACCGGCGAGCTGCACCGTCTCGATCGAGAGAGGCTTGCCGGCTTCCCATGCAACCGCAGCGCGCACGTCCATTCGGTCTCCTCATCGACGAAAAACTCACTCGATATACCATAGGAAACACGGGTCAAGTACAGCTACATGGATTGCCGCTGCGAAGCCAACCTGCGCGGCCGGGCCGCGAACACCTGCCCCGCATCCGGGAGCTGCTAAAGGACTAGGTCAGAGCGTCAGGGCTACTTCAAGAATACTGCGTCGCCCTCTACTTCGACCTCGTGCATGTCCAGGGCCTTCTCTGCGAGACCGCGCGGCTCTCCGCCCGCGCGCAGGCTCCATTGCCACAGGTGCTCGAGGCACGTGAGCACTTCGCCGTCGAAAACGCCCTCGCACAACGCGATCCCTTCGTGCGGACAGAATGCCTGGCAAGCAAAAAAGCGATCGCCCGCGTTGATCACGCAGATCTGGTTTCCGGCAGTGGTTTCACACTGCTTGATGCCGTGCTCCGGTACTTCGGCGACGCGGCAGAGCGCAACGCGATCCATCGTTCAGAGATCCATCGCCTTCAGGCCGACGAGAGCGAGCGCTTCATCTTCACGACCGGTCAGGTAGCCGCCGACGCCGATGCCACCCAGGACATTGACGTGGTATTGCTCCGGGTTCTGCGGCGCGTGCTTGCTCAAGCGCACGACGACGCCGCCGGCTCCCGGGGTCAGCTCCAGGTCCCCGCCGATCTCGCGCACTGTGGTGCCGCGCGCCTTGAGGCAGTCCTCGCCGAAAGCGCCGCTATTCATTCCCGTGATCGCCGCCGTGTAGGCCTTGCGAACGGCATGGCGCCGCGTAAACAGGCGCAGCCCGTCCATCTGCTGGTAGGCGAGCAGGATCCCGGCCGCGTCGACGATGGCCATCGCCACGGGGCGGTGCGGCTGCTCCATGGCCTTCTGCAGCATCGCATTCATCGCGGCCTGCACTTGCGCAAGCGAGAGGGTCGTCACGACACCACGATTTCGTCCGAATCGTGCGGCGTCGTATACCACTCGATCGCGCCGGTCTCGGCGTCATAGCGGCGCCGGCGCTGCGTCCCCATGTCGCAGCCGTAGATGTGGATGCTGACCGAAGGCGTATCGCCGGGATTTTCGACGCGATGTACATCGCGCTGGGGCGAGACGAGGTGCGAGGTCTCACCAGTCTTCGTGAAGTAGACGCCGATCTCCTTGAGCTGCGCGCGTTGCGCGTCTGAACCGTCGTCCAGTCGCTTGTAGCGCGTTTCCTTCTCGAGGCCATCGAGGAAGCCGAGCACGCCCCAGGCGAGATGGTCGTGGATCGGGGTGCCCTTGCCCGCGCCCCAGCAGAACGCGATGACGGAGAGCGCGCTGCCACGCCGGTAGAGGCAGTACTGGCCGTAGCCGGCCGCGACGCCGGTCTTGCCTTCGGGCGGGCGGCGGTACTTGTCCTGCAGCCACCCGCGGTCGGGGCTTGCAATGAGCTGCTGAACCAGCGGCTCGACGGCTGCGACGATCTTCCACTGGTCGCGTTCGTGATTCACGATGCCTTCCAGGCCGTCGATAAAGCGATTCAGCGTCGGGTTCGGGTGGCGCATGGGGTTCCCCTAAAAGCGTGAAGATTGGTACCGGTCGGCAGATTTCGCGGTCGCGACTTTGCCACGCCGCCGCGTCGCAGGTTCGAAAGCCAGGGCTTTCAGCGCCGCCGCGTCGCGGATCACGATGCGGCGCCGCACGCTGCGCACATGACCGCCCTGCTCGAGCCTGCTCAGCGTCACCGTCAGGAACGGGCGCCCCACGCCGACCATCGCCGCCAGCGTCGCATGGGTGAGATTCAAGTCGATCAGCAATCCGTCCGCGGTCTCGACCGCGAAATGCTCCGACAGCGCGAGCAGCATTCCGCAAATCCGCTGAAACGCAGGCAGCGTGCCAAGCACGAGAGTGAGATGGTTGTACCAGTGCAGCCGTACCGAGAGTGCCCTGACCGCGGTTTCCGCCACTTCGGGATAGGACCTCACCAACGCGTAGAACTGTTCGACAGAAAGCGTGTGGAGCAGAGAGTTCTCCAGGCAACGTACGGTCATTTGATGCGCAGGGTGGACGGCAAGGTTGAGCGCGCCGATCAGGTCGCCCGTGGACCATAGTCCGGTGATGACGGTGCGCCCACTCGAACTGCAATACTCGGAAACCGCCTTGCCCTCGCCGAGAATTCCCACCACGAGGGCGGGGTCGCCCTGACGCCAGATGATTTCGCCCTTGCGATAGCGGTGCTGGCCGCACTCCGCCAGCACCAGCTTGCGGTGCTCTTGCGGAATCGCTGCGAGTATGTCGAGGTGTCCGCTGCGGCTCAGAGTCGCCACGGTCTCTCCTTCGCCCGCAATATAGCAGGCTTGAGCAGGCTCGCGAGTCCGGCCCTCGCACTTCGTAAACTGTTCTATTGAGAACACTTTTCGCCGGAAAAGCGTTGCCGCCTCGAGTGAAACCTTCGATAATCGATCGTCCTCCCAGCGAAGGCAGGATCATGAGCAAGAACGTGAAAGAACAGATCCTCGCCACCTTGCGTGACGGCCGGCCGCGCGGACGCGTGGTGTGGGTGCCCACGGTCGGCGTGACGGTCGAGGCGATGAAGCAGGTCGACGCCACCTGGCCGGACTCCCACTGGGATCCGAAGAAGATGGCGCGCGCCGCCGCTTCGACGTACGAGCTCACCGGCGTGCCCTGCTGCACCGTGCCGTTCTGCCTGACGCTCGAAGGCGAGGCGCTCGGTTGCCCGCTCGACAAGGGCAGCGAGATGACGCAGCCGCAGATCATGGAGCACCTCGAGATCGGCTTCGACGAGTTCGAGCTGCCGGCCGACTTCCTGCAACGCGGACGGATCCCGGTCGTGCTCGAGGCCCTCTCGCTGCTCGCCAAAAGCCAGCGCGACATCCAGCCGGTCAACATGAAGGTCACCGGGCCGTTCACGATCGCCTGCGCGGTGTTCGGCGCCGAGCGCGTCCTTCTCGCCACGCTGGAGGAACCCGAGGCGGTCAAGCGGGTGCTGGAGCGGATGGCGCAGGCGGCGATCGCGCTGTCGCGCGCTGCCATCAAAGCGGGCGCCGACACGATCACGCTGTCGGATCCGGTGGCGAGCGGCGACCTGCTGAGCGGCGATCAGTACGCCGAGTTCGCGCTGCCGTACGAGGCCAAGGTATTCGCCACGATCAAGGACGTCCCCACCGCGCTGCACATCTGCGGGTACACGAAAGACCTGATGCCGCACATCCGCAAGACCGGCACCCTTGCGTTCTCGTTCGAGGAGAAGGTCGAGGTCAAGGATGCCAAGGAAATTCTGGGCGACGTGCTCGCGATCGGCAACGTTGCGCCGGTCCGCGCGTTGCTGAACGGCGGACCCGCCGATGTGCTGCGCGAGGCGAACAAATGCTTCGAGGACGGCGTCGATCTGCTGTCCTCCGGGTGCGCAGTGCCGCCTTTGACGAAGCTCGAGAATCTTCGGGCGATGGCCGCCGCCGCCGAGACGCGATGAGCGATTCGCCGGCGAACGAGCAGCGCGAGGTAGTGCTCGCCGGGCTGGCGGACTCGGTCTGGAAGCTCGACGCCGCCATGGCGACGGAGTTCGCCAATCGCGCGGTCGCGATCGGCATGGACGCGTACGAGGCGATCAACGACGGCCTCGCCAAGGGAATGATGGTCGTCAGCGGCAAGTTCGACCGCCGCGAGTACTTCGTTCCCGAGCTGCTGCGCGCGGCGAAGGCGATGAACACCGGCATCGACATCCTGAAGCCGCACCTCAAGGTGGATGCCAGTACGCACAAGGGAACGGTGGTCATCGCGACGGTGAAAGGCGATATCCACCAGATCGGCAAGAACCTGGTCGCGCTGATGCTGCGCACCGCCGGCTTCACGGTGCACGACCTTGGCGTGAACTGCCCGGCCGAGAAGTATCTCGGCAAGGCGAAAGAGGAAAACGCCGACATCATCGGCATGTCGGCGCTGATGACCACCACCATGCTCTACATGGAAACGGTGACCCAGGCGCTGCAGAAGGAAGGCATGCGCGAGCGGATCAGCGTGATGGTAGGCGGCGCGCCGGTGAGCGAGATGTTCGCGAAAAAGGTCGGTGCCGACCGCTACGCGAGCCACGCCGCGATGGCCGTCGAAGTGGCAAAGGAGCTGGTCGCCGCGAAGGTGGAATAGGTGGGCCTCACCATCCTCCCGGAGGGGCTCACGGTCGACGTCGCGCCTGGCGTTTCCGTTCTCGAAGCCTGCCGTGAGCACGACATCGACCTGCCGGGAATCTGCGGCGGGCGGGGTCGCTGCCGCGAATGCCGCGTCACCGTGATCGACCGCGTGGTGGCGCCGAGCGCCCTCGATCAGTCGTTGCTGGAGCCCGATGACATCGCGCGGGGCTGGCGGCTGTCCTGCCAGCTCAAGGTGGACGGCAATCTGACGGTCGAGCTGCCTCCGGTTTCGCTGAAGCTGCTCGACCCCAGCGTCGTGCTGCCGCAGCTCGCTTCGGTAGAGCCGGTGATCCAGGAGGTCAGCGTGAACCTCCCCGACGCTTCGGACGAGAGCGATCGCCCGGCAATTGCGCTGCTCGAGGACGCGTTGCTCGAAAAAGGCGTCCGCTTGCGCCGCTCGTCGATCGCGGCCTTGCGCGAGCTCGGCCTCGCGCTCTCGCGCCGCGAGCCGAGTGTCCGCTGCCTCGTTCACGAGGGCGTGCTGCTCGACGTTCGATCGCGGTCCGCTTCGACCGTGTACGGCCTCGCGATCGACATCGGCACCAGCACCGTATCGATGGCGCTGCTCGATCTCACGACGCTCGCCATGCTGTCGGTCGAGACGGAGCGCAATCCGCAGGGCGCCTATGGCGGCGACTTCATGTCGCGCATCGCGTTCGCGATGGAGAAGGAGGAGAACCTCCTCGAGCTGCACGGAAAGATCATCCAGCGGATCAACCGGATGATCGATCGCCTGGTGGTCAGCTACGGCCTCGCCCGCAAGGACATCGTGCTGGCGACCGTCGCCGGCAATGCGGTCATGCACCACCTGTTCTTCGGGCTCGACGTCAAGGCGCTCGGCGGTTTTCCGTTCCGCCCCGTGCTGAACGATCTGCTGACGGTTCCCGCGGCCGAGCTTGCGCTGCGGCTCGAGCCGGCGACGCCGGTCGTCGGGCTGCCGCTGATCTCCGGCTATATCGGCGCGGATACGGTCGCAGTGATGATCGCGCTGGACCTGCTCGGCCGAGCGGACACGGTCATCGCAGTCGATGTCGGTACCAACGCGGAAGTGGCGCTCGTGCATCGCGGGCGCTTGTACGTCTGCTCTGCTCCGGCAGGACCGGCATTCGAAGGCGCGCAGATGGCTTGCGGCACGCAGGCGAGGCCCGGCGCGATCACCAAGATCGCCATCGACGACGTGCGTCAGCAGCTGCGCATCGACACGGTGGAGGAGAAACCGGCGTTCGGGATCGCAGGAACCGGAATCGTCGACCTGGTGGCGGAGCTTGTCCGCGTCGGCGTGCTGGATACGTCGGGGCGGATGCTCGACACGGAGGAATGGCCCGCGTGGCTGCGCGAGCGCGCACATCTCGCGGGCGAGATGCGTGCGTTCATCGTCGCGCGCGATCCGGAGAACCGCCCGCTGTACCTCCACCAGGGCGACGTGCGAGAGCTCCAGCTCGCCAAGGCCGCCACCGCCACGGCAATCCATTACGTGATGGACGCGGCAAAGGTGACCGCGGCCGAGCTCGACCGGGTCTACGTTGCAGGCGCGTTCGGCAGCTATCTCGATCCGGTCAGCATCCTGCGAATCGCGCTGCTGCCCGAGGTACCGCTGGAGCGCGTGGAATTCATCGGCAATGCTGCGCTCGCCGGCGCAGTGCTCGCGACGCTCTCGCGCAAGCATCTGGACAACGCCGTCCGCGTGGCCCGCGACGCCGTGCGCGTGGACATGGCGACGGACGAATCTTTCCAGGACGTGTTCGTCGACAAATTGAGGCTGGCGCACTAGGCGAGAGCGAATGGCGACCCTCACGGCACACCGCCGCCTGGAAGAGCTGCAAGACCTGGAAGTTTCAGTGCGCGCGGAGCAGATCCTGAGAGCGCACTACCCGGACATCGCGCCGGTGGCGGCCGAAGTGCGCGCCACCGCGACCGCGATGGCGACCCACGCGCTCGAGATCGCCACGCCCGTGGCCTGGTTGCGGCAGGTCGCCATTCGCGGGATCGACCAGACGCGCGTAGAGCTCGAGGGCGGCGCGATCGCCACCAGCGCGACGCTCGCGAGCTCGCTGCAGGGAAGCGCTGCGGCGCTGCTCTTCGTGGTGACGCTCGGGCCGCGGCTCGATGAGCGCGTTTCGCAGCTGTTCGAGGCGATGGACGGTCTCGAAGGGCTTTTCCTCGACACAGCAGGATGGGTGGTCGTGCAGTCCGCGCTCGGAGCCGTTCGTCGCGAGCTGGGTCGCAGGGCTCGCGCCGAGGGATATCGCGTGACTCGCCGCGCCGGCCCGGGATACCTCGATTGGCCGCTCGCAGAGCAATCCGCCCTGGTCGGCACGCTCGCCGCGGGCGAGACGTTGCCCGCGATCGAAGTGCTCGACAGCGGCGCGATCCTCCCGGAGAAAACCATCACCGGCCTGTATGGGCTGATTCCGCTCGCGGCCCCGAACAAGGAGTGAACCCGATGCAAGAGACTTTCCTCGAACGCCTCGCGCGGGCCGACAAGCGCCCGATGCTCGCCGACAGCGCGACCGGCACGTGGTTCCAGGACCACGTCAAGGACGAGGCCGGCACCTGCTGCGACGGCTACAACCTGTCGAAGCCCGACGAGGTGCGGCGGATGTACCGCGACAAGCTCGAGGCCGGCGCGGAGCTGATGCTGACGAACACCTTCAACAGCTGCGTGTTGCGGCTGCCGGAGTTCGGCCTCGATGTCGCCGATGCCGACCGGCTCAACACCGAAGGCGTGCGACTGCTGCGCCAGGCGATGGCCGACACCGGGCGGCACTGCTTCATCGGCGGAGACGTCGGGCCGACCGGGCTCATCATCGGCGACACCGGCTCCTTCCCGGACGTCCGCGCGAACTTCGTGCGGCAGATCCGGGCGCTCGTCCAGGCGGGCGTGGATGTCATCTGCGTCGAGACCCTGCTGCAGGGGCTCGAGGGGCAGGCGGCCGCCGAGGCGGCGCACGAGGTGTTCGCAAAAGAGGGCGTGAAGGTCCCGCTGTACATGAGCGTCGTCTTCACCGACCTCGCGCCCGGACAGACCGAGCACCGGACGTTCTTCGGCGACACGGTAGAGGAAATGCTCGACGGCAAGCACGACGAGCTCGCCCAGCAGCGCTTCGACGGCATGCTCGCGCTCGGGGCCACCGTGGTCGGCGCCAACTGCTCAGTGGGGCTGGACGACGTGATCCCGATCGCGACGCGCTTCCGCCAGCACGTCGACGCGAAGGGGCTCGCCGGCAGGGTATTCGTCGTGGCCAAACCGAACTCGGTCGTGATGTCCAACCAGTCCTACGAAGGGCCTGACGTCGCCGCTGCGCGGCTGCCGGAGCTCGTGCGCAGCGGAGCGCACATCATCGGCTATTGCTGCGGGTCGTTGCCCGAGCACATCAAGGTGACGGCCGACGGGCTCGATGCGCTTACAAAGGGGTAGACGCGTGCGCTGAGGCGCGCGGAAAAACCCAGATCCACCCGACAAGCGCAGCCATCGATCCCAACGCGAGGTACGTGTACAAGGCCTCGGGCCTCATGATCGCCGTGTAGCCGAGCATTACGACCACGAAGGATGCGAAGCGCTCCGCGGAGCTCAAGCTTCGCCTGAAGTAGCCGTACAGGAAGATCGAGCTCATCGCCTGCACCAGCAGGACCTCTACCACCGCCCAGACCATCTTCCAGGAAATATCCGGAAACGCCATCAGTTCCGGATTGAATACGAAAGCGAACGGGATGATGAACGTGGTGGCGGCGAGCTTCATCGCGTGCATGCCCGTGTCCCAGAATCCCGCGCCCGAAATTTTTGCCGCTGCGAGAACGGATTCGGCTACCGGCGGTGAGAGCGTCGCGTATACGGCGAAATAGAACGCAAAGTAATGCGCCTGCAGCGGGGCGATGCCGATCTGGATCATGAACGGCACCACCGCCAGCGCAGCGACCAGATAGGCCACGGGGGTCGGAAGTCCGATCCCGAGAATGATCGAGAGAATCGCCGCGCCGATCAGCAGGATGATCTTGCTGTCGGGCAGGATCGTGATCAGCCAGATGCCGAGCTTGCCGGAAAGGTTGGTGGTCTGAAACGCCTGGCCGATCGGCCCGATCGCGATCAGCAATAGCGAAAGCAGCGAGACGAGCATCAGGCCTTCCTGGACCGCGGCCTTGAGCTCCTTCAGCTTCGGCCGGTACGGTCCCTGGAACACCGACAGCGCCAGCGCAACGATGACGCCGGCGATTCCCGCTACCGAGGGCGAGTAGTAGTTCACCAGCAGAATGATGACCGTGAGGAACGAGATGCCGAATGCAGGCAACAGGCGCCAGATGATCTGCATGTTCACCGGCTCGGTCAGCTTCGGCAGCCGGTGGCGCATCGCATACACCGCGACGCCGATCGCCACGCCCGTGATGTACAGCACGCCAGGCAGCACCGCAGCCTTGACGACCTCGATGTAAGCGATGCCCAGCGTGCTCGCGATCAGGAACGCGGCGAGGCCGAGCACCGGCGGCATGATCTGCCCGCAGGTGGACGCAGTGGCTTCGATCGCGCCGGCCATCGCCGGGCTGTAGCCGTAGCGGGTCATCAGCGGGATCGTGAATCGCCCGCAGAGCACGACGTTCGATACGGCCGTTCCCATCACGGCGCCGACCGCGCCGCTGCCGAGGACCGCAGGTGCAGCCGCCCCGCCCGCAAGGCGGCCGCCCACGAGCCGGCCCGCCTCGACGATCATCGGCATCACTCCGAGCCCGAACAGCGTGGTCGCATACATCACCAGAAAGAAAATGTCGTCGGCCGCGGTCTGCGCGTACAGGAACAGCCCTTGCGTCACGCCGAGCCCGATGTAATTCATCACGAAGCCCAGGTCGTAGCCCGGGTGCGCGAAGATCGGGTGGTTGATGTGCTGGCCGAAGAAAAAATACGCGATCGCCAGCGCTAGGATGGATGCGAGCGTCAATCCCCAGTGCACCAGCGTCAGCAGCACGACGCCGGCCGCCAGCGCACCGCCCATCCACATGTCGAAGCCGCCGAAAAACGGCGCCGCCCTCTCGAGACGGTCGGCATGCGCCAGAATGAAGGCGGCGCCGGCGACCGCGAGCACCGAGCCCGCCAGCGCGAGCGCGGCCTTGGTCCACAGCAGCCAGGTCGTTTTCGGCGGCGCCCCGCTGATCGCCTCGGCGAATCCGTCCTCGATCATCTTGAGCCCGAGGCGCTCGTAGATGATCACCTTGATCGAGGCGAGGCTCGACATGATCATCACGAACAGGACGAACGCGGCATAGTGCCGGGCCGAGCTCGACACGAGCCCGAGGACTGCAATACCCACGTAAAACACCATCAGCACG
>Ga0070704_100001973_pt1 | contig 11364 bp, 8 predicted proteins | sample KBSK5252metaG_FD_65467 | JGI IMG/M metagenome (GOLD analysis project Ga0070704, IMG submission 65467) | Corn, switchgrass and miscanthus rhizosphere microbial communities from Kellogg Biological Station, Michigan, USA - KBS K5-25-2 metaG | ecosystem: Host-associated > Plants > Roots >... | reverse complement strand
CTTCCTATCCACGCGTAGAGGGCTTCCTCGCCAGGTAGCGGTGGGACGCTCTTCATCACCGCCGCCAACTCGTCGAAAAACGTCTGCGGATTCACCCACTGCGTCTCGCCGGCGCCGCTGGACTTAGGCGCGGGGAAGTGGGGGAGCTTGCTCCAATCCATGGTCTTCATGTGCCCGTCGAAGCGTGAAAGCGGGTAGAAGACGATCTGACTCAGTAGCGGTTGGATGGCGGCGTGATCCTCCGGCGTATCGTCCATGAACACGCGCGGGATGACGAAGACCACCGTCGTGGAAGATCGCAAGACCGCCGTAATGTCCTTCGGCGTCTCACCCTTCCAGTTCGGGCCGACCACCATGTAGAAGCCGGGCTTCGTGCCGTATTGCCGGCCGATGTTCGAGAGTTGGTCTGTACGCGCATCATAAAGCGCATAGACCCAGAAGCGGTCGCCGAAGTCCGGCACCTGGAACACGATGGGCGCGTTATCCAGGTTGTCGAGGAAGCCGGCCCCGTACGCGACATCCTGGTTCGCGCAGGCGATGATGCGCTGGGTCGCCTTGATATAGCCGGTCAGCATTGCGACCGCGTTGTGCGCGACCGGGACCACCCCGCCGATCAGGCCGGGTTCGGGCGCCTTCGAAAAATCCGTGTGGCGGTTGGCATAATTCACAAGCGGCCAGCCCCACAGGTAGGCCATGCGCCCGACCATCTGGACGTACTCCTCAGTCATGGTCGTGCCTGGCGCCGGGCCGGGAACGGCGGCGGCTGTTGTGGGAATCGGGACCTGTTGCGCCTGGGCGGTCGCGAATGCCAGCGCGCCAACAAGCGAGCCGGCAATGAGGCTGTGTGCCCATGTGGTGCCCATCACGTGCCCCTTTCGTGTGCTTGAGTCGTCTTTACGTCGAAGAAGCAAGCCACCAACCGTACTGGGCGGCCGGGGATCGCTAAACGGTCGGTCGATTGCACCGTTTGATTCGCAGCGTTTCGGGGGCCGAGGCAGGTGAAACCCCTGAGGCTCGCTCACGATAGGCGGTGAGTCGCCTCGACAGATCGAGACATCTGGCAACGGCGGCGACGCTCCAAAGCCCCAGAAATGTATGCCTTCGGTGATAAGGACGCCTCAGCGACCGAGAATTCCGCTGATGCAGCCGAAGTTGGATCTGCATGACGAACGAACGTCTATCCACGGGAATTTCACTTCGGCGACGTCCACGATGGCTGTTCTACGGCTACCGCCGTCGGCAATGCGATCGCGGGTTGAGCGTCACTCCGCTGTGATCGCGGCGGGTTTGAAAACGGCCGCGTCGAGCACGCCGGCGGAGGAACGAGCGTGAACCTCTCGGCTGGCCCCGTGATACGCAATCACGCGACTTGCATGTGCAGGACCAGGGCAGGCCCTCAGACATGATGGATGCTGACGCCGATAGCGCAGGCCGCGACCGCTTACGCTCGAGCCGGTCGGCGATAGATAATGGGTCTGAGGAGCGCGGACAATGGGCCGCTGGACGGAGAGTCAGGTTCAGCCGGTTTTTTATTTCGCTGGTGTATCCCTGATTGATTCTGGAATCGCAATGACCTCGTAGCTTCCTTGATCCTTAGCTTTCCACTATGAGTATTGGCTTTCACCGCTCCGCCTCAGGGCTAGAGTGATCGAGTCGCAGGGGGATCGAGTGTCGCCATCTGCGCAGCGGAGGCTGGCCTGACGAGCCTCGCCGTGGTGCGCGCACCGCCGCGGCGTTTTCGTACCGCTCGATCGACGCGTGGCGTTGAACGCGTACATCCTCACGCTGGAGACGCCGGCCGCGGTAGCCCGCTTCCTGCACGAGGTGTGTGGCAAGCCGATCTTCCAGGGCAGCGGCGCGCGTGCGATGGCGAGGTCGTCGTTGCCTGGGCTATGCGACCGGCTGAATGATGCCAGGCAGGCGGATGACTTCGGAGAGGGCTGTGGACGGTGAGAGCAAGAGACGGCAGTCACTCCACTTCCCTTCACGGCGTGTGAGCTCGATTACATACCGCACGAGTGCTGGGTGTGCCGCTTCAGCTGGGGTCATTCGGGGACAGAACCTGAGCAAGAACCGGAGAGGTAGAGGCACGGCTGGATCGGTCATGAGCTGTTCGCAGACTTGAGGGTCGACAACACAAATGATGGCTGGCACCAATTCTCCGCGCCAACGTCCCATGGCCATCTCGATCTCCCGACGCACGACTTGGCCGCTGGCCAAACGCGGAGTGATCACGAGAAAAACATGCGTGCTTTTTGATAGGCCGGTGGCCAGCGGCATCCTGAAAACGCCTTCCCGGCTTTTCAACGTCACCTTGTCGAGGAAGTACTCAATTTGTGCAGCGTGGCATGCAGCGGCAATCCCACTGGCAGCACTGTTCTCGGTGTCGTCTCGCCATGCGTAGCTAATGAACACAAAATCCGGATACGGCGACCAGTTCCGGAACGATCGAGTTCTCAGTCCGATCCGAATGCTATTGAGCCACTGCAAGACGAATCTCTGCTCGTCGGGGGTGAACGACTCGACAAGCGCCCGTTCATCTGCCGGAACCGCCTTCTGGACGGAGATCTTGATGTTCGGCGTGCCCGCGAGCTTCTTGTACAAGCTGGTGTCGGCACTGCTGAGACCTGCATATTCTCCGAGATACGCGATGCCGCTATGCGCGAAGCGCTCGAGAAACCCGGGGAGGAGATATCCGGCGACGGCGGCGATCGTGATCCAGATGACAGGATCTGTGGTGAGCCTGCGGGCAACCAGGTACGCAGGGGCGATCATGAGCGCCGAAACTGCCGTTGACATGAGTGCGCCGCCGTAGAAGGCGGCGACGACGCCGCCAGCGGAGCGGTACAGCCGCTCGATGCTCAACCGCGATCCCATTGCATCAGGGACCTCAACGACCTTCAGTGCGCGCTCGGCCTCGCTACCGAACGTCAAGCGCCTCCTCGCGTGCCTGGTGATCACATAATCGAGAATCGACTGCGCCATGAGACCGATGGCGGCGCAAGTTGCTGCCTCGCGCCATTGAGAGGCGTAGGCGAAGGTCAGTGCCACCAGGATGCCTGCGATCGAGAAGGGGCCGATGGCGACCAATTTCAACCGTGTCGTCGTGCTCGTGGTGACCATGCGATGGCGGGGGAGTTTCCAGCACTCTCGCAGCCACGGCCACATATCACCGCTTTGGAGGTGATTGAGGCGGAAGCCCGCACAAAACGCAACGAACGAGATGATCGCCGCCGTACCCGGGGGCGTCCATTCCTTCCACCAAGAAATCGCCAGAGCGGCGGCAGCCGGCTTCGCAAGCGGAGAGGCTAAAGTCACGAGCATGCTCAGGCCCAAAGCAAGAGCGCCAAGCGTGCGACGGAGACCGCGGCTGTAGAACAAGGTTGCGACAGGTCGGGAAAGCTCGGGCGAGCTTGGCAAGACGTGGGTCGCGAAGTCGTGGAGCTCGGAGATGATAGCGGGAAGGCCGCGCTCCTCCGCAGCCATGACGTTGTCGAGGAGGATGTCCAGCTCGGGATACTTCCGCAGAGACGCAGCGGAGATACCCCTGCAGACGCAATAGTGCCGGAACAGCGTCTGCTGATAGGCATAGAAGATCTGCTTCACCAGTGCTGCGCGTCGGGCTGGATCGGCGAGCATGGCCGGAGACAAGATCACAAGCGTGATGCCGGGGAATACTCTTCTATAGAGCGACCGCTGCCTCAGCTGCGCGAGCGTTCCGTATTGTGGCCGGGTGATACCGTCGCATTGATGCGCGATGGAGCGAGCGAGCTGTCGATCATCTTCGTCTGTTTCGCTGTGCACGATGAACAAGTGAGGCCTCAAGAAAAGGTCTCGCGGATTGGCCAAGAGGTCGTCTTGGTTACTCATCTACCTGACAACCCAGCCTGTGCGGCCCGTTGCGAAAGCCCGGTGATTCTGATGGCCAACGTGATGGCCGCGGATGAAGGGTACTTCACCCAAGCGAGGTATCGGAACACCTTGCGGTAAGAGCGTACATTCTTCCGTTTCTGTTTAGCGGATGATTCTACTGCGCCGCTGCAGCCGGCGCGAGCGCATTGACCGGTTGCGGCGAGCGCAACAACGACGACAGGATGGCGCGGCCGTGCCACCGCCGCGTTGGTGGATGGTGCGAAGGACGCTGGCGAGGAACCTCTTGGGTATGAGCGCCGCGGACTGCGATTGCCGCCACAGGTTTTGCGGGTGACGACGGCCGGCCGCAGCGCGAAAGGCTGTCCCTGCGCGGCAGCACCGGAAGTCTCCGGTAATATCCGTCGAGAGATCATCGGGCCATTCCAACACATTGCGCTGGAGTCTTGCACTTGCCCATGCATCCGCCCGGTGTTGACGCCGATCCAGTTCTCACAGCCCTTTTGGCAAGCCACGGCTTCCTCGATGCACTTTTCCACGCTCACTTCTGTTTGGTCGCTGGTTCGGCCTCCGGCGGCCCGTGTTGCGTTCGTGCCACTGGATCCGCCGCTTTACCGGCGGGAGTCGTCACACGGCCAGGCGGCAGTCTAGTATTACCAGAGAGCGTCGATAACCCGGCCATCTCCGCCGTCGCCTCAGTAGCCGATGGGAAGATTGCGGCGAGCATGTCGAGCCGCACCGTAACGCGGCTCGCGCCAACGTTTTGTCGGACCCGTCGCGAGATCTTTGGGAGTGGCACCAACCGACTGTCTCATCCACTCGGTCATCGGTGCTAAGCTCCAGTGCGAGCCTTCGGGAGGGTGACCGTGGCTAGCTTGCCTCCAGTGGAACCCGTCGAACTCTTTCTCTCGTACTCCCACAAGGACGAAGCGCTTCGAGACGAGCTCTTGAACCACCTTGCGGTCCTGAAGCGGCAGCACGTTATCTCGACCTGGCATGACCGGGAGATCGGTGCCGGGAGAGAGTGGGCGAATGAAATCGACGAGCATCTCGACAGTGCCGATATCATCCTGCTCTTGATTAGCAGTGACTTCCTCGCGTCCGACTACTGCCACGACATCGAATTGAAGAGGGCGATGGAACGCCACGATGCGGGCGAAGCGCGCGTCATCCCCGTCATCCTCCGTCGAGTCGATTGGACCGGGGAGCTGTTCGATCGGCTCCAGGCGCTGCCCAAGGACGCGAAGCCGGTCACGGAGTGGCCGAATCGCGACCAGGCGCTCGCCGACGTCGCGCGCGGTATCCGGGCCGCGGTGGAAGAGTTGCTTGTCGAACGGCTGGAGACGTTGTTCGGCAAGTTCTGCAAGGCGGAGGCGCTGCGGAACTGGCCGAACGCCATCAGCCTTGGAGAGCGGATCTTGAAGTCGGTTCCCGGCCGCCAGGAAATTCGTTCGAGGACGGCCGCCGCGTACGTGAATCGCTGGTTGAGTCGCTTCGACGAAAGCAGCCTCGATACGTGTGGTCACGCGGAGATCCGCACGAAGAGACGTGAACAAGAGTCGGAAATCATCGATCGAATCGCTCACGACTTCGATCGCGCGATGGCACTCGATCCCGACAACGCGGAGTTCCACTATCTCCGCTTCTCGCTCAGATTGGTCGTCCGGCAGCACCAGTCGGGAATTCAGCGCTCCGAAAAAGGTCGTCTGGAGAAGGCCGCGTTCGCCGATCTTGAACGCGCGATAGAACTCCGTCCTTCGACCGCGAAGTACTACGCCGCTCGCGGTCGTATGAAGAACAATATCGACGACGAGGAGGGCGCCGAGTCGGACTTCCGACGCGCCCGCGAGCTCGGCTACCGGTTTCGTCTCACGCTCTACCTTAGGTCTGAGGGCCGAAAGAGTATATCGGTTCGGAATATCGAATGAAGCACCCGCGGCGTGTTGAAACTCGCCATTCCGTTCCAGTGATACGCAATCGCGGAGAGTTCGTCGTGAGACCAAATGCGGAACACACATGAAATGCGACAACGAATTGCCGTCCGGTTGAACGTGCGCCAACAATTCGATCATGACCAACAGGCCTTCGCGTTCGCACAGCTATGTGTGACAAATACTTCGATGTTGACCGTAGACTGGTCCATGTCCGCACCAGCGATAATAAATTGATCACGAGTTACTCTTGTGGTACCGTCCGTCGGCTGTTGACGCCGTATGTGACGGAGGGCTGATGGCGATGATCGATGTGATGCAGACGCTGCGAGATGCCGAGAAAGCAACTGCCCGAGAACTGAACGCAATTCGGGCCGCTATCAAAGCGATGGCCGGGACTATCGCCTCGAGTGTCGGCGGCAGGCGCGATCCGGCCAGGCGGAGCGCAGTTGTCGAAACAGCGCGAGGACCACGGCGACGGCGCAGAGGTATGTCGGCAGCGGCAAGGAAGGCTGTGTCCGAAAGAATGCGCAAATACTGGGCAATGCGGCGAAAAGGGAAAGGGAAGCGCGCGGCTAAGTAGCGCCGATTGCTGCTGTGGTTTGTGCTGGGACGGGCCGCTGAGAGTTCGGGCCGCACCGCGAAGCCGAACGACGTCATTTTCAATACAGGCTTGTCCCAATGGCAGGGTCGCCGAACGCAGCTATGCGACTACACAGAGGTCGCGCCACAACTGTCGACACCACGAGTGGCAGTCTGTATCGCGCCGTGTTTCAGCGCGTTCTATGACGCGATCCGTCGGTACCTGACGCTGTCGCTGGCCGATGCGCGCGAGAAGATGAAGATTGCCGGCGGGCGGTCTCGCCAAAGGGCGGCGTCGATCCGGCGGCCGCGAAGATCCGAGATCGCGCGTCCAAGACGATCGGCGATCTCGCGCACGAGTATCTGACGAAGCACGCGAAGGTCAGAAAAAGTTCGTGGGTCGCAGACGAGCGGCAGCTGAGCAAGGACGTGTTGCCCCCTGGCGTCACGTGCCCATGAAGCAGATCACGCGCACCGAGGTCGTCGCGCTGTTGGACACGATTGCGGATCCCGCCGATCTCAACGCGCACCAAACCTCGGTGCACATGCATCGCCCGCTGTCGAAGATGTTTAATTTCGCCTCGCGCGGAACTACGGCCTCGAATACAACCCGTGCAGGGCACCGAACCACCGGCGCCGAATGGCCGACGTCGGCGATCGCCATGCTCGCGACGCCGCGACGGAACGCGTCAAATGCTGTCGCGATTCCTTCGCGAAGTCAGTCAGGTCGCCAAGACAATCCAAATAGAGTCGACGGACGACTATCTTCAGTTGATACGCCGCTGTGGAAGCGCTACCGCAACATCAATCGGGCACGAACAAGAGCGGGCGCTGGCTCAGAAGGCCTCGTACTGGCGCTCCATGAGTCGGGGCCGGATCGTTCGAGCCGTCCGGTGACACATCCGTTCGCGCGAAGCGCGTTCGGTTCGGCACGTTGTCAGACCGCCTGCGCACGTCAATCTGGCATCAGCGCAAACGTCCATACGGATCCGCCGGTCGGCACTTTGTCTTGCGTGTAGCGGCTGGCAAGCGTGCCGCCGCGCCCCGACGCAACCGTCACGTATTGCCGGCCGTTGTGCGTGTACGTGATCGCCGTGGCATTGATGCTCGAGCCGGTCTTGAACTGCCAGAGCGTCTTGCCGGTCGCCGCGTCGAGCGCGACGAACTCGCCGGTCAACTTCCCCGTGAAGACGAGCCCGCCCCCGGTCGCCAGCATGCCCGCCGATCCCGGGAACTCGGTCAGCGGTACTTCCCACTTCTTCTCGCCAGTCAGCGGATTGATCGCCAAGAAATGACCCAGGACATCGCCCGGCTGGACGGCCGGAATTCTGGAGGTGATGCCAGTCGAGGTCGCCCCCAAGACTTGGGGTTTCGGTGGAGCGATCTTCTGGATGCGGGGCACGTTCCACGTGCTCGCGTAGACGAGTCGCGTGTTCGGATCGAACGCAATCGGCACCGCGTTTGTCCCTCGCGAGGGCCAGATCTCAACTTCTTCGCCCGCGAGAAAGCGCTTGTATACGTCGGTCAGCACCGGTCGACCTGTGTTGAGATCCACATGCGTCGCCCAGTTGACGGCGACGTACGGGTGCGCGGCGATCGGTTTGCAATTCGTGCGGTCGAGCACGTACATGAAGCCGTTCTTGTTTGCCTGAATCATCACCTTGCCTAGCTGGCCGTCGATCTGAAGATCGGCGAGAACATTCTCGTCGGTGCCGTCCACGTCGTACACGTCGTTGGGTGTGTACTGAAAATAACAGGCGACTTCGCCGGTCTTCGGCCGTATCGCGAGCACGCTGGATGTGTACAGACTGTCCATCCCCCCACGAGGCTTGGGATCGTAAGGCTCGGCATTGCCCGTGCCCCAGTACACCAGATCGAGTTCCGGGTCATACGAACCAGACCGCCACGTTGGTCCGCCACCGAACATCCACGCATCGTTCCGGGGCCATGTTTCCGAACCAGGCTCACCCGGCGCAGGGATGGTGTATCTGCGCCACAGTTTCTTGCCGGTCTCGGGATCCCACCCGTCGAGGAACCCGCGCGTCGTCGACTCCCCGCCAGCCATCCCTGAGATCAAGACGCCGTTGGCGACGATGGGTGCGCCGGTTGCGTAGTAGCCCTCTTTCGAGTCAGCGAACGTCTGATTCCAAACCTCCCGGCCGGTTCTCATGTCGAGGGCGAGGATGTGGTTGTCGTTCGTCACGCGAAAGAGCTTACCGTTGTAGATCGTCGCCGCGCCTCGCGTAATCGCGGCACGCTGCGTTCCCGGCTTGATCTCGACCGGCGTGCGCCAGATCTGCCTGCCGGTTTCCACGTCGAGGGCAAACGTCCACCGGCCGTTGATCAGATACATGACTCCGTTGTAAATCGTGGGCGACGCCAGCTCCCCCATGTCGTTCATCAGGCTCGTGCTCCAGATGGGCACCAGCCGCCTGATGTTGGACGTATTGATTTGCTTGAGCGGGCTGTAGCTCTTTCGATCGAAGCCCATGCTCTGGGTCGTCACGTTTTCTGTGTTCTTGCCATCGTTGACGAGCTCCTCCATCGTCTGAGCAAGGCCTGGCCGAGGCCAGAAACCCAGGAGCGCCACAAGCAGCCATATCTTCTTCATCAGCAGCTCCCTCGCGCGACCTCCGCTATCTCGCGGGCACGCGCGCCTAGAACTCCTCGAACCAGGGTCGAAAATTCTTCCACTCAGGACCACGACCGTCGGCGCCGCGCCGAGCCACCCACGCGCCGTCGAACGCGGGACACCGAGATCCGTGCCGATGGTCAGGTCCCCGGTGCGTTGGACGAGATCCCGGAGCCGATGGTCATAGCGTCACTGCGGGCGAGACGTCGTCGTCATGCGGACGATCATCGGCCATTCGCTTACGCCGCTCAACTCCTGACGGACGAAGCAGGGCGTTCGTCACAGTGACGACAACTCGCGCAAGAAAGTCCACAGTGTCCGTGGACACAGCTCCGCAGGGTATCAGAGCGACCACACGCGCGTCACCGGCGGCTCGAATCTGACGAACGAGACAACCCCGACCAGACAGGCATTTTTGAGATGCCGATTCAGTTGTTGGACACTACGGGTTCCGCAGACGTAATAACGGCCGTTCATCGCTTCAAAGCATCTGCCGTTCGCTGCTCGTTTACGGAATGCGGTGACGACCTACCGTCGTCTGCGCGCTCAGATACAGGATCAAGTGATTCAATTCATTGACTGTCCGCGCGCGCTCGGTGCGCGCACACGCGGCATCCGCCTTGCGGTAGCACTCCGCATGGGGTCGTCATGAACAACTGGTCACCATATTGCTCTGGTTCCTCGGAATCGCCGCCTCAGGACGTGCGTTCGCGCAAGACTTCGCCCGGCAGGTGCACGAACTGAAAGGATACGGGGGCCGCAGAGTTTGGTCCGACGATGATTATCGCAGCCCTTTTTTTGGCCGCGCTTTCCGTCGAGGCGCAGGTCTTCCCCGACCGCATGTGCGAGAATCTCCCCGAGGTGAGCCCGGAGGTGAAGGCTTGGGTTGCCCAGTTCGCCCCGGAGCTCGCCCAGGTTAGCGTCCGAGAGCTAGCCGAGAAAACGGCCCTCGGCATCTTCGCTCGCGCAGCGGCGGCGGGCTGGGGCAGTGTTGACGTCCTGACCAACAGCGTGTTCCGGGAGCCGTGCACCTTCTATTTCTCGGGAGAGGCGCTTCGCGCCGTGGACGCGGCCTTCGTGCTGGACCTCGTGACCGAGATCCGGGGACAGGACAAGAGGCGGCAGGATTTCGAAATGACCGCGCTCCTCGCCGGCCGCGGCAAGCTCGTCGTCTTGTACGACCGCGATGGGATTGTCTACAGGAACGAGAGGCTGGCCCGCGACTTCAGGCTCGCCTCCAGGGTCGTATTCGAAACGCCGACTGCTGGTGTGCTCGAAAATGTCGAGGGACTCTGCGCCAAGGTCCGGCTGTTGAGATGCGTGCGCATCCGCTCGCTCGTGAAGGTCGGCAAGACGCTTAAGGTACAGGCCGAAACCTTCACCTCCGAAACGCCCCTGACGCCTATCCAGGCTCGGGCCGGTCCGGTCAGCATGCGTGATCTTGTCGCGCATGTGAGCCGGAGATCAACCGACGGCCGGCGGTTGCTATCCTGGGGCGCGGCCTTCCCGGGTGCCACAACATTACACCCAGGTTGACAAATTACACCATTCAAGCCAACCTAAGACCGATGGCGCTCAACATCAAGAACCCGCACGTCGAGCGATTGGCGGCCGAGGTCGCGAAACTGACGCGCGAGAGCAAGACTGAAGCGATTGGTCGTGCGCTTGAGGAACGCAAGGCGCGCCTTGCGAGTCGCGTGATCCGCCGAGACCGCCAGGCCGAGTTCCTAGATTTTCTGCGACGCGACGTCTGGCCGAAAGTGCCGCGAAAGTACCGGCGCCGCCGCCTGACGCGCAAGGAAGAGGACGCACTTCTCGGCTACGGGCCGGAGGGCGTGTGATCCTGGATTCTTCTGCCATCGTCGCGATTGCCACGGAAGAACCCGGTTGTCTCGATCTCCTTGCGAAGCTCGATCAGGCGGACACGCTGGCGATCGGAGCCCCCACCCTTGTCGAAACGGCGCTCGTCCTGCGATCGCGCCTGACGATGGAACCGCGAGTGTTTCTTGAGCGCTTTCTGACCGACTGGAATGTAAGCGTCGTGCCCTTTGGCGAGGACCACTGGAAAACCGCCGTCGATGCGCATGCGCGGTTCGGTCGAGGCCGCCACAAGGCCGGGCTCAACTTCGGTGATTGCTTGTCGTACGCGACGGCGAGACTCGCCGATATGCCGCTCCTTTGCACGGGCGGAGATTTTTCGAAAACCGATCTCACGATTGGTTAGGTTCGGGCCGCCTGCCAATAATCGATCGGCGCCATTCGTGTTGACATCTTCCCGGCCGATGTTGCCCTTTTCTTGCCCTTTCGTTGCAACTGAGAGCAGCATACGGCAGCAAGCGCCGGCACGAA
>Ga0070704_100001968_pt1 | contig 11373 bp, 10 predicted proteins | sample KBSK5252metaG_FD_65467 | JGI IMG/M metagenome (GOLD analysis project Ga0070704, IMG submission 65467) | Corn, switchgrass and miscanthus rhizosphere microbial communities from Kellogg Biological Station, Michigan, USA - KBS K5-25-2 metaG | ecosystem: Host-associated > Plants > Roots >... | reverse complement strand
TCTTGATACATCATGGCCGGGTCACTCCCGGCCATGATGTTTTTAAGGTGTGCGGAGGAGGTCCGCGCACGACAAATTGGGGTATAAGTCGCCTGTCATGAATATCCTCTCCATCCAATCGCATGTGGCCTTCGGGCACGTCGGCAATGCCGCCGCCACGTTCCCGCTGCAACGGTTGGGCATCGAGGTCTGGCCGATCCACACCGTGCAGTTCTCCAACCACACCGGCTACGGCAGCTGGAAGGGCCGTGTTTTCGACGCCGACATGATCCGCGAGGTGATGGCCGGGATCGAGGCGCGCGGCGTGCTGGGCGAATGCAACGGTGTGCTCTCGGGCTATATGGGCGCGGCCGATATCGGCTCAGCCATTCTCGATGCGGTCTCAACCCTCAAGCGCGCCAATCCGGCGGCCAGATATTGCTGCGACCCGGTGATCGGCGACGTCGGGCGCGGCATTTTTGTGCGCGAGGGCATTCCCGAATTCATGCGCGAGAAAGCCGTGCCCGCAGCCGATATCGTCACGCCCAACCAGTTCGAACTCGATTATCTCAGCAAGCGTCAAAGCGGTACCTTGCGCGCGGCGTGCGATGCGGTCAAAGCGGTGCACGATCTTGGCCCGCGCACGATCCTCGTCACCTCGCTGCACACCGACGACACGCCCGCAGACTGCATCGACATGCTGGCGTCGGACGACAGCGGCCGCTTCATCGTGCGCACGCCGAAACTGCCGCTGACGATCAATGGCGCCGGCGATGCGGTCGCCGCGCTGTTCTTCGCTCACTATTTGCGCAGCGGGAAACTCGCCGAAGCGTTGTCGCGCGCGGCCTCCAGCATCTTCGGCGTGCTGGCAAAGACGGCGGAAAGCGGCGCGCGCGAGATCCAGCTGATCGCGGCGCAGGACCAGATCGTCAAGCCGAACCGAATTTTCGTACCGCAGGTGCTCGGGTCTATTGGCGCCGAAACCGATGCCCCGGCGATCGCGCCCTCGGAGGCGCCGCCGCTATCGCACGACGATCATGCGGCCGGGCCGCGTGGCGTGCCGTCGGTCTTTCATGTCGACCGGCTCGATCTGTCATTCACACCACGGCCCTGGGCCTGGGCGGACAAGCACCGGGCCGAGATCGACGCCTGGTTCGCCGACATGCGGCGCAAGCAGCCCGCGCTGTGGAACGGCCGCGTGCTGCTGATGCATCATCAGGTAATCGAGCACGGCGTGCTGCGCGGAGAATTTCTCGAGACCGACTACGCCAGCTTTATTGCCTGGAAGCGCCGGGGCCACCCGCCCGCCCAGGTGCGCGATTGCTTCAGCGCCGCGGCGGTCCAGAGCTCCGATGACGCATTCCTCCTCGGTGTCATGGGCTCGCACACGTTCAATGCCGGCAAGGTCTATTTCCCCTGCGGCACACCCGATGCGAATGACATTATTGATGGCAAGGTTGATTTCGAGCACAGCGTGCGGCGCGAGCTTTTCGAGGAGACCGGCCTGGCGATGGATGATTTCACGCCCGAGCCGGGCTGGACCATGGTCGTCGACGGCTCGCTGATCGGGCAGATCAAGGTGCTGCGCGCGCGCGAATCCGCCAAAGCCCTGCACGCGCGGATCCTGGGGTTTCTCGCGCGCGAGAAGAAACCCGAGCTCGCCGATATCCGCGTGGTCTACGGGCCCGGCGATTTCGACCAGGCCATGCCGCGCTTCGTCACGGCGTTTCTGGCCTCTCGCTTTGCCACCCAGCCGCTCAGGGCGGCGCGGTAGCCGCAACCGGCCAACATTTCTGACCTATCGCGATCTCCTGATTTGTCGCGCTTGATTTACGCCGAGCGTTTCCGCTACAAGCGGCCTCCCGGTTAACGCGGGCTTTACCGAAGTCCGTCAGATTGACCGGTGACGCGAGCAAGAGTCAGGGACCAAAGGACAACAATGTCCACGCGCTACGATATCAGCGCGACCGAGCGGACGGCGGGTAACGCCGGCGCCGCGGCTTCCCTCATTCTGGGCACGCTCCTTCTCCTTATCCGCCCCTGAGGGCCGGCTGGGCATATGTGCCTGGGCACTCGGGGGAACCGCGATAAACCCTTAAGAGCGCCCGCAACGGCGCATTCGAATTGAGAAGGAATTGAGCCAATGACTGCCCAGACAAAGTCCGAGAAGGACCGCGTCGTCATCTTCGACACCACCTTGCGCGACGGCGAGCAATGTCCCGGCGCGACCATGACGCATGAAGAGAAGCTTGAGGTCGCCGAGCTTCTCGACGCCATGGGCGTCGACATCATCGAGGCCGGCTTTCCGATCGCCTCCGATGGCGATTTTGCCGCCGTGCACGAGATCGCCAAGCGTGCGAAGAATTCCGTGATCTGCGGCCTCTCGCGCGCCGCGTTCAAGGACATCGATCGCTGCGCCGAGGCGATCAAGCCGGCGAAACGAAAGCGCATCCACACCTTCATCTCCACCTCGCCGGTGCATATGAAATACAAGCTCCAGAAAGAGCCGCACGAGGTCTACGAGATGGTGGTTGCGCAGGTCGCGCGCGCGCGCAGCCACACCGACGACGTTGAGTGGTCGGCGGAAGATGCAACCCGGACCGAGCAGGATTTCCTCTGCCGCTGCGTGGAGGCCGCCATCAATGCCGGCGCCACCACCATCAACATCCCCGACACCGTCGGCTACACGGTGCCGGAGGAATATTTTGCGCTGATCGAGATGTTGCACACGCGCGTGCCCAATGCCGACAAAGCGCGCTTCTCGACGCACTGCCACAACGACCTCGGTATGGCGGTCGCCAATTCGCTCGCCGGCGTGAAGGCGGGCGCGCGCCAGATCGAGTGCACCATCAACGGCATCGGCGAGCGCGCCGGCAACGCCGCGCTCGAAGAAATCGTGATGGCGATGAAGACCCGCAACGACGTGCTGCCGTTCTGGACCGGCATCCAGGCGACGATGCTCACGCGCGCCTCCAAGCTCGTCGCAGCGGCGACCTCGTTCCCGGTGCAGTACAACAAGGCGATCGTCGGCCGTAATGCCTTCGCACATGAGAGCGGCATCCATCAGGACGGCATGCTAAAGAATGCGCAGACCTACGAGATCATGACGCCCGAGAGCGTCGGCGTGAAGCAGACCTCTCTGGTGATGGGCAAGCATTCCGGCCGCCATGCTTTCGTCCACAAGCTGGAGGAGCTCGGCTACCAGCTCGCCGGCAACCAGCTTGAAGATGCCTTTGTGCGCTTCAAGGCGCTCGCCGACCGCAAGAAGCAGATCTTCGACGAGGACATCGAGGCCCTGGTCGACGAGGAGATCGCGCACGCGCACGACCGCATCAAGGTGCTGTCGCTCACCGTGATCGCCGGCACCATGGGGCCGCAGACGGCCACGCTCACGCTCGATATCGACGGCGAGCACGTGACCACGCAGTCGACCGGCAACGGCCCGGTGGATGCGATCTTCAGGGCAATCCGCGCGCTGGTGCCGCACGAGGCGACGCTCGAGCTCTACCAGGTGCACGCGGTGACCGGCGGCACCGATGCGCAGGCTGAAGTGTCGGTACGGCTCGCGGAAGCGGGGCGCTCGTTTACGGCCAAGGGCGCCGATCCCGACACGCTCGTTGCGTCGGCGAAAGCCTATCTCGGCGCACTCAACAAGCTGATGTCGAAGCGCGGCAAGACGTCCTCGGTCGAACGGCGGATTCACTCCACCGATGTTGGGTAATAGGCTCCAATTTAATAAAAGCCGTCAGGCCGGCATTGTCCGGGCCTGACGGCCTGATTCGCATGCGAAACGGAGGGAAATTAGTGTTAAATCACGTTCGCGCTCGAAATCCGGTCACGAAACCCGTATTTCGTTCCATCAGGAACCCGAAAAATCACATTTTGTCCGCATTTCACTCGCTTTAGCGACGGATTTGAAAGGTACTTGCGGTCACCTTCCGACATGGAATTCGTAGGGGATTTGATCGAAATGAAGATGATTGTACGCGCGGGCGTTTTCGCGCTCGCGGCTCTCGGTTTGTTGTCCGTTGTTCCGGCCGCGCGCGCGGACGAGGTGGTGATGACCACTGCGTCGGCGCCGCATAATGCCACAGCGGGCCATACCGCGACGATTGACATCGCGCGCATCAAGAGCGCGCTGCAACTCACGCCGGCCCAGGAGCGCCATTGGGCGCCGGTTGAAGCCGCGTTGCGCGAGCTCGCGCAACGTCAGGAGCGTGATGCGAATGACGGACTGGTGCGCCGCGTCAGCAAGCGTGTCGTGCAGATTGCGCTCAACAGCGCGACCGTTCACCGGCTTGTCGCTGCGGCTCGCCCGCTCGTCAAAACCTTTGACGAGCACCAGATGCAGACCGCGCATGGCCTCGCCCAGGAAATGGGTCTTGGGCCCGTTGTGGCGGCGCTGAAATAACTATCGAACTCAGCACCAATTCTGTCATGGCCGGCTTTATGCCGGCCATTTCGTTTCGTCTGGTCATTCCGGATTCGCGCCCATAGCGCGTCGAAGACGCGCGTAAATGCGCTTATGGGCACGCCCCGGAATGACGATCTCCCCAAGTGGCGCATTGCCGCATACGCCTTAAGTCGATGTCCGCACGCCCGTTCCGCCTTAACCAGCGCGCCCATCCTCCACTTGAAGGATGGCCAGATAAGTGCGAACGTCTGCGTCGGAAAAACAAGGCAAAAACCGGTCCTGGACGGTCAAATCCGGCCGTCTTGAAAGATCAAATATCTGCCAATCGTGCAGAACGCCTCTCGCGGGGTTTGTACGGTCAGGACAGCGGTCACGGAACCGAACCGTTCAATGGAACCGGTTTCGACCAAGGTTTAACCGGAGGAAGACGCTAATGCGCAAATGGATTCTCGCGGCGGCTGCGGCCGCTATTTTCGTGGCTCCCGGCATTGCAAGCGCGCAAGCGCCGATCGTGATCAAGTTCAGCCATGTGGTTGCGCCGAACACGCCAAAGGGCAAGGGCGCCGACAAGTTCAAGGAACTCGCTGAGAAATACACCAACGGCAAAGTGAAGGTTGAGGTCTATCCGAACTCGACCCTCTACAAGGACAAGGAAGAGCTCGAGGCGCTGCAGCTCGGCGCCGTGCAGATGCTCGCGCCGTCGAACTCCAAGTTCGGCCCGATGGGCATCAAGGACTTCGAAGTGTTCGATCTGCCGTTCATTATTCCGAACCTGGCATCGCTGCGAAAGGTGACCGAAGGCCCACTCGGCACAAAGATGCTCAAGCTGCTGGAGCCCAAGGGCATGATCGGTCTGGCCTATTGGGACAACGGCTTCAAGCAGATGAGCGCCAACAGGCCGCTGCGCATGCCGGAAGACTACAAGGGTCTCAAGTTCCGCATTCAGTCATCCAAGGTGCTTGAAGCCCAGTTCCGCCTGCTTGGCGCGATCCCGCAGGTGATGGCGTTCTCGGAAGTCTATCAGGCGCTGCAGACCGGCGTCGTGGACGGCCAGGAAAACACGCCATCGAACATCTACACCCAGAAATTCCATGAAGTGCAGAAGTACACGACGCTGACCAATCACGGCTATATCGGCTATGTCGTCGTCGTGAACAAGAAATTCTGGGATGACCTGCCGGCCGATGTCCGCAGTCAGCTCGACAAGGCGATGAAGGAGTCGACCGCTTACGCCAACAAGATCTCCGAGTCGGAGAATGCGGAAGCGCTGGACGACATCAAGAAGTCGGGCAAGACGCAGGTCATCGTTCCGACCGGCGCCGAGATGGCGGCGATGCAACGGGCCATGGACCCGCTCTATCAGGACATGGCCGCCCGCGTCGGCAAGCAGCTGATCGACGACGTCCGCAAGACGGCGCAGGGTGTCACCAACTAGAATAAGAATGGCGGGCCTCGGCGGAATGCCGGGGCCCGTTTTCTTTCCAGGGGTAGGGGATTGCAGTGTCTAGCGATGCGCGGCGGCCGTGGGGACGGCAGCCGTTGGCAAACAGCGAATTGCCGCCTGCGGTTTCCCGCCAGCCCCAGATGCGTGTGCAAACGCCTGCCCAAGCGTATCTCGAAGCGCGCGAGGCGTAAGTGATCCTGCGAATTCTCGACCGGCTCGAGGAGTTCCTCATCGCCACCCTGATCGCGGGGGCGACTTTGATCATTTTCGTCGCCGTCGTGCAACGCTACGCGGTCGGCATCTCCTGGCTCTATCCGATTTTCTACCACATCAACCTGACCTGGGCGCAGGAGGTCTGCATCTACATGTTCGTCTGGATGGCGAAGTTCGGCGCCGCCTATGGCGTGCGCACCGGCATCCACGTCGGCGTCGACGTTCTGGTCAACATGCTGCAGCCGAAGTGGCGCACCAAGGTCGTGCTGTTCAGCCTGCTCGCCGGAGCGTTCTTCACCTTCGTCGTCGGCACGATGGGCGCGAAGTTTGTGGTCGAGCTTTACCCGACCGGCCAGGTCTCGCCCGACTTGGAATTTCCACGCTGGATCATCTTCCTCTGCGTGCCGCTTGGCTCTTATTTGATGTGCTTCCGCTTCCTGCAGGTCGCCTGGACGTTCTTCTGGAGGGGCGAGCTGCCCCACCACGATCCAGGCCATGTCGAGGGCGTGGATGAGGGCGCTGCCTTGCCCGGAGGCGCCGCGCGATGAACAGCGCCCTGATCTTCGGCCTGCTGATCGTGTTGATGCTGACCGGCATGCCGATCTCGATCGCGCTCGGCCTCACGGTGCTCAGCTATCTCTTCGTGCTCACCACGGTGCCGATCGAGGCGGTGGCGCTCAAGCTCTTTACCGGCATCGAGAGCTTCGAGATCATGGCGATCCCGTTCTTCATTCTGGCCGGCAACTTCCTCACCCATGGCGGCGTTGCGCGCCGGATGATCCGCTTTGCGGCCTCGCTGATCGGCCACTGGTATGGCGGCCTCGGACTTGCCGGCGTGATGGCCTGCGCCCTGTTTGCCGCGGTGTCCGGCTCCTCGCCGGCAACCGTCGTCGCCATCGGCTCCATCATTTTGCCGGCGATGGTGGCGCAGGGCTATCCGAAGCGCTTCGGCGCCGGCGTGATCGCGACCTCCGGCGCGCTCGGCATTCTGATCCCACCCTCGATCGTGATGGTGCTTTACGCGGTCGCGACCGGCGGCAGCGTCGCGATCGATCCGGAGGGCAAGCGCGTGCTCTCGGCCTCGGTCGCGCAGCTGTTCATGGCCGGCGTCATCCCCGGCCTGATCCTCGCCAGCATGCTTGGCGCCACCACCTTCTATCGCGCATGGAAGAACAATTACCCGCGCATGCCGCGCGCGAGCTGGGGCGAGACGCTCACCGCCTTCCGCGAGTCGATCTGGGGCCTTGCTCTGATCGCGATCGTGCTTGGCGGCATCTACACCGGCGCCTTCACGCCGACAGAGGCCGCCGCCATGAGCGCGGTCTATGCCTTCGTGATCGCGGTCTTCGTCTACCGCGACATGAAGCTCAAGGATGTGCCGCGCGTGCTGCTTTCCTCGGCGAACATGAGCGCGATGATCCTCTACATCATCACCAACGCGGTGATGTTCTCGTTCCTGATGACCAGCGAGCAGATCCCGCAGGCCATCACGGCCTGGATGAACACCGCCGGCATCGGCTGGGTCGAGTTCCTGCTCTTCGTCAATCTCATCCTCCTGCTGGCCGGCAATGTGATGGAGCCGTCGTCAATCGTGCTCATTACCGCGCCAATTCTGTTTCCGGTGGCGGTGAGCCTCGGCATCAACCCGATCCACCTCGGCATCCTGATGACGGTGAACATGGAGGTCGGGCTCTGCCATCCGCCGGTGGGCTTGAACCTTTACGTCGCGTCCGGCATCGCGCGCATGGGCATCACCGAGCTCACCATCGCGACGTTCCCGTGGCTGGTGACGATGCTTATCTTCCTCGTCATCGTCACTTACGTGCCGGAACTCTCGCTCTGGCTCCCGCGCATGCTCGGGATGTTGTGAGCGACGACGTTAACAACTGCGCGTCCCGGAATGACGCAGTGAAACCAACCTGAACGCCCGTAAATCTACATTGCGCGCGGTTAATCTCTGTCCAAACTTTAACTTGATAAGGCGAAGGCGCGTGCTCTCATTGACGCATCAGGTTTGCCATTGGAGGTTGACCATGTTGAAGACGTTCCTAGCCGGCGCGACCGCGCTTGCGATTGCCGGCGGCGCGTATGCCTACGCGCAACAGTCGAGCACCGTCGGCGCTGGCGGAGAGTTCCAGCGCGTGCGTCACTCGCGCATCAGCGCCGAGGACATTAGCGCCTTCGGCGATGCGCGCATCGCCGCGCTGCATGCGGGTCTCAAGCTGACCGCCGAGCAGGAGAAGCTCTGGCCGCCGGTCGAGGCCGCGCTGCGCGATCTCGCCAAGCAGCGCTCCGAGCGTTTCGCGGCGCGCGCCAATGCCGACCGCCCGAAGGATCCGATCGAGCGCATGAACCTGCGCGCGGACGTGATGGGCCAGCGCGCGGCCGGGCTCAAGAAGCTCGCCGATGCGGCGGGTCCGCTCTACAAGAGCCTCGATGACGGCCAGAAGCGCCGCTTCGCGCTGCTTGCACGCCTCGACCGCGGCCAAATGCGCGCTCACCACGGGCATCATCACGGCCCGCGCGGCGGCATGATGGATAACGACGGCGGCCGGTAAGCCGTCGCAACGGAAGTGGACGCTGGCCAACGCGGTCTCCCCGAACGCGCGCCGCCGTCCAAGAAGCCGCCGGCTGAGGCACCCGGCGGCTTTTCTTTTTGCCGTTATTGCCGGCCCATGGTGACTTTCTAAGCATGCCCCAGGGGCGAAAACGCCCGCCGATGGGCGCATAGCGGCTATCCAGCGCCCATCCAGCACCCATGGCCTTCCGGCATGCTAGTCTAGGCGTTCGTGTCGCGTATCCTGAGTGTCGACAGATGCTCTATTCCACTGCCTCTAAACCGGCACAGCGCTGGATGAATTCGGTGGGCCTGACCGTTGCGGTCGCCATCGCTTATTTCCTGGCGGCGCGCCTCAGTCTGCTCCTTCTCACGAAACCCGATGGCGTCGCCGTTTTCTGGCCAGCCGCGGGGGTTTCGTCCGGCGTGTTGATTGCTCTTGGGCCGCGAGCCTTGTTGCCCGCGATCGCCGGCACGATGGCCGCAACCGTCACGGCCAATCTTTTCGGCGATCGTAACATCCTGAGCGCCATCGTTTTCGCCGTGAGCAACGCGCTCGAAGCAGGGCTTGTGGCCGCTCTCATCGAACGCTATTTGGGCCCGTTGTTCAGCCTGGACCGGCTGCGTAACGTCATCGGACTGCTCGCGGCGACGGTCGTCGCAACTGCCGTTTCGGGGATCGTTGGAGCATTGGGTTTCGGGTTATTCCACAGTTCGACCGCATCTTTTCTGACTGTCTGGCACCATTGGTTTCTGTCCGATGCACTTGGCATTGTCACGGTTGCGCCGCTCCTGATCGGGCTCGGTGCCGCAGTGCGCGACCCGCCACCGCACAATGAAATCAGCGAAGGCGCCGCGATGTTGGTCCTGCTCCTCATCGCGAGCGGAATCATTGTTTTGTTGCCGCGGGAGCCATGGATGGCGGTGCTGCCAGCCGGGTTGTTCTTTCCGTTGTTGTTGTGGGTGACGGCACGCTGCAGACCGGTCTTCGCCGCGGCCGCCGCATTCATCGTGGCGCTGACCGTTGTTTGGACGACAACGTTCGACATCGGTATTCTCGGCGATCCAACCCTTCCGGCTGCGCAGCGAATACTGGTTGCTCAGGCGAGTATCCTGACAGCCTCGTTCTGCGCATTGGTTCTCGCGGCGTTGTTCGCAGAGCGAAAGGCGCACGAGGTTAGCCTCGCTCGCTCGAACCTGATGCTGGAGCGCGAGCGGGACAACAAGTTGATGAACATGCAGGCGGTGACGGCCGCGATGGCTCACGAGCTCAAGCAGCCCCTGACGGCAATCTCGGCAAACAGCGAGGCCGTGCAGCTGGTTCTCAATCACACAAAGCCCGATCGCCATGCAATGAGCTCGGCTTTGGACAGCATCGTCGAGGATAGTCACCGCGCCGGCCGGATATTGAACGACATTCGCGCGCTGTTTTTAAAAACCGATAGCGAGCACGAGCCTGTCGATGTGAATGAAATTGCTTCGGGCGTCCTGCGCCTTCTGCACGAAGAGCTGAAGGCTCATGGTGTCGTGGCGCGCGTCGAACTGGCATCCGATTTGCCGCGCGTCACGGGCCATAAGGGCCAATTGCAGGAGGTGCTGGTCAATTTGCTGCAGAATGCCATTGAAGCGATGGACACCGTCAGGGCAGGCCGCAGGAGATTGTGGCTGAAAACCGAGCGGCATGGCGACGATGCCATTGTTGTTGAGGTCAAGGACTCGGGACCGGGGATCAATCCGGCAAATCTCAACGGCATATTCGATGCATTTTTCACGACAAAATCCCACGGGACCGGATTGGGATTGGCCATTTGCCGCATGATTATCGAGCGTCATGGCGGGCAATTGTCCGCGTCGTCGGACGGTGCACACGGCGCGCTATTGATGTTCGTTCTGCCCGCGCACAGGGGCTAGCACGAGACCACGGCGAGTCAGCGGCCAAAAATTGATTTCTTAAGGAGCTGCCGCGAATACCAATGGGAAGCGCGGGCTCAAATCCGCGCTAGCGCGCGAGGCGACGGCGATTGGCTCTCACTTTTCGCCGGTACACATCCGACGCTGACTTCGTCGCGCCCGCAATACCGCCGCCGGTCATCATCCTGGCTGCAGCAGCCGTCTGGGCTTGCGCGAACGCAAGGCACTTCTCCGTGACCATCCTCTGCGCCTCGCGTTGCGCTACGGCGCCGCCGGATGCCAGCCGCATCAATCGCATTGCGACGACGGCATTGGCATCCAAAGTTGCTTGTGCAAGTTGAAAATAGGAAGGCCAGGGATTGAACACCATCTATCTCCACGATCGGGGCTTGTATTCAGAAAAAGCGCCCGCCGCTCTCTTGTTCCATCCTTTACGCGGAGATTTTCTTGCCTTCAGCATCGAGCACGGCATCGTAGAGGTCGTCCTGCGCGATCATCTCAAGCAGGGTTGTGGCCAGCTCGGCCTCGGTCACGCCCATGGCGTCCGCCCGCTGGCGCAGCCGGGACATGGCAACCCGGCTGAGTTGCAGTGTCGTCGGCATGGCAAAGGCAGAGGACCGCGTTTGCTTTGGCGGTTGTGGTGGGTTGGCCGAGGGCACCAGCGGCACCAAGGGTACCACCTTGACCTCTTTGGGTGCGCGCAGGCTGATCTGGGCCTGTGAGCAGCGCACTTTTAGTGTGCCGGCTGTGCAGCCAAGGCGGGCTGCGATGGCTTCGGCATTCAAGCCTTGCTGGACCAGCACCGGGATGCCGGCCATGACGTCCTTGGTCAGAATAGAACGCCGCCGTCGTTTT
>Ga0070704_100001965_pt1 | contig 11381 bp, 8 predicted proteins | sample KBSK5252metaG_FD_65467 | JGI IMG/M metagenome (GOLD analysis project Ga0070704, IMG submission 65467) | Corn, switchgrass and miscanthus rhizosphere microbial communities from Kellogg Biological Station, Michigan, USA - KBS K5-25-2 metaG | ecosystem: Host-associated > Plants > Roots >... | reverse complement strand
CTCGACGACCGGGCGAGCATCCGGCACGCGGGCGGGCAGAGTTTACGCGTTTTCGCCGCGGCGCGGTGGCGAATTCGTCGGCAGGCTGCGGGCGCGGGTCAGTGAATGCGCGAGGAGAGCGGAACTGTCGTTTCGCGCGTCGGCGGGGCGAGCACGTCAGGCGCCGCCTGCGGCCCCATCTCCGCGTAGCGCAGGAACATCTGTCCCCACTCGGTCGTCTCGGCCCAGCGCTCGAACACGCGGCGATCGACCAGCGGCCAGCGGTAGAAATCGTGGTAGACGTCGCTGGCGAGGATGAAGCCGTTGACCAGCGGCGTGTGGAAGAACAGCTTCTGGAACCGCTTCAGCGGGCCGAACCAGATCAAATCGCCGCCGCCGATCCGCACCAGGTTCTTGCCGACGTGGAAGCGCCAGTTCTCGTTCGCCGCGTCGACGTCGCCGACGATCTCGATCTGGCGGGGATCGCCGATCCCCAGCTTGTCCTCGTGCGCGAGGCGGATGTAGTCGATCGACAGCGGATCGAACCCCATCATCCTGGCCGCCACCGCATCGATCGCCACCTGGTCTTCCGATGCCAGCATCACGTTCTTCACCACCGGATACATCGTCCGCGGCCCCGGGCCGTTGCCGGCGGTGGTGCCGTCCATGATCGCGAAGAGTCCCGAGTGGATCTCCTTCTGGATGTGCAGCAGGTCGACCAGCGTCTCGTGGATCCACGAGTGCGTGTAGTGCCGGCGGGTGTTGAGCAGGCCGCCGAACGCGTTCTTCATCGCGCCGGTGGTCGTGGTGTAGATATGGCACTTGGTCGTCGGCAGATGGACGATGTTCTTGCCGAAGAAGTACTCCGGAACGTGGATGCCTTCCGGATAGATCCGGTTCAGCACGCGCATCCGCGCCTTCGGCGCGTAACGCACCCACGTCATGTCCTCGGGCTTGAAGTTGTAGAGGACCGGTATGTCGTAGCGCTTGAAGATCGGGACGTAGTGGTTGAGGTCTTCACCCTTGAACGCGTTGGTGACGACGGTCTTGTTCTGGACGCAGACCTGGTTGGTGAAGCCCCGGCGCGCGAGCGCGAGAATCGTCCCCTCGAGCTGCCACGGCGTGGTGTTCGCCGCCGGGAAGGGGAAGTGCCAGGAGATGTTGTCCTTGAGGATCGTCGTCTTGCCGCGCGCGAGCGCGTCTGACACACCGGCGAGATCGACGAGCCGATCGATGTCGTCGAGGATGGTTGCTGGAGTGACCCGGATTACCGCGACCTTGGACACGAATTCCCTGATTCCTAGATTCCCGTAATTCTTAATTCAGGAGCGGCCAGGCTCCAGGCCGGCCGCGACGACTTCTTCGCCGGCGTACTGCTGAACGATCGACAGCAGCCCCGTGTAGAGGAAGCCGACCTGGAAGAGCACCAGGAACGGCACGGTCGCGTAAATGCCCTGGGCCAGCGCGTAGAACACCGTGGCGGTGAAGTAGAGGCCGAGCGCGAGCTCGCACAGCGGCTGCACCGCCACCGTCTGGCGGTACTTCTTGCCGACCCATTCGTCGCCGTCGCCCTCGATGTGGTACTTCGGCGTCCGCGTGAACTCGCTCTGGCTGTTGAAGAGCGCCTCGAACACCGCGCGCGTGTTGTTCACCGACAGGCCGATGCCGACCGACATCAGGAACGGCACGTACTTGAGCCGGGTGATCCAGTCGCGGTGCAGCTCGCGCTGGCAGACCATGTAGAAGTTGCAAAAGGAGAAGGTGGCGGCGAAGAAGAGCGGCACGTCGATGAGGATCATCTCGTACCAGCCCATGTTGTAGCGGATCACCATCGACGGGAACATCAACACGCTGAGGATGCACATCAGGATGTAGTTGAAGTTCGCCGTGAGGTGGAAGAACGCTTCCGCCTTGACGCCGAGCGGCAGGTTCGACCGCAGGATGCGCGGCAGCAGCTTGCGGCAGGTCTGGATCGAGCCCTTCGCCCAGCGGTGCTGCTGCGACTTGAACGCGTTCATCTCGACCGGCACCTCGGCCGGCGCAATCACGCCCGGCACGAACACGAACTGCCACCCGCGCAGCTGCGCGCGGTAGCTGAGGTCGAGATCCTCGGTGAGCGTGTCGTGCTGCCAGCCGCCGGCATCGTCGATGGCGACGCGCCGCCACACGCCCGCCGTGCCGTTGAAGTTGAAGAAGCGTCCGCCGCGGTTGCGCCCCCCGTGCTCGAGAATGAAGTGGCCGTCGAGCAGAATCGCCTGGATCTTCGTGAGCAGCGAGTAGTCCTGGTTGATGTGTCCCCAGCGCGCCTGCACCATGCCGACCTGCGGGTTGCGGAAATGCGGCATCAGGTTGGTGAGGAAATCGGCGGTCGGCATGAAGTCGGCGTCGAAGATGGCGATGAACTCGCCGCGCGCGACCTTCAGCCCGGCCTCGAGCGCGCCCGCCTTGTACCCGGCGCGATCGGCGCGGTGGTAGTACTTGATGTCGATCCCCTGCGCCGCATGGCGCCGGACCGCCAGTTCGGCGATCCCCCGCGTCTCGTCGCTCGAATCATCGAGCACCTGAATTTCCAGCCGGTCGCGTGGGTAATCGATGCGGCAGACCGCACCGATCAGGCGATCGGCGACGTACATTTCGTTGTAGAGCGGCAGCTGGATGGTGACGATCGGGACCGGGTCGAGCGGCGGGCCGGGCGTCGGGACCTTGTCCCGGTTGCTCATGTACAGGTACACGAGGTAGTAGCGGTGCCAGCCGTAGATCGCGAGGACGATCAGGACGAAGAAATATGAGGCGAGCGTGAACGTCTCAACGGGCGTCATGTTCTACGGGCACAATAACTTAATATTACTGTTGGGTCTGAATGACGTCAAACCAGGAGCTTCAGGATCTGCTCGAAAAGGTTGCGCGCGGCGAGGTCGACATCGCAACCGCGAAGGGGCGATTGCTCGACGCGTTTCGCGCCCAGCCGTTCGAGGATTTGGGGTTCGCGCGCGTCGATCACCATCGCTCCCTTCGCCACGGGTTCCCCGAGGTCGTCCTCGGCTTAGGCAAAACGCCTGCCCAAATCGCGGCGATCGCCGCCGGCATCGTCAAGCGCGGCTCCACGCTGCTGGTGACGCGGGCAAGCGAGGCCGCCTTCGACGCGGTGCGCGCCGCGGTGCCCGGCGCGACGTATTACGCCGATGCGGCCCTCATCACCTTCCGTCAGAACGACGTCACGCCCGGCAAGGGCACGATCGTCGTCGCGGCTGCCGGCACCTCCGACCTGCCGGTGGCCGAGGAAGCGGCGCGCACGGCGGAACTGATGGGCAACGAGGTGACGCGCCTGTACGATGTCGGCGTCGCGGGGATTCATCGGCTGCTCGGCGAGCGTGCGCGGCTCGCGGCGGCGCGCGTCATCATCGTCGTCGCCGGGATGGAAGGGGCTCTGCCGAGCGTCGTGTCGGGCCTGGTCGATGTGCCGGTGATCGCCGTGCCGACGAGCATCGGCTACGGCGCGAGCTTCGGCGGCCTCGCGGCGCTGCTCGGCATGCTGAACAGCTGCGCGTCCGGCGTCTCGGTGGTGAATATCGACAACGGCTTCGGCGCGGCGGCGACAGCCTCGCTGATCAATCACCTGTAGGCGCGCCAGGGATTAGGGCGTAGGGATTGGGGATTAGTTCGGCTGAGGGGTGAGTGAAGAAGGGTCAGTTAGGGCAGCGAGCGAAGCGGACGCCCTAATCCCTAATCCCTAATCCCTAATCCCTAGTCCCTGACGGCCATCGTTGATACACTTGCCAGTTTCCTGACGATGCAGCCAAGTGCCCTCCGCGCGCTCGAGTTCGACCGCATCGTCGACGCGGTCGTCGCCTTCGCGCTGACGCCGATGGGCGCGGAGCGGCTGTCGCGGCTGCTGCCCTCGACAGATTCGCGCGCCGTGGCGCAGCTTCTGGCCGCGACCAGCGAGACGACGCGCTACATCGACGCCCACGGCGTGTTCCCGCTGCGCGCGACCGCCGAGCTGCCGCAGATTCTCACCGCGCTGGCGGTCGAAGGACGCGCGCTCGAGCCGCTGCGCCTGCTGGCGCTGGCCACCTTCCTCGATTCGATCGACGAGTCGCGCGCCGGAATCCGCCGCGCGCCGGGATCGTTTCCGCTGCTCGAGGCAGCAAGCGGCGGCGTCGCGTCGTTCAAGCACGAGATCGCGCACACGCGCGACAAGATCGAGCCGTCGGGCGAAGTGGTCGATCACGCCAGCCCCGAGCTGAAGATCATCCGCGAACGGCTGCGCAAGCAGCGGACGCGGCTGCGCACCACGCTCGAGTCATATCTCCGCGGCAAGGAGACGGCGAAGTACCTGCAGGACCAGGTCGTCACCGAGCGCAACGGCCGCTACGTCCTGCTGGTGAAGGCCGAGCATCGCAGCGGCATCCCGGGGATCGTGCACGGCACGTCGACGAGCGGCGCCAGCCTGTTCCTCGAGCCGCTGAGCACGGTCGAGATCAACAACGACATCGTCGCGCTCGAGGAGCAGGAAGCCGAGGAAGTGCGCCGCATCCTGCTGGCGCTGACCGACGCGTTTCGCCTGCGCGCCGGCGACATGCAGCGGACGATCGAAGCCGCCACCGACCTCGACGTGCTGCAGGGGCGCGCGCGCTTCTCGACGTCGATCGATGGCGTCGAGCCTGTGCTGTCGACCGACGGCGCCTTCGAACTGCAGGCGGCGCGGCATCCGCTGTTGAAGAATCCCGTGCCGGTCACCATCAAGGTGATCCCGCCGGCGACGATTCTGCTGATTACCGGGCCGAACACCGGCGGCAAGACGGTGGCGCTCAAGACCGCCGGCCTGCTCGCGGTGATGGCGCAGGCGGGCTTGCGCATTCCGGCGGCACAGGGCTCGCGGCTGCCGGTGTTCCGATCGCTCTTCGCCGACATCGGCGACGAGCAGTCGATCGAAGCCAGCCTGAGCACGTTCTCCGCGCACATCACCAACATCGCGTCGATGGACCGCGGGCTCGTCACGCCGGCGCTGGTGTTGCTCGACGAGGTCGGCTCCGGCACCGATCCGATCGAAGGCGGCGCGCTCGGCGTCGCCATCGTCGATCACTTCCGCAAGCGCGGCGCCACGCTCATCGCCACCAGCCACTTCGACGCGCTGAAGACCTACGCCTCGACGACCGAGGGGGTCGCCAGCGCCGCGTTCGGCTTCGACAACGACACCTTCGCGCCGACCTACCAGCTGCTCTACGGCAGCCCCGGGCGCAGCCTCGCGCTCGAGATGGCCGGACGCCTCGGGCTCAACCCGTCGGTCGTCGCCGCCGCGCGCGAGAATCTCTCGGCGCGCGAGGCGCAGCTCGCCGAGCACCTGGCCAAGATCGACCGCGACATGCGGGCGCTCGAGCACGACCAGCGCCTGGCGACGCGCGAGCGCGAGACGCTGCGCGAGGCGGAAGCGCGCATGCACCAGCGCGAAGAGGCGCTGCGCCAGCGCGAGGAGGGCGCGCGCCGGCGCCTGAGCGAGGAGCTCGAGAAAGAGGTGCGCGACGCGCGGCGCGAGATCGATCAGGTCGTCGCCGATCTCAAAGCCAAAGCAGCGGCGATGGCCAACGCGCCGCGCCTGGTCTCGACCGGCGAAACCGGCACGGTGCGCAGCGACGCCAGGGCGGCGGTCGATGCGGTCGCCAGCCGCGTGCTCAGCGGCGAAGCGGAAGACAATCCCCAATCCCCCAATCAATCCGCAATCCGCAATCCGCAATCCGCAATGTCGACCGCGGTCGCCGTCGGCGACCGTGTGATCGTCGGTGGGCTCGGTCTCGAAGCCACGGTGACGGCGTTGCACGACGGCACCGCCGAGCTCGACGTCCGCGGGAAGCGGATGCGCGCCAGCGTTCGCGACCTGCGCGTCGTCGCGCCGGCCGCGTCGCAGGCGGCGACGCCGGCGAAAATCCGCGTCAACGTCGAGCTGCAGCCGCGCGACGGCGCGCCCTCCGATCTCAACGTCATCGGCTGCACCGTCGACGAGGCCATCGTGCGCGCCGAGCGCTTCCTCGACGAATCGCTGCTGACCGATCAACGCGTGATCCGGCTGATTCACGGCTACGGCACCGGGCAGCTGAAGCGGGCGCTGACCGGATTCCTGCAACAGCATCCGCTGGTCGCCAGGTTTGCCACCGCGCCGCCCGAACAAGGCGGCGGCGGCGTCACGGTGGTGGAGTTGAAGGAGTAATTGGGTCTTTTCCCGCAGCAGTTCATCGACGACCTCCGCGCGCAGGCCAACATCCTGCAGATCGTGCAGGAGTACGTCCCGCTCAAGCGCGCCGGCACGTCGTACAAGGGCAACTGCCCGTTTCACTCCGAGAAGACGCCGTCGTTCCACGTCCATCCCGACAAAGGCTTTTTTCACTGCTTCGGCTGCGGCGTCGGCGGCGACGTGATCAAGTTCATCGAGCTGCAGGAGAAGGCCGGCTTTCAGGAAGCGGTGCGGATGCTGGCGCAGAAGGTCGGCGTCTCGCTGCCCGAAACCGAGCACAGCTCGGACGAGGCGCGACGCGATTCCGCGCTCAGGGAATCGCTGCTCAAGCTGCACGAGCTCGCCGCGCAGTACTTTCGCGAAGGCCTGGCCTCGCCCGCCGGCGCGCGGGCGCGCGCGCATCTCGCCGAGCGCGGCGTGACCGCGCAGACGACCGAACAGCTCGGCCTCGGCTACGCGCCGCCGTCGCGCGACGGCTTGAAGGCGCGCCTGCTGGCCCAGGGCTTCGCGCTGCCGCTGCTGCTGCAGAGCGGTCTCGTCGCGCAGCGCGACAACGGCGACACCATCGATCGCTTCCGCAACCGGCTGATGGTGCCGATCTGTCGCGACACCGGATCGGTGATTGCGTTCGGCGGCCGGCAGATGGAAGCGGATCAGGGCGCGAAGTACGTCAACTCGCCTGAGACGGCGATCTACTCGAAGAGCCGGACGCTCTACGGGCTCAACCTCACCAAGGCGCAGGTTCGCAAGGCCGGCTTCGCGGTGCTGGTCGAGGGCTACTTCGATTTCGCGCAGCTGTTCCAGTCGGACGCCGCGCCCGCGGTCGCCTCGTGCGGCACGGCGCTGACGCCGCAGCAGGCCCAGCTGCTCCGGCGCTTCACGTCGAAGGTGGTCCTCAGCTTCGACCCCGACACGGCTGGGCTCGGGGCGGCAGCCCGATCGTGCGAGCTGCTCGTCGCCGAGGGCTTCGACGTGAACGTCGTCGTTCTCGACAGGGGAGAGGACCCCGACACCTTCATCCGCCGCCGGGGCGGCGACGCCTACCGTGCAAAACTGCGCACCTCGCGTCCGTACCTCGAATATCTGCTCGACCAGGCGGCCGAAGGCGTCGATTTCGGGCAGGGGGAGGGACGGCGGCAGTTCCTTGGGAAGATGCTGGCGGTGGCCGCCCGGATCCCCGATGCGGCAGCGCGTGACCAGTTCGCCGACCGGATTGCCCACAAGGCGCGGATCACCGAAGACGTGGTCCGGGCCGAAATCCGCAAGGCGGCGGTGCAGAAAAAGACTACTGTTACCACCCGGGAGCTGCCGGCGACCGGGCAGCTGAAAGACGCAGAACGCGGCCTGATTTGGAGTTTGATCCACAATACCGACGAGGCGCTCGAGGCGCTCTCGCACCTGGACCCCGAGGATCTCGAGGAACTGGCTGGCCGGGACATCCTGGAAATGGCCCGAAGCCTGCAAAAAGACCGGGTCGACCTCTTACCATCGGCCCTTTTGCAGCGTCTAAGTACGGTGAACGCTCAGCTCGTCACAAGCATCGCCGCCACCCCTATCTCGACAGCCCCGCCTGCAGGTTGCGTCCGCGCGATCAAACGGCTCAGATGGGACCGGGAACGGGCGGCGATCCAACGCGAAATCGACCGATTACAGCAACTTGGCGCCACTCAATACGGACGAGAGATTGACATCTTATGGCAGCGGAAAAAAAACCTACTGCACCGCATCGAGGAGCTGACGTAGCCGGCGGTCAGCACCTCTCGATCGAGGAGAAGTACGACGAGGTCCGGCAGCTCATAAACATCGGCAAGGAGAAGGGTTACCTTCTCTACGACGAGGTCAACGAGCTGCTGCCGTCCGAGATCACCTCCTCCGACGAGCTCGACGATCTCTTCAACACGTTCGGCAGCGCCGGCATCGAGGTCATCGACTCCGACCAGAAATACCTGCGCGACGACGTCAAGCCGATCGATCGGACGGGCGAAGGGGCGGAGGAGCTCGAGCTCGACCTGACGCCGGGCGCACTCGACAAGACCAACGACCCGGTCCGGATGTACCTGCGCGAGATGGGCACGGTGCCGCTGCTGACGCGCGAGGGCGAGGTCGAGATCGCGCGCCGAATCGAGCGCGGCAAGCTCGCGGTGATCAAGTCGATCTCGCGCACCCCGATCATCGCCCGCAAGGTGATCGAGCTCGGCGATCAGCTGCACGCCGGCGAGCGCACCATCCGCGAGCTGGTGATCTTCAACGACGAGGAAATCACCGACGAGCGGATCGTCGAGCGCTCGAGGCAGGTGCAGAAGCAGATCGACAACGTCCGCAAGGCGCGGGCGGTGTTCGAGAAGCTCGATCAGAAGCTGGCCGAGACGCCAAAGGGGACCACCAGCCGCGACAAGCGCAAGTACCGCAAGTGCAAGTGGCAGGCGATGCGGGCGCAGGTCGAGCTGTCGCAGTACATCCGCAAGATCGAGTTCACCGAGGCGGTGAAGCGGCGCCTGATCGAGGCGATGAAGGACGCGGTCGAGAGCGTCAAGGCGGTGCAGCGCGAGGTCGACGCCTACGACCGGATGCTGAACCCGAAGAACAAGAAGATCAAGCTGAAGGACGAGGACAAGAAGAACATCCAGCGGCAGATCAAGGAGCTGAAGCTCAAGATCAAGTCGCTGACCGACAGCCTCGAGCAGTCGCCCGACGAGTTGAAGCAGACGCTCGACGTCATCCTCCGCGGCGAGTACCAGGCGGAACAGGCGAAGAAGGAGCTGGTCGAAGCCAACCTCCGCCTCGTCGTCTCGATCGCCAAGAAGTACACCAACCGCGGGCTGCAGTTCCTCGATCTGATCCAGGAAGGGAACATCGGCCTGATGAAGGCGGTCGACAAGTTCGAGTACCGCCGCGGCTACAAGTTCTCGACCTACGCGACCTGGTGGATCCGCCAGGCGATCACCCGCGCGATTGCCGACCAGGCGCGCACCATCCGCATCCCGGTGCACATGATCGAGACGATCAACAAGCTGATTCGCACCTCGCGCGCGCTGGTGCAGGAGCTCGGGCGCGAGCCGACCTCGGAAGAGATCGCCAAGCGGATGGACATCCCGGTGTCCAAGGTGCGCAAGGTGCTGAAGATCGCGCAGGAGCCGATCTCGCTCGAGACGCCGATCGGGGAAGAGGAAGATTCGCATCTCGGCGACTTCATCGAGGATCGCCAGGTGGTCTCGCCGGCCGAGGCGGTGATCAACCTCAATCTCAAGGAGCAGACCGAATCGGTGCTGAAGACGTTGACGCCGCGCGAGGAGAAGGTGATCAAGATGCGCTTCGGCGTCGGCGACGGCAGCGAGCACACGCTCGAGGAAGTGGGCCAGAGCTTCGCGGTGACCCGCGAGCGCATCCGGCAGATCGAGGCCAAGGCGCTGCGCAAGCTGCGGCACCCGTCGCGCAGCCGCAAGCTGCGCGCGTTCCTCGAAGGCCGAACCTCCTGATGACGGGACGTCGCGCTTCGTTCATACTTGCGAGCGGGCCCATAGCTCAACGGTTAGAGCCGCCGGCTCATAACCGGCCCGTTCCAGGTTCGAATCCTGGTGGGCCCACCTTCGCTCACGCTTGCGAACAGACACGCGTGAGCTCCGGTGGGCAAGCCCACGCGAAGGTGTCCACCGTAGCTGCGAAGCAGCGAAGGTGGACCGCAAGCGAAGTATCGCGCGGAAGTTAAAATTCAGGCTCCGCTTCGGCGGGGCCTTTTTTGTTTGTCCACGAGCACCGATGCATCCCGACCTCGAACGCCTGATCGCCCTCCAGCGCCTCGACACCACCGCCGAGGCCGCGCGCCGGAAGCTCGCCGACGAGCCCGAGCACGCCAAGGTGCTCGAGGCGCGCCTCGAGGCCGCGCGCCAGCGCGTCGCCGCGGCGAAGACCGCCGTCGCCGCCAACCAGGCGGCGCGGCGCGAGATCGAGAAGGACGTGGCCATGCACCAGAGCCGCCTCTCGAAGTTCCGCGAGACGGCGATGGCGGTCAAGACCAACGTCGAGTACCACGCGGTGCAGAAGGAGATCGGCTACGCGCAGGGCGAGATCAAGACGCTCGAGGACAAGGTGCTCGAGCGGATGCTCGAGGCCGACGAGCTGAACGCCGCGCTCAAGAAAGCGGAATCGGATCTGGCGGCCGAGCAGAAGGCCGCCGACGCCGACCGCAAGGCGATGACCGCGGAGCATGGCGAGCTCCAGGCCTCGGTCGAGCGCATCGCCGGCGAGCGCGCGCAGCTGGTCGCCGCGCTCGACAAGAGCGTCTTCGCGATCTTCGAGCAGGTCGCAAAAAAGCGCCACGGCGTCGCCGTCGCCGAGGCCAGGGACGGCATCTGCACCATCTGCCACGTCCGGCTGCGGCCGCAGGTCTTCAACACCGTCCGCCGCAACGACGCGATCACGCAGTGCGACAGCTGCAACCGCGTCCTCTACTTCGCGGCGGCGCCGTCATCGGCGGCGGCATCCGACGCCTCGCCGCAGCCATCGTGACCCTTCGACGCGGGTCAGGGCAAACGCCGCGCCCCGCCGCCTCCCCCGGCCTCCCGTTCGACTCCGCGTCCACGCCCGATCGCCTCGTCGCCTACACCGACGGCGGCGCGCGCGGCAATCCCGGGCCGGCCGGCTTCGGCGTTCGCATCGAGCGCCCCGACGGCGAGCTCGTCGAGGAATTCGCGCGCTCGATTGGCGTCGCCACCAACAACGTGGCCGAATACTCCGGGCTGATCGCCGCGCTCGAGTGGGCCGCGCATCACGGCCATCGCCGCCTCCTCGTGCGATCCGATTCGCTGCTGCTGGTGCAGCAGATGCTCGGGAACTACAAGGTGAAGAACGCCGGCCTCCAGCCGCTGCACGCCAGGGCACGGCTCCTGGCGCAGCAGCTCGGCGACGTCGCGTTCGAGCACGTCGGCCGGGGGAGCAACGCGCACGCCGATCGGCTCGCCAACCAGGCTATGGACGACGCGGCAAAGCCCTGATCGCGGCGGCCATTCGCCCCGCCGCCTTGCCGTCGCGCCGATACGAGCAGAGAACCTCCGGAACGCTCGCCGTGCACAGCCCGGAGAGATGGATTGCCGCGCTGGCGAGACCGGCCGCGGCGAGCTGATCGCTCGCTGACGCCCACCCGTCGAACCACCAGTGCCCGGGACGCGAGGCCGGG
>Ga0070704_100001964_pt1 | contig 11384 bp, 6 predicted proteins | sample KBSK5252metaG_FD_65467 | JGI IMG/M metagenome (GOLD analysis project Ga0070704, IMG submission 65467) | Corn, switchgrass and miscanthus rhizosphere microbial communities from Kellogg Biological Station, Michigan, USA - KBS K5-25-2 metaG | ecosystem: Host-associated > Plants > Roots >... | reverse complement strand
GCTCCTTGTGGAGCGCCGGATAGGGGTAGCGTCCATTGCGTGACGGCTTCGACATCTCCTCCTGCAGCAGGGTGTACTTCTGGATCAGCTTCCAGGTCCGGGTGCGGGCGTAGTCGTTCTCCTCGCCACGCTCCGCCTTGGCTTTCAGCAGCAGCTGATACGAGTCAACGCTGAGCTTGATCTGCCCGTCCAGTTGCTTGCGGGTCAGATTGCCGGCCTTCCTGGGGGCCCCGGCCGCGTACCAGGCCAGGGCGTCGAGAAAGGCGGCCTGGGGCGGATCCTTGGGAAGGGCTGGGGCGCGAATCGCGGCCTCGAGACCGCCGCTGGAGATGAGCTCGCTGTAGGCCTTGACCAGCTCGTCTTCCTTCCAGCGCCTGGGCGTCGTGTCGGCCGCGAAGACTGCGACGGACACCATGACCGCGGCCGCGACGAGCGCAGCCAGTCGCCTGCCGGTCGAACCCGTCTCGGTGCTCATTTCGATAGGCCTCCATCGAGTCGATTTCCGAGGCTGGGGCGGTGAGGTTGGCGCACCTCGGGACAGTGTACCCCGGGGCGCGTTCAAGCAAGGCGTACGCCAGCCGAAGGCCCGGGGTTGATGTGCGGCCGATTCGTCGATTTGCGGCGAAATCCCCATCAGGTGACATCGCGTATCGATCGTCCGCTCCTGCGATGCACATACGCGTTACGCGATCGACTCTTGGAGCGGGAATCCGATCATACGGTCTACGCGAAGAGGTCGAGATCGGTTAGACCCGCGAGGCATTTTCATTGCGCGAGATAAGACCTTGCGCGCAATCAGCATCTTCTTTCCTTGACAGTTCGCAGGATGCCTCGTATATGCTGGACGCAATTTCCTGGCCGACCGTCAACCCATAAGGAGCGCCCATGCGGCTCATGAGCAGAAGGACTGTGGCTCTGTCTGTATCACTGCTGGTCCTCGTACTCGGACTCCCGGGTCTCGCAGGAACGCCGCTGGCCGGCGCCGCCACGCAGCGGATGATCTCGGACCCCTCCGGAAGCGGTCAGGGCAGTCCCGCCGCCGCCCCCACGGACATGGAATCGATCCTGATCAAGACGGCCAAGCCGTACGGACCGGTCGTGGCGGCCATCAAGGCCGCCGGCGGCACCGTTCTTCGCGAGTACAAGCATTTCGACGGGCTGGCCGCCCGCGTGCCGCGCTCGGCCCTGGCGCGCATCAATGCGCTGACCGGTCCGGGATCGGTCAGCAAGGATATCCGCCTGCCACTGCCGAAGCCGGTCGATGAAATCACCGCCCGGCCCCGCACAGGACTGACCTCGACCGGGGACGCGAAGAACATTTCATTCGAGTCGGCGGAAGCCATCCCGGCCTCCGACTTCGCCGGCTTCGCCGCCTCCCACCCGGACGCCTACCTCGTCAACAACGCCACGAGCCACGTCAATACTCTGCATGCCGACGGCTACGCCGGACAGGGGATCATCGTCGGGGTGATCGACTCCGGGATCCGTCCGGGCTTTCCGCACATTTCCATCGACGGGTCGGTGGTCGGATGCGAGGACTTCATCGGCGATGGCAACGGCTGCTCGAACTTCGCCAACGACGGTCACGGGACGTTCGTGGCCGGCATGATCTCGGCCAACGTCGTCTTCTCGTTCAACCCGGCGAGCACCTTCTTCCGGTCGGTCCAGGCCCACCTGCCGGCGGCGATCGTAGCCCCCAACCGGATTCCGATGGTCGGATCGGCCCCCCTCTCGAGCATCTACGCCCTGCGCGTGTGCAATGCCTCCGGCTGCTTCACCTCGGCCATCCTGGCCGCCATCGACAGGGCGGTCGATCTCCGCACCCTGTACGAGGCGGGGGACCCGGCCGGCGTGAAGATCCAGGTGGTCAACATGAGCCTTGGAGGCCCGACCCTGTTCGCCGGCCACGACTTGTTCGACACCGCCGTCGACGCCCTGCTGGCCGCCGACATCGTGACCACCGCGTCCGCCGGGAACGCCGGCCCCTCCGGCCTGACCTCGGGGAGCCCGGCCAGCTCGCTGGCGTCGATCTCCGTGGGTGCCGCCAGCATCGCCGCGTACGAGCAGATCGTGGCCGACCTGCAGTACGGCTTCGGCATCGGCTCCCTGTTCCGTCCGACGAACTACATCCAGACCGCCTCGTTCAGCTCGCGTGGGCCGCATGCCGACGGGCGCCGCTCTCCGGACGTCACGTCCAATGGCGACTGGGACTACGGCCAGGGGTTCGCCTCCTCGGTCGGCGGGATCAGCTTCGCGGGCGGCACCAGCTTCAGCTCGCCGAACGTCGCAGGGATCGCCGCGGTCCTGCGTCAGGCCTTCCCAGGCGCCACAGCGGGCCAGATCACCAACGCCATCATCAGCTCGGCGAATCCCGGGCTCCTGGGTGACGGATCGGGCCCGCAGGACCAGGGAACCGGTTACGTGGACGCCGCCGCGGCTCGCACGCTCCTCGCGGGCGGCTCGGTGCCCAATGCCTTGCAGGCGTGGCCGACACCGGTCAAGAGCGTCAAGAACAACGTCGAGACGATCGCCGGCCTGCCCGTGAGCAACGGGCTGGCGCGGCAGTCCACCGGGTCGCTGAAGCCGGGCCAGCGCAGCGAGATCATCTACGAAGTCAACCCGAACACGGCGCAGGTGGTGATCACTCTTTCCAATTTCAGCGCCTCCCTGCCGCCGGACCAGCAGAACCAGCTGTTCGGCGATGACATCTACTTCACCGTGCACAGCGCGAAGACCTCGCGCCAGCCCGGCACCAGCGGCTATTTCTTCCAGGGTTTCATCACGGGCGGCCAGCTGGTCATCAACAACCCGGAGTTCGGCCTGATCCGCGTCACGGTGAACGGCGACTGGACGAATGCCGGCAACATCAGCACCGACGTCACCATTTTCTCGGTGGCCGATCCGCTCCCCGGCGTCACGACCCAGGGGAGGATCCACGAGGGTGACCAGCTGGCGCAGTCGTTCAACGTCCCGGCCGGAACGTCGCTGGCGGAGTTCCGGCTCGGATGGCGCGAGGGTTATTCGCACTATCCGGCCAATGACATCGACCTGGTCCTGATCGATCCCGATGGGAACCTGAATTTCGACGCGGCCTCCCTGAACTGTCCGGAGAGCGTCTCGATCGCGAATCCGAAGGCCGGGACCTGGACGGCCGTGATGCTCGGATTCGAGGTCAACTCGGTGGATGACAAGTTCGAGCTGCGCGTCAGCCTCGACGGCAACATCGTCCACTGAGGCCTGACGTGCGGGCGTGATATCGGGCGCAGGGTCCGGCAGCGGGCCCTGCGCCCGAGCTTTGTTCAGGGGCAGGAGAGGGGGACGGTGCGGCGCAGCCCCCGGCTGGTCGTGCCGAACCCCTTCTCGCCCACCTGATCCACGTAGGTCACGAGGTAGAAGAAGCCGCCAGGAGGGCCGGTGGGAGTGTCCGTGTCGACGAAGACGGTGTCCGTCGGATCGGGATCGCGGCCGGTCTGGCAGGTGCCGTACCCGCCGTCCGGCAGGCCGTCGCCGTTCGTGTCCCGCAACTGACTCAGGGCGCCGCGGTACACGTTGTACGAGAGGGCCCCGCTGAGCGCGTCCCATCTGAGGGTCACCCCGTCCGGATCGAACCGGACGTGCGGCTCGACCGGTCCTGTCAGGGCAAACCGCCCCAGACTGGTGGCGACGCCGTGCACCAGGTTGTGCCCGGTCAGCACGATCCAGGGGAACTGCGCCACGTACATGTTGCCGGCCACATCGAGGCGCCGCAGCTCCAGGTCCTCCTCGCGGATGGTGGTCCCGTCCACCACACCGTCCTGGTCCGCATCGGCGTAATAGATGTCGATGCCGGCCGCCAGCCCCTGGGCGAGAGTCTCCTGGCCGCTCTGCAGCGACACATCGACGAACGCGCCGAGACTCTGGTCCGGCTGCTCGAGCCGCGCCACCTCGGCCGCCTCGTCAGGGAAGACCGTCAGAACCTTATCCTCGGGCAGGCTCACAGCTCCCTGGGGCAGGGCGACGCCCGCCAGGGTGTCACGCGTTGTTCGCCCTCCGGTCGCGGCCCCCCCTCCCGCGGCCCCGTTCACCACGGTCCGATTCTCTTGAAGCCCCTGCGGATCGACGTTCTCCTCGATGTCGCCGCCCGCGGCGCCGGCGAGGGTGATCGCGATTGCGATGGGCGCCGGGTCGGGGACGCCCGCCGCATCGTGGGCCACGGCGCGCAGCTCGTAGGCGCCCGGCGGCAGCCCCCGCACGTCCCAGTGGATGAAGTACGGCCAGGTCGTGTCGGGGTTCGGCTGCGCCGGATCGCGGGCCGGGATCGGCGTGAAGGCGCCGGAGGGCAGCGCGCGATACTCCAGCCGCACCCCTGCGGTGCGCGAGATCGTGGCGGGATCACCCGCGATCAGCCGGGCGGCGACCGTGACGCTGTCGCCGGCGATCGATCGCCCGGCGGCGGGGGCGCTGATCGCGGCGCGGGGGGCGCCCGGCTTGAATCCGGCCGCCAGGTGGACAGGGAATCCCCTGAACACCAGGTCGGGAGCCGTGTAGCGGGCGCTGTTGCCGACCGCGTCCCGCACGTTCACTTCAGTGACCGTCCAGGTCCCCTCGACCGAATAGCGGGGGAACGGGATGGGACAGGTGAAGGTGCCGGTGAGCGACGAGCCGCTGTCGGGGAAGCCGCTGACGCAGTCCAGGGTCTGCGCAGCCGGCCCAGGGGCGGTGAACACCACGTCGACCGAGGCGACTCCCGACAGATTGTCAGCGGCCACGAAGGACACCTGCACGGTCGCCGGCCCCGCCTCCGTGTCGATTGCGGCGGGATTGAAATCGAAATCGATCAGCTGGGGGGCCGCGGTGTCCGGAGTCGACGTGACGCTGAGATCGGTGGGGAACCCCAGGGAGAGCAGGCTCGACGTCCCGTACTCGCGGCTGTTGCCCGCCACGTCCTGCACGTCGACCCCGTAGACGCGCCACGTCCCTTCGGGTGAGAACTGGGGAAAATCGACGTCGCAGGACAGCACCAGGTCCAGCGCCGGATCCTGCCCGGGCATCACCGCCAGGCTCGTGCATCCGCGGACCGTGCCGGTCGCCCCGGGCCCGACGAAGGTCACCTTGGCCCACGCGATGCCGGACCGGTCGTCGGTCACGTGAAAACTGACGTTGACCCGCGCCGCGGCCGTCCTCGTGTCGACGGCGCGGGGCAGGAAGTTGAATCCTGCGAGGGCGGGCTCCGTCGTGTCGGGCTGGGTCACGACCTGGAGCTCGGTCGGGAACCCCGAGGCGGCCAGCTCCGTGGTGGTCCGCAGATCGTGGTTGCCCGCGACGTCGACCAGGTCGACGACGAAGACCCTCCAGGCGCCCGGCTCCGAGAACTGGGGGAACACCACGGTGCAGTTGAAGATGCCGTCGAGGCCGGTCCCGCTCACCGGGGCGGTGGTCTCGCAGTCGCGCGGGTCCGACATCACGTCCCGGTGGGAGAAGACGACTCTCATGGACGCCACGCCGGACGCGTCGTCGGTGAGGTGCGCGGTCACCGCCACCCCCGCGGAACCGGAGCTCGTATCGATGCTGGCCGGCGAGAAGGCGAAGCCCACGAGCGCCGGAGGCACGGCGTCGGCCCGGGCCGCGAGCGGAAAGCCGGCGACGAGGGCGGCGGACACCACGGCCCCCGCGGCCACCCGCGTCAAGCCCCATCGGGCGCGCCTCGATTCCTGGGTCGGGACCGTTTCCGCCACTCTCATTCCAGGCACCCTGTGCGGGGACCCCGGGAAGATACACCCGGCCTGCGCACTTGACAATGAAGTAGTCGCGCCGGGTTGTGGCAGAATGCGCCGCACAGGGAGGTGTCGCGATGCCGTTCGGAAGCTTGTGGCTGCCCGTGATCGTCTCCGCGATCGTCGTTTTCGTCGCCAGCTCCATCCTTCACATGGCGCTCAAGTACCACAAGTTGGACTACAAGTTCCTGTCGAACGAGGACGCGGTGCGCGAGGCGATCTCCAGGGGGAACCCGTCACCCGGGATCTACGTCACCCCCCATTGCGTCGACATGAAGCAGATGAAGGACCCGGCGATGGTGGAGAAGTACGTCAAGGGGCCCGTTGCCATCCTGTCCATCCTTCCGAAGGGCGCGCCGAACATGGGGAAGCACATGTCCTTGTGGTTCGGGTTCTGCGTCCTGGTGAGCTTCGTCGCGGCGTACGTCGCCCGGCACACCCTGACCCCCGGCGCCGACGGGATGCTCGTCATGCGGATCACCGGCACGGTCGCCTTTTCCGGCTACGCGCTGTCCGAGCTGAGCGCTTCGATCTGGAAGGGGCAGCCGTGGGCCAACACGCTGCGGCACGCCCTCGACGGATTGATCTATGCCGTGCTGACCGGACTGGCGTTCCGTCTCCTGTGGCCGGCGGCATAGGAGCCCCCGTGTCCAGGGGATCCACACTTGCTGTACGGCTCCTGGACGGTCCCCCCTAAAGTCATGCATCGCACAAGTTAGGGCTCATAGGGAAGCCCGCGGCGGGGGGCTTTTGTCGGGAAGCCCGACAGATCCGCTGCCGCAAGGACGGATTTTCATCGACCCATAGTGATCCCTGAAGTCACGACATATCAAGGAGTTCCGATAGATCGCCCTCCCCATGCGTGACTGGCAGGGGCCTTGCACTTACTCAGGGCGCATGACACTGAGCCGAAGCAGGTCCTCGAAGCCAACCGTAGTCGGCATCATCGCCCTGATTGTCACGCTCCTTCTGGGCCCAACCGCACAGGCCGGTCTACTCGACTCGCTCTTGTCGCCTCTGGACCCGCTGCTCACGGTGGTGACGGGGGCCCTCGGCAAGCTGTCGGGCGACCTCCTGGGAATCCTCGACGGACCGCCGGACGAGCAGATTCCGGTCATCGTGCAGACCTATTCGGCCCCCGACTCGGGCACGCTGAATCTGCTGGGACTTCTGGGAGGGGTGTTGAAGTCCACCTATTCCGCCATTCCGGGGTATTCCGGCACGGTCCCGCGGCGTTCCCTCCAGCAGCTGGCCTCCGATGCGAACGTCGAGCGGATCTCGCTCGACTCCCCCGTCAAGGCCCACATGGACGTGGCGGCCCGCGTGGTCCGGGCCGACCGCGCCGCCACGCTCCCGGGTTGGTGGGGTAGTGGCCTGACCGGCAGCGGCATCGGTATCGCGATGATCGACTCCGGGGCGCAGCTGCACCAGGACCTCAAGCGTCCGGTCGGTGCGAAGCAGGTCATCGAAGTGGAAGTCGTCGGCCACGAGACGGGGCTCGCCGACTATTTCGGCCACGGAACGCACGTGGCGGGAATCCTGGTCGGCAACGGCGCCGCGTCGAGCGACGGCCTGTCCTTCCGCACCTTCAAGGGGATCGCGCCCGGGGCCCAGCTGATTTCAGTCCGGGCCCTGTCGCCGGACGGGACCGGCTACACGTCGGACATCATCGCGGGCATCGACTGGGTCGTGCGGAACAAGGCCGCCTACAACATCCGCGTCCTGAACCTGTCGCTCGGGCACCCGGTCTACGAGTCGTACAGGACCGACCCGCTCTGCCGCGCCGTGGCGCAGGCGGTCAGGAAGGGAATCGTCGTCGTGGTCGCCGCCGGCAACGACGGATCGGTCGGCACCGGGTTCGGCACCATCACCAGCCCCGGCAACTCCCCCGACGCCGTCACCGTCGGCGCGCTGGACGACAGGAACACGGTGCCGACGGGCGACGATGTCCTGGGGTGGTACTCGAGCAAGGGGCCGAGCCTGGTCGACCTGGTGGTCAAGCCCGACCTGGTTTCCCCCGGCACCTGGATCGTCTCGGCGCGCGCCGTCTCGTCCTGGCTCGACACCGCGCACCACGAGCTGACGCTGCAGATCGCCGACTACAAGAACGATCCGGCCCATGCGACGCAGGACGGGGCGTATTACACGCTGTCGGGGACTTCGATGGCCGCCCCGATGGTCGCCGGCACGGCGGCCCTGATGCTGCAGAAGGACGCGTCTCTCTCGCCCGCGACCGTCAAGGCGCGGCTGATGAAGTCGGCCGTCAAGGACACGCGGCTGGTCTTCGAGACCGGCGCCGGCATGCTCGACGCATACGCCGCCGTGAACGCGACCGGCACCGCGCAGAGCGCCTCTTCCCCGCTCGCCATGGCGGCCAGCGACGGCTTCGTGTACATCCAGGACACCGCGATCCTGTGGGGATCGACCTGGTCGCAGGGGGCCATCTGGGGCGGCGACAAGGGCAAGGCCTACGGCGTGACGCTGACCCCCGTGCCGCAGGCGATCACCTCCGGCAGCGGCGCCATCTGGGGCGGCGGCGCGGGCGCCCGCTCGACCCTCGACAACTCGTCCGTCACCGGCTCCGGAGCCATCTGGGGCGGCGACCGCAGCTCTCGCACCTCGACCTACGGCACGGTCGAGGACGACGGGGCGATCTGGGGCGGCGACGGCTCCAATCGCAAGTGAACATACCCGCACGCCTCCCGGGGTAGCCTGACCCCGCCCGGGCCGTTCGCGCCCGGGCGGGTCTCTTCCTTCCATCCGACCCTTGGTGATAATCTCTTCCTGGCGTCCGGGCCTCCTCCGCCTCCGATGTCATCGAGGCAACCGGGTTTTCGGAACGACCTCGAGGATGCTCGACGCCGTCTCTGCGTTTGCGGGATGCGGACCGGATGGCAGGAGAGTCCAGGGCCATGAAGATCGTCGCTCCACGTGAGACGCGACCGGGTGAGCGCCGGGTCGCGCTCGTTCCGGAGTCCTGCAAGAAGCTGGCGCAGGCGGGCTTCGCGGTTTCGATCGAGACCGGCGCCGGCGACGCAGCCGGCTACCCGGACGAGGCCTACCGCGAGGCCGGCGCCACGGTGGAGAAGAACCCTGCGGACCTGCTCGGCGCCGCGGACCTCGCGCTCCGGATCAACGCCCCCTCCGACTCGGCGGACAGGAGCGAGATCCAATGGATGCGCCCCGGGGCGGTCCTGGTGGGATCGCTGATGCCGCTGCGGCATCTCGAGGCCGTCCGGGCCCTCGCGGCGCGCCGGATCACCGCCTTCTCGACCGACGCCATCCCGCGCACCACACGGGCCCAGGCGATGGACACCCTCTCCTCGATGGCGAGCATCACGGGGTACAAGGGGGTGCTGCTGGCCGCGGGCGACCTCGGCAAGTACTTCCCCATGTTCATGACGGCGGCCGGAACGGTGTTCCCCGCGCGCGTCTTCGTCATCGGTGCCGCGGTCGCGGGATTGCAGGCGATCGCCACGGCCAGGCGGCTGGGCGCCAACGTCCTGGCCACCGACGTGCGGCCCGAGGTCAAGGAACAGATCGAGAGCCTGGGTGCCAAGTACGTGGGGGTCGAGCTGAAGGAGAATGCCTCCGCCGGAGGAGGCTATGCCCGGGAGCTCACCGACGAGGACAAGGCCCGCCAGCGCACCGTGCTCGCGGAGCAGTGCGCCGCCGCCGATGTCGTGATCACCACGGCCCTCATCGGCGGCATCTTCGCGCCGAAGCTGATCACCGCCGAGATGGTGCGGCGGATGCGCCCCGGATCGGTCCTCGTCGATCTGGCCGCGGACGGGGGCGGCAATTGCGAGCTGTCCCGGCCCGGCGAGACCGTGGTCGAGAACCGGGTCCGGATCCTGGCCCCCCTGAACCTGCCGTCCAGCATGCCGACGCACGCGAGCCTCCTGTTCTCGCGCAACCTGGCCTCCTTCGTCCTGGCCTTCACGCGGGACAAGGCGTTCCAGCTGGACCTGGCCGACGACATCCAGAAGGGCTCCCTCATCACGCACGAAGGCGAGATCGTCCATGTCCGGACCCGGGACGCGGTGCAGACCGCCGGCGCCGGCGGACTGCGGAGCTGAGCGACCGCACTCGCCCCGGCCCCGCCCCGCCGATCGGAAAGGAGACGAACGCGAATGTCCGGACAGCAGATGGCAAGACTGGGAATCCCGCTGATCGCCGCGGCCCTCGTCCTCGGGGCCCTGGCGCAGGGGGCGCCCCCCGTCGCCGACCCGCCGGCCGTCATCGCCTCCGCCTCCGTCCCCTCGGAGGAGCACGGCGCCTCTCCGGGTGAAGGCGCCGGGCAGGCGCTGGACTACTGGTCGATGCTGTTCGTCTTCATGCTGGCCACCTTCATCGGGGTCGGCGTCATCCGGCGTGTCTCGCGACTTCTGCACACGCCGCTCATGTCGATCACCAACGCCATCTCGGCCATCGCGGTGGTCGGATCGATCATCGTGACCGGCTCGGATCACCCGCTCTACATCCGCGTCCTCGGGGCGATCGCCCTGTTCGCCTCCATGACCAACATCGTCAGCGGCTTCCTGATCACCGATCGCATGCTCAAGATGTTCAAGCGGGACGGGGGCCGGAAGTGATCAACGCGCTCACCCAGCTGTCCTACCTCCTGGCCACGGCGCTCTTCGTCCTGGCGCTCCACTGGATGAACGATCCGAAGAGCGCCCGCCGCGGGGTGTTCGCCGGGGTCACCGCCATGCTGGTGGCCGTGCTCGCCACCTGGGCGCAGCCGCAGATGATCGTGCACCACGTCTGGATCGCCCTGGCCATCGCCGCCGGGTTCATGGTCGGCTGGCCGCTGTCGCGGGTCCCGCTGACCGCGGTGCCGCAGCGGACCGCGCTGTCGCATGCCTTCGGCGGTCTGGCGGCCGGCCTGGTCGGCACGGCGGAGTACTTCCTGTGGCTGGGGAAGGACCCGACCCACCTGACGCCTTTCCGCATGACCGCCATCCTCGCCGAGATAATCCTCGGCTACCTGACCTTCACCGGCAGCCTCATGGCCGCCGGCAAGCTGCAGGAGATCCGCTGGGTCCCCCAGCGGCCCGTGACCTACCCGCTGCAGAACGTGATGAACATCGGCCTGTTCGTCCTGGCTCTCGGCCTGGGCGCGGCCCTGGTCCTCACACCCGCGGGGCCCTCGTCGGCCGTGATGTTCCTGGCGATCATCGGCCTGGCGCTGCTGTTCGGCGTGCTGCTGATCATCCCGATCGGCGGCGCGGACATGCCGACGGTCATCTCGATCCTGAATTCCTACGCCGGCCTGTCGGCGGTGGCCATGGGATTCGTGCTCGACAACAAGCTCCTGATCACGGCGGGCGCCCTGGACGGCTCGAGCGGGCTGATCCTGTCGATCATCATGTGCAAGGCGATGAACCGCTCCTTCGCCAACGTGCTGTTCGGCGCCTTCGGCTCGGTCCAGGCGGTCAAGACCGGAGGCGAGCAGCAGGCCTACAAGTCCGAGACGATCGAAGGGGCGGGCCAGCTGCTCGAGCAGGCCAGCCTGGTCGTGATCATCCCCGGCTACGGCATGGCCGTGGCCCAGGCGCAGCACAAGGTGCGCGAGCTCTACGACCAGCTCAAGAAGCGCGGGATCACCGTGAAGTTCGCCATCCACCC
>Ga0070704_100001958_pt1 | contig 11402 bp, 8 predicted proteins | sample KBSK5252metaG_FD_65467 | JGI IMG/M metagenome (GOLD analysis project Ga0070704, IMG submission 65467) | Corn, switchgrass and miscanthus rhizosphere microbial communities from Kellogg Biological Station, Michigan, USA - KBS K5-25-2 metaG | ecosystem: Host-associated > Plants > Roots >... | reverse complement strand
CATCTCGTGCTGCCGCCGCGCCTGCTCGTCGTCACGCAACCACTCGTCGTCAGCGCTGGCCATCTGCGCCCACGCCGGGCCTGCCGATGCGGTCAGCAGGTAGGCATAGTCGTCGCGGATCAGCGCGTCGGGACGAGCGGTTTCCGCAGCTCGTGCGGCCGCGACCCCCAATGCCGTCGCGCCAACACTTTCGGTGATGTCCCAGCTGTCGCCGTCGGCGCGGACCAACCGCACCTCACTCAAATCAGTCATTTCATAAGCAATGCTATCTAAAAAGTTAGCAAGACTATACGAAGTGTGGGCTACATCACCGCAGGTAACGGCTTATTCGTGAAGATTCCAGAGCTTGTTGGCCATCAGCAGCTCGAACTTGTGCACCACGGACGCGAGTTCGTCGTGGTTTCCTACGAAGCCGGCGTAGAAGCCCATGCCCCACATCACCGCCACCAGCATCTCGACCAGATGGTTGACGTCGGTGGCGGTGGCGAGTTCGCCTCGCTTGATTGCGTCGTTGACCGCCCATGACATGAATTCGCGGGAGGTCTTGAGCGAATCGTGCTCGTCGTTGGCCAGTTCGGGATGCCGCTGCGACTCGAGCACGGAGGTGACGAGAAATGCTGCCGCAGAACGGTCTTCGGAGTCCGCCTGCATCGCGACCGCGAGGAATGCCGACAGCCGGCCGACGAGACTGGTCTCGCCCTGGGCCCGCGACATCCCCGCGCTAACTACCAACGCGTTCGTTTGCTCGACGACTTCGCTCCACAGCACCCGTTTACTCGCGAAGTAATGGTTAATGGCGGGACGGGTGAGGTCAGCGCGGATCGCGATCGCCTGGAAGGTGGCGGCGTCGTAGCCGAGTTCGCTGAAGACTTCGCGAGCCGCTTGTACGATGCGCTCACGAGTCTCGGCTGCCTTCGCTGCGGGGGGGCGTCCGGGTCCTCGGCTCGCCGTATGTTGCGGCACGGACAAATTGTGCCACAGGACACAGGCCCATCTACCTGGGTGTCCAAACCTGGCCACCCGGCGGTTCGTCCAGCAAATTCTCACGGCTCGGCTGGCGCCGTGTGCCGATCGACGGCCTTGGCGATAGCCCTCGGACGGCGGGGTGCGATCGCACTAGGGTGCTGCCATGGCAAGCGTCGTGTCGAGGGAGGCCTATCTCGAAACCGGCCTCGACGTGTTGTCGGATCTGGGCTACGGCGGACTGAAGCTGGCCGAGGTCTGTAACCGGCTCGGCGTCACCAGCGGCTCCTTCTACCACTACTTTTCCGGCTGGCCCCGCTACACCAAGGAACTCGTCGCGCACTGGATGCAGGGTCGCACCGTGCAAGTCATCGAGGCGGTGCGTGGCGAGCCGGATCCGCGGCGGCGCATCGACACGCTCATCCATGTCGGACTGACCCTCCCGCACGGCGCCGAGGCCGCGATCCGGGTGTGGAGTTCGGTCGACCCGCAGGTGTACCCGGTGCAGGCCGCGGTGGACCAACAGCGCTTCGACATCATGTACGAATCGGCGTTCGAGATTCTCCAGAACAAGAGGCAGGCCCAGCTGTTCGCAGCTTGGGGGGTGTACCTGCTGGTGGGCTACGAACAGGCCACCCTGCCGCGCGACAGCGACGCGCTGGAATGGATCGCCGGGCAGCTGCTCGACGCGCTCGACTCGGGCAGGTTTGCGTCGGTGCCAGACGGTGAGTGACGAGGCCGACATCGTGGAGCTCGGGGGCAAGATCCTTGCCGTCTGAGACAGCCGCGGTGTTGCGACACGTGTTGGAGCGGATGCGTGCGCGTGACCCCGACTATGACGCGCTGCGGCGTGCCTTGCGGGCGGCAATCGTGTTGCCCGTCGCGGCGGCCGTGAGCTTCGCCGTCGCAGGCGGATCGCAGACACCGCTGTTCACCATCTTCGGATCGGTGGCGCTGCTGATATTGGTCGACTTTCCCGGCAACCGGCCGGCGCGGGCGCTGGCGTATTGCGGCCTTGGATTCAACGGCGCCGTCCTCATCACGCTGGGCACGCTGGTCGCGCCACACCCGTGGGTGAGCGTCACATTGATGTTCCTGATCGGAGTGGCGGTGACCTTTGCCGGTGCGCTCAGCGAAATCGTCGCCGCCGGTCAGCGCGCCACGCTGCTGATGTTCGTGTTGCCCGCCTGCACACCTGTCGGCCCGCTGCAGGAGCGGCTCCTGGGCTGGCTGATTGCGCTGGCGATTTGCGTGCCTGCCGCGTTGTTCCTCTTCCCGCCGCGACATCACGACGAGCTGCGCGCAGATGCGGCACGCGTATGCAACAGGCTGGCCGACCGGCTAGAGGGCACCGCCTCTGCACGGGAAGTCACCAAGGCAATGAACGCGCTTGATGCCGCCTTTCTCGGCGTCGACTATCGGCCGGTCGCGTTGAGCGCCGGCAGCCGCGCGCTGGTCCGGGTGGTCGACGACCTGGGCTGGCTGTCCGACCGGATCACCGACGACACCGGTCGGCTACTGGGGACGATGAAGAACCCCGCGGTGCGCGTGTTGCGGGACTCGGCGGCGGTACTGCGGCTTCGCAGTGTCACGGCGCGGGCGGAGCGCAGCGCGGACCTGCGCGATGCGTTGATCGAGTTGCGGTCGGTGTCGCAGGGCCGCTACCGCGAGGACATCACCGAAGTGCTCGGCGAATCCAGCGACGCGGCGGCAGTGGATGTCGGCCGCAACCTGTTGAACTGTCGCACCATCGCGGCCACCGTCGCGGTGACCGGCCGGATCATCCGCAACGCGGCGGCCGCGGACGCCCGCCCGGTATGGGCGCGGGTGCTGGGCCTTCGACTCCCCGACACCGGAGCCGCCGATTGGGTAATGCCTGAAACCGTCGCGGTCGCCGCCATCACCAAGGGATTTCTGGCCACCAGGGCGGTCGTGCTGCGCAACAGCCTGCGCACTGGACTCGGGTTGGCGCTTGCGGTCGCGGTCACCCATGTCTTTCCGGTGGAGCACGGGTTCTGGGTGGTGCTCGGCGCGATGTCGGTATTGCGCAGCAGCGCGCTGACCACCGGAACGCGCGTGCTGCGAGCGGTGGCCGGCACCGCGGTCGGCTTCGTACTGGGTGCGGCAGTCATCGAGTTGCTTGGCGTGGATCCCGTTGTGCTGTGGATACTTTTGCCGATCGTGGCGTTCGGTTCGGCTTACGTGCCGGAGGTGGCGTCATTCGTGGCCGGCCAGGCCGCATTCACGATGATGGTGTTGATCAACTTCAACCTGATCGTGCCGACGGGCTGGCAGGTGGGACTGATCCGTGTCGAGGACGTCGTGGTTGGCGCCCTGGTGGGCATCGTGGTGTCGGTCCTGCTGTGGCCGCGCGGTGCGACGGCAGCGGTGTCCAAGGCGATCGACGAGGCCCGCGCCGTCGGCGCAAAGTTCTTGAAGGAGGCGGTGCTTCGGGTTACCCGCGGCGCCTCCGAAGATGCCACCGACCGCGTGATCGCACTCAGCCACGACGGGTTGGAGGCCTCGCGTACGGTGGATGACGCCGTCCGGCAGTATCTTTCGGAGAACGGTGGGACGACGAACCTGCGGGCACCCGTGGTGAGGGCCGCGAACCGCGCGATCCGGTTGCGCGCCGCTGCCGAGTTGATCGCGGACGTCGTTCCGCCGCCCTTGGGGGCCTACCCACGGACCCGCGAAGTGCTCGAGCGTCACGCCGAGGCGATCTGCGCCCGGCTGACCGGGGATCCCGGCCGAGAGCTTCAGTCGATCAGCGACGATTTCGTCCTCGCGCTGCGCACCGACGCCACCGGTGATGTGACGGCACTCCCCTCGCAGGCCGGGGCCCCACCCGCTTCCGACGGTTTGGCAGTCTCCGCGGCGCTGCCGCTGACCGCCGTTGCGGCCAATCTCGGCGAGCTGGAGCTGCTCTACCCGCATCCCGCCGAGAAGGTGTTGACGGGAAGGGAGTGAGCGGTGCGCGTAGCGTCGGCCGGATGAGCGAGATCGTGGTGCTCGGCTCGGGTTTCGCGGGTCTTTGGGCAGCGCTCGGTGCGGCCCGGCGACTCGACGAACTCGGCGTCGCAGACGGCGACGTGAAGGTCACTGTGATCAGCTCGCAGCCCTATCACGACATTCGGGTCCGCAACTACGAGGCCGACCTGACCCAGTGCCGCATTCCGCTGGGGGATGTGCTCGAGCCGGCTGGAGTCGGACACACCACCGCGGACGTGACGGCCATCGACCCGACGTCGCGCACAGTGACCACGTCTCTTGGCGCAACCGCCTACGACCGTCTCGTCGTTGCGCTGGGCAGCAACGTGGTCAAGCCCGACATCCCCGGTCTCCGTGAGTTCGGATTCGACGTCGACACCTACGACGGTGCGGTGGCGCTGCAGCGGCACCTGACCACCCTGGCCGGAGGCCCCCATACCCCGGCCGCAGCCACTGCCCTCGTCGTGGGCGCGGGACTGACCGGCATCGAGACGGCGTGCGAGCTGCCTGCGCGGCTGACTCGGTACTTCGGAGACGTCACGCCCCGCGTCATCGTCGTCGACCACAACCCACACATGGGCTCGGACATGGGCGCCTCGGCGCGGCCGGTGATCGAGGCAGCACTGAGCGCCAATGGCGTAGCGAGTCGGCTCGGGGTGCGCATCGTCGCTGTCGACGAGGGCGGAGCGACCCTGTCGACCGGCGAAACGCTGCACGCGTCGACCGTCGTGTGGTGTGCGGGCATGCGGGCCAACCCGCTGACCGCAGATCTGGGCGTGGCGCGTGACCGGCTTGGCCGCCTACCGGTCGACGGTTACCTGCGCGTCGATGGCGTGCACGACGTGTTCGCAGCAGGCGATGTCGCGGCCGCACGGATGGACGACACGCACATGTCGGTGATGTCCTGCCAGCACGGCCGCCCCATGGGTCGATTCGCCGGGTACAACGTGGTCAGCGATCTACTTGGCGAGCCCATGCTGGAGCTTCGAATCCCTTGGTATGTCACGGTATTGGATTTGGGACCGGCAGGCGCGGTCTACACCGAGGGCTGGGAGCGGCAAGTCGTCTCGACTGGGGCGGAAGCAAAAGCGACCAAGAACATCATCAACACGCAGCGAATCTATCCACCGCTCAACGGAAACCGCGATGAAATACTGGCCGCTGCCACCCCTACGCTGCAGTCACGGCCGAGCCATTAGCTGAGCGGCCGGTGCGGCATCAGCGCGTTCGGCGGAATGGTGCCGAACTTGCCCGCCTGGAAGTCGTCCACCGCCTGAATCAGTTCGGACTTGGAGTTCATCACGAACGGGCCGTACTGGAAGACGGGTTCGCGAATCGGCTCGCCGCCGAGAATCAGGACCTCGAGTGCCGGCCTGCGTGACTCTTGCGTCGGCTCGGCGGCGACGCTGATCCGGTCGCCAGGGCCGAGCACCGCCAGCTGACCCTGGTGGATCGGATGCCGGACCGGGCCGACAGAGCCGCGTCCCGACAACACATAGACCAACGCGTTGAAGTCACGATTCCACGGCAGGTTCAACCGCGCTCCGGGCTCAACAGTCGTGTGCGCCAGGGTGATTGGCGTGTGCGTCGCACCCGGTCCCTGATGGCCGCCGACGTCACCGGCGATGATGCGGACCAGCGCGCCGCCGTCGTCCGACGACAGCAGCCTGACCTGGTTGCCCTCGATGGCCTGATAATTGGGTGCCGCGAACTTGTCCTTGCGAGGCAGATTCACCCACAGTTGGATGCCGTGGAACACGCCACCGCTCTCCACCAGTTCGGCGGGCGGGGTCTCGATGTGCAGAATGCCCGACCCGGCAGTCATCCACTGCGTGGCACCGTCGGCGATCAGGCCGCCGCCCCCGTGCGAATCCTGATGCGCGAAGCGGCCGTCGATCATGTACGTGACGGTCTCGAACCCGCGGTGGGGATGCCAGTCGGTGCCGCGCGGTTCACCCGGCTGGTACTCGACCTCACCCATCTGATCCATGTGGACGAACGGGTCGAGGTCGGCGGCACTGACTCCGGCGAATGCGCGCACGACTGGGAATCCCTCACCCTCGTAGCCGTGCGGGCCGGTGGTGATGGAGCGGACCGGACGTTCGGTATCGGTTGCCGCAGGGGCGGCGATCCGCGGCAGAGTCAGCGTGTCAGCGGTAATAGCAGGCATGCCACGATCAACCGGACCGTAGTCCGATTAATTCCCTAGCGGCGCGAGTGTGGGGTTGTTTACACGCTCGCCGGGGGCCAACGTGTCTCAATCCCACACTCGTCAGCCGAGGGCGGACAGCGCAGCGGCGCGGGCTTCCGCTGCGGTAGCGGTGCCGAGCACCGCATCGGCCGCAGTCTGGCACTGCTGCAAGGTGACCTGTGCAAGCTTTGCCCCTACGCCCTGGATCGCGGCGGCCGCGGCCGACAGAGATGTCACGCCAAGACCGGTCAGCACGCACGCCAACAGCGGGTCGGCGGCGGCCTCGCCGCATACACCGACCGGCTTGTCCGCCGCCGCCCCGGCCCGCACCGTCATCGCGACCAACGCCAGCACGGCCGGCTGCCACGGGTCGGTCAGCGTGGCGAGGTCAGCCGACATGCGGTCGGCGGCCATCGTGTACTGGGCCAGATCGTTGGTACCGATCGAGAGGAAGTCGACGTGTTCGAGGATCCGGTCGGCCAGCAGCGCTGCGGCGGGGACCTCGATCATCACACCCGCAGTGAGCCCGTGCGAACGTGTCTGTGCGGCAAAGCTTTCGGCTTCCTGCGCAGTAGCGATCATCGGCGCCATCACCCATGGCTGATTGCCTGTGCGCTGCGCGGCGGCCGCAATGGCCTGCAATTGCCGGTCCAGCAACCCCGGGTTGCCCTCAGCGATGCGGATGCCACGCACGCCGAGTGCGGGATTGGCCTCCTCTGGGTGGCCGACGAACTTCAATGGTTTGTCGGACCCTGCGTCCAGAGTACGGATCACGACCTTGCGGCCCGAAAACGCCTCGAGCACTTCGGCGTAGATGTCGGCCTGCTCCGCGACGCTCGGCTCGGTGTCACGGTTGAGGAAGCACAGTTCGGTGCGAAACAGGCCGACGCCTTCGGCCGGGGTCTCGCGGGCGGCGCGGGCCGCGGCACCGTCTTGGACGTTGGCGAAGACCGACACCGCGTGCCCGTCGGCAGTGGCGCCGGGACCCGACCAATGCGCTGCCTGTTCGGCCTCGCGCTGCGCAGCGGCGACGGCCTCGCCTGCGGCGGTGTGATCCGGTGACACCGTGACGGTGCCAAGGGTGCCGTCGACGAGCACCATCGATCCTGGCGCAACGGCATCGAGTCCCTCGACAGCGACGACACACGGGATGCCGAGCTGCCGGGCGATGATCGCCGTGTGGCTGGTCGGCCCGCCCAGTGTGGTGGCCAGGGCGACAACGAGATTCGGGTCCAGACCCGCGGTATCGGCGGGAGCCAGATCCTCGGCGCACAGGATCGACGGAATGTCGGGCAGCGGGACGCCAGGCTCCGGCATGCCACTGAGCTCAGCGATGACGCGGTCGCGGATGTCCCGCAGGTCGGTGACACGTTCGGCCATCAGCCCGCCGAGCTGGGTGAACATGTCGACAAATTGCTCGACTGCTGCAGCCACCGCGGCTACGGCTGGTGTGCCGTCCTTGATGCGTTTCTCCGCGGCACCCAACCAGGCACGGTCCTGCGCCAGCGCGGCGGTGGCGGCGAGAACCTCCGACGCAGCGCCGGTCGCGTGCGCCGCGCGATCCCGTAACCGACCGGCGACTGCGGATGCGGCGGCCCCGAACCGTGCCGCCTCGGCGGCCCGGTCTACCTCCTCAACATCTGCCGCCTTTGTGTCATCGACGACGGGCAACCGCCCGGGTCGAATCACGGGCGCGTACTGGACACCGGCGACCACGGGGACGCCGCGCAGCACCGTGCCCGCCGGATAGCCGGCGGAGGTCGTGTCCTGCCGAGGTGACGTAGGCGGGGATGAAGCGGTCATGTGAAGCAGATTACAAGAAAATCTTGACAAGTCAACACGAACAGTAGTAAAACCAACTATACCCACACAGATACGGGTCAATTACCACACAAACGGAGCCTCATGTATGCCGAAGAGCGTCAGCAAGCGATCGCCTCGCTGGTGATCTCGCAGGGCCGTGCCTCGGTGGCTGAACTGGCGCAGGCCTACGACGTCACCACCGAAACGGTGCGCCGCGACCTCGCGTTCTTGGACAAGGCCGGCGTCCTGCGACGGGTGCACGGCGGCGCCGTGCCGGTCCGTGCGCTGCACCTCGTCGAGCCCGGCGTCGGTGAGCGGGAGACCACCCGCGCCGAGCACAAGGACGCCATCGCCGCGGCCGCCACCGAGTTCTTTCCCCGCGGCGGGGCCACCGTGCTGCTGGACGCCGGGACCACCACCGCGCGCATCGCGGCCCAGCTGCCTACCGACCGTGAGCTGGTCGTGGTGACCAACTCGGTGCCGATCGCCGCCCGGCTCGCTGCTATGCCATCGGTTTCCCTGCAGCTGCTTGGCGGCCGTGTCCGCGGTCTGACCCAAGCGGCGGTCGGCGAGCTGACATTGCGCGTGCTCGACACACTGCGGGTGGACATCGCGTTCATCGGCACCAACGCGATCAGCGTGCGCCACGGTCTGTCCACTCCGGACGGTGACGAGGCCGCCGTCAAGCGGGCCATGGTTCTGGCCGCGAATTATGTAGTGGTAGCCGCTGATTCGTCGAAGATCGGCCGGGAGGACTTCGTCAGCTTCGCCCCGATCTCCAGTGTCGACACCCTGATCACCGACTGTGAAATCAGCGCCGGCGATCGTGAACAGCTGACCGAGAACGGCGTCGAGGTGGTGGTCGCATGATCGTCACCGTCACCCCTAATCCGAGCATCGACCGCACGGTTACACTCACCGGACCGCTCACCCGCGGTGCGGTGCACCGGGTTTCGTCGGTGACCACCGAACCCGGCGGAAAGGGCGTCAACGTCGCGCGCGCGTTGACGCAGGCCGGGCTGGACGCCGTGGCGGTGCTGCCCGCCCCCACCACCGATCCGCTGGTGACCGCACTTTCAGCCAGCGAGGTGCCGTTCAGGTGTGTGCCGACGGCCGGTGCAGTGCGCACCAACCTCGCCATCACCGAACACGACGGCACCACAACGAAACTCAATGAACCGGGTGCCGCCCTCGACGCCGCCGCCCTCGACGCGCTGACTCGGTCTGTAGCGGCGAGCGCCGAGTCCGCAGCGTGGGTGGTGCTGTCCGGTTCTCTTCCGCCCGGTGTGCCCGACGGCTGGTACGCCGACGTAGTTGCGCTGCTCGCGCAGTATCCGTGCCGGGTCGCGATCGACACCTCCGATGGTCCGCTCGCGGCGCTGGTGGCATCGTTCGACCAGGCGGCACCCGATCTGATCAAACCAAATGCGGAGGAGCTTGCCGGTGTCCTGGGGTACTCGCCGCAGGCGCTGGAAGCCGCAGTCGCCCAAGGCGATCCAGAACCCGTTGTCACAGCCGCCCGCAGGCTGGTCGACCGCGGTGTGGGCGCGGTGCTCGCCACCCTCGGCGCCGCCGGTGCGGTGCTGGTCGACGAGACCGGGAGCTGGATGGCCACACCGCCGCCCATCGCCGCGCGCAGCACCGTCGGCGCAGGCGACGCTTCACTCGCCGGCTATCTCCGCGCCGACGTGGGCGGTGCCGTCCCTCCCCAGCGGCTGCAGATGGCCGTCGCATACGGCAGCGCCGCCGCCGCGCTGCCCGGATCCGCGCTGCCCACGCCTGCGCAGATCGACCTCGATGCCGTCCGGGTGACACCGATCGCCCCGATCTCACCCACCACCAACACGAAAGTATCGCCATGACAAGCACCGCCTCCCAGCCGATCATCAACACCGATCTGGTGCTCCTCGACGTCGACGCCGGCGGAGACAAGCAGACGGTCATCGGCCGGCTCGTCAGCCGGCTCGCCGACGCAGGCCGCACCCATGACACCGACGGGCTGATCGCGGCCGCGATGGCGCGCGAAGAGCAATCGGCCACCGGGCTGCCCGGCGGCATCGCGATCCCGCACTGCCGATCGCCCTATGTCGATACCGCCTCGATCGGCTTTGCCCGGCTGAATCCGGCGGTGGACTTCGGCGCACCGGATGGACCCGCGGATCTGGCATTCCTCATCGCCGCCCCGGAAGCAGGCGGCGCCGAGCACATGAAGCTTCTGTCCAGCCTGGCCCGGGCCCTGGTGCGCAAGGACTTCGTCGAGTCGCTGCGCAATGCGACCACGCCGGGCGAAGTCGTCGAGCTGGTCGACGGCGTCGTCAATGCGACGGCCGAGAAGCCCAAGCCCGCAGCCGAACCGGCGAAGGCAACGCCGAAGACATTGGTCGCCGTCACCGCATGCCCGACCGGCATCGCGCACACCTACATGGCCGCCGACTCATTGGTCGCCGCCGCTAAGGAGGCCGGTGCGACGCTGCACGTGGAGACGCAGGGTTCGTCGGGCAGCACGCCACTGTCGCCGGCGACGATCGCCGAGGCCGATGCGGTCATCTTCGCCACCGATGTCGGCGTCAGGGACAAACAGCGGTTCGCGGGCAAGCCCGTTGTGGCCTCCGGTGTCAAACGCGCGATCAACGAACCCGACAAGATGGTGGCCGAAGCACTTGCCGCCGCAGCAGATCCCGCCGCCGCCCGCGTGCAGGGCGACGCGAGCGCCCCGGCCACCGCTGCGGCACCTGCTGGCGGCGTCGGCTGGGGCACCCGGACCCGACAGATCCTGCTGACCGGCGTGAGCTACATGATTCCGTTCGTCGCCGCGGGCGGCCTGCTCATCGCACTCGGATTCCTGTTCGCCGGTTACGACATCGCCAATTCCCCTGAGGGCGAGAAGCCGTCGCTGCCTTATGGATTCGGCTCGATTGGCCACGTCATCGCCAGCACCAACTCGCTGACCAACCTGCCCCCCGGCGGCCTGATCCAGTATCTCGGAGCGGTCCTGTTCACACTCGGCGGGCTGGCGTTCATGTTCTTGGTACCCGCGCTGGCCGGCTATATTTCGTTCGCGATCGCCGACCGTCCCGGCATCGCGCCGGGATTCACGGCAGGCGCGGTCGCCGTCTTTGTCAGCGGAGGCTTCATCGGCGGCATCGTCGGCGGCCTGATCGCCGGGTTCACGGCGCTGGCGATTAGCCGCATCGACGTCCCGCGCTGGCTCAGAGGCTTGATGCCCGTGGTCATCATCCCACTGGTCGCGTCACTGGTGGTCGGCCTATTGATGTTCCTGCTGCTCGGCCGACCTCTGGCCGCAATCACCTCTGGTTTGACCAATTGGCTGAGCGGAATGAGCGGCACGTCGGTCATCATCCTTGGCATCGTGCTCGGTCTGATGATGTGCTTCGACCTCGGCGGTCCGGTGAACAAGGCGGCCTACGCCTTCGCCACCGCGGGCCTCAACGTC
>Ga0070704_100001957_pt1 | contig 11402 bp, 5 predicted proteins | sample KBSK5252metaG_FD_65467 | JGI IMG/M metagenome (GOLD analysis project Ga0070704, IMG submission 65467) | Corn, switchgrass and miscanthus rhizosphere microbial communities from Kellogg Biological Station, Michigan, USA - KBS K5-25-2 metaG | ecosystem: Host-associated > Plants > Roots >... | reverse complement strand
CGGCACTTGTCTGGCAGCGGCTTCGAAGGCGGCGACGAACATGAGAATAGTTCTGCGAGTCTTGAAATGGTTGGCGATCGTCCTGGCCGTCGGTTTTCTCGGCATCCAGTTCGTGCGGCCCGTCAGGACAAACCCGCCGGTCGATGAATCGCAGACGATCTTTGCGCACGCGCAGGTACCGCCGCCGGTCTCCGCCATCTTCGATCGCTCATGTCGTGATTGTCATTCAAACAAGACAGACTGGCCCTGGTACAGCAACGTCGCCCCGGTTTCGTGGTGGCTGACGGATCATGTGAACCATGGGCGGAAGGATTTGAATCTGTCTGAATGGGGCCGGCTGGCCCGCGATCGGCAGGACCGGAAGCTCCGGCAAATCTGCGACGAAGTTCAGGACGGCATGATGCCGCTGAGTTCGTATCTGCCCATGCATCCGCAGGCCAAGTTATCCGCAGAGGACAAGAAGGTTCTGTGCGAATGGACCGACGCGGAACGCCAACGCTTGTCTCGTGAAGTGAAGTAAACCGCTTGTTTCTACCACTAAAGCCATCAGGGCCGACTTGTTTTTGACCGAGCAGAATGCCAGAATCCTCCCTCCCCTGACTTCGCTGATATGTATTTCGCAGTTCGGTTAGATTCCTGAGAGTCGAAGTATGTCCCGCGAAGCTTGCTTCTAAGCAAAACAAGCAGATGGAGACCAAGATGAAAGCAGGCCGCTCTTTGTTTGAAACAGCCACGCGGTGGCTCTTATTTCTCGCCCTTATAAGCATTCCTGCTCAAGCGGCGTTTGCACAGGCGGAACCAGCCGCGACGCCGATTCCGGTGGCGCGACGCGCGATGCGTCCCTTTCCTCCGCCCCAATACATCCCCCCGCACAACTACGATCAGCGCAACATCAAGCTCGATTTGCGATTTGATTGGGAACACGAACAAGCCATAGGGACGGCGACGATCACCTTCGCGCCGCTGGTCAAGGACCTGCGACGGGTGGAGTTTGACGCCGCCTATTTGAGTGTCTCGTCGGCGACCCTGGCGGCGGGCGCTCCGCTGAAATTCGAATACGACGCGACGAAAGAGAAATTAGACGTGCTGCTGGATCGCGCTTATCAACCGGCAGAGGAAGTCACCGTAGTCATCTCGTATCACACGAATCAACCGCCGCTGGAAAAGCGTGCGAATCTGGGTGGCGGTGGATTGACTTTCATTAAGCCGCGTCCCGACGAGCCAAACCGCCCTCGCCAAATCTGGTCGCAGGGCGAGGCGCAATCAAATCACCTTTGGTTCCCCTCCTTCGATCATCCCAGCGACTTCGCCAAGTCGGAAATGATTGCTACGGTCGAGAAACCACTGAGCGTGATTTCGAACGGCAAGCTTATCGACGTTAAGGAGAATACCGACGGCACTCGCACGTTCAACTGGAAGATGGATCAGCCACACGCCACTTACCTCACTTCAATCATCGTGGGTGACTTCGTTCCCGTCACCGCTGAGTACTCGGGCATTCCGATCGTCACTAACGTCTATCGCAACGAGCTCGAAGAAGGAAAGGTGACGGCTGCGCGATTGCCGGAAATGGTCAGGTTCTTTTCGGAAAAGACCGGCGTCAAATATCCGTACGCCAAGTACGCACAAACGACGGTGCGTGATTTCGGTGGAGGGATGGAAAATATCTCCGCCACCACGCAAACCGATAACATGATTCATGATGCGCGCACCGAGTTGGATGCGACCAGCGATGGCTTGCAATCTCATGAACTAGCGCATCAATGGTTCGGGGACTTAGTAACTTGCCGCCACTGGTCGGACATCTGGCTGAACGAAAGTTTTGCTACTTACTTCCAGGCAATGTGGGACGAACATCACCTGGGACACGACGATTTTCTATACCTCGATGTTAAGGCAAACAAGGACGCCTATTATCAGACCTGGGCCAGGGGCCAGCGGCGGCCGATTGTAACCAGGAACTACTCTGATCCGGATGCAGTATTCGACACTTATGCTTACCCGCGTGGCGGGGCCGTGCTTCACATGCTGCGCACAATTTTGGGAGAGGACAACTGGTGGCGCTCAATTAATCATTACCTGACAAAGTACGCGCACCAGCCGGTTGAGACCGCGCAATTCAGGATTGCCATCGAGGAGACTACCGGTCAGCCGCTGGATTGGTTCTTTGAGCAATGGGTTTACAAGATGGGCCATCCGATATTCCGCGTAACCCAGGACTATGACCCTGCAAACAAAGCGCTGACATTGAAAGTAACCCAGGAACAACGGCCTGATCCCGAATCACAATACCCACAGGTCACTTATTTTCAAACCCCTGTCGACATCGAAATCGGCACGGCCTCAGGGACTCGAATCGAACGGGTGCGGATCGAAGCCAAAGAAGATCAGACCTTCAAGCTCGCTGTCGATTCAGAACCTTTGCTGGTTAACTTTGACTATTGCGACGTGCTTATCAAGGAGCTTATCTTTAACAAGACGACGGGGCAACTGCTTTATCAAGCCGCTCACGATCAGGATGTGCTTGGCCGCATCTGGGCGCTGCAACAGCTGGCCGCCCGCATGAATGACACCAAAACCCCGGGCGCTGATCGCGTGTCGATTATCAAAGCTATCGCGGAGGCAGCGACGACGGATCAGTTCTGGGGCACGCGGCTGGAGGCAGTCACCAGCTTGAACGGCTCCAAAGAAGCAAAAGATGCCCTGCTGGCCGCAACCAGGGACAAAAACGCACGGGTGCGCGCTCGCGCGGTGAGTTCTCTCTCGTCGACGAAAGACCCCGGGCTCGCAGACGTCTATCTGCAACTGATGAATGATACAAGTTACGCTGTGATCCGCGCTGCCTCCGTAGCTTTTGGTCAAACCAAGAACAGATCGGCTTATGAGGCGCTGACTAGACTGGTCGACATCCCCTCATGGCGCGACACAATTAGAGCCTCGGCTTTGAGCGGTCTGGAGGCTTTGGCAGACAAGCGCTCCCTGGATCTGGCCCTCAAGTACTCGGCCGCGGGAAACCCAACCGCAGTGCGCGCTTCCGCGCTCGGGGTGCTCGGCTCAACTGGAAAGGACGACCCGCGCGCGTTCTCGCTCATCACCGCCGCGATGAACGAAGGCTTTGAGCGGCGAAACTTTACGCTCATGTTCGGCGCTGCCGATGGATTGGTGTCGTTGGGTGATGAGCGCGGCCTGGCTGTATTCCAGGAGCTGAGCAAGAAGGCCGCGGGCTCGCCTCAAATAGTCACCGGACTATCGGCTTTTGAAGGTCGCCTCCGGGCAAAACTCGCGCCTAAAAAACTTAGTAGGTAAGCGAAGAATAGCGAACCGCTGAGATTCAAAATTCTGGGCTGAGGCCGGCTCGGAACCGAGCCACGGCCTGGCTGCGTGCGGCAACCCTACACTTAACAGTGCCAATTTCTGTCATTCTGATAACTTAGGGCTTGAGTTAATCCGCTTCGTCCTGTTATAGTCCTACTTGAAAGCGCACCGGAAAGCGTGGTGCGCGCACCCCCTGAATGCCTTCTCGCCTAGAGGAAAACCGCTAATGCCCGATAGAGAAATTGGGGAGAAAGGCCAAGCTCGTTCACCCGAGGCTGCCGGCGCCGCTACGGCACCAACACCAGTAACCTCGCTTCTGATCATTGAAGATGACGACAACATCTCGACTGCGATCGAGGAATATTTCTCGAGAGCAGGGTTTGCCGTGAATGCCGCCCCGGACGGAATTGCGGGCATCGAGGCAGCAGTCAAGAATCGGCCGGACGTTGTCGTGTTGGATTTGATGCTACCGAAAATGGACGGCCTGGCCGTCTGCAAAGAACTGCGGCAGAAGCATCCCCAGATGCCAATTCTCATGCTCACTGCGAAAGACGATGTAGTTGATAGGGTGCTCGGTTTGGAAATGGGCGCCGACGATTACATCACCAAGCCGTTCAGCTTGCGGGAACTCGAAGCACGGATCAAATCGGTGCTGCGACGAACGCGGGCCGCGGCCGCCAGTGGGGACGGCAAAGATGAAGCACCGATCGTGCGCGGAACATTGCGTATCGATCCAGTCAGGCGAGAGGTAACCATCGCCGGGCGCAACGTAGAACTAACTCCCAAAGAATTCGATCTGCTGCGCTTGTTTTCCGGGAATCCGGGCCGCGTTTTCCCGCGCAAGTATCTACTCGAGAAAATCTGGGATTACTCTTACGAAGGTTACGACCGGACGATCGATTCGCACATCAACCGCCTGCGGGCCAAGATTGAAGAGAATCCTGACAATCCTCAGCTCGTTCTCACGGTCTGGGGCATCGGGTATAAATTCACCGACGCCGAATAGCAAACTGCCCTCGCCTTCTCACCGGGCCTCTTTGAACCGGAATTCCGTTGACATCTTCGGAAAGATTCTCAAGGCAACCACGCCCATGCTAGAAAACACTTTCCAGAAAATGGTGAAAGTCATGCCAATTCAGAACGCCAGTTTCCACCACCGCTTCGTAACGCGAGCGTGCCTGCTCGGTCTCGGGTCGGCCTTCTTACTAGTGACCAGCGCCGGCACTGCTCGCGCTGCCGAGGACGCTCCGTCCGACGGGATCCTCTCCACTGTATTCTCAGCCTACGGCATACCGATCTTCTTGCTAGTGCTGCTGGTGGGGTTGATTGTGTACAAGAAGGTTCATGCCGCCAGGGAAGCGCGCGCGCTACAGCCGGTTAAACAGCCGGCCCGAAGCTCGCGGGTAGAGAATAATAAGTCCAACGCAATTGCCGAGACTCCGCGTGAACCATCGCCGATGGAAGAACGTCGCACCGACGCGCTTCAAGCTGCACAACAGTGGGAGAAGCCGGGCGAAGTCGAGACTTCAGTATTCGGCGCCTACCGCATCGATCAGGAAGTTGGCAAACTAGTTTTAGGCAAGCCGCATCGCATGGACGTTATGGCCTCGAGGGCCGTAGATGATAGGCGGGCCATCGAAGCATCTCTGGTTAAGGTGTTGGATACAACGGACATGAGTGAAGAGGGCCGGCGTCGAGCCCGCCAGGCTTTGGAAGAATATGGATTTGTGGCGCGCCAAAGCGCAATGATGTTGATGGGACGCGATGCCTGGGAGCGATCTTCCGCCGCGCGCACGCTGGGTCAAATCGGAGCGCAGTCGTCGCTGTCCTTTTTGATCGAAGCTTTGCATGACGCGGATTCAGTGGTGCGCAATCAGGCCATCTCCAGTCTGGGAGAGTTGAAAATGCCGGCCGCGATCGGCGCCCTGTTAGACATTGCCCGGAGACATCCCGATATTCCCGCCTCACTTTTGAGTGAAACTCTCAGTTCGTGCTCAGTGGAGAGTCTTGGATATCTCGATTCACCTTCGGTTGAACCGATGATGTTGAGCGACGGCGCCCCGGTCGCTGACTTTCCCGGGGAATCGTTTGTGAACTTTGAGGATTTGCCGGTTGGCGGCGAAGACCAGCCGTTGGCGAACTTGCTGGCGCAGTTAGGCAGTGACGACGAACAGGTGCGTGCGGATGTCGCGCGAGAACTCGGAGTGCATCCGGTTCAGCGTTCAGTTTCGGCGCTTTCGTCTCTGGCCTTGACCGATCCCGATTCGGCCGTACGCGCAGCGGCGGTTGTTAGTCTGGGTTCAATAGATCATGAATCTGTGTTCGCTCCCGTGTTGATAGCCTTGTCGGATGACACGCGGGAAGTGCGCGCAGCCGCAGCCCGAACCTTGACGAGTCTGCATTTTGATCGTGCGGAGGCATACGTCCGGGTGATGGAAAAAGCCGAACCGGAGACGTTGCGTGACGTGGCTCGTGCCTGCATCAAGATCGGCATCGTCTCGCAAACCGCCGACCGGCTGGCTAGTGAAGATCGGCGCCAGGCCTATGAAGCATTCTCACTCTTCTCGCTGTTGGCCAAAGCGAATGAAACGGAGCCAATCCTGGAAACTATCCGAAACCACAAAGACACCGAAGTGCGGCTGTCCGCAATTCGCGTCTTGAACGTAGCTGCCGGACCGGATGTGGCTCCGAAGCTACGTGAATTAGTCGCGGTTGAAGGAATGCCTGAGAGCGTCCGAACCGCAATGCTCGAAGTCCTTTACCGGCTTGACCAGAAACAGAACGTTTTTGACCTGACCGCAAGTGACAATGACGCAGTGACGTTGCATAATTCTCTTTAGCGTTTTCGGTTTCTCGTTGATGTTGCCCCAATGATGAACTCGATTAACAAATCGCCCCGCTGTGCAAGAGTTTCGTGGCTGGTTCCGAAGATTGGCACAGTCCTCTTGCTTGCCGCCGCGCTTATCGCCGCGCAAAGCCGGATTATCCGTCCGCCAGCGCAACCAAACTCCAACAATCAAACCAGACGTCCTCACGTTGCGACTCTGCGAGCCAATGATTCACCGGAAGGATCCAGAGTCGCGGTTACTTCGGATCAATCGCTGAACAATTATGAGGCCTATCGCCGTGGTGATCGCTTCTATGTAAGGATCCCCGCTGCTGACATGCCGCGCGCCGAGGCAACTCGCGGCCGTGGGTTTGCCGACGTCAAGACCCAGCGTAGCGGTGACAGCACCGTTGTTTCTTTCCGCCTTCAACCTGGCGCGACCGCCCATGTGGAACAGCGGTCGAATCGGCTCGAAGTCGTGTTCAGTGTACCGGGAGGCGGTCAGGCTGGAGCGAATGCTGGCTCGAATGCCGGCCGTGAGGCGACCCGCCCGCGTTCTAACTCTGAATCCGCAAGCCGGAAGCCAAATGCCAACAAGAATTCAAATTCGACGAGCGCGCTGAAGAGCCCGCCAGCAAACCGAAACGCAAATCTGTTGGCCTCGCGAGGGACAACTTCATCAAATACCAATCTGGGAAGTAAAGCTGGCACGACCACAAAGTTATCTACCGACCCGGGATCAAAGTCGGCTCCGACGCCGAGTCCTACACCAAAAGCGACTCCGGCAGCGAAAGCATCGGCCTCTCCAGTCCAGAAAGCATCATCGGTAGGAACGCCGTTGCCCGCAAACCAATCGACGCCTGCCGCACAGACGAACGCGCGCGGAAGTTTTCTGTCGCAGATGAAGGAACGGATGAACTATTGGATCCTGTTCGCGCAATTAAACCCGATTCCCGTCGCGATCGGAGCCGGCGTGCTCTTATTGCTGATCGGACTCTTTGTTTCTCAACGGCGTCGCGCCAGGGGCCCACGCCGGTCACGACCCAGCCGAGTTGAATCACGGAAAACCAAGCGCGCTGCGGAAGCAGCTGCAAGTGTTGCGGCGGCAAGCGAATCAAAATCAGACTCAGTTCCGAGTGCGGCAGTCCCCGTCGCCGCGGCTGCTGCAGGTGCAGCGGTGCTCGCGGCCAGCTCAAAAAAAGAAAGTCCGAAAGCCGACGTGGCAAAGCCGGACGTGGCAAAGCCGGTAGCACCGGCCACCTCGATGCCCGTTGACGACGCCCGCCGCGAGCGAGTTGCGCATGTTAGCGAAGAGGTCAAGAACGTGATGGCGGGTGGCGAGTATGACGAAAGCATAATTGGTTCCAATGATCGCGAGACTCGACAGTTAGTTGGAGCAGAATTACTGGCTGCCCTCGTCGGTCGAAGCGTGCCACGCCGGGAACGGGCCCGCGAAGCTTTCATGAAACACGGTTACTTTGACGATGCTACGCACGACCTGCGGATCGCGGAATCGTCTAACGAACGTGCCGCAGCCGCGCGCCGGCTCAGTTTTGTGCACGAACGCGAGGCCACGCCGCATTTGATCGGGGCGCTGGACGATCCTGCGCCGGACGTGCGCCGCGCCGCGGTTGAAGCCTTGATGGATTTGCGAGACCCGGCAGCGATCGGTCCGTTGAATAATCTGATGCAAACCGAGAACGATCGAAAGGTTCCGCGCACGCTAATTAAACATGCGATTGAAGCTTGCGCCACCGGGCCCGTCGAAGACCTGCCGCCTTCGGCAGCCAGCATTCCCGCCGCAGCCATTCCCGAAGCTGCTTCCCTGCCAGTAGACTCTGAACGAGAGGTAATCGAATTATGACAGCCCACGACCTGCTTTCCCTGCTACGCAAAAAAGGCGTCGAGGTAAAAACCTCCGGCGACGATCGCCTGGTTATTGACGCCCCAAGAGGCGCTATTAATGAAGAACTGCGCGGCGCCCTGGCGGCAAACAAGGCCGAACTCTTGCAGCTACTCAAAGCTGAGCAGGCCGAAAATAAGCGCGCCGAACGTACTCCGGCTGTCGCGGCCAGCGAAGGTGTTCAAGCACCGGCCAGTGCCCGCGCCGTTGCGCAGCAACCACTTGCGATCCAATCACCTGTCTTGGCCGCGCCAAGAGGTGAAGATGACGCCGCCGCTGCCAGCACCGCCGAAGAAATTACTCAGCTACAGAACGAACTGATGCGCTTGCGAACCGAAGAAGAGGCACGCCGGGCTGAGGTAGAGGCTGCCAAGCTCGCCGCCGAACATGCCCTCCGATCGGAGCAGCAGCGTTGGCGCCAAGCTGAGGAGGAAGGCGCGCGCCGGCGTGCTGAACAGGAGAGAAATCGAATCGAAGCGGAAGCCCGCCAACGGGCTGAAGAAGAAAGCCGCCGCCAGATTGCCGAACAGGAACTGGCGCACGCGGAAGATGAATTAAGACGCATGCACGCGATGGAAGCAGCCCGCCGGGCGGATGTCGAAGCCCAGATGCAGGCCGCGGCCCAGGCTCACGAAGCCGAGCTCGAAGCCCTGCGCCGGGAGGAAGAAGAACCGGCTCGCCTCCGGGCTGAAGAAGAGCGCCGTTATCTCGAAAGTGAAGCGCGCAAACGAGCACAGGAAGACGAACTGCGCCGGCGATCGGAAATGAGATTCCGGGCCGTCGAAGAAGAAATTGAACGAGTCCAGGCTCGGGAAGGGGCGCGAATCAAAGCTGCTGAAGAAGCTCAACGGCTGGCCGCAGAAGCTGCGCGCCGGCGCGCTGAAGAAGAAGTTCGACGCCACGCCGAAGTAGAGGCCAGGCAGCGCGCCGAAGAAGAATCGCGTCTCCGGGCCCGGATCGAAGCTGAAATGCGCGCCGAGTCCGAAGAGCGGCGCAAGGCAGAAGAAGAGGCCATGCGACGAGCCGAAGAAGAGGCACGCCGCCGCGCCGAGGAAGAGGCTCAGCGGCTCGCAGAAGAAGCAGCACGCCGTCGCGCTGAAGAAGAGGCGCGCCGCCAGGCCGAGGAAGAAGCTCGCCGCCAGGCTGACGAAGAAGCCCGTCGCAATGCTGAGGAAAACGCGCGTCGACAGGCCGAAGAGGAAGCGCGGCTGAAGGTCGAAGAAGAATTGCGGATGAAGGCCGAAGCCGAGGTCAGCCAGCGAGCTGAACTGGAGGCCCGCATTCGCGCTGAGATCGAGGCTAAGATTCGCGGCGAAGAGGTCGAGCGAAGACAAGCCGAAGAGGCCCGGCGTCACGCCGAACACGAGCGAATTCTGGCAGAGGAAGCAGCTAAGGCGGAATCAAGGCCTGACTTTCCGTTCGAGATTGAACGCTCTGAAATTGAAGACCAGGTAAGACCGGAGCCGGACAATCATAACGTCACCGAGATTGCGGAGTGGTTTGACGTCGGCGTTGAAAAGCGCGATCAAGTTCGGGCGGTAGAGCTGGCCACGCCGCTGACTCTCCCCGAAGATCATTTCGGCGCCCTACACGACGACGCGGGCGGCGAGTTCCAGCCTGTTAGCGTGCCGGACGCGCCGTTTGACTCGCCCGGGGTGTCGGCTGAGCTGCTGGGTCAGCTCAAGAGCGAACACTCGGTCGAGCGCGCCGCTGCGGTTAGCGCCCTGCCCCGGATGGGTGGCGAAGATGCTTTTCGTCAGATCAGTGCAGCCTTTGATGACCAATCGGTCGAGGTTCGCAGCGCAGCCGCGCGCGCGATGTTTGAATTTCAGGAGGATCGCGCCGCTGCTTTCACCCGGGCGCTGCGCGAAGCCACACCTGAGCGGCGTCGCAAGATCGGAGCGGCAATCGCTACGTCAGGACTGGCCGGCGAGGCGATCAGAAACCTGACGGGAGAAAGCCGTGACAAGACCTACGATGCTTTCTCGCTGCTGTTTCTGATGTCCAAAGCCGGCGAGGTCCAAAGCCTGATGCGCGCGATCGAAGAGCATCCAAATCTTGAAGTGCGACTTGCGGTCGTGAAGCTGCTGGCCCTCAGCGGCCAACCGGACATCCTGCCGGCCTTCCGGCGCATGGCAGTTCGCGGAAGTTTGCCGCCGGAAGTTCGTTCCGCGGTGATGGAAGCCATTTACCAAATCAGCAGTCAGACGCCGGCTGAGAGTACTTCGATGGCTTAGGCTGTCAGATTCATTTCACAGTAGCCAGGGGCGCAGGGTTGTTGACTCTGCGCCCTTGGTGTTTCCAAGAGGGCGTTCTCGCTGATTTACCATTTACCATTTACGATTTACTATTGACGGTTATGTCTTTCACCCTGAAATCGGAGTATCAGCCCTGTGGCGACCAGCCACAGGCAATTGACGCGCTGGTGCGTGGTCTTGGTGATGGATCGAGGGACCAGGTGTTGCTGGGAATCACGGGCAGCGGCAAGACCTTCACCATCGCCAGCGTCATCGACCGGACCCAGCGGCCCACCCTGGTTATCGCTCATAACAAGACCCTGGCCGCGCAGCTTTATCAGGAATTCAAGACACTCTTTCCGGAAAACTCAGTCGAGTATTTCGTCTCGTATTACGACTATTACCAGCCGGAAGCGTACGTGCCCGCTTCAGACACTTATATTGAAAAAGACGCCATCGTAAACGAAGAGATCGACAGGCTCCGCATGTCGGCAACCCGCGCGCTGTTTGAGCGGCGCGACGTGATCGTGGTCGCCAGCGTGTCTTGCATCTACGGCCTCGGTGATCCCGACGCCTACTATGGCATGCTGGTGTTTTTGGAACCCGGCATGCGCATCGCGCGCGACACCTTGCTCCAACGCCTGGTCGAATTGCAGTACGAGCGTAACGACGTGGATTTCAAACGCGGCAGCTTTCGCGTGCGTGGTGATGTCGTCGAGGTCTATCCGAGTTATCAGGACGAGGCTTATCGCATCGAGTTGTGGGGTGACGAGATTGATTCCATCTCGACCATCGATCCGCTGCTGGGCGAAGTTATCCACAAGCACGCCACCCGGCTTCCTATTTATCCCAAGTCGCACTATGTGATGCCGCGCAGCACCCTCAAGCGCGCAATCAAATCAATTCGACAGGAGTTGGAGTGGTGGGAACCGAAGCTGATCGAAGAAGGCAAGCTGGTCGAAGCGCAGCGGCTGCATCAGCGCACGATGTTCGACATGGAGATGATGAAAGAGATGGGCTTTTGCCGCGGGATTGAAAACTACTCGCGACACCTCACCGGCAAAAAGCCGGGCGAGCCGCCGCCGACCCTGCTCGATTATCTCCCGCGCGACACGCTGGT